>Ga0307990_1001005_pt1 | contig 24177 bp, 16 predicted proteins | sample EllFjometagen129_FD_203168 | JGI IMG/M metagenome (GOLD analysis project Ga0307990, IMG submission 203168) | Marine microbial communities from Ellis Fjord, Antarctic Ocean - #129 | ecosystem: Environmental > Aquatic > Marine > Unclassified | place: Southern Ocean | collected 2014-10-08
AACTCAAATCTTTTAGATCAACTTTAAGAGGTGTTAATGATACTAAGTTCTTTCTATACAGAGTAAGTAAAATTTATGCCTAATCCACCCTAATGTTATTATGATCCATTACTTTCCATGCCCAATAGGGTGTATTATAAATGTTTGCATTCCTCCGGTAAATTTTAATTTATCATCGACAAATTTCTTGTCATACCAAGTCATTGCTACAGTGGAAATATCCATGGCAGCAGCACAAAGGTATATGTTTTGGGATACGGCGCTGGTCTGATTTCCGGCATAAAAGTCTTTTCCTCCCAGTCGTTCAAGCCATTCGTTTGTCATATCATCTGTATTGATTCCAAGTATGATGATAAGAGGAGCCTTATTCACAAAATCCTGAAATGCCATTTTAGATCGAATATCCTCTTCCAGTACTTTGTCCAGATTATTCTTTTCAGCATCGTATTTATGTACTCCATACATAGACGCAACATATAGGTGATGCTTCCATAAGAGAGGAGCTGTGCTTTTTCCGTTATCCCTGTTAATACCACATGCAGCCCACAATATATTCGAAATTTCCTGTAAAGTAAACTCCTTTTCCGTCATATCTCTTTTGGATTTCCTTTTTTTGAATGCTTTGTAAATTGATTGGTCTTCTGGGAATTTTACTTCAGGAAGTTCAATGTTTTGTTCTTTAAGAGATGTTTGAGAATTCATTATGTTTTTCTGGTTTTCGATTAAAATTTGCGCAAATATGCATTAAAGCTTTTAAAATACTGAGAATATTATGGTTTTATATTTTTCACAAAATCAAGAAAAAGAGGATTACTTTATGATTCTTCAGGTGTTTCAGTACAAGCTTTTTGTTTTAGCTTGTCTTATTTATTGAGAATTAAATATAAGCTAAAAATAAAAGCTATTAAAATTCCATTTATTACTTTTATCCCGTAATAATTATTGCAAAATTATTTAATGGGACTTGAAGCTATATTCAACCAAGTAATGATTCTTGGTATTGTTGGCATTATTGGTGTTATTGCAGCAAAACTTAAAATCATTTCAACTCAGGCAAACGAAAGTCTAGCTGGTATTATTATCAATATCACAACCCCATTTATGATAATATCCTCATTATCTAATATGGAGTTTACACGAGAAATTGTAAATAATAGTATTTGGGTTCTTGTGTTTTCATATTTGGCCATTTTCGTATTAATGGGATTAGGTTATTTTTCTCGCAAAATTCTTGGTCTAGAGGATAGTCTGGGAAAAGTTCATCTATTGCATACCACATATGGCAACATTGTATTTCTGGGGTTTCCTGTTCTAAACGAACTCTTCCCTGGAGGCGAAGCCTTGCTTTATGCTGCTATTTATCAGGTTGCCTCAAATACCCTAATGTGGACAATGGCAATCTATATTCTCGGAAAAGATAAAAATAAAAACATAAAATATAATCTTAGAAAGTTTGCAAACCCCAATACAATAGCTCTTTTTATAGGATTAATCTTAATGACTTTTCAAATAAAATTACCCGAAGTATTAAATAAATCTTTGAGGGGCCTAGGTAACACAACCATATATCTTGCAATGATATATATTGGTGCTTTACTTGCTAATATTAAGCTAAGCCAAACAATAAAACAATTACATATTTATTTCCTTACTTTCAATAAGCTAATTTTTGGACCATTTATAGTATTGCTAATAATCCATTATTTTGTAAAATTTACTGGTATTAACTTTGGACAAATTGCTCTTTCTACTGTTGTTCTAGAAGCTGCAATGCCTTGTATGGTAATCATAATAATATTGGTGAAAAAATATGGTGGCAATGAAAAAGCAGCAATAGAAAATCTTTTCATTACAACAATTCTGAGTCTTTTAACTCTACCTCTCATTTATTATTTAATAACACTTGTAACGAAATACTTATAAAAAAACCTCGTAAAATTACGAGGTTTAATTATGTGACCCAGAGAGGACTCGAACCCCCAACCATCAGAGCCGAAATCTGATATTCTATCCAGTTGAACTACTGAGTCAGTTTAATGCAACAAAATTAATAAAATAAAAACAATTGGAAAAAACAGGATTATTTAAAAGCATTATCCAATGTGGGCTATACTGGATTCGAACCAGTGACTTCTACCCTGTCAAGGTAACACTCTAAACCAACTGAGTTAATAGCCCAATATATTTAATAAATTGAAAATGTTATAGGTATTATTTTATTTTCAGTGTTTTTTCGTAAACCTTATCCTTTTCAAAAATAAGAACTGATTTTCCGAAAAAAACAAAATCATCGTCATCTGTGTAAGTGGCATCTACACTTAGAATACAATCATTTTCCGTAATAAATCTCACATACCCAACCTCATTTGTAGTTTGTGTGCTTTCTAAAACTAAGCTATCGGGCTCAATATAAGAACCGTTAGGATTTGAATATAATCTAACAATAGCATCAACAACAGGAGTTTCCACACCATTTGTGTCTTTTATTATAACCATAACAGTTGCTTCAGGTGGATTTGGTTTTGTACCGCAGGAATTTAAAAAGATTAAAGCCGATACTAAAAGTATTAGTAATAATTTAAAGCTCATATTTTATCTATTTTACAATAACAGTTTCTTCATAAGTTTCATCTTCTTTCAATTTTAATGCTCCATATCCTATCAGGGTATCATTTTTTTTCACGCCAAATTTTGCTTCAACATGTAAAATGCTCTCATAATGGAATTCATGTTGAGTTTGTCCATATTCGTCTGAAATTTGCTTATCTTCTAATACCATACTATCTTGATGTGGGTCAATATATCCAATATTTCCCTCATGTGTAGTATCATTAAATGTTGGATCAGAAAATATTCTAACTATTGCCCCCTCTAAAGGATATTTGTCACCATCAGCATCCATTGTCATAACTGTAATTGTAGCTTTTGGGCTATGGTCTTTTTTACAGCTTATTGTGTAGTAACTTATTACAATTACTACCATAATTACTACTAAGTATAAACTATTTTTTTTCATTTTAACACTATTTTTAAAACTATTATATTTACTTTGTAACATACAAAGTTAAAAAAAATATTTATTATTGTCAAATTTTAAACGTATGAAACTAATTAAAATCATTTTTATATTAATATTTACATTAAGCTTATTATCTTTTTCCACTTGTGATACGGATAGAAAAAACAATAAAAAAGATAATAGTAGTAATAATATTGTTTTAATAAAAACCACATATGGTGAAATAAAGATTAAACTTTATGAAAAAACTCTATTACACTCAGAAAACTTTTTTAAACTAATTAATGAGAAATTTTATGACAGTACTCTTTTTCATAGAGTCATTCCCGATTTTATGATACAAAGTGGTGACCCGGATTCTAAAAATGCACAATCAGGACAAAATTTAGGTAACGGTGGTCCCGGATACACAATAGAAGCTGAATTTGTACCTGAATATTTACATAAAAGAGGTGCTGTTGCTGCTGCCCGAATGCCGGATAATGTAAATCCTGAAAAAAGATCGTCGGGGTCTCAATTTTATATTGTGCAAGGTAAAGTATTTACAGAACAAGAACTGGATAAAATAGAACTAAATGTAAATACTACAGAAAAACGGAAATTTTTCATGAGTTTTATCGAACAAACTGAAAATTTAGAATTGAAAAACGAAATAGATTCCTTACAAAAAATAAAAGATATGGCTGCACTTCAAAAACTATCATTAAAATTAGAACATATAATTGATTCAGCCTACACAATAAACAATGAATTGTTTAAGTTTACTGAAGAAAAAAGAAATATTTATACAAATATAGGAGGAGCGCCGCATCTTGATGGAGGATATACTGTTTTTGGTGAGGTAATTGAGGGTATGGATATTGTTGATAGTATTGCAAAATGCGAAAGAAATAAAATGGATAGACCAATAGAAGATATAAGAATTACAATATCAACTGTAAAATAATAAAAAATTAATAAAATAAGATGGAGTAATAATATAACTAAGCGATATTTCTTGTTTTTACTTACTCAAACAATTTTTTTATAGGTTTACCTGTTGTTCCGTTTGGAAACTCAATGTTTAAAAATGTTGCAATAGTAGGCACAATATCTGTTATGTCAACAGGCTCGTTAATTGTCTGGCGATTTATTTTCCATCCGTACCAGATCAGCGGTACGTGGGTATCGTAAGTATAGCCGGTATTATGTGTTGTTGTATATACTCCTGTTTCCATCCATCCTGTTTGTAGGTTAATAATTACATCGCCCGAGCGTTTTTGATTAAAACTGTTTTGCATTTTTTCAAGAATACCACTATTAAAATAAGTTGTTTGTAATGTGTTTGAAGTAACAGTATTTGATATCCCGTTAAACTGAACCATAAATGAAGCAGTTTTTTGCTGAAAATCTTTTAACGAAAGTTTGGAATCCTCAATCAAATTATGATTTAAATAAATTTGTTGGTTAATATATTCTTTCACCCATTCTCCTTCCCCATAAATAGCGTTAAGGTAGCTTTTTAATAATGCAATAGAATAATAATCTTTAAATTTCCCTGATGATATTTTTTGTGATTTCAGATAATCTGGAGGTAACATTACACCATGGTCAGCAGTAAGAAATATAAGAATATTTTCTTTCCCGAATTCTTCATCTAAAAATTCCAAAACATGAGCTATTTCTTTATCCATTCTTAAATATGTATCTTCAATTTCTATTGACAAAGAACCATAATCATGACCTATATAATCGGGCGGAGAATAACTTATTATTAGAAAATCGGTATAATCATCTTTTCCAAGTTCTTCATTAATAATTGTTGCAAGAGCAAAATCGGTAGTTAAAGTATTGCCATAAGGCACATATTTAAGAATACTGTAATTTTTGTCGTTTTTTCCCTTTTTACTTATTTCCATTAAATTGTAAGGAAAAGTAATTTGCCTGTTGGAAAATCCTGTTTCAAAAACACAACTGTCTTCTAGGCTTTCGGTATATTGCTCAATAGGCAATAAAGTATTCCATTCTTTTTCAAGATATATATCAGAATATTTATTAGCATTAAAATCATTTACCCATTTTGGTAACGAATCCATATAATAAGTACTTGTTATCCAATTACCCGAATAGCTGTCGTACCAGTAAGCAGCATTTGCAACATGTCCGGCAGATAATATTGCAGCTCTTTCTTTCATCGAAATACCAATAACTTTTGATTTTTTATTATTAGATAATTTTAATTCATCACCAATTGTTGTTACAAACATACGCTTAGGCGAAAAATTTCCATTATTAAGTTTGCCTCCTAAAGTGCTTACATTTTCATCGCTTACACAGTAAATTCTTTTATTGCTTAAATGCACATACCACTCATTTCCTACAATTCCATGAATTGACGGATTTGTTCCTGTAAATATAGTTGCATGTCCGGGTCCTGTCTGAGTAAATAAATAATTAAGATTTGCATTTTTGCAAAAAGTACCTTCATTTATCAATCGTTTAAATCCTTTTTTATCGTATTTGTCCCAAAATCTGTGAATATAGTCATACCTCATTTGGTCTATCACAATACCAATTACAAGTTTTGGTTTTTCGGGAGGTATATTTTTTGTTTTTTGTGAATATGATAATTGTGTAAAAAACAAAAAAATAATTATAAGTATTTGATATTTTTCGATTTTCATAAATTAAATTGTGTTAAAACTTTTTGCAACAATAAATAATACAGCAATACATAGAATTATGCTAATAACTATATTGGCAAATGCCATTAGTGTATTTCCACTCCTTATTAGTTCAAATATTTCGTATGAAAATGTGGAAAATGTGGAAAACCCGCCACAAAATCCAATAATTATAAATGCCTTAAAACTTGTTGATACAGAAAATTTAGTGCTTACATAAAACAATATAATGCCAAGTATTAAAGTACTTGCAATATTTGAAACCAATGTTGCTATAGGATTTATCTTTTCAAAATTACTTGTAATTAATCGCGATATTCCATATCTGGCAACACTCCCTAATCCTCCACCAACAAAAACAGCAATGAATGTATTCATTATTTTATTTATTAAAATACAAATATAATTGTAATAAAGCTATGTAATTATCAGGATGAAATTAAATATTAACCTTTTATTGTTAATAGTTGATGAGAAGAAATTTGCAAGTTCAAACTGATTTCAGAAGATTAAGCAATATTAAAAAATCAGTAGCCCCGTCCTTCAGGTCGGGGACAAGAATAAGAGTCCAATGCCCTCTGCAAAATTTTATTCTATAAAATGAATAAAATTTTGCAGAGTTGGGTATTATCTATATTTATACCCCGCCTTAAAAGACGGGGCTACTGAATAGACAGCTATTGATTTTCTGAAATAAGCTTGAGCTTCCAGAAATATTAAATAAAGTACATTAATTATTTTAATTTTAATGTTTGCAAAAAAATAAAATAACAATTGTAAAAGCATTATATATAGTGTTTAATGTAGTTTTGTATGAATTTGTTTATTTTTGGGAATTTAAAAATTGAAATATTATCTTTATGGTTTTTATATTTTTTTATAAATTGCAAAGTTTTAATTTTTTATGTTCTTTTGTTTAAGCGTACAATTTAGTAACCATTAATTCTATGAAAAATTTATTTTTAATAACTGTAATCTCTGTTTTTATTATATCAAATGTGTTTTCTCAGACAGATGCTGAGTTTAAGAAAAAATATTATCAGGCAGAGAAAATGATTGAATATGGAAATTTTGAAGAAGCACTTGTATTATATAAAGAATTATTAGTTAATAATGAAAAAAATGCAAATCTGAATTTTAAAGTGGGATATTGTTATTTGAAAACTGTTTTGGAAAAGAAACTCTCAATTCCATATTTTGAAAAAGCGATTACCGGAATTTCTGATAATTACGACCCTGATGATTACATGAGTATATCTGCTCCTTATGAAACTTATTATTTTCTTGGCGAAGCATATCATTTAGATTATAAATTTGAAGAATCTATTGAAATTCTTGAAAATTTAAAAGCACAATTACCGGATATTAACCCTGAATTCTTATCGCAAATTGATAGAAAAATAAAACAATGCCAAAACGGAATTCAGTTAATGAAATATCCTGTAAAAATGAATGTTACAAATCTTGGCGGAGGTATAAACTCAGAATATAAAGAGCATAGCCCTGTTTTTTCTGCAGATGAATCTGTTTTGATTTTTACATCGAAAAAAGAAGGCACCGGCGGTAAAATGGAAGATGGTCAGTATTTTGAAGATATTTATATTTCTAACAGCAAGGGAGATGGCTTATGGACAGAGCCTAAAAGTATAGGTTCAAATATTAACACAGATGGACATGAAGCAACAATTGGCTTATCGGTAGATGGTCAACAATTACTTATTTATAAAGATGATAATGGTGATGGGAATCTTTATTATAGTGATCTTGAAGGAGATATTTGGACAAGTCCTAAAAAATTTGAAGATCCAATAAATACAAAGGCTAATGAAACACATGCCTCAATATCTGCAACAGGAAATGAAATATATTTTACAAGTAATAGAAAAGGAGGATTTGGAGGTTTGGATATATATGTTGTAAGGAAATTACCTAACGGAGAATGGGGATTAGCTCAAAATTTAGGTTCAGATATTAATACAGAATATGATGAAAGATGCCCATATATCCACCCTGATGGCATTACCTTATTTTTTAGTTCTCAAGGGCATTTTAATATGGGTGGGTTTGATATTTTCTTTTGCATAAAAGATGAAGGAAAATGGCAGGAAGCTACTAATATGGGATATCCCGTAAATACTACGGAAGATGATGTTTTTTATACACCCACACCCGATGGAAGAAGAGCATATTATGCATCGCATCAAACAGGAGGAATTGGTTCAACAGATATATATATGATAACATTGCCTGGCAGTAAAGAAAAAGCTCTTACTGTTATGTCAGGATTAGTAACTTTAAGTAACGGACAACAGCCGGAAGATGTTTACATTGAAGTAACAGACGTTGAAACAGGCGAAATAGTTGGCTCATATACTCCAAATTCAAAAACAGGAAAGTATTTATTTATATTAACACCCGGTAGAACTTATCATGTATTGTGTGAAACAGAGGGATTTGAACCCTATGAAGAAGATATTACCGTTGACGAAAATTCTGCTTATAAGAAAATTCAGCGACCAATTATGTTAAAACCTATTGTTTTTGTCGTGGATGATAATAGTAATGATGAAAATGATTCAACAGATGATAGCAGTAATAATGATACAACTGACAATAATGATAAATCGGGCGATACTGATAATAATACCTCGGATGACACAGATAATAATCAAAATGATGACAATAATGACAATATTGTAGATGATACCAATAGCGATTCAAATAATGATGCAACTGAAATGACTATTGAAAATGTGTTTTTTGGATTTGATGAGCATACTACAAATTTATTTTATAACACCTTAGACAAATTGGCAAATTATCTTATTCATGATCCTGTTTCTGTAGTTGAAATAGGTGGTCATACTGATGCACAGGGTGATGATTACTACAATATTTTATTGTCAAATAAAAGAGCAAAATTTGTTAAAGATTATTTATTAAAAAAAGGAGTAAAAGAAAGCTGTATGAATATTAAAGGATATGGTGAAACTCAACTAATAGCTATAGATTATGCTCCATTTACAAGAAAATATAATAGGCGTGTTGAATTTAAAGTTATTAAACAAGGAAATGCAAAACTCAATATTGAAACAATTAAAGTTCCAAATGAGTATAAACTAAAAAAGTAAATAGTATTAATTTTAAAAAAAAATTAGATGAAATATATTATCCTCATATTTTTATTTTCTTTTTTGTTTGTTGGTAATTCTTTTAGTCAAAAAAAGGATAAAACAGAACCACAAAAACGCAAATTATTTATTGAAGCACATAAACATTTGCAATTAGATGATGTTCCTTCGGCATTACAAACATTTTTATCCTTGTATAAACTTGATTCTATTAATGCTAATGTAAATTATTTAATTGGCTACTGTTATTTTACACTTGAAAATGAAACAGATAAAATTAAATCAATCCCCTATTTAATTAAGGCATTAACAAGTATTTCTGAAGAATATAGTGAAGGCATTTATAAAGAAAAAAATGCTCCTGTAAAAACATATTATTATTTAGCACAAGCTTATTATATTGATTATAAATTTGAAGAAGCTATTAAGTATTTTACAGAATACCGTAAACACGTTTCAGACCCTAAAGAATTAGAAGAAGTAGAACAATTGACATTATATGCAATTAATGGAAAAGATTTAATCTTAACACCTGTAAAAATTGACATTTTTAATCTTGGAGGAACTATTAATTCGGAATATGATGACCATAGCCCTGTTACTAATATTAGCGAAACAAAAATGGTTTTTACTTCAAAAAGAAAAGGTAGTACAGGAAATCTAAAAACAACAGATGGGCAATATTTTGAAGACATTTACATTTCACATAAATCTGACGGGAAATGGGGTAAGCCTGAAAAAATAAGTTATAATATCAATACAATGGAACATGAAGCTTCAATTGCTTTATCTGTTGACGGCGATGAATTATTTATTTATAAAGATGATGTAGGGGAAGGAGGAAATTTATATAGAAGTTTTTATGAAAATGAAGATTGGTCTAAACCTGAAAAATTAGGTTCAAATATTAATACAGAATTTGATGAGGGACATGCCACAATTTCTCCCGATGGAAGAACATTATATTTTACCAGTAACAGACGAGGAGGATATGGAGGATTTGATATTTATTATGTTAATCGTTTGCCTGACGGGCAATGGGGATTAGCTCAAAATTTAGGACAGGATATTAATACTAAATATGATGAAGGAGGTCCTTTTATTCATCAGGATGGTACAACATTGTATTTTAGTTCAAAAGGATATAACTCAATTGGTGGCTATGACCTTTTTTATACAATAATGAAAGATGATGGAACTTTTTCAAAACCCGAAAATTTGGGTTACCCAATAAATACAATAAATGATGATGTATTTTATATTTTATCGGCAGATGGAAAAAGAGCCTATTATTCTTCAGAAAAAGATGATAGTTATGGAGGTAAAGACATTTATTTAATGGACCTTGTTTCATTGCCGGAAAGATCCTTGGTTGTTGTTAGTGGAAATATTGTTAAACAAAGCAATAAAGAAGTTGTTAAAGGTGCTATACTAACTGTAAAAGATGCTAAAACAGGAAAAATAATAGGAGCGTTTAAGCCAAATAAAAGTACAGGAAAATATCTTGTAGTGTTACCAAAAGCGAAATCATTATATAAAATTTCGTGCAATGTTGGTGAATTTGTTAATGATGAATTAAAATTACCAAGCAACTCATCTTTTTATTATCTTCAAAAACCGGTTGTAATTAATCCTATAGGTGAACTTAAATAATAATGAAAATAGTTTTCTAGAAAGCAAGAGAATAAAACTCAGAGCTCTTGAACCTGCTGATGTTGAATTATTATATAAATGGGAAAATAATACTTCTTTATGGCATGTGAGTAATACGCTTACACCTTTTTCTAAATATATTTTAAAAAAATACATAGAAAATTCTCATTTAGACATATTTGAAGCAAAACAATTACGTTTGATTATTGATGTAATTGAAAATACTCCTTTTTCCATAGGAGCAATAGATCTATTTGATTTTGATGCTTATAATAAAAGGGCAGGGCTTGGTATCCTTATTAATGACATTAATTATAGGAAAAAAGGTTATGCAACAGAGGCACTCAAATTGATTATTGATTATGCTTTTAACTATTTGAAATTACATCAACTATATTGTAATATTTCAATTGATAATGCAACAAGCATTAACTTGTTTGAAGGTCATGGTTTTGTAAAGACCGGAGAAAAGATTGACTGGTTGAATGATGGAAAGAAATGGAAAAATGAAGCTATATTTCAACTTATTAACAACTGATTCTTAATAAAAAAATTTACATATAGCTGATTAATGTGAATAAAACTTATATTTTGACAGATTAAAAATTATTATTGATAATAAATTAAATATCATTGATTATAATGGTATTGAAAATATTATGAAAAATTTATTTGTACTTATATTCATATCCCTTTTGTTTAATATTGCTTCTTTTTCTCAAATTTCAGGAGAATTAAAAGAGAAGTTTATTGACGCAGAATATTATTATCTATATGAAGATTTTACTGACGCCCTTCCGATATACTTGGAAATTGCAGAAAAATACCCTGGTAATTCAAATGTTAATTATCGTATTGGAATGTGTTTCTTGCATTTGCCACAGGTAGATGATAAGGCGCGAGAAAATGCAATAAAATATCTTAAAAAAGGAACAAAAGAGATTTCGGAAAGATATAATGAAGGCTCGTATAAAGAAACAGGTTCTCCTCCTGAAGTATTCTTTTATCTTGGTAATGCACTTCGTTTTATGCATATATTTGATGAAGCAATAAAAGCTTATGAAAATTTTAAAACCTACCTTGATGTTTATGACATATTCTTTATAGATCTCGTAAATAGGGAAATACAGGCAACACGTAATGCTAGTGAATTGGTTTTATTGCCAATTAAGCTTGATAGTGAAAATCTTGGAACAGAAATAAATTCTTCTGTAGAAATAGAAAATTGTCCTGTTATATCTGATGACGAATCCGTTTTAGTATATACTGCAGGACAAAATAATAATTTTTCACCCGATATTGCACTTGACCTGATAAATTTTGATTATGAAATGGATAAAATCTATTTTACACAAAAAGTTGATACAACTTGGTCAGATCCGATAAACATTAATGATGATATTAAAGTTGGTGAAAAAGCAGTTCCTGTTACAATGTCTAAAGATGGAAAAGTTCTTTATATTGCACAAGACGACAATGATAATGGAAATATCTACACAACTCATTATGTAGATGGGAAATGGACACCTATTAAACGATTAAATAAAAATATTAACTCCCGACAATGGGAATCTCATGCAAGTCTTACTGTTGAAGGAACAGTTTTATATTTTACAAGTGATAGGGATGGAGGCTATGGTGGTTTAGATATTTATAAGTCGGTACTTGATGAGAATGACGATTGGGGACCTGCTGAAAATCTGGGACCTACAATAAATTCAATTTATGACGAGGAAACACCTTTTATTTTGAACGATGGAAAGACACTTTATTTCAGTTCGCAGGGACATTATAGTATGGGTGGATTTGATGTTTTTCACAGCAAATTGTTAGAGGATGGTAAATGGTCAACACCTCTGAATTTAGGATACCCAATAAATACTGTAGGAAATGATTTATTTTACCTGCCTAAATCAAATGGTGAATATGCATTTTTTCCTCTTAATAATAATGAAAGAGGTTTTGGTGGTAATGATATATATAAAATAATGGTTGTAACACCTGAATCAGGTACTACAGAGATAAACCTAAAAGGCTTAATCACTTTACAAGACAGAAAACCTGTATTACCCGAAAATTCCGTTGTTTATGTAATTGATAAAACTACTTATGATACAATAGTTAAAATTACACCTGAATTACAATCAGGTGATTATTCCACAATAATAAACTCAGGTGATTTTAAGTTGCTTTATGCTTCTGAAGGATATTTTGAACATGAAGAAAACCTATTTATTCCGGATATATATACCAGAACAGATGTTGTAATAAATGTTGAACTTATTCCACTGCAGGTTACAACAGGAGAATATGTTGTTATTCGTAGTATATTCTTTAATTATGGAAAACATGATTTGAGAAGAGAATCGAAAATTGAACTTGAAAAACTCGGCAAATTAATGCAAGAAAATCCTTCGCTGTATGTTGAAGTTATTGGTCATACCGATTCAAAAAGTAGTGCTGAATTTAATCAGAAATTATCTGAAAAAAGGTCAAGATCAGCTATTGATTATCTGGTTAATATGGGTATAAGCGTTGAAAGATTTGTTTCAACAGGCTTAGGAGAAACTCAACATGTTGCAATAAACACGAATGTTGATGGAACAGAAAATGAAGAAGGAATGCAGTTGAATAGAAGAGTTGAAATTAAAATTCTTAAATCAGATGATAATTTAGTTATTGTTGAAGATATACATGTCCCTCCAAGACTTAGAAAAAGAAAAGATGTCAGCATTCATAGTATTTTAGTTACTACATCAAAAGTGCCATTAACTAAAAACGATTTTGCAGCAAAAGACCCAGAAGGTTTATTAAAAGATATCAGAGCAATAAATGGCGAAGATGAAATATTGTACGCACTTGGAGAATATAAAGAAAAATCGGAAGCACTAAAGCTTTTTAATAAAATTCTTGACTTAGGATTTACAGGAACAAAAATAGTTGACAATTTTGAATTAGATGAAATGAAACCTAAGAGTTTGGTGGTTGATATTAATGTAAATGATACTTCACAAACGTATGTAACACCAACTACAAATGATGGTGGAAAAGTGTATACTATACAACTTAAAGCTTTGTCAAAACCAATAAATCTTAATTATTTTAAAAATCTAAAAGGCGTTAAAGAGAATTTATGTGCCGATGGTTACTACAGATACACTTATTTAGAAATTACAGATCCGGTAAAAGCAAGAGAAGAAAGACAAAAGGTTATTGAACTTGGGTATCATGGTGCATTTATTGTCTTAAATAAACAATTTAGTCAAATTAAAGACAAAAAAGGTGAATTTACCATTCAGTTAAAATCACTTACAAAACCTGTTAATATTGGGGTTTTTAGAGGATTAACAGGAGTTAAAGAACATATAGCTAATAATGGACTCTATAAATATACTTACGGAACATACTCAAGTATGTCAGAAGCAAAAAAAGACTTGAAAAAAGTTGCAAAAAAAGGCTATCCCGATGCTTTTGTTATTAATGTAGAGAAATACAACAATTAATTGATTAAGCTTTAACATCCAAATGTCAATCTCTCACATGCACTTGTTTTTCACTTTCGTGATACACTTATACACTTTCGTGATATAGCAAAACTGTTTCATCCAATTATCAAGTAAAAATAGGCAATCATAAAGTAAATACAGGAATTTAAAAAGTAGATTTAGACAATCAAAAAGTAGACATAAGCACTCGTCAGATAGACACTTTTAATGAGTAATGATAAACAATAATCAATAAACGAAAAACGCTAGTCCTGAGCGGAGTCAAATGGACAAACGAAAAACGCTAGTCCATAAATCCCTGTTCCTTTAAAACAGACAATAAAGCTTGTGAAAATGTAATATTATCAGCTTTTTTATATCTAACATCAGTAAAAACCTGCGCAAGTGTTTCTTTATTATTCTCAGCTATAAATTCTTTATTTTCCACAAGACTTTCTTTGTTAGCGTATATCCTGTTTATATCTTCAGTAGTATAGTTTTTATATGTTTCCTCATGTATAATACTATTTAAAGGCAATCTGTCAGTTTGTTCAGGTTGTTCGTCGGGATATCCAAGTGTAATTGTTGTAACAGGAACAACACCTTTTGGCAGTTGTAATACATCTATTATTTGTTTTGCCATGTATATTGTTGTTCCAAGATAACAAATACCTATTCCTTTTGCCTCTGCAGCTACGGCAACATTTTGTGCAACAAGCAAAGCATCAACAGCAGCAGTTATAAATGATAAAAAATTATCATATCCTGGTTCAGCCTTTCTGTTTCTACACCAAATATTAAAACGATTAAAGTCTGCACAAAAAGTTAAAACAACAGGCGCATTATTAACCATGGGCTGATTAAAATGCAATGGAGACAGCTTCTTTTTATTTTCTTCGTCTTTTGTTACAATTACAGAATATAATTGCATATTTCCTGTAGTCGAGGCACGACACCCTGCATTTAAAATTTCATTTAAAATATCATTACTGATATTTTTATCTGTATATTTTCTAATAGTTTTGTGATCTAATAAAACATCTAACATTATTAAATTATATTAAATTAAACATTAATTACAAATTTCTTTTTGTGTAAAATTATACATTTTATCTATAAAAATACAAATGACTAAAATGAACTAAAATGACTAAAATCAAATGTTTATAAATTTAAGTATTTTAGGCATTTTAAATTTTAGGCATTCTTATATATATAGTTTTAGTTTAAATTTATATTTACCCCATAATCAGTCGTGTAAATACTGCAAACATTTACGGTATTTTAAACAAAAATGTTTTTTTATCTTTGCCTCAAAATTAGCAAAACTTTATTTATATTTACAGTTTAAAATTTATTTAAATTTAAGATAAAATATCATGACAAAATTTTACACTTTTTTAGTACTGGCATTTGTTTTAATTGCAGGAAATACCTTTTCTCAACCGCTTACAATAACACCTGATATTGCAATGGATGAATCAAATCTTGATGACAGGATTTTAACTTTAACATTAACAAGTGAAACGTTTTTAGATGCAACACTTGACAAACTTAATTTTACATTAAATAATGTTCCTCCCGGAACAACAATTGAAAGTGTATCATATACCGATGCAAACAATGCAGACCTTGCATTAGCCTTTGACGGAACCGATTTTGATATTGATTATACTACTGTTAATGTTACTATTGCAGGTATTGAACTAACAGGTGGGAATCCACTCACCAGTAACGATGCTACAATTACTGCACTAGTTGAAGCTCTTGCAATAACACCTGATATTGCAATGGATGAATCAAATCTTGATGACAGGATTTTAACTTTAACATTAACAAGTGAAACGTTTTTAGATGCAACACTTGACAAACTTAATTTTACATTAAATAATGTTCCTCCCGGAACAACAATTGAAAGTGTATCATACACCGATGCAAACAATGCAGACCTTGCATTAGCCTTTGACGGAACCGATTTTGATATTGATTATACTACTGTTAATGTTACTATTGCAGGTATTGAACTAACAGGTGGGAATCCACTCACCAGTGACGATGCTACAATTACTGCTCTAATTGAAGCTCTTTCAATAACACCTGATATTGCAATGGATGAATCAAATCTTGATGATAGGGTTTTAACCTTAACTTTAACCAATGAAACTTTTGCTGATGCAACTCTTGCTCAGGTTAACTTCACTTTAAATAATGTGCCGGCTGGAACAACAATTGAAAGTGTATCATACACCGATGCAAACAATGCAGACCTTGCATTAGCCTTTGACGGAACTGATTTTGATATTGATTATACAACAGTTAATGTAACAATAGCTGGAGCAGAACTAAATCTAGCAGCACCATTAACAAGTGATGATCTTACTATTACTGCAATTGTAGAAGCCGCTGTTTTAACAATAACACCTGATATTGCGATGGATGAATCAAATCTTGATGACAGGGTTTTAACTTTAACATTAACAAATGAAACTTTTGCTGATGCAATTCTCAATCAGATTAATTTCACATTAAATAATGTTCCTACAGGTACAACAATTGAAAGTGTATCATACACCGATGCAAACAATGCAGACCTTGCATTAGCCTTTGACGGAACCGATTTTGATGTTGATTATACAACAGTTAATGTAACAATAGCCGGAGTAGAATTAAACCTTGGTACTCCACTAACAAGTGATGACCTTACAATTACTGCAGTAATTGAAACCCCTGTACTAATTCTTACAGTAGATTCATTTTTAACAGAACCAACATTAGATAGCAGAAGTTTAAATTTGATTCTTTCTAATGAGACTTATGCAGACAATGTTTTTGATGTAAACAATTTTACTCTAAACGAAGCACCGGCAGGTTTAACAATTGATACACTTATTTATATTTCTGTAAATAATATTACTCTCGAATTTGCTTTTGATGGTACTGATTTTGATTTGGACTCTACACATTTTAGTGTAACAATTGCCGGAGCAGAATTAACAGGAGCAAGTGATCTTACAAGTAATGAAACTACAATTTATGCACATGATGAAATAGCAGCAATTATAATTACATCTGATACAATTATGACTGAAGATAATCTTGATGATAGATATTTATCTATATCAGTCATTAACGAACAATTTATGGATGATACTTTAAGTATTACAAATTTTAGCTTAAATAACGTGCCGACAGGAACAACAATCGATAGCGTAATATATACCGATTCCGTTAATGCTGTTCTTTATATTGCTTTTGACGGAACCGATTTTGATATTGATTATACAACAGTTAATGTAACAATTGATAGTGCTGAATTTATTAGTGGAGTTGATATAACAAGTAATGACCTTACAATTATAGCTAATCCTGAAACTCCAATAATAACTGTTACATCTGATACAACACTTGTTGAGAATATACTTGATGACAGAATGCTTATTTTAGAACTAACTTATGAAACTTTATCGGACACAATTCTTGATTCAGCAAATTTTGTAATTAATAATGCACCAGAAAGTGTAATTGTTGAAATGGTTGAATATGTTGATGCATTAACATTAAATCTCTATTTAGCTTATAATGACACTAATGATTTTGATGTTGATTCAACGCATGTTACGGTTACTATTTTGGGAGCAGAACTTTCAGGAGCTTTAGATGTTACCAGTCATGAATTTACAATATATGCTGTTGATGAAGATTTAATGCAAGCAATTAGTCATGCAGCTGATAGTATTAGTATAGTCATGACAGATTCTGTTCTTATAGAAATTGGCAATTATGCAAGTTTTGATATTGTTGTTAACTATCCCGATTCATTTAGTGTTGATCTTACAACAGATTATCTTTTTGATATGCTGTTTAATTTTGGATATAATATGCAGCCAGGCGATGAAACAATTATTCTATACGAAGGTGCAGTAATTGATACTTTTATAGCAACAGGTGGTGAAAACGAAATGTGGCTTAGCGAAATGCTTGGTACTGCTAGAACAGTTCTTGTGAATGATACTGATGCAACCTGGGCATTATCTATTAGTGGAATTTTAGAAGGTCAATTTGCCTATAACGCAAAAGCATATACAGCAGTAGCCAGTAATTTTGATGATGAAAATAACAGGTTCCTTTTAGCAGAAGATACTACTATTATAATAGTTTATCAGTTAATTTCAATTTCAAGTCAGCCGCAAGATCTTACAGTATGCTCAAATTATCTTTCAACATTTAGTGTTAGTACTACATCAGTTGTCCCTGTTTATTATCAATGGAGATTTAATGGTGTAGATATTATTAATGCAATAGATTCAACTTATGCATTAGACAGTACACTAACAATTAGTTCAACACAATTAAGCGATGCAGGAGAGTACAGTTGTTATATTTATAATGATTATTTTTCTGTAATTTCAGATACTGTTACATTAACAGTTTTGGAATCTCCAAATGTTGGACTTGAGGAAAATACTTATATAACAACTGACAATGTTACAATTCTTGGAGCTACTGCAGGATATGATTCTTATTTGTGGAATACAGGAGAAACATCTACTTTTATAGTTGTAGAAGGTAGTATACTGGGAGTAGGAGTTTACATATATTGGGTAAGTGTAACTGATAATGGAAATTCATGTGTTACTATTGATACATCAATTGTAACTGTGGCAAGTGGGTTATTTATTGAAGATAATAATGTATTTAATTTTAAAGTTTATCCAAACCCTGCTAACGATATTGTGAACATTACATATTTTGGAATTGACAATAGTCAATTAAAATTTGAGATTATTGATATAACCGGAAAAGTAATATATAACAACAAGTTTGAGATAGTTTCAAATAAACTTAATAAAACTATTAACTTATCTGATTTTCCAAAAGGAGTTTATATAATAAAAGCTACAGTTAGTGATAAGGAAATGATAGACAAATTGATTATTTATTAATTTTTCAATAATTTTAAAAAAACCGTTATCATATTTTGATAGCGGTTTTTTATTTGTCAAATTATACCAATTTGATTTCCAATTTTTCAGATAATTGTAATCGGTATTATTATAAATTTATGTATCTTTGAGAATATTATTAATAACACAAAAAATTAAAATAATTTAATTATGAAAAAATTACTTTACACATTTATTGCAATAATGCTAAGTGTTTGTATATATGCACAGACGCCACCGAGTTTTAGTTATCAGGCAGTAGTAAGAGATAACGGAGGCGTAATAATACCTAACCAGAGTATTGGTGTAATGATAACTATTCTTCAAGGAAGCTCAAGCGGAACAATGGTTTATTTAGAAACTTTTACAGATACCACAAACGATTTTGGGCTAATGAACCTTAATATTGGTACGGGTACAATTGCTTATGGTAACCTTGTAACTATAAATTGGAGTTCCGACATATACTTTATTCAGGTAGAAATTGATGTTACCGGCGGTACTGTGTATCAAACAATGGGTGTTAGTCAGCTTATGAGTGTGCCTTACGCTTTGCATGCAAAAACTGTAGAAGTAGATTTGGTTGATGATGCCGATGCCGATGCAACTAACGAATTGCAAGATTGGAGTACTTTACCAGGTATACCTGCAAACATTGACACAGATGTAACCGACGATTTTGATGGTAATTACAGCAGTTTAACGGGAGCACCTACAAATGTAAGCACATTTACAAATGATGCAGGATATATCACTGACCCTGATGATGCTGATGCTGACCCAAGCAATGAATTGCAAGATTGGAGTAATTTACCCGGCATACCTGCCAATATTGATATAGATGTAACCGACGATTTTGACGGAAATTACAGCAGTTTAACAGGTTCACCAACCAATGTAAGTACATTTACAAATGATGCAGTATATATTACTGACCCGGATGATGCTGACGCTGACCCAAGCAATGAATTGCAAAACTGGAGTAATTTACCAGGTATACCTATTAACATTGATACAGATGCAACCGACGATTTTGACGGGAACTACACTAGTCTTTCAGGTGCACCAACCAATGTAAGTGCATTTACCAACGATGCAGGATATATAACAGCAGGAGTTGCCGGATGGGAGCTTGACGGTAATACAGGAACTATAGTAGGAACAGATTTTATTGGTACTACCGATAATAAAGACCTTGATATCAGAACAAATAATACAATAAAGTGGAGATTAAAAACCAAAGGAACTTTAGAATTTCTTAATACAGGCAATTCTGTATTTATTGGTGAAGGAGCTGGATCCGCAGATAACCTTTCAGATAATAGAAATACTTTTATAGGTACTCAATCAGGAAGTTCAACTTCAACCGGTGCCCAAAACACAGCTTGTGGTTACAATTCTCTAAGTGCCAATATTGCAGGTCTTTACAATACTGCCGTGGGTGTTGGAGCTTTAGCAAGTAACACTGCTTCATACAATACAGCTGTAGGGTACATGAATCTTACTTCAAATACAGTAGGATTAGGAAATACTGCTGTGGGAAATCAGGTTCTTTTTACTAATATTGGCGGACAACAGAATGTTGGTATTGGAACAGCAGCACTTAATTTAAATAATAACGGTTCTTACAATATAGCTATTGGTTTTAACTCTCTTCAAAAAAATGTTGATAAAAATAACAATATTGCTATTGGGCAAAAAGCCATGTTTAACAATACCGATGGCTTTAATAATACTGCAGTAGGTGCTTTTGCTTATGAGAACGGTGCCAGTTATTCAAATTCTTCTGCATTTGGTTATCTTGCTCCTATTACTGCAAGTAATCAGATAAGCATTGGAAATACGAATGTTACAAGTATACGCGGACAGGTAAGTTGGGGGACCTATTCTGACAAAAGATTTAAAAAAGATATTAAAGAAACTGTTCCCGGACTTGATTTTATTTTGAAACTTCGTCCTGTAACTTATCATCCCGACATGAATTATATTGCTGAATTTCTTAATATCCCTCAAGATTTACGTGATATGGAATCTGAAAAAGCTAAAGGAGCAATTTTACAAACAGGTTTTATAGCTCAGGAAGTAGAAAAAGCTGCAAGTGACCTTGGATTTGATTTTAGCGGAGTTGATAAACCTAAAAACAAAAACGATTTTTATAGTTTACGTTATGCAGAGTTTACTGTACCTTTGGTAAAAGCTACTCAGGAACAACAAGCAATTATTGAGCAACAACAAAAGGAAATTGACGAACTGAAAGAACAATTACAAGAGCAAAAACAATTGATTCAAGAAATTAAGCAGAGCATTGATAATAAATAATACACTTTGTTGGGTTTTGTCTACCTAAGTTAGGTTGTTTTACTTGGTTACTAAAGCACATTTTATGAATTTATAAAAGTAGAAACGATGAAAATACTAATCAGCACATTCTTCATTCTATTTTTCTCTGCATCTATATGTTCACAGTCATTGATTCGTGTCAAGCACTTCGGAAGAAACAAAGGACATTTAAAAATGTATCTACATATTCCTCCTAATGCAAACAGTAACAAAGCAATGCCAATAGTAGTGGTATTACATGGCTGCATGCAGTGTGCAGGTACTGTAGCTACACAAACCGGTTGGAACAAACTGGCGGATGAATACGGTTTTTATGTATTGTATCCTGAACAACGAATTATCAACAATCCGATGAAATGTTTCAAATGGTATAAAAGGAAACACATTAAGAAAAATAGAGGCGAAAATTATTCGATAAAAAAAATGATCGATTATATGAAAGCCAATTACGCCATTGACTCTTCAGAAGTATACATCACAGGTCTTTCAGCAGGTGCTGCCATGAGCGTAATTATGATGGTAGATTATCCAAGAACATTTAATTCAGGAGCTATTTTTGCAGGAGCACCTTATAAAGCCGGAAAAGGACTAATTACCGCTTCAATGGCTATGTTTGGATGGAGAATGAAATCGCCACAAGAATGGGGAAATGTTGTTCGTAAAAGTAATCCCGGTTACACCGGTGGGTACCCTAATATGATTATTTATCAAGGTAATAATGACTGGATAGTGAGCAAAAGAAATGGAGTTGAATTAATGGAGCAATGGACCAATCTGCACAATATTTCTATACAACCATCTGAAACAGTCACGCAATTTTTGAATAATAAAGACATTGAACGAAATGTCTATCGTGATTCCATAAATAAAGATGTTGTTATTTTTTATAAAGTGAACAGGTTGAGTCATGCATTACTGGTAAACCCCGGATCGTGCAAAACAGAAGGTGGCATAATAGGGTTTTTTGCAAAAGACAAAGATTTTCATTCTACTTTATGGACCGCTTATGATTTTGGATTGATTACAACACCTGTGATAAGTGGAAAAACAGTTGTTGAAAAAGGAGAAAGAAATATAAGCTATAGAGTTCCTTATACAGATAAATCAACTTATGAATGGACTTTCCCAAACGCTTGTGTAGTTATTAAAAACGATAATTCTAACATAATTACTTTAGACTGGGGAAATTTTTCCGGAAGTATAAATGTTACCGAAACCAATTCGTTGTTTTGTAAAAAACAATACAAAACACTTTTTGTAAATGTAATTGATGGTAATAAAGAGTGAGTGAACTTCTTGTAGTGAAACTAAAAAGAAAACATGAATCTATATAACTGTGATGTTATTGATTTAAGCAAACAAACAAAAGACATCTATATAATAAAAGTAACTACAGGTAAAGACGTAGCTATTGGGAAAGTGGTTTTTAGAGTAAAAACTTTAGGCATTTTTTATTTTCTCTTCAATAAAACTTTCGCCAAGAAGTTTTATAGTTTCTGCAACAGGTGTAAATGTACAACATGGTTTATTACATAATTCTAGTTGGTTAAATTGTTCCATTATTTTTTTATTAGAATATAATAGCTTTTTATGCGATGTTCTTGCAGATTCTTTTGTTAGTAAGGCTTGCTTGCCTGCTATTCTGCTTCTTAACAAATCAAGTTTCCACACTAAACCGGTTAAAAATGTAGTAGCATATTTTACAGGAGGTTTAATACTTATTGAACCGGCAATCATTTCAAAAAGATTTTTATAACAAACATTTTCTGATGATAAAATAAAGGCTTCATTAACAATATTGCTTTCCATTAATTGTATCATTATTTTACAAACATCTGCAACATCAACAAATCCTGTGTATCCCTTAGTGTAATATTTAAATCCATTATATATATTTTTAAACAAAGCAGAACTTCCGTTATCCCAATTGTTATAACCCAGAATAACAGAAGGATTAACAATTACAGTATTTAAACCCTCGGTTATGCCACGCCATGCTTCTAATTCCGCATTAAATTTGCTGATAGAATAACCGGAGTTACTATCAGTTGATTGCCATAAGGTTTTTTCATTTATCGTTTCACCATTTACAGTCTCTCCAAGTGTTGCAATTGAACTAACATGGCAAAGTTTTTCAATATTATTTTGCAGACAAGCGTTAACAATATTTGAAGTCCCATTTACATTTATATTGTAAATTTTGTCTCTATCACGAAAATCGTAAGAAACTCCTGCTGCTGCATGATAAACATGTGAAACACCTTTTAAGACTTCAGAAACATCATGAAAATCTAAAATATCAGCTTTAATCCATTTAATTTTTTCAAAAAGATTTTTGTTATCAGTATAATATGAGAATATTTTTTTAACAAGATCAAAATTGCTTGTGTTACGATAAATAGCTCTGATACTTTCATCTTTATAATTAATAAGATGAAATAATAAATGTGCCCCTAAAAAACCGGTACCACCTGTTACTAAAATCATTTTGCAAATTTAAAATCCGAAGTTAATAATAATTTTGTAACCGTTCACGATAAACCATTAAAACGGTTATTAACAGCAATATTGATATGTATTAGCCCCCTTGATAAACCAAGGGGTTAATGAAAAATATTATATTATTAACTCTTTGCGAGCTTTGCGTATTTTTTCTTTGCAGTCTTTGTGTGAGATAAAATCACACAACGCATTGTTTTCCATCCCAATGTTTCGGATAAATAATTGATAGAATTTATTTCAAAAATATTAAATAAATCTTTTTGAAAAAACGTAATTATCTATATAGTTTCAAAAAAACAAAAAGGGGAGTAACCAACCAAGGGTGGTCGGAAGAAATTCCGACCACTTTTTTTATGTTTCAAAGAAGGCATCAGGATTTCCCCCACATTTTATTATAATTAAAGCAATTGCTAAATCTCTGACCTCCATTTTAAACCTTCT
>Ga0307990_1001007_pt1 | contig 24172 bp, 20 predicted proteins | sample EllFjometagen129_FD_203168 | JGI IMG/M metagenome (GOLD analysis project Ga0307990, IMG submission 203168) | Marine microbial communities from Ellis Fjord, Antarctic Ocean - #129 | ecosystem: Environmental > Aquatic > Marine > Unclassified | place: Southern Ocean | collected 2014-10-08
GGTAAATAAAATATTCAATTATAATCTGTGAATCTGTGGCAATAATTAATTCGCAGTTTTATTTTTTTACACTATAAATTAGTATTAAATTGAAATCCCTAGAGGTCAGTTATTCTGAAATTAGTATATTTTTTTGCAAATAATTACACTAGTCCATATTCTCTGGCAACCATCTGCCAGCAAACCGGTATTAAGTTACAGTCATTTTTTTGAGAGGATATTTTAAAATTTAACAACTTTACCTTTTTCACATTTCAAAGTTCTTGAAGGAAATTTTTTGAATAAAGAATAATCGTGAGTTGCCATTAATACAGCTTTCCCGTTTTTACTTATCTTTGATAATAAATTTATTATTCCTTCTGATGTGTCAGGGTCTATATTTCCTGTAGGTTCATCAGCCAAAATAATGTCAGGGTCGTTAATTAAAGCTCTTGCAATACCAACACGTTGTTGCTCACCTCCTGACAACTGATGTGGCATTTTAAATCCTTTTGTTCCAAGTCCGACTTTTTCAAGCACATCCTGTAATCGTTCCTGCATCTCTTGTCTATCTTTCCATCCTGTAGCTTTCATAGCAAACAAAAGGTTCTCATTAACACTTCTGTCAATAAGTAACTGAAAATCCTGAAATATTATCCCTAATTTTCTTCTTAAATAAGGAATTTTTTTATTTTTAATACTTTTTAAATCAAAGCCGGTTACTTTTGCATTGCCATCAATAAGAGGCAGGTCTGCATAAAGAACTTTAAGTAAACTTGTTTTACCACTACCTGTCATGCCAATAAGATATACAAATTCTCCTTTTTCTATCTCAAATGAAACATCAGATAAAATCAAAATATTTTTTTGATATACTGATACTTTATTTAACTCAATTATTGTATCTAAAGCCATCTTTTGTTTATAAAATATTAATAAAATACAAAAATAAGATTTATTTTGTTAATAATTTTTTAATATTTGTATTTCCCCTTGTGTAAAATTTTATTTATTTTCCTTATTTGTTTGTTATATGTAATACTGTTTTTATATTAATTTTTGAATACACTCTAAAAAATCATACTGAAACAAGTTCAGCACAAATTACTGAAACAACCCTTAAACAAGTTCAGGGTGACGTTGTTCAGCTTTATATTTCTAATTTCTCAATCTTTCCATATTTCAAAGTTTTAATTGCTTTGGTAATAATTTCTTTTTTATCCGACAAATTACAGTTAGCCAAAGCTTTGTCAATATTTTTAAAGTTAAAATATTCAATTAATGTAAAATTGACATCTCTTATTTGAACAGAATCATCTGTTTTGTTTATACTTTTTGTTTTTAATATATATATCATTAAAAATCAGATTGCTTTTTTTAGTTCAAAGTTCAAAACTCAAGATTCGTAATTTATTGCTTTGTTGTCTTGTCATTTTTATTTCAGTTTTATTTGTTTTATGATTTAGGATTTGTGAAACATCTGTCTTGGTTTGTATCAGAGATATTTCCCGTGACAATCTTTATATTTTTTTCCGCTTCCACAAGGGCAAGGGTCATTGCGTCCTACTTTTTTTTCAACATGAACAGGTTGTATTTTTCGTTGTTCTCTTGTATCTTTTATAGAACCTAATTCAGACCTTCTTGTTTCCAGTTTGTCCATATCTATTTTTTCCGGTTTTTTGGCTTCTTTAACATCTTCGGCAGAACGGAGAGGGAGATTTCCTTTTACAATAAACGAAGTGATTTCCTTGTTTATTTCTTTAAGCATTTTGGCAAATAATTCAAAGGACTCAAATTTATATATTAATAGCGGGTCTTTTTGTTCATAAGTAGCATTTTGGACAGATTGTTTTAAATCATCCATTTCACGAAGATTCTCTTTCCATAAATTGTCAATAATTGAAAGTGTAATACCTTTTTCAATGGCGGTCATTACTTCTCTACCTTTTGTTTTGTAAGCTTGCTTAAGGTTTGTCAATACTTGCAGAGTTTTAACTCCATCAGTAATTGGGATAGCAATATTTTCGTATCGTATATTACTGTTTTCATATACATCTTCTATAATAGGATATGCTTGTTCTGATATAATTTTTGATTTTTGTTTATAAGATTTATAAACAATATCATAAAGAGTTTCTGTCATTTTGTCCGGATTAAATGACAAGAATTCTTTATCAGAAAAAGGAGAGTCAATACCAAAAGTACTCATCAGTTCTAATTTGAATCCGTCAAAATCTCTTGTTTCCTGATATTCAATAACTGTTTGGTCGCAGACGTCATACATAGTATTTGCAATATCAACAGATAAATGGTCTCCATACAGAGCATGTCGTCTTCTTTTATATATTACTTCTCTTTGAGAGTTCATAACATCATCATATTCAAGTAATCGTTTACGAATACCGAAGTTATTTTCTTCTACTTTTTTTTGTGCCCGTTCAATAGATTTTGTAATCATAGAATGCTGTATAACTTCTCCTTCTTTTAGTCCAAGACGGTCCATCATTTTAGCTATTCTGTCAGAGCCGAATAGTCGCATCAGATTATCTTCCATACTAACAAAAAACTGTGAAGTTCCTGCGTCTCCTTGTCGTCCGGAACGTCCTCTTAGCTGTCTGTCCACCCGACGTGATTCATGTCGTTCAGTGCCTACTATAGCAAGTCCACCTGCCTCAGGCACACCTTGTCCAAGTTTTATATCTGTTCCTCTACCAGCCATATTAGTTGCTATTGTAACGGTCTTAGGCATTCCTGCTTCTGCAATAATAATTGCTTCTCTTTGATGCAACTTTGCATTAAGAACATTATGTTTAAGTCTTCTTAAATTAAGCATCTTGCTTAACAGTTCTGATATTTCAACAGAAGTTGTCCCAACTAATACAGGACGATTATTGTTTACAAGGTTCACAATTTCTTCTATAACAGCGTTATATTTTTCTCTTTTTGTCTTATATACCAAATCTTCTCTATCACTTCTTATAATAGGTTCATTAGAAGGAATAACAATAACATCTAATTTATAGATATCCCAGAGTTCTCCTGCTTCTGTCTCTGCTGTTCCTGTCATTCCTGCTAATTTATTATACATTCTGAAGTAATTTTGTAATGTTACAGTTGCATATGTCTGTGTAGATGCTTCTACTTTAACATTTTCTTTTGCTTCAATAGCTTGATGAAGTCCATCGGAATATCTTCTTCCTTCCATTACACGTCCTGTTTGTTCATCAACAAGTTTAATTTTATTATCAATAATGATATATTCATCATCTTTATTAAAAAGCGTATAAGCTTTCAGCAGTTGATTGACAGTATGAACTCTTTCAGATTTTATAGAATAATTCTGTAAGAGTTTATTTTTCTTTTCTATTTTTTCTTTAGCTGGCAAGTTTGAATTTTCCAATTCTGCAATTTCTTCTCCAATATTAGGTAAGATAAAGAAATCAGGTTCGTTAGAGAAAGAAGAAATAAAGTCGTAACCTTTATCAGTTAGTTCTATACTATTATCTTTTTCATCAATAACAAAAAACAGTTCATCATCTATAATGTGCATATTTTTATTTTGTTCTGCCATATAGAATGCTTCTGTTTTTAGCATTTGTGCTTTTATTCCCGGTTCGCTCAGAAATTTAATTAATGCTTTATTTTTTGGTAATCCATGAAAAGATCTCAGGAGTAATATTTTCCCTTTTTCAACATCTTTTTCGTTTGTCCCATCTTTTATTAATCTTTTTGATTCTGAGAGTATGGAAGTAAAAAATCTTTTTTGAGCATTATATATTTTTTCTACTATAGGTTTAAATTCATCAAATTCGTGTTTTTCTCCTTTTGGAGTTGGTCCGGAGATTATTAGAGGAGTACGTGCGTCGTCAATAAGCACAGAGTCAACTTCATCAACAATAGCATAGTTAAGTTTGCGTTGGACTAATTCCTCGGGGTTTCGTGCCATATTATCCCGCAAATAGTCGAAACCAAACTCATTGTTAGTGCCATAAGTAACATCAGCAAGATAAGATTTTCTTCTTTCTTCGGAATTTGGTTCGTGTCTATCTATACAGTCAATAGTGAGTCCAAGGAACTGGAGTAAGACGCCCATCCATTCAGAGTCACGTTTTGCAAGGTAGTCATTAACAGTAACAATATGCACGCCTTTACCTGTAAGGGCATTAAGATATATAGGGAGAGTAGCAACCAATGTCTTTCCTTCTCCTGTTGCCATCTCAGCAATTTTACCTTGATGAAGAACAACTCCGCCAATAAGTTGAACATCATAATGAATCATATCCCATGTTATAGTATTTCCTCCTGCTATCCAGCTATTGTGATAAGATGCTTTGTCTTCGGATATTTCAACATTGGAATATTTTGCTGCAAGGTTACGGTCCATTTGTGTGGCAGTAACTTCAATAATTTTGTTTTCTTTAAATCGTTTTGCTGTTTCTTTTACAACATTAAAAGCTTCAGGAAGAATTTCGTTAAGGGTCTCTTCATTTTTTTCTATGATTATTTTTTCAAGTTCATCTATTTTTTTATAGATTTTTTCTTTTTCTTCAATACTGATTTCAATTTCAGAGTTAGGTTCAATTTTTTCTTTTAGTTCTTTTATTTGAGTTTCTTGTTTTGAAACATGAGAAGCAATATTATTTTTAAATTCAATTGTTTTAGCTCTGAGTTGATCATTAGTAAGTTGGGATATAGTTTCATAAGAGTTATTAATTTCTTTTAGTATGGGATTAAGTTCTCTAAAATCCCGTTCCGCTTTTGTCCCTAAAAATTTTCTTAAAAGTTTGAGCATGATAAATAATTATTTGTTGGTATTATTATACTTATTATTTTTTGCCTTAAGGTCTGTGAAGCGCTCACTAAAAAAGACAAAATGTTAAGATAGCTTAACAGCACAAAAATACATTAAAAAAAAATAATGTATATAATATTTTATGATAATTTTTGATTAGTTTCTAAAATAAAATAGTATGGATAGCTATTTATGCAACAGGAAATAATACTGGCTCATTTTATAAATAAAAAACAATTGATTTATATTCTACACAGAATAACATAAAAGGATACAATTTTCATGCTCTGAAATAATCAGATAATTAGAATAAAATTAAAAAAAATCACTATTGTCCGACTAAATTTAAAAATTTAGGTAAAATCGTTTCTAAATATTATGAGATTCCTCGCTATCACTCGGAACTCTATATAACACTGTCATTCCCAACCGCCAAAAACGGAGAAAAATCTACTATTATGAGTTCTGATTTTATTTTTAGTCGGATACTAATTAAAAAAATAATCAGATTATATTATACCTCTACAATTATAGTAAAAATTAATATTCATCTTCATTAAAGAAGAAATCATCTTTTGTTGGATAGTCAGGCCATATATCTTTCATACTTTCATAAGATTCACCTTCATCCTCAATTTCTCTCAGATTTTCTATAATTACAGAAGGCAGGCAAGACCTGATACTATAATCAATTAATTCATCCTTTGTTGCAGGCCAAGGAGCATCTTCTAACTTTGATGCCATTTCTAATGTCCAATACATTTTTAATAATTTTTTTGTTAAAATTTTTGCAAAAATATACTTTTTTTAAAATAAAAAAATAAAAAATAAAAAATATTATAAAATATAATATTTTTTACATGAAACAAATTAAAAATCAGACGATTAAGTTTTTTTGCAAATTTATTTTTTTTTAATCTCTTTATGTTTTTAAAATATCTCAGATGTTTATTTTATATTTGATTTCTTTTACATTCAAATCTTTTGCTAGTTTACGGGCAAGGATAAAGAGATAATCAGATAAACGGTTTATGTATTTGATATTTATTTCATTGACATAATAGTCATGTCTTAGTTTAATAATTTTGCGTTCGGCTCTGCGACATACACATCGGGCTATATGGCAATATGATACAATAGTATTTCCACCTGGAATAATGAAAGAATCCTGTTTTGGCAGGGTTTCGCTTATTTTGTCAATTTCTTTTTCAAGCAACAAAATATCCTTATTGTTTAATAATGATAATTTTATGTCTTTTTTGTCATCATAAGTAAGTAAAGAGCCAATGACAAATAATTTTTTTTGTATTTCTATTAAAAGAGCTATTGTATGTTTATCAATTTTCTGACCACGAATTAATCCTATATACGAGTTTAGTTCATCAATTGTGCCATAAGCTTCAATTTTTGGATGATATTTAGGAACTCTTATCCCTCCAATTAAAGATGTATCTCCTTTATCTCCTGTTTTAGTATATATCTTCATGTGTTTATGTTTTTGCAATTAGTTTTACCCGTGAAATAATTTTGCGTATTTATCCTGAATAATTCTTTTTTCATATCTTTATGAAAATTTAATTTTACAAAGATAATAAAAATGGTTCACTTTTATATCAAACTTAGGGATTAATAATTATTTTACTTGAATAATAATATTTGTTATCGTTTATAGAAATAATATATATACCTTTCGTAAATCGGCTTAAGCTGTATGTTTTGATTAATTTCTTATAAAAAAATTAAATGAAATATCTATTGATTATCAGCAGTTTATATTTTGCTATTTAGTGTTTGTCCATAATGTCCGATTTCTTCGTTATGCTTGTCTTTCAAATCAGTCATTTACAAAAGTAAACTCCTGATTTCCAAGACTGCGCAAGCCTCGAACTCGAACATTCTGAACTAAACACTTACTTTATGAACAGACACTATTTAGATAAAATTAAGGATATTTATCAAAATATTGAGTTATGCAACAACCACTTTTGTTAGTGGCAGTTTATTCCTTAATTAATTTTTCAGTTTTAATCTGAATTCCTTCAGAACTAATTTTAACAAGATATATTCCAATACGCAAATCAGATATATTAATCGTGGTCATACTATTTTGTCCCTTTGTCACCTTTACTCTTTGCCCTATTGGGTCATAAACCTCTATTAATATACTTCTATTTAGTTTATTTTCTACTGTAAAGCGATTGTGTGCTGGATTTGGAAAAAGATGGATGTTATTCATTAAGAAGTATTCATCTTTGATATCAGTGATTAAATGACAATCAGTTGAATCATTCTCAAAATAGTATAACTCGTCTTGATTATTTTTAAAACAAAGTAGATCATAATGTTGCTCAAAAAAAGGTGTGATAGGAGATAGTAAGCCTAATGTACTTCCAATTCCTTCGATAAGATATTTCTGACCAAAACCAGCATTGTCAAGATGATATCTTTTAAGATAAATATTATTTACAAGTACGGAATCAATATTGTCAACTATGATTATACTAAATTCAGATTGATTATAAACAAATGTTTCAGGAAGCGTATCATTCAGATTTATATTGAAGTCATACAATAGGATTTCGTTTATTGAATCCTTCGGGACATAGAATACTTTTTTATGTGCTAGGTCATTTCTGTAACAGCCATGATAACCCGTATTCCAGTAGGTCCACGTTTCATCAATGGGATTTCTGTCTTGGCCTGACAAACTGATTTTTCGATATAATTCAGTATTAATTAATGTGTCACCTGTAACAATATATTGATATTCTGAACAAATATCACTTACACCATGAATGTCAACACAACTAACATATCCATATTGAACTTTCCAATATCCATCGATGGTTGGAAAACCATGATAAACCTGACCGTTTGAATTTCCTGTCAGTAAAAGGATTAATACTCCGATAATAATTATTAATTTACTCATTTTAGTTTCCCTTCCTGTTTTAGTTAATTATTATTTTTTTTACTTTTATAATGTTTTTACTTTGGACTTTTACAAAATACATTCCTTTAGAACAATCTGACAAGTCAATTTTTTCTAAAATAAGACCTGTTTTATTAAATTGCTTATTATAAACAAATTGTCCGTTTATATTAGTAATTTTTAATGACATATCCTCTTTATTTGAATTTTGTATGTTTATATTAAATGTGCCATTACTAGGATTTGGATATATCCGTATCAAATTGGAAGTTACTATTTCGTTAACTTTTGTGATAACATTACCGTTTTCATCTGTTTTTATCAGATAAACATCATTTCCACCGTTGCCAAAGCTAGATGTGGTTCCTGCAATAATATATCCATTATCATTTGTTTGTTGAACTGAATGTCCTACATCAGCTCCCGTGCCACCATAAGTTTTTGTCCAAAGTGTATCTCCATTTATATCTGTTTTTATTAGATAGACATTAGGATATTGTCCAATAGTACTATAAGAAGTATATCCTACAATGATATATCCATTATCATTTGTTTTATAAATAGAATATCCTACATCTCTATAAATACCACCAAAAGTATTATACCATTGCTGGTTGCCATCAGAATCAATTTTTATTATATATATATCATCCTTTCCACTACCAAAGCTACTTGTGATTCCACAAATAACATATCCATTATCATTAGCTTTTGTTATTGAAAAAGCAACATCAGCACTTGCTCCACCATAAGTTTTAGTCCATAAAGTATCTCCATTAATATCTGTTTTAATCAAGTAAATTTTCTTCATTTCAGCATCATAATTCTCTGTTCCACCTGCTATAATAAATCCGTTATCATTTGTTTGTAATACAGATTGTCCATAATCATCATCATCGTTTGTTCCACCGTAAGTTTTTGTCCACAATGTATCTCCGTTTCCATTTATTTTAACTAAATAAACATCAGATTTAGAAAAATAATTATCTTTTATATAACCAGTAATAATATATCCATTATCATTGGTTTGTTGAACAGAAACCCCTACATTATAATTTGAAGTAAAAATTTTAGTCCAAAGAGTATCTCCATTAATATCTGTTTTTATTATATATGTATTTTTAATATCAGGAAATATACCAGTACTAGCAACAATAATATATCCGGTGTCATTTGTTTGTAACACAGAAGTTGCACCATCATTAAGTGTATCGCCAAAAGTTTTGGTCCATAGAGTATCACCATTTTCATCTGTTTTTATCAAATAGACATTAGCTCTAGTACTATCACCAAAACTTGTAGTACTACCAGTAATAATATATCCATTATCATTTGTCTGTTGCACAGAGGAACCTTGTTCTGAGTCAATTCCGCCAAAGGTTTTTTCAAAAGTGATTTGCCCAAAACAAAACTGCATGCTTACAGCAAAAATCAGTGTTAAAAGTATTTTAGGTTTCATAGTTTTATGTTTTTAAAGTTAAAAAACAAAGATACAAAAAAATTGGTTGATAAAAAAACAGTAAATATAATAAAAAAAATTGGTTTAAGCAAAAAAATATTAAATTTTAAAAAATTTTTTTTAATGGTTTTTAACTCATATTACAATTTAATTTATATTTGTTATGATCAATAGTCACAAACTATTGTTGTTTTTTAGGCACAAGTTACAAACTTGCGCCAGCTGGTTTGTCCTCACGCGCAACTTTATCGGCACTCGTTACAAACGAGCACCAGCTGGTTACAAACTTGCGCCATCTGAATTTAGGTCATTGGAATTTATTTGAAATTTACTCACTATATTCGTGGGACAGCTCCGGAATTCCTATATATCCATGCTGAAGGATTGTTTTCTGATTTGATTATAGCAAGTTTAATTATAGCTTGTTTTTTGTTATCATAGTAACAGTAAGCAACACGTTGTAATCCGCTTTTTGTTTTTCCTATAAAATGTGCATCAAAGCCCTTGTTTTTAAGATAAGATAAAAAATTTTCAGCATTTTTGCTAACACCAAAGCATCCACCAATTATATAGTATTTTTTTTGTATTTCTGTATGATTTATTATATTTGAATTTGATTTAATAGATTTATTTGCTTCTGTCATTTTGGTATTATTATCATTTACTTTTGTATCAGAGTAAGGAATTTTTGTCAAGTAAACGTCTGATGAATTAGTTTGATTTTGATTTTTATAAGGGTTAAAAATGTTTGTTGTGTTAACTGATTTTAATGTATTTGTATTGTTATTTTTGTTTGCTTTTATTTTTAACGATTCTCGCGGAACAACGTTTTCATAAGATTTAAAATAAGAAACAATATTAGTATAGTTAGTATTAATGTTATCAAAAATATTTTTATTAAATTTTATATATAATGTTATTCCTATTAATAATAATATAGAAGCTGCAACAGCTAATTTACTATTTAAAGAATATTTTTTTTGTTGATAAGCAGTTTGTTTGTTAATGAATTTTTTTTCAAACTTTTGTTGTATATTTTGTCGCTCTACAAGAGGAGAATGAAAACTTGTAAGTCCGAATGAATCATTTAGATAATTAACAGAAGTATCAGGAGCAAATTGTAAATTGTTTTCAATATCAAGATATAAAGTGCCTATTTTAGGTAGTTCTATATGTTTACCATCTTTGAGTTCTTTGTTAAGTTCTTTTACGAAAATTTGAATCTGTTCATTAGCTTGGACAAAAGATATATTTTTTGTATTTGATATGTAATTGGCAACTAGTCCATCATTATTTTCAAGATTAGCATTAAAAACAATTATCTTAGAAGGAGGAAAGAAATAATTATTAACAGGATTTATTTTAGATGATGAATATTTTGTTAAAAAGCCGCCAAAATTCGGAATAATTACACAATCATATTCATACAGCAATTCACTTATATATTTAGATATATCCATTTTATATATATATTTTCAATAAATGTCCCGATAAATACAAAATTTACAACGGGATTTATAATATGCTAAATTAAGAAAAAAAAACATTGATTTTTATAAAAAATTATTAATCTTTTTCAAATCTTCCGGTGTGTCTATAGATAAGCTATCATAGTCAGTATATTCAATATCTATTTTAAATCCATTTTCAATCCATCTTAGTTGTTCTAATGATTCTGCTATTTCTAAAGAAGATGGTTTTATCTTTGCAATAATTTTTAAAACATTGGTTTTGTAAGCATATAATCCAATATGTTTATAATAATTATGTAGATTCAGGTATTCTGATTTTTCTTTTCCTCTGTAAAAAGGTATAGGAAAACGGCTAAAATATATTGCTTTTTTATTTTTATCAGATACGGCTTTTACTATATTAGGGTCAAAAAGTTCTTGTTCCTGAGAAATTTTTTTTAGTAAAGTTGCTATTTGGACATCTTTATTTTTAAAGCAAGATGCAATTTTTTGTATTTGACAAGAATTTATATATGGTTCATCACCTTGTATATTTATTACTACATCCCATTTTTTATTTGGATATATAGAGTATAGTTTTTGTATTGCTTCATAACATCGTTCTGTTCCGTTTCTATGTCTTTCAGATGTCATAATCACATTTCCCCCAAAATTTTTAACATGTGCTTCTATACGTTTATCATCAGTAGCAACAACTATATATGATAAAACATCTGTTTTATTTGCCTGTTCATAAACTCTTTGAATTATTGATTTTCCTTTAATCATTGCAAGTGGTTTGCCGGGGAAACGAGTTGATGCATAACGCGAAGGTATTATCCCTATATATTTCATTTTTTTGGTTCTGTGGTTATTTTAATGGATAAAGATATAATCATCCTTAACGTAGCAAAGCTACAAACAAATAATAAGATAGTAGCAGTAGCAGTGGCAGTGGCAGTATAATCTATTATTTTGGGGTAAATTTTTCTGGATTATTTGCCATACTTCCCAACATTTTACCGACTTCTTCATATCTAATAATTAATGATTGGTGAATTTGTATGTTAATATATTCACAATCTTTTGCAAAATCAATCCATACCAAAGTTTCACTTGATTCCCCATCTGCGTCACATATTTTGCTTGTAAAGTTTTTTGGATATCTTCTTTTTCTGTATGCTTCTGCTATATTGGAACATACTGATCTTGATGATCTTCTTATTTGATCCGTTAATGAATAAGTTTCTTTTTTTGGAAACTTTTTTGATATTTCAAATATCTCCATTGCTAATCTATAAGCTAACTGATAAACTTTTAAACTTTTGAAACCTCCATTCATTCCTAATACTTTTAAAATTAACTTTACTGCGACTGCCACTGCGACTGCCACTGCTTTATATTTACAAAAACTTGTGCTGAACAACGTCATCCTGAACTTTATGTTGAACTCGTTTCAATATTGTTTCAGTATAAAAAAACTTGCTAAAAAAACAAGATTTTAAAAAGTAATAGTATATATTTCTCCGGTAAATGCCGTAGGATATTATATTATCCAACGGTCAGGCAGTTGCATGACGAAATATATAATTTGCTAAATTACATTTTTCTATTAAATTTATAGTATAACCATATTTATTATTTATACTTTTGTCATTATTTTTATTAAAAAAGATTTATAAAATGAATTTTCTTGACATAATAATTTGTATTCCTTTAATATGGGCTATTTATAAAGGTTTCAAAAAAGGATTGATAATAGAGATAGCATCTTTGGCTGCATTATTATTAGGTATATATGGATGCACACATTTTTCTTATTTTATTTCAACTTTTTTAGCTGATAATTTTGATATTACCACTAAATATCTGCCTGTAATCTCATTTGCCATAACTTTTATTATAATTATAATTTTGGTGTTTATGTTAGCCAAAATACTTGAAAAATTCGTTAATTTGCTTGCTTTAGGATTATTTAATAAATTAGGAGGAGTATTATTTGGAATGTTAAAAATAGTATTTGTATTAAGTGTTATCATCTTGGTTATCAATAAGATAGATAAGAAAGGTATGATTATCTCAGAAAAAATGCAAAAAAGTTCAATATTATATAAACCAATATGCAAAGTAGCTCCTGCAATAATTCCAAATTTAGAAAATTTATATACTAATATTCCTAAATTTATAATTAATAAAAATGATTCAACAAAACAAGATTAAAATTTGTTATCTATACTATTACTTTAAATTGTAGCAACTTGAATCTACGCTTGTTTTGTTGTGGCTTGACTGCATTAGATAGTGTTTGCACGAAAACAATACTTTTTGTCATTCTGAATTTATTTCAGAATCTATAATAACTTGATAATCAGATTCCGAAATAAATTCGGAATGACAATCAGGCAGTTGCCTGATTATTTGTTTTCGTGCAGGCACTAGATATAATAATTTGAATTTTATAATATTTTAAATCTCTTAGTATTTCAATATCTTCAATAACCAATATGGAAACAGTAGTAAGTGGAATAAGACCAACAGGGAAATTGCATCTTGGCAACTATTTTGGTGCAATAAAAAACTTTGTAAAAATGCAATATGAAAACAATTGTTTTTTCTTTATTGCTGATTATCATTCATTGACAACATATCCTAATCCTAACGACTTACATACAAATGTAAAACAAATATTAATAGAATATCTTGCTGTAGGAATAAATCCAGATATAGCGACTTTATATATTCAAAGCAATCTGCCGGAGACAGCAGAACTATATTTACTACTAAATATGAATGCTTATATAGGTGAACTGCAAAGATGTACTTCTTTTAAAGAAAAAATAAAAAAACAACCCAATAATATAAATGCCGGTTTGCTTACTTATCCTACATTAATGGCTTCTGATATTATTATTCATAAAGCATTAAAAGTTCCTGTAGGCAAAGACCAGGAACAGCATCTTGAGATGACACGGACTTTTGTAAGACGTTTTAACAGAATGTATAAAGTTGATTATTTTCCTGAACCTTATGCTTATAATTTTGAGCAGGAATTAATAAAAATACCAGGATTAGATGGTGGCACAAAGATGGGAAAAACCGATGGAAATGCTATTTACCTTTCTGATGAACCAGAAATAATCAGAAAAAAAATAATGAAATCTGTAACTGATAAAGGACCAACTAAAGATAATCAAGCAAAACCACAGGCAATAAAAAATTTGTTTTATCTTATGAAAATAATATCTTTGGAAGATACTTATAATTATTTTGATGAGCATTATAATAATTGTAATATACGTTATGGAGATATGAAAAAGCAACTTGCCGAAGATGTTATAAATTTTACCAATCCCTTGCGTAAAAAAATAGCAGAACTGTCAGTTGATAGTGATTATTTAAAAAAAGTTGTAAAACAAGGCACGGAAAAAGCTCATATAAGTGCTTCAAAAACAATAAAAGAAGTTAGAGATATTGTCGGATTGAAAAAATTTTAAGAAAAACAACAACTCAGATGATTAATTTGTCAGATGAGAGATACTTGAATAGATACAAAAATATTACTCTTTAATTTAATGTCAGAACCTGTTAATATTTCCGTAGAAAAAGAAACCTCAGTACTTATAGGGTTAATCACACAAAAACAAAATAAACATTTAGTTATAGAATATCTTAACGAATTGGCTTTTCTTGTTGATACTGCCGGCGGTATAGTTGTAAAAAAGTTTGTTCAGAAACTAGAAATGTCAAATCCCAAAACCTTTGTCGGCTCTGGGAAAACAGTAGAAATAAAAAAATATATTAAAGAAAATAATATTGACATAGCAATATTTGATGATGAATTAAGTCCTTCTCAAATAAGAAATTTAGAAAAAATACTTGAATGTAAAATTTTAGACAGGACAAATCTTATATTAGATATCTTTGCTGGCAGAGCAAGGACAGCACATGCCAAGATACAGGTAGAATTAGCACAATATCAATATTTGTTACCACGACTTACAGGTATGTGGACACATCTTTCAAAACAAAAAGGAGGAATAGGATTGAAAGGTCCCGGAGAAACAGAAATAGAAACGGACCGCCGTATTGTCCGCGATAAAATAACTTTATTAAAGAAAAAACTTAAAACTATTGATAAACAAAAGTTTATACAACGCAAAAACAGAAAATCATTAGTTCGTATAGCACTGGTAGGATATACCAACGTCGGCAAGAGCACTATCCTTAATATGCTTAGTAAATCAGATATTTTTACTGAAAACAAACTCTTTGCAACATTAGATACCACAGTAAGAAAAGTAGTAATAAAAAATCTGCCTTTCCTGTTGTCAGATACAGTCGGATTTATCCGTAAATTACCTTTTAATCTTGTAGAATCTTTTAAATCAACTCTTGACGAGGTAAGAGAAGCTGATATACTAATACATGTTGTTGATATATCTCATCCAAACTTTGAAGAACAAATTAATGTAGTAAAACAAACACTTACTGATATTAATGCTGTTAATAAACCAACAATTATGCTGTTTAACAAAATAGATATTCTTAACAATTCTGAAATATATTTACAAAATAATGATATTAATAAGCTGAAAAATATATGGATAGCAAAATCAAATATGCCTTGTTTGTTTATATCAGCAAAATATAAAAAAAATATTGAAGGTCTAAAACAATTGCTGTATAATAAAGCTAAAAAAATACATTGCAAACGGTATCCTTACAACAATTTATTATATTAATTCTATTTATTTTTAGGATATGGTAAAAAGTCAAAACTTTATAAATTCAATTAGTAAGTGCAACAAAATTATTTGCCTTGTGAAATAAATTAGTCAATTACTTGATATTTAATGAGATAAATTTAGAAATTAAGTCAATTATAATTTGGGTCATTTTAACCTGAATAATTCATAAACTAAGCGAAGCGTTCTCACGAACACCTTAAAAATAAACAATTTTGTGAGTAAATGCGGAGTAAATTAATAATAATCTACCAAACAACCCTTAAGGGTTGAATAAACGATTTGATATAATATCTGTGTATATATTGCCATAATGATTATTTTTTGTTCAATCCTTTTAGGATTGAAGATGAATACTACGTAGTTTGTAACCATAGGTTTCACCTATGGTTATTCAAATTAAATCCCTTTCGGGATTTTTTAATTAAAACAAAATTAAAAAATATAAAAAAAATTATTATTTAATCATCACTTTGTTAATCTGTTGAATATGTGTAATTTACAAACTTTTTGGATGAATTTATGAATTATTCAGGTTAAAAATTTTAATTTTTTTTATGTAAATTTGTAAAAATAATAATTGAGTCCGCTCCAAAAAGTAGATATTTACTTATTTGTCATTCTGAACTTGTTTCAGAATCTATTGATATTATTGAAATTAGAGATTCCGAACTAAATTCGGAATGACACAATTTTGACTTTTCGGAAAGGACTCATAATTCATTTATGTCAATAAAATAATTAACAAACAGTATCTGTATGACACGACTATCAGTAGTAATTATAACATATAATGAAGAAAAAAACATTGAACGTTGTCTTGATTCAGTAAAAGATATTGCTGATGATATTATTGTTGTTGATTCATTTTCAACTGACAAAACGCAACAAATATGCCTGTCAAAAGGAGTATGTTTTATTAAACATAAATTTGAAGGATATATAGAACAGAAAAATTTTGCCAATGCTCAGGCAAAATATCAACATATTCTTTCTCTTGATGCTGATGAAGCTATCTCTAATGAATTAAGAAAATCAATACTTAGTGTAAAAAACAATTGGCTATATGACGGATATACGATGAATCGTTTTACAAATTATTGTGGAAAATGGATAAAACATTGTGGCTGGTATCCTGACAAAAAATTAAGGTTGTTTGATAAGACAAAAGGAAAATGGACTGGACTAAAAATACACGAAAAAGTTGAGTTAATGCCAAAATCTGCAATTTCTTTTTTAAAAGGTGATATATTACATTATTCTTATTATACTATTGCATCCCATATAGCACAGGCAAATAAATTTTCTGATATATCTGCAAAAATTTTATTTTCTAAAAATAAAAAGACAAGTATATTTAAGATAATATTCAGTCCGGTAATTAAATTTTTATGCGATTACTTTTTAAAATTAGGATTTTTGGATGGCTTTTATGGATTCGTCATTTGTAAAATATCAGCACATGCCAATTTCCTTAAATATTGTAAACTAATACAATTTAGGCGAACAAAAAAACATGATAAAGTTTAAAATGCAATATCATTTAGATAAGAAGCATATTGTTTATAATCAACACATTACAGATGATTGTAAAGTTAGATACTGAATATTCAATTTGAAATTTAATTATAAAGTGCTATAAATCAATATAATAATACTTAAATAAATAGTGTTTGTTCATAATGTCCGATTTCTTCGTTATGCTTGTCTTTCAAATCAGTCATTTACAAAAGTAAACTCCTGATTTTCAAGACTGCGCAAGCCTCGAACTCGAATATTCTGAACTAAACATTTACTTTATGAACAGACACTAAATAACATTGGTTAAAGATGGGTAGAAAAACAATTATTATAAGCAGAACTGATGGAATAGGAGATGTTATACTAAGCTTACCTGTTGCAGGAGTGTTAAAAAAATTATATCCTGATTGTAAAATTATCTTTCTTGGAAAAACATATACACAACAGATAATAAAAACCTGTAAATATGTTGATGAATTTGTTGACTGGGATAAATTAAAACAAAAAGAAAATTATATTGAGACAATAAAAAATTTAAAAGCTGATATTCTAATTCATGTTTTTCCAAATAAAAATATAGCCAGAGCGGCAAAAAGAGCAAAAATACCAATTAGATTAGGAACAACAAATAGATTATATCACTGGAATACTTGCAACAAATTAGTAAGATTATCACGCAAAAATTCTCCTTATCATGAGGCACAACTTAATTTGAAATTAATCACCCCTTTAGGAGCTAAAAAATTATATAATCTTAATGAAATACCTGATTATTATGGCTTCACAAATATAAAATCTCTAACACAAGAGTTTGAAAAAATATTGTCAAAAAATAAATTAAACCTTATATTACATCCCAAAACAAAAGGAAGTGCACAAGAATGGGGTATTGCTAACTTTGCAAAACTTATAGAGATATTACCTTATAATAAATTTAAAATATTTATCACAGGAACATATAAAGAATCAGAAATCATAAAAGAATTTTTAATTAAAAAACATCCTTATATAACTGATTTAACAGGAAAACTTACAACAGAAGAACTAATAAGTTTTATTTCTTGTGCAGATGTTATTGTTGCTGCAAGTACGGGTCCTTTACATATAGCGGCAGCATTAGACAAATATGCAATAGGACTTTATTCTCCTGTTAAACCTATATTCCCTGTCAGATGGGCTCCTCTTGGACATAATGCCTCTTTTATAGTTGAAAATAAAAGCTATTTTAAACACAAAAAAATAAACAAATACGGGCAGATTAAAAATATCAAACCTGAACTTGTAAAAGATAAATTGATGAGTTTAAAAATAAAAAAATCAAATTTTGTATAATATAATACTATGTACTTTAATATAGCAACATTAATTTTATCTTTGCATTATTTATAATAAGTTGTCTGCACTTATTCAGATAAATATAAGATATTTTTATAATATTTGATACATCTTTAAAAACAAAGATATCCCCATGTGTGCCTCTACTGAAATTATATGGTTGAAAGCTGAATAGATACTAAATTTTTATGGAAAAAATTATAAGAAAAGAAGCAGGAAAGAATGTATATAATTTTATATCCCTTCACGTTGATATTGATAATCCCAAAACTTTTGTTGTTTCTACAACTATAGTATTTAATATTGAAAAACAGGAAGATAAGTATGATACTATAATAAATCTTAAAAGAATTAATGATATAATACGGATAAATAAATTTTTTGAAGCAATAAATTCAAAGCTTCCTGTTAATGGCATCTTTGTTTGTTGTGCTGAAACATGTAAAAGCAGAAGAAGACGAATAATTAGAAAATTTCCTTCCTTTTTTTCATATCCTTATTATATTATTGATTTTATTTTTAAACGTATATTCCCAAAAATATGGGGTTTCAGAAAATTTTATTTTTTGATAACACAAGGCAGAAACAGAGTTATATCAAAAGCGGAATTTTTAGGTCGTTTAGTAAGTTGTGGCTTTGAAATTATTAATTTCAAAAGATATAACAATCAACTTTATTGTGTATGTAAAAAAATAAAAAAACCTGCTTATGATTTACATCCTTCTTATGGACTTATTTATAAAATGGACAGAGTGGGGAAAAAAGAAAAGATAATAGGAGTATATAAATTCAGGACTATGCATCCTTATGCAGAATATCTTCAGGATTATGTTATAGAAATCAGTGGCTATTCACAAAAAGGCAAACCAGACGAAGATTTTCGGCTCACTGGCTGGGGAAAATTTTTAAGAAGATACTGGCTTGATGAATTACCTCAATTAATAAATGTAATAAAAGGAGAAATGCGATTAGTAGGTGTAAGGCCTCTGAGCAAGAGATTTCTGAAAGAATATCCACAGGATATTTTACAAATGAGATTCAAGCATAAACCCGGCTGTATTCCTCCTTATGTAGCACTATTAAAACAAGATGTGGAAGAATATATTGAATCTGAAAAAATTTATCTGACAGAAAGAGAAAAACATCCTTTTATAACTGATATTAAATATTTTTTTAAATCTATATATAATATTTTAACAAATAAAATCAGAAGTGCATAAAATTACGGTTCTTTCTTAATTTGAGTGGGTAGTGAGTTTTGTATTGAAAGTATTAATGTAACCGTTCACAGCCAAAATGTCAAATTGATGATTGTAAATGTTAAATGGAAAATGTTTACCCCCGGTTAGAGAAATTCACCGACTGATGGCTTGTGAACAAGTTGTTTTTTCACAAACCCTGAGCATATTATTAAAGAACGAAGTTCTCTAACCTGGTAAACTTATTTATTCTTCTTGGCTGTTGATACGGCTTTACCAATTATATTGAGTAATTCCATACTTTCTTTTAGCAAGAATTTTAAAACAGTATCTTCCTTTGGAAGCATTTCAGATATTTTAATAAAACGAATCCAATAGCGGGATTCCCGTAACTCTTTTAAAGCTACTTGCATTTTATGTATAAAGTCTTTTCTGCTTTCAGCAGCAGTTGCTTCATCATAATTAGCTCCGGAAGAAGTTCCTGCCCGAAATAATTGACCATAAACATGACGCCCACTATAAGTTTTACACAAGGGCTTCTCTAATTTGTAAATATAAACAGCAAACTTTAAAAATCGTTCAATAAGTTCTTCTCTCATAATTAAGTATGTTATTAAATTTGACATTTTCCATTTTAAATCTTCATTTTGACATAAAAATTATCATTTATATCTGTTATTTATTACCCACTCAAATTAAGAAAGAACCAAATTACAATTGTCATTTTATAGTTTGCGTGCCACCTTAGTTTCTTTATATCCCTCAATAATATCTCCAACTTTAATATCATTAAAATTTTTGATATTTAATCCGCATTCAAGTCCTAATTTTACTTCTTTGACATCATCTTTAAATCTTTTTAAAGAGTCAAGTTTTCCTGTATAAATTACAATACCGTTACGTATCAGATGTATTTTATCATCTATATTTACTTTTCCATCTTTTACTGTGCATCCTGCAATTGTTCCAACCTTACCAATTTTAAAAACTTCTTTTATTTCAATATTAGAAACAATTTTTTCTGTAATTTTAGGAGCCAGCATTCCTTGCATAGCAGATTTAAGTTCATCAATAGCAGTATATATAACAGAGTATAAGCGGATATCTATTTGTTCTTTTTTAGCAAGTTTTCTAGATTCTATTGAAGGTCTTACCTGAAAGCCAATAATAATAGCATCCGAGGCAGAAGCAAGCAGCACATCAGATTCTGTTATTTGTCCAACAGCTTTATGTATAATATTTATTTGAATTTCTTCATTTGACAGTTTTAGTGCTGAATCTGTCAGAGCTTCAATAGAGCCATCTGCATCACCTTTTATAATAATGTTGAGTTCTTTAAAATTGCCTATGGCAATACGTCTTCCTATTTCATCAAGAGTAACATGTTTTTGTGTTCTTATATGTTGCTCTTTTTGTAACTGCAGACGTTTATATGCTATAGACCTTGTTTCTTGTTCATCTGTCATTACATTGAAAGTATCACCGGCTTGAGGTGCACCGTTTAATCCGAGTAATAAAACAGGTATTGAAGGTCCTGCTTCTTTAACAAAAATGTTTCTTTCATTATACATTGCTTTAACTTTTCCATGACAACATCCTGCAAGAATTATATCTCCAATTTTTAAAGTTCCGTTTTTTACCAATAATTTTACTACATAACCTCTTCCTTTATCCAGAGATGATTCTAATACTGTTCCTATTGCTTTTCTATTTGGATTAGCTTTTAGTTCCATTATATCTGTTTCTAACAAAAATTTTTCAAGTAACAGGTCAATATTTGTTCCTTTTTTTGCAGATATTTCCTGAGATTGATATTTCCCTCCCCAGTCCTCAACAAGAATGTTCATATTAGATAATCCTTCTTTAACTTTTTCTGGATTAGCATTGGTTTTATCAATTTTATTTATTGCAAATACTATAGGAACGCCTGCTGCTTTAGCATGATTTATGGCTTCTATTGTTTGCGGCATTATTGTTTGTTCGTCTGCTGCAATAACAATAATAACAGCATCTGTGATATTAGCACCGCGTGAGCGCATAGCGGTAAATGCTTCGTGTCCGGGTGTATCAAGAAAAGTTATTTTCCTGTCATTTTTTAAAGTTACTTCATAAGCACCTATATGTTGTGTGATACCACCTGCTTCACCTGCAATGACATTTGTTTTTCGGATATAATCAAGTAAAGATGTTTTTCCGTGGTCAACATGTCCCATAACAGTTATAACAGGAGTTCTTTCTATCAGGTCTTTTGGATTATCAATTTCTTCGGGTATTGCTTCCTGAACTTCTACACTTACAAATTCTACATTATATCCAAATTCATCTGCTATAATTGTCAATGTCTCAGCATTTATTCGTTGATTTATAGAGACAAATATACCAAGGTCCATACAAGAAGCAATAACTTCATTTATAGGTGTATCCATCATATTTGCCAATTCATTGACAGTTACAAATTCTGTAACTTTTATAGTTTTCTTTTCTTGTTCGATTTTTTCAATGTCTTCTTGTTTTTGCTGGCTTACTAGTTCACGTTTATGTTTTCTGTATTTAGCTGATTTTGATTTAGTTTTTGTGCTTAATTTTACTAATGTTTCTTTTATCTTTTTTTGAATCTCTTCTTCTGACAATTCATATACAATATGTCTTTTATTATGTTTTGTTTTTGTAAATTTAGACCCATTAGTAGGTTTTATAGTTTCTTTTTTATTTATTTTGTCAAGGTCTATTCCTTTGTTAATCCTTCTTCTTTTTCTTTTCTTTGTGTGTGTTTTGTTTATATCATTTGAAGATGATGCAACCAATTTCTTTTTATTGACTATTTTATTATCAGTTGGCAATTTCATTTTACCAATAATTCTAGGTCCCGAAAGTTTTTTTATTTCAGTTTTTATGAAAATATCTTCTTTCGTTTTTCCTTCAATAGTTTCTTTTTGTGTTTCTTCAGTTAAGTCTGGTATTGGTTCTTTATGAATTTTTTTAATCTCAGGTTGTTTTTTGCTTATCTCAATTTCTTTTTCTGTAATTTTTTTACCTGTTGGTTTTTCTTTTAGTTTTATTTTTTCTGTTTTTGTCTTTTTCTTGATAGGAGTTAAATCTATTTTGCCTATTATTTTAGGCATAGATTTAATTTTTGGCTCTTCTTTAGTTGGCTTTATTTCTTCTTTTTTTTCGGGAGATGGCTTATGTTCTTCAGGTTTAGGAGGTTTTGGCTTAATATCAATTTGGTCTTCAACTTTTATTTTGGTAGGAAAATCAATATCTTTTGTTTCTTTTATTGTTTCATCATCTGTAGATGGAATATTTTCTGTATTTTGTATAGATGATTCTTCTTCCTCTTCTTTTATATTTTCTTTGTTTTTTATAGAGAGGGTCTCTTTATCTGAAAGGTTTAATTCAATTTTATCAGATTCTTCCTTGAATTTTTTTTCTAATTGAAATTCTTCTACTAATATATCATATATCTCAGATGATACTTTGGTATTTGGCTTACTTTCAATTTTATAACCTTTTTTTAAAAAAAATTCAGTAATTGTAGAAATACCTATATTAAATTCCTTTGCAACTTTACTAAGTCTTATTGTTTTTTTAGCTTCTGTCATATATAAATTAGCAACTTTAAAAAAAATCAGGTAACTGCCTGATAACTATATTTGAAAAATAAATTAAACTGTTAATTATAATTGGTAATTTGGCTATATCTGCTCTTGTTCCGTCTGATGCATTCTTCATTAGACGGATTATTCTTCAAATTCATCTTTGAATATTTTTACAACTTTTTTTATTGTTTCCTCTTCCAAAGCAGATCTTTTTATTAATTCTTCAATATCAAGGTCTATAACACTTTTTGCTGTATTACATCCTATTGATTTTAGTTTGTCAAGAATTTGTTGGTCAATTTCGTCAGAGAATTCCTGTATATCTACATCTTCGGTATCAATCTCTGTATCTCTATATACATCTATTTCATATCCTGTAAGTTCTCCTGCAAGTTTTATATTAAAACCGCCTTTACCTATAGCTAAAGGGACTTGGTCTGTTTTTAGATATACATTAGCTCTTTTATTTTCCTCATCAATATTAATTGATAAAACTTTTGCCGGACTTAATGCTCTTGTTATATATAAAGGAGTGTTAGTTGTATAGTTTATAACATCTATATTTTCATTTTTTAATTCGCGTACAATTCCGTGTATTCTATTTCCTTTCATTCCCACACAAGCACCAACAGGATCTATTCTGTCATCGTAAGATTCAACAGAAACTTTAGCCCTTTCACCAGGCACTCTTACAATTTTTTTAACAGTAATTAATCCATCATATACTTCCGGAATTTCTGTTTCAAATAGTTTTTCTAAAAATACCGGTGATGTGCGGGACAAAATAATTAGAGGATTGTTGTTTCTTATTTCTACTGCTGAGACAATAGCTCGTATTGTTTCTCCTTTTCTGTAATAATCTGAAGGAATTTGTTCTGATTTTGGTAAGATAAGTTCAATATCATCATCATCAAGAATTAATATTTCTCTTCCCCTGATTTGATATACTTCTCCTGTAATGATGTTGCCTATTTTTTCTTTATAATTAGTATAAATACTATCTTTTTCATGTTCCAATATTTTAGAAACAAGGTTTTGTCTGATTGATGCTATCTCTCTTCTGCCAAAGTCTTTCATCTTTACTTCTTCAGACACATCTTCACCTATCTCAAAGTCAGGTTCTATTTTTATTGCTTCTGAATATGGAATTTGTTTGTTCT
>Ga0307990_1001008_pt1 | contig 24144 bp, 28 predicted proteins | sample EllFjometagen129_FD_203168 | JGI IMG/M metagenome (GOLD analysis project Ga0307990, IMG submission 203168) | Marine microbial communities from Ellis Fjord, Antarctic Ocean - #129 | ecosystem: Environmental > Aquatic > Marine > Unclassified | place: Southern Ocean | collected 2014-10-08
CTGTTCTTCTGAATATCCAATAATCTCTAAAACTTTTTTTAGTCTTTCTGATTTATGATTTCTAATACTACCACCACCAATTTCAAAACCATTTAAAGCAATATCATATTGAGTAGCTATAATATTCTCAATATCTTTTTTATCCATTAAACTATCCATCCAGTTATCCTGAGGAGCAGAAAAAGGATTATGTGTAAATGTCCACTCACCCTGAGCCTGTGGATTGTCAGAATCACTAACTTTTTCAAAGAAAGGAAAATCAACTACCCAACAAAAAGCTAATAAATTATTATCTTCTTTATCTTTTCTTAAATCAGGTCTATCTGTTCCATATTTTTCCATAGTTTCTTTATAAGAAATAACTGGAAATGGTTTTTCTTGAATAGTTTTTTCTGGAAAATGTTTTTCTACCAAATCAATAAGTAATTTTTCATTTAAAGTCATTATTTCTTCTTGCTTTACGAAACTCATTTCCATATCAATTTGAGTAAATTCTGGTTGTCTATCACTACGAGTATCTTCATCTCTAAAACATTTAGCTACTTGAAAATACTTTTCAAAACCAGCCATCATCAAAAGTTGTTTATATTGTTGAGGAGCCTGTGGTAAAGCATAAAATTTACCATTATCTACTCGAGAAGGAACCACGAAATCTCTTGCTCCTTCCGGGCTTGATTTTGATAAAATAGGAGTCTCTATTTCTGTAAAATCTAACTTCTCTAATTCATCTCTAATAAATTTTACTATTTTTCCTCTAATTTTTATATTATTTGTTAAACGGGGTCTTCTTAAGTCTAAGTAACGATATTTTAGTCGATTTTCTTCCCCAATTTCCTTCCCATCAGTCAGAATATCAAAAGATGGAGTCTTAGCTTCGTTTAACACTTTTATGTCTAAAACCTCAATTTCGACGCTTCCATTAAGTTCTCCTTCTTTAACCATGTTGTCTGGTCTTTTATTAATTTTACCTTTGACTTCAAGTACCCATTCTGAACGAACCATGTCAGCTACTTCGTGAGCTTCTTTGTGATTAGGTAAAACTACCATTTGGACTAATCCAGAGGCATCTCTCAAATCAATAAAAATTAATTTTCCATGATCTCTTCTCACATTAACCCACCCAGAAATCTGCACTTCCTCATCAACCTTATTCTCTAAATCTTTTATATTAGTTCGCATATTTTTTTATTTATTAAATTTCTACTTCAAATAATTCATCTTTTTCAACATAAGAATCAACACCCTGAACTTCTTCTTGAATATCTTTCCCACACGTAAATCTTATCGCTGGAGATTGATAATCATAATCACAGAATAAAAAATGAGAAATGCACATTTCTTTGTCACTCCAACCCATACCATTATTTGAATGTCCAATTTCACTGTTCAGGTAATCACAAACTTTAATTGATCCTGTAACTCTTTCATACTTATAAGCACAACTAGAAATGTCCCCTGTAAAACTAGGAAATTTATCTGTGCCTAAATAATCCTGAACAATTTTTTTATCATCATAAGATAATTGATTAAACGCCAATTTATCAAAAACTGAACATAATTGAGGCTGTTTATTGGTAACGGCAAATAATTCAACACAAGACACATCATCAATAATAATTGTATTTCCTTCAAAGCTTTTACATTTTTTAAAACTGCTAATACCGTTACTAACAGTAACAGTATTAGGAATATAATTTTTATTTAGACAAAAAGATAAATTCTTTTCCCCTAAAGCTAATTCAAGGGCATTGTTATATTCATCTCCGCAACTTGGGATACCTGTTATTGGAATTCCCGTAAACATTTTTCTTCCACCTAAACCAACAATGATAAACAAAATCAAAAACATTAACCCAATTTTTATTTTTTTAGAAAACATAATTTATTATTTTATAATTCTATCCCCACCTTTTGACGAACGTCTTTCATCTTTTCTTCAGCTCTTTGGTTAGCTACTTCCCCACCCTTTCTTAATATTTCCAAAACTAACTCTTTATTATCAGCAAATTCTTTTCTTTTTTCTCTCAAAGGACTAATAAAATCTTTAATATTTTTAATCAAAATATCTTTTGATTCCTTATATCCCAAACCACCTTCAATATATCTCTTCCTTATTTCATCAAGCTCATCTTCTGAACTAAATAATTTATGAAGAGTAAAAATATTGCACTCTTCTGGATCTTTTGATTCTTCAACTCCTTTTGAATTAGTAGTTATAGACATAACAGCTTTTTGGATTTCTTCGTCGCTAAAAAATAGTCCAATGGTATTTCCATAACTCTTAGACATTTTTTGACTATCGGTTCCTTGAATAGTTTTTGTTTCTTCTAAAATTTGATGTTTAGGTAATTTAAAAGTCTCCCCAAAAATACTATTGAATTTTTCGGCTATATCTCTAGCATACTCAACATGTTGTTTCTGGTCTTTCCCTACAGGCACTACGTCTGAATCTTGAATTAAAATATCCGCCGCCATTAAAACAGGATAATCAAATAAACCAACATTAATTTCCTTATTTTTAGCCTCTGCATCCTTAAAAGCATGAGCTCTCATTAAATATGGCATTGTTGTAATACAATTAAAAATCCAAGCTAATTCCGTCACCTGTGGAACATCTGATTGTTTGAATAGAACTACTTTTTCTGGATCTAAACCAATAGCTAAATAGTCTAAAACCAAATCAAGAATTCCTGATTGCATTTCTTCTTTATTTTGAACCGTAGTTAAAGCATGAAGATCAGCAATAAAAACAAAGGATTGAAACTCGTCCTGCATTTCTACAAATTGCTTCATTGCTCCAAAGTAATTTCCAATATGAGGTCGTCCTGTAGGTTTTACCCCTGACAATAATATTTTTTTAGACATATTTTATTTTATTAAAGTTATAACTTTTTGTATAATTTTTTCCGAATTTTCTGTATCTAATTTGATATAAGTTCAATTATGATTATCAATTATCTTTTATATAAATTTCTTAGCTCGATAATCTTAAATATGAAATCTTTAAAATTATTCTCTCCTACAATTACTTATAATAACTCCGATAAACACTTAAACTTGTTGTAGCTTCTGGATCACCTCCCTCATTTTTTTCTTGATAGGTTTCAAAAATAGCCTCCGGTGACATCCACCAAAATTTCACAAATGATTTAAACATTTTTTTAATATCACTTATCGACATAACTTTACTATTTTTCTCCCTAATTTTAATATTTTTTCTTCTTTGTCTCCAAATTCTAATTGATATTTGTGATCAGTAATTTTCTCTTCATCTAATTTAACTGCCCCTTCATCCATTTTTCTACGAGCTTCACTCTTTGAACTTACCAAACCAGTCTCCACTAGCACATCTAATAACTCAAGACCAGTTGTTCCTGTTTTTTCTACTAAATTATCTGGAATACTTTTATTTTGAAATTGATCAACAAAAGCCTGTTGTGCAGTCTTAGTTTTATCTTCTCCATGAAAAATTTTAACTATTTCAAAAGCTAGTCTCATTTTCAAATCTCTTAAATTATCCATTTTCATTAATTCTGAAATTTCTTTCAATGAAAGACTTGTAACATTTACAAAAAGAATTTCCACCATCTCATCTGGTTGAGACATAATCTGGCCATACATATCAGGTGCTGAAACATCTAAAAATATACCAGTCCCTTTGCTCTTAGACATCAAATCCCCAGTCTTGGGATTCTCCATTAAAGTAACAGCTACAACAAATTTATCTTTATTTTTTAATTTCCTTAAAAGAGTCCTTCCTGTTAAAGCATTGAAAATTTGATCAGTCCCACACACTTCAGCATCAACATCCATAGCCACAGAATCATAGCCTTGCATTAGAGGATATAAAAACTCATGAAGATGTATTGGTTTACCTTCTTGAATTCTTTTCTCAAACATGTCCCGTTCAAGCATTTGTTGAACTGTTAAGTTACTAGCTAAGCTTATAACATCTTCAAAATTAAGTTTAGATAACCAATCATTATTGTATTTTATAAGAGGAGGATTATCTGAACCGTTAAATTCCATTAATGGTTCAATTAATTCTTTCCAAATTTTTACATTCTCCATGACATCTTCCCTTGTTAACTGTTTTCTAGCTGAATCTTCACCACTAGGATCACCTATTCTTGCAGTGAAATCACCAAACAAAACTATAACTTCATGGCCTAATTTACGAAATTTCTCAAGCAACATCAAATTCTTAGCATGGCTTAAGTGTAAAGTTGGTGCAGTAGCATCAAAACCAATATAAAAACGTAATTGTTCACCACTCATCAACCTTTCCTTAAAGGCTTCTTTTGTTGGTAAAACTTGAACAATAGTCCCTCGTTCTAACACCTCATCTATAGCTTTTTCATCAGTATTTACTTGCATAATAGTCTTTTTATTGTATCACAAAAAAATTACAAGCAAAATATATACTAAAAGTAAAAATAGAAAAAATTCGGAGTCTGCCTACCGGACAGGCAGGGTTGAACCTCCGAATTTTTAAAACTATACCAAGAGAATATCGGTAGATGGACCTCCTGATTTTTAAATACCTTCCTTTTTTAGATCTTCAACAAGTTGCTTAGCTTTTCTAGAAAGCTTATTAGGTAATTTAATCTTTATTTTAATAAAGAGATCACCTCTCCGGATTTCACTAACAGGTACACCCTTACCACGAACTCTTAACATTTCTCCATGGGTAACACCTTTAGGAATTTTCACCTTTATTTTCCCGTCCAAAGTCTCAACTGTATATTCAGCTCCTAGCAAAGCATCAGAAAGTTTAACCTCTAAATCCATCTTCAAATCAACTCCTTCCTTCCTAAAATATTTATGAGGAGTCACTCTTACCTTAATATATAAATCACCAGCTACACCACCAGTTACAGCCTCTCCAGCTCCACTTAAACGAATCATCTCACCATTATTAATACCAGCTGGTATCTTAACATTAATTTCTTCTTGCTTCCTTTGAATACCCATTCCATGACAGTCCTTACATTTTTCCTTAGAAACTTTGCCTGTTCCGTGACATTTTTCACAAACTCTAACATTAGAAAATGAACCAAAAAAAGATTGTTTAGTTTCTCTCACCTTTCCATTACCATTACAAGTAGGACAGGTTTCCATCTCAGATCCTTTTTTAGCTCCTGTTCCTTTACAACTTTCACAGAATGAATTTTTGGTTATCAAAATTTTTCTTTCAACACCGAAAACAGCTTCAGAAAAAGACACTTCTATATCAATAGAAATATCACTTCCTCTTTTCTTACCAGAACTTCTACCACCAAAAAAGTCACCAAAAATATCTCCTAAATCAAATTCAAAACCCCCTTGTCCTTGTTGTTGACCAAAGCCACCAAAACCGCCTTGAGGACCAGCAGCACTGTTTCCCCCAAAAGCTTGCCCATAGGCATCATATTCTGATCTCTTTTTTTCATCTGACAAAACAGAGTAAGCTTCACTTGCCTCTTTAAATTTAACTTCATTCCCATCTTTTTTGTCAGGATGATATTTATGAGCTAATTTGTGAAAAGCTTTTTTTATTTCTACTTTAGTAGCTTTTTTATCAATTCCTAATATATTATAGTAATCCTTAGACATATTTATTTATTTCCAGATTCTCTTTTTATTAATTTTCTCTTTTTCGCGAAAAGCTTTTTCTATATCTATATCAAATTTATTTGCAATAGCACAGAGAAAAATGAAAACATCAACAATTTCTTCATCAATTGATCCAACTTTCGAATTAGGATCTATTTGTAAATTACTTCCTTTACGAATTGCTTTAAATAATTCTCCAACTTCTTCACCCATCATAAGACAATTTTGTAAAACATCTTTTGTAAATCCCCTCTCATCTTCCATATCCAAAATATATTGCTGAAAATCTTTCATAGTTGGATCTTTTTTTAAGAAAAGATTATCTTGTTTCTCCATATGATTTATTTATTTTCTGGATTTTCTTCTTCAGGTTTAGGTTCCTCACTATCAGCTGGCTTATATTCAGCATCATGTACATTCCCTTCTCCATCTGAATTAGATTCGCCATCCTTTGGTTCTTCTCCACCAGCAGGAGCTTGTTTAGCTTGATCTTCCTGCATCTTCTTCATAACTTCTTCTCCAATCTTTTGCATAGCAGCAGAAAGATCTTCATTAGCTTTTTTAATAACCTCAATATCAACACTGTCCTTAACTTGTTTCGAAGCTTCTATCTTAGCAGTCACATCATTTTTAACTTCATCAGAAATTTTACCTTCATTTTCTTTTAAAGCTTTTTCTGCTGTATGGATAAATTGTTCCGCTATATTTTTAGTTTCAATGGTCTCCTTTTTCTTCTTGTCTTCATCAGCATGTAACTCAGCATCTTTTTTCATCTTCTCTACATCTTCATCTGATAAACCAGAACTAGCTTCAATTCTTATAGACTGAACTTTACCACTAGCCTTATCGGTTGCCTTTACATTTAAAATTCCATTAGCATCAATATCAAAACTAACCTCAACCTGAGGAATACCTCTTGGAGCAGGGGTTACACCTTCCAAGATAAATCTACCTAAACTCTTATTATCAGATACCAAAGGTCTTTCCCCTTGAATCACATGGATTTCTACAGAAGTTTGATTATCTGCAGCCGTTGAAAATATTTGAGATTTAGATGTTGGAATAGTAGTATTTTTCTCTATTAATTTAGTAGCCACCCCTCCCATAGTCTCAATACCTAACGATAAAGGAATAACATCTAAGAGAAGCACATCTTTAACATCACCCTGCAATATCCCAGCTTGGATAGCTGCTCCATCAGCAACCACTTCATCTGGATTAATAGATTGGTTAGGTTCCTTACCAAATAATTTTCTAACAGCTTCTTGAATAGCAGGCATCCTAGTCTGTCCACCTACCATAATAATTTCATCAATATCTTCCACTTCAAACGGAGAAGCTTTTATTGCTCTTTTAGTTATTTCAATTGAACGATCAATATATTCTCCAGCTAACTCATCCAACTTAGCCCGTGACATCTTCAAAAGTAAATGTTTAGGACCATCTGCTCCGGAAGTAATGAAAGGTATGTTTATTTCTGTTTCTGAGGCTGTAGATAATTCTAACTTAGCTTTTTCAGCTGATTCATCTAGTCTTTGCAAAGCTAAAGAATCATTACCAATATCAATACCACTGTCTTTTTTAAATTCAGCAATAATCCATTGCATAATTTTCTGATCAATATCTTGCCCTCCCATATGGCTATCACCATCAGTAGACTTAACTTCAACAGTATCATCACCTACTTCTAGAACAGACACATCAAAAGTTCCTCCTCCAAAGTCGAAGACAACGATTTGCTGATCATTTTTCTTATTAAAACCGTATGATAAAGCTGCAGCTGTTGGTTCATTAATAATTCTTTTCACTTCCAATCCAGCAATTTGACCAGCATCCTTAGTAGCCTTTCTTTGAGAATCGTTGAAATAAGCTGGAACAGTAATAACAGCTTCTGTAATTTTCTCCCCTAACTTAGCTTCAGCATCTGTTTTAAGTTTCTGAATAATCATGGCAGAAATTTCTTCAGGTCGATAAGTCTTATCACCCATCTTTATTTCAACTCCATTAGTTGCCGATTTACTTATTTCATAAGGAACAACCGACTTATCTTTTTGAACTTCTTTACCATCATAGGTATGACCAATAAACCTTTTAATACCAAAAACTGTATTATTAGGGTTAGTTACCGCTTGTCTTCTGGCTAATTGTCCTACCAATCTTTCTCCGGTCTTTGAAACAGCTACAACCGAAGGAGTAGTCCTTGAACCCTCAGCATTTTCTATAATCTTAGCCTCACCACCTTCCATGATGGCCATAGCTGAATTAGTTGTTCCTAAATCTATTCCTAAAATTTTTGACATAATATTTTTCTTGCCCGACCATTCATTAATGGTTTAGGGTCTTTCTTAGCTTATAATCAAAATACGAAAACATAAATCACTAAAATAATGTTCTATGTTTTTGCATCTTTTTTCCCAAATTCACCAACTTTTACATTAGCTGGTCTAATGATTACTCCATTTAAAGAATATCCTTTCTGAACAACCTCAGTTATTATACCATCAGCTTTTTCATCTTCAACTTTAACTACTCCCACTGATGTATGAAAATTATGATCAAATTTTTCACCTAGAGATTCAGACTGCTCCACACCATTTTCTCTCAAAACAGATATAAGTTGAGAATAGATATGACGCATACCAACTAACCATTCCTGAATAATCTCTTCTTGTATCTTATCATTACCACAAAAAGCCATTTCAAAGCTATCTAAAACTGGAATAAGTTGAGAAACTAAATCCATTTTAGCAAATTCTATAAATTTAGTTTTATCTTCGCCAAATTCTCTTTTAACATTAACAAGATCAGCCTTAGCTCTTTGCCAACCATCTAAATATTCTTGTTTTTCTGAAGTAGTTTGTTTTAGTCTATTTCTTAATTTTTTAACAACATCTGTATCAGATAAATCCTCTTCAGATTCAAAGATAACATCATCTTCAGAGCTAAACTCTTCATCTTCTTGCTTTTCATTTTCCTTAGGTTCATCAATCATAAATGTAAAAATAAAAACTTGAAACAAGTTCCATTTATAGGAGACTTACTAAAAATTTTCAAACTTAATACTTAATACTTGATACTTATTGTACTTTATCGTTTATTCCACTGAGGTGACTTTCTAGCTTTTTTCAAACCGAATTTCTTTCTTTCCTTCATTCTAGGATCTCTCTTTAAGAAACCAGCTTTTTTAAGAGTTTTTTTAGATTCTTCATCAAATATCAATAAAGCTCTAGAAATACCATGTCTAAAAGCTTCTGCTTGAGCATTAATTCCTCCACCTTTTACTAAACCAGAAACAGTAAACTTTGCTTCTACCTTCGATATCTTCAAAGCATCTTTAACAATACCTTGTAATTCGTTGGTTGGAAAATACTCAGATAGTTTTTTACCATTAACAACGTAAGTGCTTTTATCAGCCTCAGTTATACGAACTCGAGCCACAGCCGTTTTCCTTCTACCAACTGTCTCTAAATATTTTTTTGTAGCTTTCTTTATGGTCATAAACTTATTTTATTATTAAATTTTTCATTATTACTGATCTTAGCTTATTTGCAGGTAACATCCCACGAACAGCTTTTCTTACCAATTCTGCTTGCCCTTTTTTCTGAACAACCGCTTTCATTTTTCTTACTTTTCTTCCTCCTGGGTAACCTGAATAACTACTGTATTCTTTCTGATCCATTTTCTTACTAGAAATATCTAGCTTTGAAACATTACTAACATTTACTTTAACATTAACAACTACATTCTTCTGAAAATCAGTAGTATTCTTACCCATTAACAAAATAGCTACTTTCGTAGATAATCTTCCTAATTTTTCTCCTGTTGCATCTAAATTATATTCCATGTTTTTTAAAATATTAAACAAATTCAATTTGAACAGTTAGACTACCGTCACCCTGTCGTGTCTCCAATTTCGTAATTCTTGTATAACCACCTTGTCTATCTTTATACTTGGGTGAAATTACTTCGATTATCTTCTTCACAGAAGACTCTCCACCACTACCTAATTTGGAATTAAGCAATCTTCTTGACCAGACAGAATCATTTTTACCTTTAGTTACAATCTTTTCAATATAAGGACGTAATTCTTTGGCTCTTGCTTCTGTAGTTTTAATAACTTCGTGTTCAATAAGGGAAATAGCCAAAGATCTTAGCAATGCTTTTCTTTGATTTCTAAATCTACCGAATTTTCTGTTAGTATTATGGTGTCTCATATATCTTTAATTATTTATTCCTTGGTTTCAGTACAACACCAAAATCACTAAGCGCCCTTTTTATTTCCTGAATACCTTTAGCTCCTAAACCATCAATAGCTAATAAATCATCTTCACTCTTACGAACCAAACCACCCACAGTCCTAATACTTTCTTCAGAAAGTGCATTGATTGTTCTTAGAGATAAACGTAAAGTATCCACTCGAGTTTTTAAGAAATCTGTATCTGAATCTTTATCCTCCTTACTATCATTTTCCTTTTCTGCTCCTTTCATTTCTTCTTCTGAAATTTCAACTTCTTCTTCCTCAAAACCAATAATAGCTTTCAATTGTTTAACCATTATCTCAATTGACCTCTCTAACGCTTCTTTAGGCATAACTGTTCCGTCTGTTTCAATAAAAATATTCAATCGGTTAAAATCTGTTCTATCGCCAACCCTCATATTTTCTACTTCATAACTAGCTCTTCGAATAGGTGTAAAAGAAGCATCCAAAACAATAGTGCCAATCCCTGTTATTTCTTTTTGCAAAGTTTCTTTACTGATATAACCTAAACCTTTTCTTACTGTTATCTCCATATCAAGAATTGCTTTCGCCGTGGTCAATGTAGCTATCTCTTGTTTTGGATTTAAAATTTCAATTTGTCCATTCTTTTCTATATCTCCAGCAGTAACATCTTTAATACCCTTAACTTTTAGGTTAAGAACTTGTTCTTCATCAGATAAAAGTTTAACTCTAACTTTCTTTAAATTAAGTAAAATCCTAATAACATCTTCTTTAATACCATCAATTGTTGAAAATTCGTGACTTACATCATTAATTTTAACGGAGATAATTGCAGTCCCTGATAAAGATGAAAGAATAACCCTTCTCAAAGAGTTCCCAATAGTATGACCATAACCAGGATAAAAACCATCAATCTGGTAAAAACCTTTGAAGCCATCTTCTTTTATTATCTTTGGTTTTGAGGGTAATAAGATATTATATTCAGACATATTTTTTTTAATCAATTACTCCACTAAATTAGATTTTTTAATAAATTTAACACCATAAATATACACTATTTTCAAGAAATTTGCAAATTTTTACCTTCCGTAAAACTCGAGAATAGATTTGAAATCAAATATTTCTTGACTCTTTAATTTAGGTAAACCAATCATACTACCCTCTTTCTTAGAAAGATTGAAGGTAAGCCAATCAACAGATGCTTTTGCTTTACTTTTTTCTTTCAATTCAGCAAAAACTCCTTTATCTTCGCTACCTTTTCTTATATAAATTTTATCCCCCATTTTTACTCGACATGAAGGAACAGTAACTTTTCTTTTATTTAAAACAATATGACCATGAGACACCATTTGTCGAGCCATGGCTCTAGTTGAAGCCAATCCTAATCGATAAACAACATTATCTAACCTTGTCTCTAAACGTGTATACAAACTTTCAGTAATATTAGCATCTTTGTTTAACAAAGCTTCTTTAACATAACGAGATAGTTGTTTCTCTCTTAAACCGTAAGCAAACCTTAACTTCTGTTTTTCTATTAATTGAGATCCATATTCAGAAGGCATTTTCCTTCTCTTTAACCTTCTATTACCACTTTTCTTTGCTTCAGACAAAGTAAATTTCTGTGTCTGGCATTTTTCAAAAATACCAACCCCTAATCTCCTACACAATTTATACTTAGTTTTTATAATCATAATTATTTATTTATACTCTTCTTGGTTTTTTGGCTCTTGGACCGTTATGAGGAATTGGAGTCATATCTTTTATAGAATTAATATGAATTCCATGAGAAACAAAACCTCGAATAGAAGATTCTCTTCCAGCACCAACACCCTTTACAATGACATCAACTGTCTTAACTCCCATATTTTTTGCCATTTCACCAACCAACTCACCAGCTTTAGCAGCTGCAAAAGGAGTTCCTTTCTTAGCTCCTTTAAAGCCAAGACCCCCACTTGATAGAGAAAAAGCTAAATCACCCTGATTATCTGTTAAGGATACTCTAGTATTATTATAGGTAGATCTAACATGTAAAATACCTGATTCTATTTTCTTTTTAGTACCATGCGATAAAATTCTTGATTTAAGAGCATTGTTTTTGCCCCCTCCTTGCCTCCCTGTTTTTTTAACTATACGTTTTTTTCCCATAATTATTTTTTAGTTGCTATTTTCCTACCTGAACCCATAGTTTTCTTAGAACCACGTAAAGTCCGTGCGTTAGTTCTTGTTCTTTGACCACGACTTGGTAAATTCCTAGTATGTCGTGAACCTCGATAGGTTTTAATATCAATCAATCTTTTTATATTCCCAGAGACTTCTCTCTTCAAATCACCTTCTAACTTATATTTCTCTGCAATTTTTCTTATCTTATTCTCTTCATCAGTAGAAACATCCTTTGGTTTTCTAGAAAATTCAATTCCAGCTTCTTCCAAAATCTTATGGGCTCTTGTCCTCCCAATACCAAATAAAGCCGTCAGGCCTATTTCTAATCTCTTCTCTTCTGGTATTGTTATTCCTAATATTCTCATTATTTAATTTATTTAATTATCTTTGTCTCTGTTTATGTCTAGGATTTTCACAGATAACACGAACTCTTCCATTCCTACGAACAGTTTTACATTTCACACACATTTTTTTTACTGATGATTTTACTTTCATTATTTTAATCTTTGAACAATTCTACCCCGACCACCATAAGGATCAGTCTGAATTTTAACTCTATCACCAACTAACACTCTAATTCTATGAATTCTCATCTTTCCAGACAAATAAACTATAGCAGTGTTATCACTCTCCTCTTCCATGCCTTCAATTTCAACGCTGAAAAGAGTATTAGGCAAAGCTTCAACAATAGTACCGTTTACGTACTGTTGCTCTTGTTCTTCTTTATTATTCATTATAACAGGGATATCTTAACAAAATTAATATTATTTTTCAAGTCTTTTGAGAAGAGTCTCTAAATTATTAAAAGAAACTAATCTGTATTTAAGTTTTTAACGATCTGTATCTGACTAGTACTACGAGGAAATGAATTTTTCCAAAACGGTGTTATCTCTACTTCAGCTTTTTCTATCCCATTATAATTAGCTAGAATGTTGTTAGTTTCACTCTTAGGTTGACCAACAAAATCATTCTTTAACATAACTTCATCATAGAGCCATTCAAAATTAACTTCACCTTTTAGAGAAAAAATAAAACGTCCTTCTGTCCAAGGTTCAACCTCATCTCTGTTTTTTATTTCAAAATTTATTTCATTGAGATTATTAATTGTAATATCTTCCCCTTGATAGTCAGATACCGTTTCATCGGCAATCTGCTTATTTAAATTATCTTTATCAAAAATAACAGCATAAACAGAAACCTTCTCTCTTACTGAAACCATTCCAGTAGTTGGATCCTCAGAGTCAGCTGTCCCCATAAATTCAGTTGTAAAAAACAAACCTTCATCATAAAGAATAAAATTATCAGGAATTTTTGTCATAATACCCTCTGAAAGTTTTTGTTTCAGTCTTTCTTCTATTTTTATTTTAGCTCCATCGATATCTTCCTCAGAAGCTATTTTCTTAACACCTTCAAAACCACCTATCATGCTAGTTTTAGATCTTCCACTAAATTTATCAAATCGATCTCCTCCTTTAAAACCAGGAATAGTGAAATCTGTTAAACCTATATTATATTTTTCTCCAGGTTGGTCAGAATAAACAGTCACCACTATACTTCCAGGAACAGTTTTTCCACTACTATCAACGGTTTGACCAGGAACAACCACGGAATTCTGAATTCTATAAATTAAACCTTCAGGAGTTTCAAAACGAGTATTTTTAATTAGTCTTTGAGTATTCTCGTTAAAATCATTGAAAACTGTGATCTGACCACTAGATTTTTCCTTAACTTCTTCCTCACTAGTCGAAACAACATCTTCAAATCCAATTTCATCTATAGCCATAATATCAAAAGGAACTCCTCCAGTCTCCTTATCAGAAACGGCAATAAAACTAGAATCCACTCTCTCTTGCGCTTGAATAGGAGTAATTGTAATAATCACACTAGACGACATCAAAAAAAAGAAAGAACCACTAGCTATTAATAGTAATACAAGAAAAATCCAAAATTTCTTTTTAACTTTTTTAGCCTTTTTACTTTTACTTGAACCAAAAAAACCAACAGGAGTTTTTCTTCCACCTTTTTTACCGTTACTACTTTTCCTATTTTTGCTATTAGGTATAGGAATGTCCTGAATTGACCTCTTAGGTGGAATTACATCTTGAAGTGATTTTTTATCTGTCGCCATAATTTTTTTTAATAAGAAATTAATAATATAAATAATATAAAAATAAAATACCCTAATATTTTAACACATTAAAACAATAATTAAATAAGAAATGTGTATTATTCTAAAATAGCTTTAATTCTTCTTACCCCAGCACTACTACTTCCCTCTTTAATTATTTTAAATCTACCCAATTCTCCAATCCTATCCACGTGGGGACCACCACAAATTTCGTAAGAAAAAATCTCTTTCCCATCCCCTATTTTATACACTTTTACCCGTTCTCCATATTTTGACTCAAAAGAACCAGTTGCGCCTAATCTCTTTGCCTCTTCTAAAGACATCTCTTCACAAATAACATCAAGATCTTTTTCGATAGCCTTATTAACCAAATTCTCTACTTTAGTTTTTTGTTCATCAGTCATTTTTTCATCATGAGAAAAATCAAACCTTAACCTTTCTGCAGTAATATTACTTCCCTTCTGTTGAATTTCACTTCCAAAAACTTTTCTTAAAGCTGCTAACAATAAGTGAGCTGCTGTATGTAAATGGGTTGTTTCTTCTGAGGAATCAGCTAAACCTCCTTTAAATTTTCCAACGGCAGCTGTCCGTGAAAGTTCCTGATGTCGTTTCATTTTTTCTTTAAAATCTTTAACATCAATTTTAATCCCTTTTTCTTTTGCTATTTCTTCAGTCATTTCTATTGGAAAACCATAAGTAGTAAATAACACAAATGGATCAATTCCTTTCTCCAATTCCTTTAAACCCTTTTCTAAAGTTTTTAAAAATTGAATTTCTTCCTTATCTAATTGCTCTAAAATAAAATCCTTATTTCTCACTAATTCAGGATAAGTATCTTCATACTCTTTAATTACCATACTGACAATTTCTTTTGTCCAAAGTTCCTGTTCTATACCTAATTGTTTACCATAACGAATAGCTCGACGAATTAAACGACGAACAATATAACCCTGATCAGTATTAGAAGGAGCTACTCCTCTATCATCTCCCATAATAAAGGTAGCTCCTCTTAAATGATCCATCACTATTCTAAAAGAATTTGTTATTTCTTCACTCTCACCATATTTCTTATTTGATAATTCTTCCAGTTTTAATCTCATTCCATCGAACAGATCAATCATAAAAATATCAGGATTATCTAAAACTGCTGTTGATAATCTTTCTAGACCACCACCAAAATCAATATTTTTCTTTTCTAGAGGCTGAAAACCAGATTCAGTTTTTAGATACTCCATAAACACGTTATTACCGATTTCTAAAAATCTTCCACAATCACAGGCTGGATGGCAAGGTTTATCTTTATAGGGTGAGTTCTCATGAATTTTTAAGTCTGCTCCAAAATCCCAAAACATTTCTGAATCAGGACCACCTGGCTCTCCCACTGGCATAGCACTTGGAGTGCCTGATCGAGACCACCAATTTTCTTTTTCGTCATAATAAAAAATTCTTCCTTCTCCCATACCTTTATGTTCCGCTAAATCCACAGCTTCCGCTTCAATTCCCACACTTTTGAATCTTGCCTTCCATAGGTCAACAGCTTCATCATCCCGTGGAATACCAATCTTTTCATCACCACGAAAAACAGATACGTAAATTCTATTGGGATCAAGTTTTAATTCTTTAGTTAAAAAATCAAATATCCACTCAATTTGTTCCTTTTTAAAATAATCACCTAAAGACCAATTACCTAACATTTCAAAAAAAGTTGTATGTCGATTATCTCCCACATCTTCGATATCACCAGCCCTAAAACTTTTTTGAGAATCAGTTACCCTTATTCCAGCTGGATGTTCCTCTCCTAATAAATAAGGAACCATGGGTTGCATTCCTGAACCAGTAAATAAAGTAGTAGGATCATTCTCTGGCATGATAGAAGCACTAGGAATAATTGTATGTTCTTTTGATTTAAAAAACTCTAAATATTTTTGTCTTATTTCTTTAGTATTCATTGGAAAATATTATAACAAAATCTAACTGAATTAAAAGTTTCTCTATTTTTTGTCTTACTTGGAGGTTGAACCTCCAAGTGATTTAAAATCTTGTTTTAGATCATCTCGGCTAAACGAATTATAGAGAGCTACAGCTGGATGAAGTAAAGGAATTATTTTTAATTTCCCATAGGGAGCCTCTGTTTCAAAAATTTTTCCTCGCATTTTACCAATAGTTTCAATTTGATCTTCCAAATTAAACTTTTTCATAATATATTCAGCTGAATATCTACCCAAAGTAGCAATTATTTTTGGTTGAATTATATTAATTTGCCTATCTAAAAATGGTCCATAAATTTCTATTTCTTCCATAGAAGGGTCCCTATTAGCAGTCGGTCTATCTTTAACAATATTAGTTATATAAACATCCTGCCGATTTAGATCAATAAAATCTAAAAGTTCATCTAACACTTTCCCCGATGCTCCACAAAAAGGTTTACCTGTTTGAGACTCGTTTTTTCCAGGAGCTTCTCCTACAAACATAATTTCAGCATCATGACTTCCCTCTCCAATCACTGGAAAAACCTTATTCTTAATTCTCTCAGCATACAAAGGAGATTGTTTCAAATCCAGAACTTCCTCTTTAATTTTTTTCATTTGTTTTGTTTTTAATGGCATAAAATTTAAAATAAAGAATTATTCTTTTGACTATCTTTATATTTTTTATTTTGTTCGATTATTACATCACCAGCTGATTTCCTATAATTACAGTAATCACAATCATCGGCAAATTGAGGAATAATTTCACTAACTAAAAGTTTTTTAGCATCCATCAAAGTTTTATCCACCCATTTGTCTGAACCAATATAAGGAATAACTGTTACATCAAATTCTAATTTACCATCAAAAGCAGCCTTATCTTTCCTTCCATTAGCATAAACAAAATAACCAGTATCAGAAACTTTAAATCCATTTTGCCTTAGTAACCATTGATAAATTTCCATCTGTCTTTTGTATGCAATCTGCCAATCAGCATCTAAAGTTATTTTTGCATCTTTGCTAGTCGACTTATAGTCCACCACCATTAATTCTCCTTGAGGATTAACCCAAATATCATCCACAGCTCCGAACACTAAAAAATTACTCTTCTCATGGAGAGCCTGTACCCCCACAAAATTTTCTCGCCAAACATCCATTTTTTCATGTTGAAAAGGCACCGCTTCAATACCATATTTTTCCATAAGAGGATGAGCTGTTTTTTCAGCCCTATGAATATCAAATTCTTTTTTAAATAATGCATCCACAGCACTATTAAGATTGAAAGGAAATCCAGGTGGACGTCCCACACCAAGTCGGCGATCTAAATAAAAACATCTCTGACATTGTAAAAACAAATCAATTTTAGAACGACTCAATTTAAAAGACTTCTTTGATTGAGGGTTAAACAAATTCTTAGTTCTTTTAGAATTATAATAGATTGACATCAATTTTATTGTAACACAAAAAAAGGCGCTGGAAGATAAATCTCCCAACGCCTCACCACAATTAATCCCCTAAGCAGAGTTTTTATGTTAGCCCCCTCAGCTAGGGCTTAAATAAAGCTTCTTCGGTGGCAAATGCCGCCGTCGGTCGTCGGTGGCATTTCAGATATTGGATGTCATCGCTTTGTGATGCCCGTTACCAAAGAACAAATTCAATCTTCCCATAAGCTAAGGTTTATGATGGACTACCAATTATTAATTTAATATAAATAAAAAATAAAGTCAAGAATACTTATCCACAAATTTTAAATTATTTGAGAAAGGTGTTCTAAAATCATCTTGACCGAAGGAGAACGATCATTTAAATAAGATCGACATTGTCTTATTTCACTAAAAACATTTTCAACCTCAGAGTTTACTATTCTGTCACTCTCATAAAGAAACTTTTCTAAATCATTTAAAAAACTAATCACTTCAGCTTTACTAACTTTATCTTCTTTACTTTTAGGCAAAAAAACTTTAATCATCTCCAGTCGTTCACTCAAAGAAGCTTTCAAAAATCCCCCTACCTCCAACTTGGAGGTTGAACCTCCAAGTGAACCATTCGGAGGTTGAACCTCCGAATGCTTAATTAATAACAACCGAGAACAAAGAGTCGGTAAAATCGTCTCAATCGAAGGCATAATTAAAAATAAGTGAGTATTCTTGGTTGGTTCCTCAAAAACTTTCAATAAAGAATTCTGAGCTTCGTGAGTAATAAAGTTAGTTTTAATTACCAAAATCTTTTTACCACCAGAAAAAGATTTTCTTGACTGAAATTCTTTAAAAGCCCGACTATCATCAATTCCTAGAGTATCAAACTCCCCTAGCCAAAAATCTGGATTAGCCTTAACAAAAAAATTAAGTTTTTTATCTAAAAAATCTAATAATTCTTGAAAAATTACTTTTTTCTCCCCTTCTAGTAAATAAGCGTGATGAATATTTTTCTCGACATCAATAGATGAAAACATAAAATTAACGACGTTTAGAAATAACACTCCTTTTATAGGTATCCATATGTTGCAAAGCCACCCCTGCTCCATTAGCAACACAATAAAGGGGATCCTTAGCTAAACAAGCCTTTACTCCAGTTCTTCGATAAATCAATTCAGGTAAATTTCTCAATTGTGAAGAACCCCCTGTCATAATAATTCCTTTTTGAATAATATCAGCTGACAACTCAGGAGGGGTCTCCTGAAAAACAACTTTAATTGCCCTAACCATTTCTCTTAATTCTTTAGTAATAGCTTTAGCTATATCATTAGTTTTAACTTCCACAGAACGAGGTAATCCAGAAATAAAATCTCTTCCTCTAACTTCCATAGTTAAACCCTCTTCCAAAGGAAGTGCTGAACCAATCTGTATTTTTATATCCTCAGCTGTCTTATCACCTATAAATAAATTTGAACTTCTTTTAACTGCATCAGCAATTGCTCGATTTACTTTATCACCAGCACATTTTACTGAAGTAGAAGCTACAATTCCACCCAAGGAAATAACTGCTACATCAATAGTTCCACCACCAATATCAACGATCATATGACCCCCTGGTTCTTCAATAGCTACCCCAGCTCCAATGGCGGCTAAAATAGGTTCTTTCACCACAAATGCTTTTTTTGCACCCGCTTTAATAGTAGCTTCAATAACTGCTCTTCTTTCTGTCGATGTTACTCCAGCTGGCACTGAAACAATTACCTCTGGTTTAAAAAAATTCCATTTACCTAAAGCTTTATTTATAAAATAACGTAACATAGCTTCCGTCACTTTGTAATCAGCAATCACACCATCTCTCATAGGTCGAAAAGTTACAATACTTTCAGGAGTTCTTCCAATCATATTTTTCGCTTCAGAACCAACTGCTAAAATCTTATTATCTAATTCAGATACAGCCACCACAGACGGCTCATTTAAAATAACTCCTCTACCTGGAGAAAATACCAATGTGTTAGCCGTTCCAAGATCTATTCCTAATTTTTTAACAAAAAATGACATATTTTCTTATCCAACCATTCTTAATGATTCTTGTTAGTTAATTAATTCTTTTAATATCTACACCTAGCTGTCTCAACTTTTCTTCTACATTTTCATAACCCCTATCAATATAATAAACATTATTAATGATAGATTCACCTTTTGCAATCAAAGCAGCAATTACAAAAGCAAACCCGGTTCTAATATCAGGACCATCTAACTCTCTACCTTTTAATACATTAGGTCCTTTAATAGTTGCTCTGTGAGCATCCCACATTTTTATATCAGCCCCCATCATCTTTAAATTATCAGTATAATTTAATCTACCTTCAAAAATAGTTTCAAAAACAAGACTTTCTCCGGTCACCTGAGTTAGATAAACAACAAAGGGAGCCTGTAAATCGGTTGGAAAACCAGGATACTCATGAGTCTTTATACTTACAGATTTAAACTCACTATTCTGTTTTTTATTATTTATAATATTTAAATAGTCCTGGCCAACTTCAATCTCTACTCCTGAATCTTTTAATAGTTCAATTAAAATTCCTAAATGTTTTGGTTCACAATTACTCACTCTCAAATTCTCAGCACAAAGAGCTCCTAAAATAAGAAAACTTCCTGTTTCAATTCTATCAGGAATTGTTTGATAAACTTTCCCGTCAGATTTTAACAAATTTCCTCCCATTATTCTGATAGTAGGAGTTCCTGCTCCTGTAATATTTGCTCCACAAGAATTTAAGAAATCAACCAAACTAACAATTTCTGGTTCCATAGCTACATTTTTAAGAATAGTTTCCCCTTCAGCTAATACTCCAGCCATGATAAATGTTTCAGTAGCTGTTACACTCTGAACTTTAAAAAAAATGTTAGCTCCTTGAAGTTTTTTATCTTTAGCTGTAACAAAATATTTATCATCTCTAACTTGAACCTTAGCCCCCATTTTTTGGAAACCATCTAAAAATAAATCAATTGGTCGAGCACCGATCACACAACCACCGGGATGAGGAAAAATTAATTCACCAAATCTCGCCAACAACGGACCAGTGAAAATTACAGAAGCTCTTAATCTTTTCGAAGTCTCTTCATCAATTTCAAATTTATTTAAACCATGAGGATCTATAAAATACTCTCCCTGTGATTGTTTATTAATCTTAATTCCCAAACCAGCAAAAATTTCAGTCATTCTATTTAAATCTTCTATCTCAGGAACATTGGTCATTAAAAAATTGTCTTCAAATAGAACACTAGAAGCCATAATTGGCAAAACAGCATTCTTTGCACCGCTTATCTTAACCTCGCCAGACAATTTCTTCTGTCCATCCAAACTTTGGATAATAAATTTATCTTTCTTCATTACTCTATTCTAAGGTTTTTCTTATAAAATAACAATTGATTAAATTAGCTTTTTGGTGTTATCATAGAAATTATGAGAAAAAACAAACAAAATAAGAAACATTCTTATATATATATCTTTATATTAATAGTTATTTTAACTGTTGTTTTAACTACAACCTATAAAAACAACCGAGATGGTATATTACAAATTCAATCATTGGATGAAAATCTAATTATCTTTATAGATAACCAAAGAGAATTAGCTCAACAAGATATTAACCCTTCATTTGATTTGGAAGAAGGTAAACATACTATAGTAATATCAAAGGATAAATTTTGGCCATGGATAAAAGATGTAAATATCAAAAAACAGACTACCTCAAAAATTCAACCGTTCTTTATTCCTCAAAATACTAGTGGTCTATTAATTGGAGAAATTGATTCTGAATACACAAGAATAATTTCCCTTTTTCAAGAAGATCTCACTGCCACTTCAACTTTAGCTAATATTCCAGATAAAAATCTTTCCCTAAAAGAATCCATCACAGCCATTGATTATTACAAAAACAGACAAGACGTTGTTATTATCTCTTCCGGCAACGGTATCTATGCTCTAGAAGTTATCAGTGATAATATCCAAAACTTTCAACCAATTTATAAAGGAAAAAATCCTGTCTTCGTAAAGAAAGATAGTTCTTCAATTTACGTCTTAGATGACAATAATCTAATGCTTGTAAATTATTAAGATGAACTTAATCACCACTATACCTGTTTATAGAAATCGCTTTCAAAAACCGGTGTTATTCTTTTCTTCAAAAAACTTTTCAGTTGGATCATTAATCTTTATTCCCTACCCTAAACCCAAAAGCTCCTTAAACAGAAAACCTGCTTTAATTGTTCGTGTTGAAGATTTAGAAAAAAACAAATTTTTTTTAAGAAAAAATAAAATGAAAGTAAATAGCTTAGATGATTCAATTAAGCTTCCTCTTCTTAAAACGACTCTAATAGAATTAATTTTATTAATATCAGAAAAAACTTATATCCCTCTAGAAGAAATCTCACAAAAAGTTTTTTCAAAAAAAATAATCAAGGAAATAAACCAACTCTCCCCTAATCAAATTGATAACTTTAAAAAAATAGAGATATCAATAAAAAAAATAACAAGTGACTTCATAAAAAATAAATTTAGAAAACCTGTTAATAAGAAATCTGAAAAAGCCAAATCAGTAAATGGTATCAAAAATATCAGTGATCTTCTCTCTAAGCCTACAGAAAAAAATAAATCCCTTCACTCAGAAAAACACTACCTAGTAAATGAAATAAGAAATTATTTTGGAGAAAAAGCTAAAAAAGGTGTTGGTTCCTTTAGTTTTTATTTAGGTTTTTTCAAAAAAATTCCAGAAGCTTCAATATATCAATATTGGTCAGAAGTAAAAGAAAGCCGTAAACCACTTAAAGACCAACAAAAACTCTTTTGGTGGAAAATTGGACAACACAGAAAAGCTAAAAAAGAAAAATAGAAAACACTTTCAACTTTTCTAAAAAAGATTATAATAAAAGTATGGTAGAAGTATTACAAAAAGGTCACGAAATTTTAGAACAACAGGCTGAAAAAATTGCCCTAGAGGATATCCCTAGCCCTAAGATTAGGAATATTATCTCACAAATGAAAGATGTCTTAAAAAACACTGATGATGCCATTGCTCTAGCTGGACCACAAATCGGAGAATCACTCAGAATTTTTATTGTCTCTAATAAATTCTTTGAAAATAATATAGATTCAGATCTTGTCTTTATTAATCCTGAAATAATAAAAACTTCTAAAGAAAAACAATGGTTAGAAGAAGGTTGTCTCAGTGTTCGTGATGTTTACGGAGAAGTTGAAAGATGTAGAAAAGCAACTGTTAGTGCTATTGATGAATATGGTAAAAAATTCACTTTTGGAGCCAGTGGTTTAATGGCTCAAGTTTTCCAACATGAAATTGATCACCTCGAAGGTATTCTCTTTACCAGTAAAGCTAAAAATATTCACGGAGAAAAAACCAGTAGTGGAAAAACTATCTAGACTCAAATACCTATAGGTATTGATTAAATGTAAAAAGTAATGTATAATTATTTTCAGTATTTTGGTAATTGTCCTTTAATATAAAAAATAAAAAGTCTGCTTTAAGCAGACTAGGAGGAAAAATTGGAGAAAAACAACACGACAGATTTCAAAAATTTAATGGAAGGACTTGATAACCAAATTTTCTGGGAAATAAAACTCCCAGAATTCACTTGGGAATATGTCAGTCCTTCCGTTGAAAAGCTTCGAGGTTATACGGTAGAAGAAGCTACGAGAAGATCATTAGAAGAAACTCTTACAATAGAATCATTTCAAATTGTTTCGGAAAAAATCAGAAATGAACTTCTTTCTCAAGTCAACGGAAAAGACAAACAAACTTTAAAATTGGAACATTTTTGCAAAGATGGTTCTACCAAATGGTTCTCTGTGGAAATATCAATCGTTAGAAAAAATAGCAAACCTATTAAAATCATTGGAGCTAGTCAAAACATCGAAAATCAAGAACAAAGATTGATAGCCCTAGAAAAGAAAATCAAACAACTCAAAGAATATGCTGTAAAAATGGATAAGTTAAAAAAACTCATACCTATTTGTGCATCTTGTAAAAAAATTCGTAAAGATGACGGCAGTTGGGAACAAATAGAGGTTTATCTTATTCGCCATTACCCTATCAATTTCTCTCATGGAATTTGTGAAGACTGCACAAAAAAACTTTACCCAGAATTCTACAATTCGGAGAATTTTAAGAAATAATAGACAATCCTCCTAAACCAATAAACAACAGGCACCACTTCGTGGCGCCTGTCTTTTTTTGTCTTTTTGATTCAACTTTAATAATTCCTTTCTTTAATCTGAAAATAAGCTTGAGGATGTAAACAAGCTGGACAAATTTCCGGTGCTGCTAACCCCTCATGTAAATAACCACAATTTCTACATTTCCAAGTTAAACTTTCTCCTCTGGCAAATACTTTTCCAGATTCTAAATTATTTGATAATTTTCTATATCTGTCTTCATGAGCTTTTTCTACTTCAGCTATCTTTTTAAAAGTAGCAGCAATATCAACAAAGCCTTCTTCTTCAGCCACCTTGGCAAATTCTGGATACAATTCTGACCACTCTTCATTTTCACCCTCAGATGCTTCTTTTAAATTTTCTAAAGTAGTTCCAATCTTTCCTGCTGGATAAACAGCTGTTATTTCAACAGGATGACCTTCTAAAAATTT
>Ga0307990_1001009_pt1 | contig 24137 bp, 13 predicted proteins | sample EllFjometagen129_FD_203168 | JGI IMG/M metagenome (GOLD analysis project Ga0307990, IMG submission 203168) | Marine microbial communities from Ellis Fjord, Antarctic Ocean - #129 | ecosystem: Environmental > Aquatic > Marine > Unclassified | place: Southern Ocean | collected 2014-10-08
TCACCGAAGATACAAAGCCGGGGGTCGCCGTTGCCGGCTGTCACATCGCCGAGAACCTGGTCGTAGGTACGGTTCTCTTTGATGATGTAGATGACATGTTTGATCAGGCTCGGCTCACCGATGCGCTCAGGGATGGCGCGAGGCTTCTGGTCGGGACGGGGCGGCAGCAGAGCTGCGGCAATACGTGGCTGACGCAGGTTGTTCCAGACCGATTGTGAAAGCCGCGCTAGATCGTTTTTCTTTGGTAGCGGTACAAGCGAGATCGTGGCGCAGAACTGCCTGGAATTGAAACCCTTGTGGCCGGGAGCTTGCGCAATGCTCTTGATGTTCGCCACGCAGAGCTGCTTGCGCCGCGCGTCAAAGCAAACTGTGCCGGGATACCAGCCGACGGGGATAAGCCCGAGCAACTTGGATTCCTTGTCGACGGGATCGAATTTAATTACGGCGACGGCATTCTGTGTACCGTTGGCCACGTAAAGCGTGCGTCCGTCCGGTGCAAAGGCCAGCGCGTTCGGGGAAGCGCTGAGCAGATCGTTCGGCCGCGGCTTAGCCCAGATGGTTTCAACAATGCTGTCTGACGCAGTGTCGATGACGCTCAGGTTGTCGCTCATCGCGTTGGCGCACACCACAAAGCGTCCGTCGGGCGAAACCGCCAGGGCACTGGCGTGAAGGCCTGTCATAATTTCGCGCTGCACGCCTTTGGCAAGATCGATCACCGTGACACTACCTTCGCTGGCGATGAAGCGCACCGCATCCACTCGGACAGTCATTCCCCGGCCCGCCGGTCCAGTCAAGTCGTGTACGCCAGGTCTACGGCCGCCCCAGTTAGAAACGTACAGCTTGCTGCCAATGAGCACGACATTGTAGGGTGCAACACCCACTTCGTAGTTCTTCTTCACCTTACCCGCGTTAACATCGATTTCAAACAGGCGGTTAGAAAGGTTGCCGCAGACGAACAAACGTGCGCCATCGGCCGACCAGGCGAGGCCGGCGGGAATCTCGGCCGCACGCCTAGGTGCCTTCGCCGCAGGCAGCGCAATCACTCGCCAGGCAGTGACGTTGCCATCCTTCGCAACCTCGAACAGCTTCACATCGCCGTTGACGTTGCTCAAAGCGAGGTGTGTGCCGTCAGGCGAGAAAGCAAGGCCCGCGTAGCTCATCTGGCTATGCCCATCAAAATCGAGAAATTCGGGTGAGGACGAATTTGCCGCTGCGCCCTTACGGACTTTCGGCAACCGTACGCTCTGTAGGGTTTCGCCTGTGGAGGGATCAAGCACCAGCAACTTGCTTGTTAATCCGGAGACCACTAACAGCTTGCCATCCGGTGAGAGTGCCAGCCCCTGGGCGCGCATTCCTGGCAACTCAACCTGCTTACCAGCAGGAGTGAGGACTTGGTTCACCGGCAGGATCACGCGCCCATCCGCATGTCGTCCGACTGTTTCCGTTTGCGCTGCGGCAAACCACACCACGCAGAGCGCGCACCCAATACTCAAAAACTTTTTCATACGGTCTCCATCTTTAATGACAAAATTATGGTAACTATGCAGGTAGCCCCACCGTGTTGCTACCATTTACGCAATGAAAGTAGTGTATCCCCTCTCTGAAAAAAAGAAAAGAAGGTTTGATCACGAATTTCGCTAATCGCGCGAATTGGTAGCAGTAAAGAGAAGTGGCTAAAGAAGTAAGCTTGACGAGATAGCGGAAGGGCTGAATTGTTTCAAGATAAAAACTGAAATGCTGCTAATCTAAGGTCTGTAATGGCTTCTTGGATACGATTTGCTTTTAGGTGCGTACGGTGGTAGTCTCTAAAAGTGAAGCACAGAGAATGGTGTTTAAATTCCGGGTGCGTGTGCAACTTCAATGAAAATCGATTTAAACTTTAGAGAGGTGAAAATTATGATGTTAGAGAAATGTAGAAATTATGGATTTACGCTGGTTGAGATGCTTGTGGTTATTGGCATCATCGGCATTCTCTCTGGGGTGCTGGTTGTTACGGTGGTTCATGTAAAGAGAATCGCTATTGGGGTTGATAGTCGTGCGATAGTGGCTAATGCACATACATCACTGGACTCTTACCTCACGAAGGAGGGCGAGTGGCACGAGGTAATGCTTAAGGATAGGATGATGACCAGAGATGTCTGCATTGAGCTGAGAAATAAGAATGTCATTGATTATGCCCCTGATGCCGGATTGGGATTGGATCGTTTTGGAATACTTGATGCGTGGGGGAATCGCTCGCTACGCAATAGCCCCTCGGTTACGGCTCTAAATCAGGCTGGCTCTGACGGCATCAAGATCGGGGATCGACTGCTTCAATTTCGGCTTGATGAGAACTACGACGGGTATGTAGACCAATCGGAGGGCTCACCGAATGGCGTTAGAATTAGAGCAAATGTGATTGTATGGTCGCGCGGACCGGATGGGATGGATGATTTTAAGAGTTCAAATCCCAAGGCCTCCAGCCGTTACCCCTTTGATGATCTTCTCAGCTGGATCCATGAGGCATCGGTTTCGGAGATGTGAGCTCTCCATAGTGTGGTGGCGTGAGGATCACGCCATGACACGGGGTATCGGGGTCGTGTATTGATTGCGCGATGTATATGCCTGTAAAACAAATATCCGGGTGGCTTGTGTGCACGCTGCAAGGTATGTTACGATAAAAGAAAGTTTAAGAGGAGAGAGCTGATGCGGTCCTTGCTGAGATATCATTGGCTTTGGAAGAGGAGCGATACCAGAAGGAAGAGGAGCACCGTCAGAAGGAGCAATACATAATTGGTAATGGATAAATTGAAATTAACAGTTAGAACGAGAGCAACCTATTCACTTGCTACTCTTTCTATAACGAACAAAATAATCATCGTTATGGTCTTTTGTTTGATGGCAATCATGCCGCATGTGTCTGCGCAGCCGACTGCTGATTGGAAGGCAGAGTATAAGGGTTTGCAGGCAAGAATTGCATCGTTCAAGAAAGCGTCCCTGATAAAACTGGAGAAGCAGGTCTTGAGCAAGCAGGCTCTTATTCTGGAAGCTGACCGGACACCTTTTGATGTGGCACTGCGTCGTGGCAAAGCATTGCTTGCGCATCTCAAATCGATGTCCAATGGATCCGATGTAACTCTATGGGAAAAGCAGATCCATGATATAGAATTTAACAATAAGACGCATGGACAGGATGACTTGGCGGCCTATATCCAATTGCGAAACGTCATACGGGCTGCGGCCTTTTCCAATCCACTACTGGATTTTGATGATATCCTGTTTGTTGAGAGGGCTGCCTTGGCTGGGAATGCCAGCCACCAGGTCATGCAGTATTATGGTCATACTCAGGTGTATGGTGGTGGACTTTACATGATCAAGAACTTCAAATCCCCTAACCGCAAGGTGGTCAATGTCCTTGAGGATTCAGCTGTAAAGAAAGGTCGAATGCAGGGGCTGAAGCTAGCTGGAGGGGCATTCCATGCGCCTGATCTTTCGTTTGACGGAAAGAAGATACTTTTCTCCTATACCAAACCCGGTGCTAGGCTCCCTGATGCGGATTTACTTAAATACAACCGCGATTTTTGGACAAAAGACAACACATTTCATATTTTTGAAGTCAATCTTGATGGGAGTAACCTGGTCCAGCTTACAGATGGTCCCTTTAATGATGTGGATCCAATTTATCTACCCAATGGCAGGATTGTCTTTATCTCTGAACGTTTCAGTACGAGGGGAGAAGGGCATTTCTTCTGCCGCTGCTTTACTTGGTATGCACCTCAGTTTACTCTCCATTCAATGAAGGCTGACGGAAGCGATATGTTCCCTATCAGCTGGCATGAGAACGACGAATATCAACCCAGTGTCAATAACCAGGGGATGCTTCTATATACCCGTTGGGACTATGTCGATCGAGATGCTGCTATCGCCCAGCACCTTTGGACCTGTTATCCCGATGGACGCAACCCCCGTGCCCCCCATGGTAACTATCCTCATCCCTATTCCACCATGCCGGATACAGGCTGGAATGGCGTCAGTGTATTTCCTCATGGTGGTTTCAAGGGGGGGTATTATACAGAGAATCGACCCTTTGCCGAATGGGATATCCGTGCGATTCCCAATTCGCATAAATACGTCGCTACGGCTGGGCCTCATCACGGCGCGCCGTACGGATCTATCATTACAATAGATCCATGGATAGATGATGATGGATACGATTCCCAGGTTAAACGCCTTACTCCTGATGCAAATTTTCCCGAAGCTGATGATGGAGTGTATATGCAGCCGAAGAGCTGGCGATATGGCACACCCTGGCCATTGAGTGAAGATTTCTATCTTGTCAACTACTGGGGCGGGATCTATCTTTTGGATAAATTCGGCAATCGCGAGCTCATTGTAAAGGCCAAAAACGGGGCGTTGCGACCCATATACCCTATCCCCGTTAGATCCCGTAAAAAACCGCCGGTTGTTTCCACGGCGACTTATCAGGGGGAGCGACTAACCAAAGATGCGCCCAATGCCACCATTGGTATCATGAATGCGTACATCTCCGACTTGCCATGGGCGGAAGGAGTAAAACTCAAGGAATTGAGGATCATTCAATACATTCCAAAATCAGGGAAGTTCTATGATAGTCGGCAAATAGATTTGGGCTATGCACCCCAGAGCCTGAGCAGGGTGGTGCTGGGGACGGTCCCTGTTGAAAAAGATGGGAGTGTTTATTTCGAAGCACCAGTGAAAAGAGCGCTGAGTTTTCAGATTATTGATGACAAGGGCATGGCGGTGCAGCTGATGCGCTCTATCACTTATGTGCATCCCGGTGAGCAGATGACATGTATCGGTTGCCACGAAAAAAGTTTGCAGTCGCCGGCAGTTAAAGGCCGTCCCCTGGCTATGCAGAGAGCCCCATCAAAAATAAAACCTGAAGTGGGTGGCATCGAGCCAATTAATTTTTACCGTCTGGTAAAGCCTGTGTTAGACAAACACTGCACCAATTGCCATAGGGGAAAAAAAGAAAAACCGGACATGAGCTATGCCAGCCTGGAACCATATGCATTTTACGTCTCAGGCGGTAGAGTCCGAGCGGGCGGAGGCATGGGCAGTTTTACCTGGGCTCGGCACGGAGGCTCCCGTAGCATTCCAATGAAGCATGGGGCATATGGTGCGATGTTGTTTAAAGGTGGATATCTCAGCAAATCCCATTACGATGTGAAGATGACAGCGGAAGAACAACGCCGGATTACTCTCTGGATGGATTGCAACTCAGATGAAATAGGGGTCTATGAGAACCAGACAAAACAAAGACGGGGTGAACTGGTATATCCATCCGCTGATTTTGATGTAAACAATCTGCTTGGTGTGGAAACCCGCCTCGGTCATTCGGAAAAACAGAAATAACCAAAAAATGATACAAAAATACAGAATCATCACAATGTGCCTGACACTTGTTCTTGCATCAACGACATCGTTCGCAGCAGAAGAAAAAGGAGCTGTGAAATCGGACAAGGACATCGGCTTACATTCAGACGGCGGAGCCTGGCAGTTCTATCGACAGGAAACGAGTGGCGATCTGCCGCGTGTGTTGCTGATGGGGGATTCGATTATGAACGGCTATCGTGGTCGTGTGATTGCTGCGCTCAAGGACAAGGCCGTGGTTGATTGCTGGTTGACGCCGCTGCATCTCAAAAGTAAGGAGCTGCATCACGATCTGCGCAAGGTATTGCAGCAGGGACCATACGATGTGGTGCATTTCAATATTGGATTACACGGATGGCCGCCGGGACTGATTCCGGAAGGACAATACGAACCTCTGTTGCGTCAATACGTCGAAATTATCAAATCCCATTCCGGAACTTCCCGACTGATTTGGGCCAGTACCACGCAGATCACGGTCAAAGGCAAGCCAACCGAGCTTGACCCAGTGCATAACAAAACCATCTTGGCTCGCAATGCCATTGCCGCGAAGCTCATGCCGAAGTACGGCATTGCCGTCAATGATATCTGTGGCCTGATGAGTGACAAACTCAAACTAGCCAGGGGCGATGGCTATCATTGGAATGGCAAAGCCTACGACCTGATGGCAAAGCAGATCGTGAGCTACGTCCAGGTCGCGATCGCGGGCGGCCCAAGAGTGATGCACGTTGCACTCCACGGCAGGGACACGAACCCCGGTACGAAGGACAAGCCATTCGCGACTCTGGAAGCCGCTCGCGATGCGATCCGCAAACTGGACGTCAGCGCCAAAGCCAAGGGCGTGACAGTCTGGATCGCGAGTGGTACCTACATTTCAAACAAGAGCTTTGAGCTTGATGCGTGCGATTCCGGCACGAAAGCGGGGCCGATCGTCTACCGTGCTGTCGAAGGTGCAACCATCAGTGTGATGGGCGGGGAACGGATTCCCGTCTGCTCGTTCAAGGCCATTGAAGATAAGAATGTTATTGATCGTCTGGTGCCGGAGGCCCGGGCCAGCGTGTTGCAGTGCAATCTGCGAGAGTTGGGGATCACTGACTATGGGCAGAGGTCGTCGCGTGTGAACAATGAGTTAGTCAAGGGCGCCATGTTTTCGAAACAAGTTACCGCTCCCGAACTGTTCTTCAGGAACGATGCTCTTCCCCTGTCACGGTGGCCCAATACCGGTTGGGCCACCTATGGCAAGGTGATCGACAAAGGGAGCATGCCGCGTGTTGGAGAAAAACCCGACTGTCCCGGGACGGTGGAATACACCGGAACACGGCCGGAACGCTGGACCAAGGCCGAACATATCTTCATCCACGGCTACTTTGCCTGGGACTGGTTTGACGATGTTCTGAAGGTGGCGACACTGGATACCAAACAGAAACGGATCACCTTCACCACGCCGCACATGTATGGCCTGAAACCCAACAAGCGCTACCGGGTGATGGGCCTCCTTGAAGAGATCGATCAACCCGGAGAATGGATGATCGATCACAAGACCGGCATCCTCTACTTCTTCCCGCCGATTGATATGGCGACTGGTGAGTTCGCATTGTCCATGCTCGAAACTCCGCTTATCCAAATGACCGGCACACAGTACGTCACTCTTCGCGGCCTGACGCTGGAAGTCACCAGGGGCACTTGTGTCGACATTGCCGGTGGCACCGACAACCTGGTCGCCGGATGTATCATGCGCAACAGCGGTGCGTGCGGGGTCGTCATCCATCCGATCGGCTTCGACGTTAAAGATGCCGGAGGCCTGCACCAGTTTCCCAAAGCCTCGGGCGATCCGCTCAAAGACGGCCGTTGCAACGGAGTGGTCGGCTGCGATCTGTACAACATCGGCACCACTGGGATATCGATGATTGGCGGCGACCGAAAGACGCTCACTCCTGGTGGACACTATGCGGTCAACAACGACATCCATCACTATGCGCGGCGTCAACGAGCCAACCAACCGGCCATCAACATGAACGGGGTAGGGCATCGAGCCGCACACAACTATATCCACGACGCGCCCCATGTGGGCTTGGACTACTCAGGCAACGACCACATGATTGAATTTAACGAAATTGCTCGAGTCTGCCAGGAAACCAGTGATGTCGGCGTGATCTACAGCGGCCGCAACTGGACCTATCGCGGCAATATCGTGCGGTACAATTTTATCCATCACCCCGGTGGCCGCGCAGGCCATGGTTCTTTTTCGGTGTACCTCGATGACAGCTGTTCGAGCACCCATATCTACGGCAATGTTTTCTACAAGGTGCAAAAGGCCGTACTTATCGGCGGCGGTCGTGATAACATTATGGAAAACAACATCATTGTTGATTCGGGTATTGCCCTTCAGTTTGACAACCGCAGTGAAGGATGGGCACGAAAATATCAAATCCCCGGTGGTGACCACCGTATGTATGCCAAGCTCAAGGAGGTCAGGCACGACAAACCTCCTTACAGCACCCGATATCCGGCACTGGCGCGTATCCTCGAGGAGAATCCCCACAAACCGCTTGGAAACAAGGTGCTGAACAATATTTGCATCCGCAGTGGCTGGATTGTAGGACCGAAACAGTACTTACAGATCGGCGACAACTTGGTGACCAAAGACGACCCCGGTTTCCGCGATGTGAAGGGATTGGATTTCACCCTCAAAGATCTTTCCTTGGTCCAGAAGAAATTGCCTGGCTTCAAGCCTATCCCGTTCAATAAGATTGGGTTGTACGTAGATAAATTCAGACAGATGAATGAATGAAAGGAGATCGAAAATGAAAATTGGATACAGGTTCATCACGACCAGTCTGATAGTAACCTTGGCAGTAACGGCTTCCCTAGCAAAAGAAAGGAAAGGTTCCATGAATTATAGAAACGCAGATCTACCCGATGCAATGACTTTTCTAGACGGCAGGCCGGTGAAGACGACGGATGACTGGAAAGCCCGAAAGGCTGAGATCAAGGAACTCTGGTGCGACACGTTTATAGGGAACTACCCCAAAAAGATCCCGGCTTTGCTCTCGGCGAAGGTTGGGAAGACGCAAAAGTCTGCAGACGGTTCCACTCGAAAGCGAGTCGTGCTTACCTTCGATACGCCAAACAAGAAGTCCTTTGAGGTAGAGGTATGGGAGCCTAAATCAGCCAACGACACACCCCGACCCGTGTTGTTGACCCAGCCTCGTCACTATCAAAGAGAAAAGTGGGGCGAAGAAGCCCTGCGACGGGGATATGTGGTCTGTATCTATCCGGGGCTGGACGTTCATCATAATGAGAAGGGCTATCCCGGCTATCAAAACGTTTGGAAGACCTTCAAGGATGAATACCCGGAGGCGAGTTGGGGATCGTCACTGGGCATCCAAGCATGGCTGGCCAGCCGAGCTCTCGATTATCTGCTGGATGAAAAATACGGTTATGGGATCGATAAGAAGGCGGTTGGAATTACGGGGTTCTCCCGATACGGCAAACAGTCGATTTACGCTGCGGCCTTTGATGAAAGATTTACCTGCGTGGTGGCGAGGAGCTCGGGAACACCGACTGCTTGTGCCTGCCGCTTTGCAGGGCGGCACAGCTTCATGGAATCCGTTTCTGTTCAGGATTGTCCAAAGGTGTGGATCGTTGACAAGGCCAGAACCTTCTTTGGTCGTGAAAACGAACTGCCCATCGAAGGCAATTCTCTGATCGCCTGCATCGCTCCTCGGTACGTCATGCTCGATACAGCCTACAACGACGGCAGTGAACCCACCTTCGGCGTCGAGCGAGGTTACCTGAATGCTAAGAAGGCCTGGACCTTTCTTGGCAAGGAGAAGAACATCCGCCTTAACTATCGCAAGGGCAATCATGGCCCGGTAACCGATGAACACGTTAAGAAGAACCTCGACTTCTTCGACATGGCCTTTGGCCGAGGGAAAGCCAACGCATCCGATTTCCCCGAAGTCCTGCTACATGACTTCGACTGGCAGGCCTGGAAGGCAAAGCAACGGAAATCTGATCTGACAATGCCGGATCAGGCATCGGTTCGGCAGAAGATCGAATGGATGCTGGGCGTGCAACCAGAATCCATCCAAGACGCTGGCAAATACCATATCAAGACAGGCGCAGAACTGGGGATTCCCGACGGGTCGCGGGATCGTTGGAACCCGGGCGGCATCAAACGCGTTCCTTTTAGTTTCAGCGGCACGATGCATGGTAATATCTTCTTTGATCCCAGACGCAAGACCTACAAGGCAACCGTGATCTGGTTGCATCCCTGGAACTACTCCCACGGCAGCAACGAGGGATATGGTGTTGAAGGTACGACAGTCTATAACCGGCTGGCCAAGGATGGCTACAAGGTTGTGATGTACGACCAGTTCGGGTTTGGAGATCACATCCTCTATGGCGTCGGTTTCTATGACAAATATCCGCACTGGTCCAGAATGGGTCGGGCGGTGTACGACGTGAGCCGGGCTATCGACTTCCTCGTCGATGGCAAAGGAATCAGCGCCAAACCGGTGCCCGCAACCGATCCGTCTAAGATCTATATCTGCGGCTTCGCCTATGGTGGGTTGGTCGGGCTCTACGCCACCGCGCTCGACGAACGCATCACCGGACTCGCCTGCTTCAGCGGTTTTACGCCCATGCGCACCGACACCGATGCCAAGCCCACAGGCGGCATACGCCGGTATTGGGCGTGGCATTCACTGATACCCAAGCTGGGGCTCTATCATGGAAAGGAAGCCACCCTTCCCTACGATTACGACGATGTCCTCAGCCCGATCGCACCCCGTAAATGTTTGATCTGCTCTCCCACCCGCGACCGTTTTGCCGACAGTGAGGATGTGAAGGCGTGCATCACAAAGGCCAAGGATGCCTGGCAGGACGGGCACGGGTTGACATTCATGGCACCAGACGACATCTGCAGATTACAAAAAGATCAGCAGGATGTGGTAATGCAGTGGTTGAAGAGGAGTCTTTGATCCATACCATAATGTTTGCCATCGAGAAGATCGGGTATGGCGATGAAAAGCCAAACAGTTATGCTTGCGCAGGCTGTTAACGGCAGACAACTCGGAATCCGACATTGCTGCCGACGTAGCCCGGGTCTGTCCAGCTCTCTGTGCCGCAACGCTGGCTATACGTATTGTGGTTCCAGCCCCCGCCATGGAAGCAGCGCGAAGTCCCCGCCAGATCGTTGCACCACTCACCCACATTACCCGCCATGTCATATAGTCCATCTCTGAGCGGTAATTGCAGTAGGCGACCGCCCCGTACCACGTCACCGCCACGCATGGATAACCGCCTCTCTTGGTGCTCTTCACACCGAAGGCTGAGCTGTTCCAAATGATGCGACACGCCGAATCATCCAGGTTCAGAAGCTCCTGCGCACTGCTCTGGGCATTGGTCACGCCGGCGCTACTTATCGTCAGTTTTCCATTGTCATACGCCCACTGCATCACGCGCACCATTTCGTCGTTGGTGACTTCGGTTCTGCCAATATAGAACGTATCAAGCGTCAGCGCATAGGTCTCACCGTTCGGGTCCGTCCCGTTGTTTGTTCCACAGGAAATCGGCACCATGTCTTTAGATGCCGGAGGATTTGTTACCGCCACGACCCGGTAGAACATCGGCACAGAGTTGGTGATACTACCGGCACCGGACGGGACGATACTGTTCAAGAGCCCTGACCCCTCGAAACAATACCATGGCCCGGTAGTTTTCGGGGCCCACTCCACCCGAGAGTTGACGGCATTGGATATCTCATTGAAAACCAGTTCGCCATTGTCGCTGAAAGACGTAATTGTCAGCTTTCTAGTCAACTTGATGAGATAGCGGAAAAGGTTGAATTTACATTATCATGTTATCTTTAAAAGACTAACCGTGGTCCGACTCTGACGATTTGTTGTATGCTTTTCACAAATGAACCGGCATGGCGATTGGGGAAGGGATATGGCTCTATATGTCGGGCGTTTGCGCTGCGGTCTGACTTTGAAAGAATTTGGAGGTTACACCGTGATGAGAAGCCCGGCTGTCTGATCGAGCCGCTGTTGAATTATGCTGTTCGATTTCGGCAAAATTTTCAATTTTTTTTTTGCGTTTGGGGGGGGGAATGGTAAACTAAATTCAATGTTTTGATTGTGGTAACACGGAGGTGCTACCTGGGTAGCCTCAATAATCTAATTAACAAAAGATTTAATTGGTCTCGGCTGGAACTGGTTATGCAATCTTCTCTGCCAATGGTGTGACAATCGCCGAAGGTGGCGTAGTTGCTGATGGCACAACGGTTACAATGACCGCTCCTGATTGGTATCGGATCACAGGTATTACTGGTGCGCTCACAAATACGCCTGCTACACCTCTGCCGGCTTCAGTAGCTATAGAGACTCTGCTTGCTAATGCATCATGTGGTGCTGTTACGGCTACAGTTGAAGTAATCTCTGGATCGACTACTGTTGGAGATAAAGCATACTCCAATAGTGTTATTAAGTCCTGGGCTGATATCGATGGCGTCAGCGAAGCTGACTTCAGCAATTACGAGAACAACTTCCTGCTGAATATTTCAACTAGCGTTGTCGCTGAAATCAGCATAGAGTCAATCGTGATTGTGGATACAAACATCACGGCTATTACGGTTGGTCCTACTAATTTAATCAATTTCGCTGATTTGAACGGCATGCTGAGTCTCCGTAACTCAAGTGATCTTGCAGCTTGGGAAGTACCCGCTGAAATGGGCGGTGCTGCTGAAGTGGTTACCGTAACTAACGGCCTGGAATTTATTAAAGCAATGGTTCGGTAAATGCTTTGATTGATTATGAAACTGCAGGGCCGGGGGCCGTGACCCCGCCACACATGTCGTGCGAGGATTTATTGACCCATAAAAACACTGGAAGATTTTTTTATTGCGGATTGGCGTCAATCCAGTCAGAGGTGGTATCGCCGGTCTCATCCGCAACTTTTTATAATCTCTGGTTTTTATTGGTGAGTTATATCTATTTCAGGTCTCTGCCGCCAATCACGGATTCAAGGTATAGTTTTAATTTTAAACACGTATAAAAATTTTCCCGAACGCTTTGCTTATAAGAGCAGAGCTGTTCTTCCAGATCCAGAATCTCGGGGGCAATAATTGTTTTAGTGTTATCAATATCACGGATCTGTTTTTCAAAAGCCTTTAGCTGTTTGTTGACCCGCTCTTCAAAATGAGATTTGCTCTGATAGGCATCATTGTATTTCTTTACCCCGACCTGAATCTCTTCCCTGATGGAGCTTAGCAGGATGACCTCCTGCAACTGAGCTTCATTTAAAGCGGCCTTAGCCAGATTGACCTCATCACCCATCCAGCTGAAAACAGGAATATTGATGCCGGTGCGGATATACCATTCATCACCATCTTCATCCGAGTAGGTTTTCTCTGAATCCCCATATTTAATGCTATCGGAGCTTGTGTCTTTGTAGGCACCCTCCGCGTATTCAAACCATGGAATCATTTTAGCTTCAGCGATCCTGATATCAGTTCTGGCGAGATTAATCTCACTTTTGACTCTTTTTAAGTCAGGGCGGCACAATATGGCAAAAGCGGTTAAGTCGTCAACGCTTAGAGAGTCAGGGCTTGATAGTTTTTGAGAGTCAAGAGGCTGCAGTTGGAGTTGCTTCAGGGTTAATCCGGTTAGCAGGGCCAGTTGATAAAGCCGGTTGCGGTGCTCGCTCTCTTTTTGAGATAGCTTGAGTTCAATCTCCGCCAGTCTGATCTCAGCTTTAATGACTTTCAGGGGAGCTACATATCCGTTTTTTATTAAATTGTTGTATTCGCTGCAAATCTGCTGCTGCAGTTTCAGGGTTTTCCGAATCTGTGAGATCTGATCACTGACGATTGCTGTCTCAAGGCACTGTGTTTTTGTTTCGCAGTAGACTGCATAGGCGAGTTCATCAGCGCTTGTTGTTAAAAGGGCTGCAGATTTTGTTGATTGTTTTTTTATCCAGTGGTTGACAAAGGGATTGCTGATATAAAAACGGATTCCTACTGTATTGGCATCGCTGTCTTCATGTTGTGAACTGCCGTTGCGGGTGTGTTCATCCATTTTGCCATCGCTGGTTTTTAATCGGAGTTGAGGATCTTTCCATGAGCGTTCAGCCTTGTTTTGTAAACTGTCACGTCTAATGGAGAGGGCCAGGAGTTGGGATTCGCTGTTGCGCAGGGATGCGATCCTGGCCAGCTCATTCCATGTGAAGCCTCCGGCAGGGGGTGTTATCGCCTGCTCTGTTTTCTCTGTTGTATTGGTTTCGAGTGCGCTGGGTTTCTGAAGAGCAGTTTGTTCCGGTTCAGAGATACTTCTGCTGCTCTGGCATCCGCAAAATAAGATTAAGCCGGCAAAAGAGAGAAAAAATGATTTATGATGTAAATTCATAATTTTTATGCTACAAACGTATATGCTGAAGTTATAACAGGAGTACGGTACGTGCTTTAATGGACGTTTATTCAGTAATTGCATTGGTTACTGGCTGCCGGTTGTGAAAAGATGTTGCTGCCTGGTGCCATTTCCGGGAATAAAGCAGCGCATGATATTGTCAATTGTAGATTCTATGTTTGGCGGTTGAAGGAATACCGTTTCGCCCGGAACCAGATTGTGCTTTTCATTAATAATACGCAGGCGCACCCTGCGACCGCGCAGGGGAACACGTGGTGACGGGTTGAATGGGTCGATTAGGTCCAGGATCTCAGGGTCCAGAGATTCCACTTCTGCGGTCAAGACAACGTTTTCGCTCTGTTCTGTGATGCGTATTACATTGAGTTTTTCCCCCACTTCAACGTTCTTTTCCTGGTTTTGCGGTAGAAGACCAATTATATAGAGGGATGATCGGGATGCGATTCTTACGATGGGTTCTCCAGCCGAGACAACATCACCAGCTTGATGCTGGATGCGGGAGACGATACCTTGCCGCGTGGCTCGCAGTACCGATGGTTCCACAACCTCCATATCAGTGCAGCTTTCTCTGGCCTTCTTGAGGGATAGTTCAAGGGGGTTAAGGGTTTTATTTGAATCCAGCGAAACCTGAAGCTGCATCACCTCTTTTAAAGCAGATCTGGTCTGATCAAGTCTATGCTGAAGGGCGTTGGTCAGTGGTTGATATTGCTTGATCGTAATTTTAAGAGTAGCTATTCTCGGTCTGAGTGTCGTAAGTTCAAGTTCACTGACAACTCTTTTTTCAACCAGTGGCTGCAGGCGTTTGATCTCCTCTTGTAAGCCTGTTAGTTCGGCTTCATCTCTGGCCTTATTCATTTTTTCCTGCTCAAGTTCAACAGAGGCCTCTTCTACCAGCTGACGATATTTCCTGGTAGATTCCTGAAGACTCTGTCTGTATTGCAGCTGAGTTTGTTCGTAACGCAGCAGGCTTTGTTCATAGTCCATCAGGCGGGCTTCGTTCATGGCCAGTTTCATGGCACGGTCGGTGGGTTCCAGCCGCACCAGCACATCTCCCGGTTTGACGCTCTGTCCGGGGTATACCTCAATTGAGATAATGCGGGAAGAATCAATTGAACCCACTGTCTCAGATTCAGACTCTACAATGCCGGTGAATCTGTCAGGTTTCCGGTTCTTGATAACCAGGGTTGAAACAAACGGAATCATCACAATGATCAGTATGAACAGACTCACCCTTGAGAGTCGTTTAACTGACATACTCATGGATGGTCGCATTTTTTTTCTTTTGAAAACTTTTGTCATTTATAAGTCCTAAAGTTCTACGGTGGTTCTTTGCATCATTAGAACCGGATCATTAATAAGCCCGCTTTTCTTAAGTTCTGAAACAATATCCTGCTGGTATGATGGGTCAATCAGGCGCAGTTGATATGAGAGTTCAACACTTTCGCCCTGCTCTGCATCACGCATGCCTAGCATATAAAAGGAATCGCAGTATCGTACCAATATATCCTGAATCTGTTTTTCGGCCTCTTTGTCACTGCTTTTCATTGAAAACCGTAACAGCCCTTCATACTCTCTACGTGAGGCAAAAGGGGTCCAGTGAAGGATCAGCGCCACGATATTAATCAGTGCCGTGCCTGTCATGGCAACCTTAGGCATCCCTGATCCACAGGAGATGCCCACCCCCAGGCAGGCAAAGAGGAACATTGCATCTCGGGGATCACGCACGGGTGTCCTGAACCTGATAATAGCCAGTGTTCCCAGTATACCCATGCCGCGTGCCAGATTATTACCCACAGCCATAATCAGCATACATGTCACCATGCTGCCCAGTACCATGGCGTGGATATATGAGCGTGAGTATGAGAAACCTCTGAAGGTCATCTGATAGACCACTGCAAAAATTATTGAAAGTAAAAAACTCAGGACCAGCGCACCGGCAATCGTTGGTAGCGTCAGCTCAGTCGGAGTTCCAAAAAATGTTGATAAATAATCGTTCAAAGATAAACCTCTTCCATAAAAAAATATGCCAAAATAAAATCAAACTTATTAAACAGAGTTAAGATTCTCCTCTGCGAAAGTATTCGTATGCGGATAACCACGGAAGTATCCTTCGCGCCATATTGCTGTTGAGTACTTGCAGTTTCCAGATTTTCTTAATTGAAATCTCTCCACCAGGTCCTGTACCCAGGTGGGTGTGTGACTGAGAGTTTTTACCTCCAGCACAACGCCTGAGTAGGGGAGACCAAACCCCTGTGCTTCGGATGAATCCATTCCATGCCAAATGCCGTTTCGTCCAAAATCTGTCCATGAATCAGTCATTTGATACTCAAGTTTTCGGTCAAATGTGATTCTGGCATATCTATCAATTGATCCTACGTAGGACTCCCTTTCATAGCGTATTAACACTGTCGGCTGAGCTCTAATCTCCCAGATCAAACGTTTGAACTGCAAAAAGTCTGTTACCTGTCTGTCGCTCTTCAAACAGTCGGGTAACTTAAGCCCGAAAATTATATTCCGGTTCCACTCAGCAAATGGAATTGCCACACGGTTCTTAATGATTGTGTTTTCCAGTTTGGATTTTACCTCTGCGAATACAGGTGCGGAGCCAATCCTGCCATAGGTTCTGGCTCTCAGCTTAAATCGTTTTATAGCTTCACGCTCTTTTGCAAAGTGCAGTGAGTATTCCGGATTATCCATCTGCAGGGTTGTTATGGTATATACAGGCGGACCATTTTTACTTGCGTGGCTGTCAGGTCTGCAAAAAGGGGCAACAAAATCTCTCACTTCATTTGCAAGACTCTCCGGAATGATATACTTGGCTTCATAACGCGTTAACCAGTCTTTTCTTTTATCATCTCTGCATTTAAACATTTTATGGCACAACTCCAATTTATTTGTTACATAATACTACCATATATGGTTGTTTAATTGTTAGAAAATAAAAAATGTGTAGAGAATAATTGGCTCTTCAACTAATTCTATGGAATGCGTCTAAATTTAGAGGTATTCCGCAGCGTCTGTGGGTCGATTGTAGTTGCCGGGCTGTAATACAGGAGGTGGAAGTATCGAAGGCACACATACTTTTACTCTTAAGCGGGGTCGTGTGTCTAGATTCTAGAATTAGGGTTTGATTTTCCCTGTTCGTTCTGTTAATCTCTCCTGTATGGCGAGGTAGCTAAGACATCATGTGCCGGGCGGTTGGTATCATATAACAACCCGAGGACTGGGCAAACGGACGATTTTTAAGACCGAACGTGATCATGAGCATTTCATTGAATTGCTCGGCTGTATGGTTGAGCGTTACAGTATTATTCTTCACGCCCACGTTGAGCTCATCTTTTGATCGAGTCACCGGAGGGGAACGTCAGTCAGGCCATGCAGTGGCTGAATACCAGCTACAGCGTCTGGTTCAATATAAAGCATGACCGTGTTGGAGCACTGTTTCAGTACAGGTTCAAAAGCATACCTGTGGATAACGAGGGTTCGTGGGCGTTGGAGTGCGCGATGTACGTTCACCTCAATCCTGCCGTGCCACGGCGTAGTCCCGCTTGCGGGCGTAGACGGGTCAGAATCAATGCTCTCGGGTTGGGTAAGGATAAAAGATCAAGGGAGAGGCGCGGGATGCTTCCTGAAGATCCGAAGCCCGAACTGGTTCTGAAGCGTCTTGAGGTGCTGCGTTCCCACCGCTGGAGTTCCTATCCCGCATACGCCGGATATGCTGAAAAACCTTTCTGGCTATGTTGTGAGGAACTTTGGCGCCGGGGATGCGATAAGAAGGGAGCCGATCCGAAACAGGAATACAGGGAGTGGCTGGAGAATTATATCAGGCAGGGGTTGAAGAGAGGATTTTTCCAAGCTGACTGCGGCTTTGGTGGTGGGAGGCGCTAAGTTCAAAGCGGATGTGCGCAGGCGTATTCTGAATCTAGAATCTAGACACACGACCCCACTTAAATACGACCCCACTTAAATATGTGAGGAAAGCAGAAAATGATTTTTATAACCTTTTTTGAAAAAATGGCAAAAAAAATGTCGGACTGTGTTGGTAACGCACTGATATCGTTTTTGCTGATATTGAGTACTCTCTGTACATACGCCGATGTTTACATCTCTGAATTCATGGCGGATAACAACGAGACCCTGATGACGGCTGAGGGTGAAAGTGCCGACTGGATCGAGCTGCATAACGACGGCCCCGTTGCCGCGGATATTTCCGGCTGGTATCTGACCGATGAAGTTGCCACCCCTGCCAAGTGGGCCTTTCCGATAAATACCGTGCTTGCAGAGGATGGCTATCTGATTGTATTTGTCGACGGGTCAGATATTTCCATCACAAACAACGAGTTGCATGCCAATTTCAAGCTTTCGGACAACGGTGAGTATCTGGCACTGGTTCAATCCAATGGCACCTCTATTGCCTATGCATTTTCACCGGATTATCCAAAACAGTATGAAGATGTGGCCTACGGTCTTGTTCAACTGGAGAGTACGGTTATTAACGAAACAACCCCCGCACGTTACAAGGTGCCGAATGCAGTCGGTACAGCGCCATGGCACAGTGCCGTTGGCGGACTGGGATTCACGGAGTCTATTGCCTCTTTTACTGTACACTATTATGAGCTGAATACCAGTGTCAGCTCGGTTGACCAGGCAGAGACAATGATTGCTGATCCCTCATGCTGGAAAACCACATCGACATTCCCGCTGATTGAGCAGTACTCTGTGGTTAATTTGCACGGATCAGCAGGCTCCGGCAATTTTGGTGGAGATGACCCATTCCCAAATCAGACAATCGGCGTTGATATAAATGACTTCGTTGTAACCGCTGAGACTGCTATCTATATTCCAACCGCCGGAACATTCTCCTTTGCCGTCGGCAGTGATGACGGCTTCCGACTTAATATAACAGGACAGGGCCAGAGCTTCGGCTCAGAGTACACCGGAACACGTGGATTCGGTACAACTGTAGGTGCCTTTAACTTTCCTGCAGCAGGTTATTATGACCTGCGCCTGCTCTTTTTTGAACGGGGAGGCGGAGCCACGGTAGAGCTATCCTGCGCAGCGGGAAGTTTCGGTGAGTTTGACGGATCGGCATTCAAACTGGTCGGCGCACCGGATGCTCCTGTAAGCATGGCAGCAAATATCGGCGCCCTCATCAATACCGACGTGCGGGAAGAGATGATAAATATCAACAGCCGCCTGGATGCGGAATGGACCTTTGAACTTCCTCCAACCATTCAACCGGACGACATCTTTATTCTGAATCTGAATTACATGGATGGCTGTTCGGTTGCTGTTAACGGAACACCTATAAATTCCTGCAATGTGCCCTCGCCTCTATCATGGAACAGCACCGCAACTTCAACCCGCACATTGGAAGAGGGCACCGAGGCGGTCGACATCTCCATTCCCTACAGTGCTCTCAGCATCGGAAACAACACCCTTTCAATTACAGCGCTTAACAACAGCTCATCCGACAGCGACTTTCTTGTTTACCCCGTTCTGAGCCATACCTCTTCCGGGCGCCAGGGCCGGTATTTTCCGGAACCAACACCGGGAGAAGCTAATGGAGAGTATTATAACGGACCAACTCCCAAGGTGACTATAACGGAACCAAGAGGATATAAAACAAGCCCGTTCACAACCGAGCTGCTATGTATCGACTCACCCGGCTCAATTATCCGCTATACAACCGACGGCAGCATTCCTGATTTATCATCGCCTGTATACAGCGTTCCTTTAGCAATAAGTAGTACCACCCTTTTCCGTGCCGCTGTGGTAGATCCTGAAAGCTATCGGCAGAGAACGGCATCAACATCCTGGCTTTTCATCGAGGATGTTTTAACCCAGAACTCAGCCACACCTCCGGGATGGCCAGGCAGCTATGAGGTCAACAACCATAAGATGGAGTATGGATTGCGCGCAGATATTGTATCTGGAGATCCAGCCCGGATACGCCAGGGTATGACCAACGATATTCCATCACTCTCAATCGTAACCGACCTTAAAAACCTATTTGACCCGCAAAGCGGCATTTATGTCAATCCTACCAATGAGGGACAGGAGTGGGAAAGGCCGGTATCCGTGGAGCTGATCGACACCGCCAGAGGAGAGGAGAGTGAGTTCCAGATTGACGCGGGCCTTCGCATCCGTGGTGCAGCCAGCCGCAACTCCAGAAACCCCAAACACTCCTTCCGGCTCTTTTTCCGTTCACAGTACGGAGAGGGAAAACTCAAATTCAAACTCTTTGACGATGAAGGCACAGATGAGTACGACAATGTTGACCTGCGCACTGCCCAGAACTACTCATGGTCTTATTCAAACGACGGCCGCAATACCTTTGCACGCGAGGTCTTTTCGCGCGACACCCAGCGCGACATGGGAGCACACTACACCCGCAGCCGCTACTATCACCTCTATCTCAACGGACAGTACTGGGGACTCTATCAGACCCAGGAACGTGGCAACGCCAACTTTGCCGACAGCTACCTGCCGGGCAAAGACGAGGACTATGACTGCGTCAAGGTTTCCCAACCCGGCTATGTGCTCGCAACCACGGATGGGAACTTTGATGCCTACTTTGATTTGCATAACTATACAATCAATCAGGGATTTTCCGGAATCTACAGCAACAACTACTGGACAATCCGGGGGCTCGACCCCGATGGCACCATCAACACAAACAAACTCTTCTATCTTGATCAGGATAACCTGATCAACTACGAGCTCAGCTGCTATATCACCGGCGATCCAGACGCTCCCATCATCCTGGGTGGCGGCAAACCCAATAACCTTTATGCACTTTACAACCGTAACGATCCAGCGGGATTCACCTGGTTGCGCCATGACGCAGAGCACTCCATGGGAGCCCACTCCAGCTACGGGGTAAATACCGATATAACCATGCGCGGCAGCACCCTGACTGCCCAGTATCATTTCAATCCTGCCACTCTTCATATCAAGCTCTGCGATCACCCTGAGTACCGCATGCGCTTTGCCGACCTCACCTACAAACACATGTTTAACGGAGGTGTGCTGACACCCGAAAAGTGCCTGCTACGCTTTCAGTCCCGAACCACACAAATCGATAACGCGATTGTTGGTGAATCAGCTCGATGGGGTCGTGGTAAAACCCGTACCGGAAACTGGATTCCAGCCTGCGACACCGTTATCAACACCTATATCCCCTTCCGCACCGATATTGTCATCGGCCAGCTCAAGGCCAACGGATGGTATCCATCAATTGAGCCGCCAATGCTCTCAACCAATTCGACAAGCGTACCAGAGGGATATTCGCTCAGCATTGCATCCGAAGCCACCTTCTACTACACAATCGATGGTGCAGACCCACGTATGATTGGCGGCGGGATATACTCCAATGCTGTGGCCATCGTCCTCCCTCCCGGCAGCGGCAGCAGCACCGCAAACCTGATCGCTAAGGGCTCCACCTGGAGCTACTATGACGCCGGCGTTGAACCACTGCCCATCGGTTCGTTTTCATGGAAAGACCCCGCCTACTCAGGAGTATGGGCGCAGGGCCCGGGCATACTCGGCTTTGCCGGAAGTACACCACAAAACACGGTCGCAACAACAACCACGCGTTATGTCAACGGAGTATCCGGCACACAGGTAACCACCACCTATTTCCGGTGCTTTTTTTACCTGAACACAACCAACGGCCTCGCATCACTGACGGTTGAACTACTGCGTGACGACGGTGCCGTAATCTACATAAACGGAGCTGAAGTGACCCGGCACAACATGCCGGCTGGAGCAATTACCTATTCAATCTGGGCGGCAGGAGTCACAGGCAGCGATAACCAGACATCTTACCACCAGATTGAGGTCACCGACATATCCGCATTAAAGTCCGGCGAAAACGTCATTGCTGTGGAGGTGCACCAGATAAACAGCACCAGTTCCGATATGTATATGGATATGGCACTGACTGCCAAATTCTCAGGCCTGCCGGCAGCAACCACCCTCTCCATAGAAGAGCCGACCACAGTCATGGCCCGATCCTTTGACGGCAGCGAGTGGAGCGCCCTGGCCGAGGCTTCCTTTGAAATAGCGATTCCGGTACAGGATTATAAAAACCTGAAAATCACCGAGCTGATGTATGCCCCAACCAGCCCTGCCGATCCGGGCAGTCCCCTGGACAATGATGACTTTGCATGGCTGGAAATTCGCAATACCGGATTAACAACCATCGACCTGAACGGCATCAGTTTTACTGATGGCATAACCCATACATTCTCCCCTTGCAACCTGCTTCCCGGTGCCCGCCTTGTTGTATCGAAAAACCCGGACGCTCTTCATCAGCGACACTCTACAAACAGCATGACGGTAACATCATGGACAAGCGGCAACCTTTCACGCAGCGGAGAAATCATACAACTATCCTCCCCTGCATCCAGCAATATCCTGACCTTCGCCTACTCCAGCCTCTGGTATCCGGAGACATATAACACCGACAATTCCATTGTCGTAGTCGACACATCTGCCCCGGAAGCGGCATGGAGCACATTCGCCAACTGGCATCCAGCCCGCGCCGTTAACGGCACACCCGGCAACCCCGATGCACCGGTATTCAACGCTCTGGTCATGGGCCCCGGAGATTTCATGACCGTTAACACAGTGGGACTCGAAGGAACCATTGAACTCTGGTACTCTGAGGATATGGATAACTGGAGTCCCTGCAACGCTAACGTATGGTCGCGCAATGGTGATGAGCTCGCTATCGATCTAAAAAGCACTCTGCTGCCAAACAACACAAAGGGCTTCTTTCAGATGCGGATCAGCGACTAAAGCTGCTTTCAACCGCAAAAGTCTCAATTTGCGGTCGGGACGGAGCTCAGCCCGTCAGAATATTCAAGTAACGCTTGTTTTCTGAGGCTGGAGGGACGACCTTTTTCAGCGGAACCGACATTTTCATCTACGACCCTGTTACCGACACACGTTTGAATTTGTTGAATACGGTCCTGTTCTAGTCATGGTGGATGCGCTGGGAAGAACAGTCGCATCCGGAAAATACAGGAAATGTGTAGGTCTGACACAACAGGATGTCGCAGATATATTGAATCTTAAAAAGTTGTGTCGCTGTCATATGTCAGTTCCGCAAACTGCGGAAGGTAACTGAGGGTGTGATTCAATTTAGTTGAATCATGCTTGAACGCACCGTTTCAACAACAAAAAATCGCATCCGTTGTTGACTAACGCAGACAAGTAATGACTATCACACAACTTCTCAAAGAATATGATATAATATCGCATATCACTTGAAGAAAGTTAGGTTGCGGTTCTGCTGTGTCATGAGGTTTGCAGATGTTGAAAAAAAAAAGTGCATTAAAATACGAGCTGTTGCTTCTTCTGATGTCGATGATCTGGGGTTCGACCTTTGTTGCCCAGCAGATTGGCATGGAGCGCGGGCTTGGTCCGATGATGTTCAATGGTCTGCGTTTTACGCTTGGCGGCCTTTCGCTTATTCCGGTTATAATGTGGCGCAAGCGGCACATAGCCGTTGCACCGGAGGCGGCCAAGCTGCCAATCAAAGGAAGTTTAGCTGCTGGTCTGTTTTTGTTTGCCGCGGCAAGTTTCCAGCAGATTGGGCTGCAGTATACTTCCAGTGCCAATGCCGGGTTTATCACCGGTTTTTATATTGTTTTTGTGCCCGTACTGGGTATGTTTTTTGGACATAAGGCCGCAAAGAGTCTGTGGGCTGGCATAGCGGTATCCCTGATCGGTTTATATTTATTGAGCATCACCGGCAGCTTTGAGATATCGAAAGGGGATGTTTTGATGTTTATCTGTGCCGTATTGTGGGCTTGTCAGATTCTAGTGATTGATCATGTTGCCAGCAAGGGAGACCCGATTCAGATTGCATTTCTGCAGTTTGCGGTATGTGCGGTTCTGAGTCTGATTGCCGCATTTATCTTTGAGAGCTGTACGTTGGATCAGGTAAGGGCGGGCTCAGGTGCTGTGGCGTATGCCGGTTTCATGTCGGTCGGAATTGCCTTCACGCTCCAAGTGATCTGCCAGAGGCGATGTCCGCCTGCGCCGGCGGCCATCATAATGAGCATGGAAGCTGTTTTTGCGGCTCTGACAGGATACCTTGTCCTCAATCAGACTCTGAGCATGAGGGGGTTTCTAGGGTGTGCGCTGATTCTTTGTGGAATGCTGATTGTGCAGCTGGTGCCGATGTTTAGAAAGAAGAGAGGGAGATAGAAATGCAAGATGGATACAAAAAAGGTCGAGGAAGTAATCTTGACTCCAGGGTGTGATTCAATTTATTTGAAAAAGGGCCGTTTCGTATGATCCAACACGCTA
>Ga0307990_1001010_pt1 | contig 24119 bp, 17 predicted proteins | sample EllFjometagen129_FD_203168 | JGI IMG/M metagenome (GOLD analysis project Ga0307990, IMG submission 203168) | Marine microbial communities from Ellis Fjord, Antarctic Ocean - #129 | ecosystem: Environmental > Aquatic > Marine > Unclassified | place: Southern Ocean | collected 2014-10-08
AAGATTTCCATAAGATTATAGGCGGCCCCAGCATAGGCGAACATATCATTTCCATCTGCCACACAATTCTGAAAGGTGAACCCATCCAGAACCCAGTCTCTGGGGCCGGAATCATTGATGTTTTCATTGGTGCTATTGTACGTACGGTCACCCCAGGCGACAAAAGCACGTGTCAATTTTTGGCCACTAATAACAGTCAACCCAGGGCCTGCGCCTTGATACGTGACACCGTCCTTGATCTCAATCTGAGAGGTGATAAGGTATATACCTTTGGCAAAGAGAATCGTGTCGCCGGCCTTAGCCTGGTCATTGGCTGCAGCCAGGTCGCTATCGGAATCCACAGGAATCGTAACCGCAGGTCCGATTCCCGAAAATGACGCATCGTCAAGATCGAAGTTGATACCTGGAAAAGCCATGAAAGACACAGTGAGCCCCAGAGCCCCCGCAGGCGCCACATATGTAATGCTTGCTTGAGTCCATTCCTCGGTAAGATCAAATGCGTAATTATTTACAGCCATCTTTTCGCCGCGTCTGTCAGTATCGGTACCTGGACCAGGTACGGCATCCCGCCACTCCAAGCTGATTCTCACACCCTCGGGAATCAAATTTGGGAGACCATCTGCATCGCCGTCTCGGACCCATCCACTGACTTGATACGTCTGACCTTCTGTGACAGTATGTTCCTGCATGACCCATACTGCACCCCACCACCATCCATCATGGTCGCTTGCAAGACCAGCCTCAATATAGGTGTCGCCACTGTGAGCCGTGCCATCTTCCTTGACATCCGCATGGTAGTTATTGGTCCAAAAAAAACCTTCGGCCCCTGAACCAGAGCCTTCGCCCCAGACCTTCCAGTTTGCAAGGCCATCCTCAAAGCCAGGATTGGATAATAACTCAGCTTGGGTGAGTCCAACCAGAGCCAGAACCAGGAAAACGCCGCAGATCAATTGTTGCCATTTCATGCCATGACCTCCTACATCATTTTATTACAGATTCAAACTATGTGTCACAAGAGCCCGTTCCAATGCGGAGCAATGACTATGCAGCCGCTCACAAGAGAGGACTTCACCCGGTGTCTGATATTCAAAGAGGGTCTCTTTTTCGCGTCCACAATCCAAAAAACCAGCCAGCCCTCCATTTACGATGCATCCTCCAGTATTCGATCGGTTAACTTGAAACCTAAATCTTACCAAACCAGTCTTAATTCTACCAGAATATTCAGGCCGAAGCAATCGTATAATATCCATGCGATTTGTCACGACGTCTTGGACTTCGATGGACGAGAACTCGTCACTTTGGGTGCGGGATGGATTGAGAAGAAGATGGTACCTATGCTTGTCAAGCCAAGATGGAACCACGACAATATATGTGACTTTCAACACACAACATCTGGTACATATGTGCTGTTATTCGCATCATACCTTGAAAACGTCACGAAAACCCACAGCCGACTTAACCCTTTATTGATACAGAGCTTATGAGACTAGTCTTTACGCCGTACGCGGTTCCTACTGTTGGCTTCTTGATTTCCATTAATTCTGGGCTTATAATTAATACATGGTTGGCAGATTCAACTCATACTTCCTGTGAGTTAAAGAGTATAGCCTTCATGAAATATTTCGTCATATAGTCCACAATGCTTATAAAAGTTACCTTCGTTGTGCTTTTTTTTAGGGCAGGCATGGGGCTTCGAAAACGAAAAGGACAAAGATTATGCAAAACATATTTTTAAGAATGCTGATGGGCCTTGCTGGTTTGACCGCTGCTTTCGGTGTGGAACCGCCTCAACCGGTGCTGCCTGTGCCTTCGCCTCAGCAACTCGCGTGGCAGCGTATGGAAATGACTATGTTTCTCCATTTCGGTGTCAATACATTTACCGATCGCGAATGGGGGGACGGCACAGAGGATCCATAAATATTTAACCCGGCTGACCTGGATGCGACCCAGTGGGTGCGCAAAGCCAAGGCCGCCGGTTTTAAACTGATGATCCTGACTGCGAAGCATCACGACGGCTTTTGCCTCTGGCCCAGCGCTTATACCAAGCACTCCGTAAAAAACAGCGCCTGGAAAAACGGCCAAGGTGATGTCGTCCGGGAATTCATAGACGCATGTCACGCCCAAGGTATGAAGACAGGCACCTATCTTTCGCCCTGGGACCGGAACGATCCCGGCTACGGGGATTCTCCCAGGTACAATCAATATTTCACCAATCAATTGTCAGAGATTTCAACCGCATACGGACCCATTGATGAGTTCTGGTTCGACGGCGCGTGCGCAGAAGGCCCGAACGGAAAAAAGCAGGTCTATGACTGGAAGGCCTACTATGACACCCTGTACGGCCACTATGATAAAACGGTGATCGCGATCTGCGGACCGGACATCCGCTGGGTCGGGAACGAATCAGGCGTGGCACTCTCTGGTGAATCGAGCGTCCAGAACGCGAGCCAAGAACGGCATTTTGGGTCAACCGGCCAGGTCTGGTATCCAGCCGAATGCGATGTGTCTATCCGCCCCGAGTGGTTTTATCATGCCTCGCAAGACCAGCAGGCAAAGTCGGTGGATCATTTGTTGGATATCTACTTCAAGTCGGTCGGCCGCAACAGCGGGTTGCTGCTGAATGTGCCGCCGGACACCCGTGGATTGTTCGCCGATGCTGATGTCAAGCGCCTCCGAGAATTTCACACCGCGCTGGATGATATATTCAAGATCAATTTTGCCCTGGGCAAGTCCGCATGCGCGAGCGAGGTGCGAGGCGGAGATCCTCAATTTGATCCCACGCTGGTCGTTGACGGTAACCTGGATACCTATTGGTCGACGAATGACGACATGCGCACGTCCTGGTTGGAAATCGACGTGGGAGAACCTCGAAAAATAAATGTGATCAGCGTACAGGAACAGATCAGGTTGGGTGAGCGTGTACAGCGATACCATGTGGAGGTTCGTGTCAACGGAACCTGGCGAACCGTGGCTCAGGGAACGGTGATCGGGCACAAGAACCTGCTACAATTCCCCGAAGCTGAAGCCGATCGGATTAAACTGGTTATTGACCAGGCCAAGGCTTGTCCGGCCATCGCTGAAGTCGGCGCGTTTTACAATCCTCTATCCAAGTCTGTAGACTCCGGTTCGGTCCTTGCACACAACCCGGCCAAGGCCTCCAACGTGCATCCGGCAGGAACCATGTACGGCGGGGATAAGGCGGTGGACAACGATATGGCCACCCGATGGGCCACGTCCGATGAAATCCGCAAATGCTGGCTGGAAGTCGATCTGCGAAAAGAAATTGCCGTGGGGTCGCTGCGCATTGCCGAACTGCAGCCAAGAATTACCAAGTACCAACTGGAATACAAAAGCGAACAGGACCCGTCATGGTGCGTCGCCCATGTCGGCGGCAAGGCCGGCACAAGTCACCAGGCAACCTTCAAACCGGTCAACGCCCGTCACATCCGACTCCGCATCCTCGAAGCTACTTTCGCGCCCACGATCTGGGAGTTTCAGGTTTTTCCTGCAAAATAGTGTCATAGTCCGACCCACAACACCGATGAGAATCCCGTAGCAATGCTGGATGTCACTCATGTCGGCCATTGAATACGTTAACAATTAGCCCTATCCTATAAGGCATTAGTAAGTTAGACTTGAAGTTTTGCAAACTTCAAGTTTTCAGTTTTCAGTAGGCAGTTTACAGCAGGAAAAACGCGTTTTCGCTAAAAACTGAAAACCAAAAACTATACACTACAGGGCTTTTTGCAAAAGTCCTGTTAGACCTGAAGCAGCGTTGCAGTTATATTTGAAGTACACAGGAGATATATACGGTAATTCGTCTATAATCTTGCCATAAAACGTGAATGCTGGTCATCAGGTATCGTAGGAATATTAGTGGCGTACGAAGAGAACCATGTCTGTTAACCGTGCGAATGGGGAATGTCAGTTAAAGGTAATTTCATTTATGCTGATTATACTCTTTCTTTCATTGGCCTTTATCCGTGTTTGATGCTGCCTAAAACGGACGGGTAAAATAGACGAATCCCCGCGGGATTTGATCCGGCAGGATGAATAGGTTCTGGTCGGGGATTCCTGAAGCCTTTGAAAGATTCGGATCCAGAGCTTTTGCTTCCTTGAGGAGTTTGTTCGCCAATTCTTTGTCTCCCACATGGGATTTAATGCGGCCCAGGCCGACCTTAGCATAGGCGAGCATCGAATCAACCGGTTTCGGCTTGGAATCGATATAGGCCATGTATGCTTCATCCATTTTGGGAGCCAGTTCTTTCAATTTATCCCTGTCCCGCATAGCCTGGTACATATAGTAGCGCGCGATGTCGAGATGCAGTATATTCTTTCCGGCATCCAGTTGGATGGCCTGCTTGATATAGTCGATTCCCTGTTCGTCCCTGTCTTCATAAAAACAGGCCTTACCGAGACGTTCGAGCACATCGGCATTACCCGGATTACTTTCCAGAACTTTTTGCCAAAACACGATGAGGTCAGTTCCTTCCGGAAGCATCATCTCGCGTGCCTGGGCACCGAGCACGGCATCGGCATTTTCCAGTTCCTTGGTATATTTTTCCGCCTTGGCAGGATCGCCACCCTTTTCGGGCGGAAGCATTTTTAGGTATTCCACCAAGGCGAGCCTCGCTTCATGATAATCAGGTTTCAATTCAAGGACATGTTCATAAGCCGACACAAACTCCTGAATTTTGTTCTTTGCATCCGGGGCTTGTTGTTGAACTGCAATGTAGGCCCCTGTCCCGCAGGCCTTAGCTTTGTAGACCGCATAGATCAGATTGTCCGGTTCAAGCATTGCCGCCTTTTCCGCGGCGGCTTGATTTTCTTTCATCGCTTCCATAATCGATCGCGGGTTTCCCAGACCGATGTGTGCCTTGGTTCGAGCGAGTTCATACCATGCCTCCGCGTTTCCAGGCTCTGTGGCCACAGCCTGTTCCAGCAGCGCCAGCGCCGCGTCAGCATTTCCACCCAGTCTCAGTTCATAGGCTTCCTGTACGGTTCTTGCGTGGCTGGTCAGTTGTAGGCGCCAACTAACGATAATTACGCCTTTTGCAGAACCTTTTTGAAGAGAATCGGATGTTGTCCGCGTGCAGATGCGGGTGGTAGACGCAGTAGCCGCCATGGCAACTGTCATGTCAATCGAATCTCCGGACGAAACATCTATGGCCAATAGGCAATCACTTTCATCCGAGACGATTTTATGCCACTGTTATTAAAGGAGTTATGTGGAAAGACTTTTTACACTGCACGCGAATTATGACCCTGGTCTTTTGTCATAGACGGCGTCCAAATAAGCATCGATACAAGACGGGCGTGGCCACCAGCGAAAACAACACAGACATACACACAGAACCAATCACCGCGATGGCCAGAGGACGCAGCATATCTGCCCCTGATCCAATGCCATAGGCCAGAGGAAGCATGCCCAGAATTGTCGCCAGACTCGTCATCAGCACGGGGCGCAACCGTCGACTACCCGATCGAATCAGGGCATCATCCCAGCTCAGACCCAGCATGCGGTGGTGTTCCACAAGATCCAGCATGAGAATGCCATTTTTGGCCACGATACCGACACCAATGATCGCGCCCAGAAAAGAAACCACGTTCAAGGAGGTCCCTGTCACCATCAGGCCCATGAGCGTACCAAACAGCGCCAGCACCGCACCCAATACAATGGCCAAGGGTTCTCTAAAGCCTCTGAATTCTATCAGCAACACTGTAAAGACCAGAACAACTGCCATGGCCAACACGATCAACAGATTCAAAAAAGACGTCTGCTGTTGTTCGTACAGCCCCCCGTAATCCAGGGTGCCAGGCGGCATTGAAGCGTCCTGGTCCAGACGAGCCTTGATCTCGGCTATACCACTGCCCAGGTCACGCCCCTCAAGACGTGCTGTCACGGCCACACATTGGCGCATGTCTTCCCTGCGAAGCTCAAGCTGGCCCGGTTCTTCACGCATCTCTGCCACCTGCGACAATTTGATCAAGGCACCTGAAGGCGTTTTAATGTGCAGATCCCTGAGTGTGGCTAGACGATCCAAACTGTTGGAAGTGACCCGTACCCGGATTTCAATCACACGGTCCCCCTCCAGGATAGACGAGGCCGTTTGCCCAAGCATGGCCGTACTCACTGCCCCAGCAATGGCCTCGGTCGTCAAGCCGAAACGCCGTGCCTCCATCGCGAGCACATGCAGACTCACCGCATTGCCTGTATACACCAGGCCATCAAAGGTATCAACCACCCCACGCACAGCCTGAATCTGCGCTTCCACTCTTGGGGCCTGGGCCTTGAGGAACTCCAGGTCTGTCGAAAACAGCTTGATTTCAATGGGCGATGGCGACCACATTAAATCGCCAATTAAGTCCCCAAGTATGCCAGGAAATTCCCACTCCAGCCCTGGCACGGCTTCGTTAAACCGACCCCGCAATTCAGAGATAACGTCCTCTGTGCTGCGCTGACGCTCGGGCTTGAGCTTGACCAGAAAATCGCCGTTGTGCGGCTCTGCAATGGCGAGGGCCAAACGGGCGCCTGTCCGTCTGGAGTAGCCCTCCACTTCTGGTGTGGCCACAAGGATCTTTTCAGCCTGCATGAGCATCTGGTCAGTCTGTGCCAGACTGGTCCCAGCCTGGCCCTGATAATCAATGACAAAACCCCCTTCATCCATGGGAGGCAGAAACTCGCTGTCCAGATGTTGATACACACCCACACCCGCTGGCAAGAGTAGCAGACACAGCCCCAGAGTGATCCATCTGTGCTGCAATGCCGTTTTTAAAACCGCCTCATAGAGGCCAATGGCACCTCTGAGCACAGGTCCGCAGGCCACGATTGACTCTGCTGATCCGCCTGTTTTACGAACCCGCATCACCCAACCTGCCATGGCAGGGGTGAGTGTCACAGCCAGAACCAGGGACATCAATAGAGCCATCGCCATGGTAATGGCCAAAGCACGGAAAAATACACCTGTAATACCATCCAAGAATGTCAAGGGAAAGAACACCACGACAGGGGTCAAGGTTGACGCCACCAGAGGTTTGAACATCTCACTCATGGCCGTCTGAACGGCCTGGATTCGATTCATGCCCTGCACTAGCTTGACATGAATCGCCTCCACCACCACAATGGCATCATCAATAACCACCCCAATGCAGGCCGCAATGCCGCCCAGGGTCATGAGATTAAACGTCATGCCCAACAGCTTCATGTTCATGGCCGTAATCAACACGGTCACAGGAATCACCAGAATGGCCACACACGTGGAGCCCCAATTCTTGAGAAACAGAAACAGGATGACCACGGACAAAAACACGCCAAAGAGAATGGCCTCCCATACACTGAGCACGGATTCACGGACAATCAAGGATTGATCGTAGAAAAACGCCAGTTTCATGTCTGGGGGCAATTCCGTTTTCAAGGCATCCAGAGTCTCATTCAAGGATTGAGCAATTCTAAGGGTGCTGCCATCAGGCTGACTTCGGATATTGAGCAACACGGCCTCACGACCATCTGCGGTGACAATGTTGTAAATCGGTTCAGGCCCCCTGGCCACTGTGGCCACGTCCCCAATCCGAATGGCACGGCCCTTCACGACCTTGACCACAAAGTCAGTAATGTCACTGGGCCCCTGCAAACGGCCATCCACCACAGTCAAGTAGAGCGTATGGTTTTCCTCATGCATGCCCGCAGGTGAGATCTGGTTATTCTGCTTGAGTGACTCTGTAACATCCAGGAGGCTGAGTCCTGCACTGTGTAACCGGATCGGATCTACAGTCACATGGTATTCTGTGGTGCGTCCCCCCACCAGATCCACCCTGGCCACGCCTGGGATACGCAGAAAACGGGGCTTGAGATCGTATCGTGCAGTCTCCCAGAGATGCGTAATATCCCGCGTCTCACTGGTCAGACTCACCCCAATAATGGGAAACGCAGAAAAGGTCAAACGCTGTACATGCGACCTGGTCTCTGGCGGCAATGTACTCTGTATCTGAGATAAACGCCCCAGCACATACAACTCCGACTGAACCATATCCACACGCCAGTTGAAAAAGACATTGATCTCTGCAGAGCCGCGTCCTGTGGCTGTGCGGATCGTAGTCACGCCCGGAATATCCTTCATCACCTCTTCAATGGGACGGGTAATCGTGGCCATCATCTCGTCGCCAGGCATCACCCCATTGTCCACCAGGATCACCACACGGGGAAAATCGGTCTGGGGAAACACAGAAGACGACAGGTGCCAAGCACAGTACCCACCTGCCAGACACAAAGACACGGTCACAAATAGGATCGCAAACGTATGACGCGTAGCAAACCGTCCCAACGCAGGCGAAGGGGCTTTGTTGTTATCAGGCGAGTCGTTTGAATCCATGCAAACTCCCATTGCCAAACCTTACTGTTCAATCACTCTGATGCGTGTCCGACCCGGCAAACCATAGGCACCGCTTGTGACCACAGGCATGGCTTGCGCCAGTCCCTGACCTGAAATTTCAACCCATGGGCCTTCAGCCAACCCCAGCTGAACCGGGGTGGGCACAGCCTCGTCGCCCTGCACAAGTGCCACAATGCTCTGGCCCTCAGGGGAGGTGACCACACTGCCCACAGGCACGACCAAACATGCCTTGTGCTCTGCCACCACAATACGGATACTGACAAACTGACCATTGCGCAGGCCCGATACCCCTGGCACCTCTGTCAAAACCATGACCGTATCATTGTCTGGTCTCACTTGAGAATCCACATAAAGCACCTTCCCTTTAATCGCAGACTCAGACCGTTGCAGTCCCTCAGGCACCTGAACCTCCGCAGTCTGACCGGGTGCCACCGCACTGACCTGTGAACTGGGGATACCTGCCTCAATGACCAATCGATCCAGGTCCACGAATGTGGCCAGCACCTCGCCGGGCGCCACGGCCTGACCCGGTGTGACCTGCAACGCCACAATCGTACCGGCCTGAGACGCTGTCACCTGATACAAATCAAGGGCTGCCTGGGTCTGCTTCCACTGGCTTTGGGCCAAAGTCCACTGCTGCTGTGCTTCGAGAAGCAGTTTTTCAGAGGTACTCTCCATGACCTTGAGTTTTTCCTGACGTGTCAGATTCTTTTGGGCCACCTCTGCCGACTGCCTGACGGCGTCTTCGGCCAATATGGCGTCCCGATTGTACAACTGAAACAGACGCTGTCCCTGGGATACCTGTTGTCCGATCCGGCAGCACACCTCAGTAATCTGACTGGATAGAGGCGACGTGACAGTCACGCTGGCTGGAGAACGATCGCCTGTGCCTGGATCAGGCACCACTGTCCCATACGCCTGCACATAGCCATGAAGGGTTTTCTGCTCAATCTGTCCTACCTCCACAGGCACCACCGTTTCAATCTCTGATTCGTCTGTCTCCTGAGACGCCGGCCACCCTGTCACAAGCCACCAAGCCCCCCAGGCTCCAGCCAAGAAAACGCCGAGCCCTATCCATTGACTCCACCTTTTATCCATCGATTGACTCCCCTTGATTCACGGTTAACAACCTATGCATGTTCTGATCAGCCCCTGGCAAATCTGTGGGCATCTGCATGACATCCTCAATCTGCGACAATACTCTGTGCATGGCAATACGGGCCTCAAGCTGTGACATAAGCGCCACGTGATACGCCAAATCCTTATTGAGTCTATCCAGCTCAAGAGCCTCTCCCACCTGAACCATGTTCTCCACCTGGGTGGTCTGCACGGCCATTTGCTTGAGTAACCCTTGGCTTGAACGCAGCGCTTCAACACTGGCACGGTACTGCATCACGGCAAGACTGACCTGCGACAACACCTCTGCCTGAATCGCCTGGAATCTGGCTGCGGCCTCTTGTCGATCAGCGCGTGCCACAGCAATCTCTGCCTGGTTCCGGTTGAACACAGGCAGAGTCAAAGACACGCCCAGACTCCACTTGTCCTCACTCTGATCAAATTCATAGCCTGGACCGATCTGCAGGTCTGGATACTGCATGGCGATCTGTTGCTGCAGCGCGTATTGACTCGCCTGGTATTCGGCCAGGGCAGCCAGAAGGTCCGCACGATTTAACAGAGCTTGACATTGAATGTTCTCTGCAGTCAGCTCAGGCACCGCTTTATCTTCAAAGCATTGAAAGTCAAACTCAATCCCATCCAGTGACGCCACAGACACACCAATCGCCCTGGCCAGTTGAGCGATGGCCAAGTCCTTGTTTCGGCCTGACTTTAACCAGTCGGCATGGCTTTTTTCCTGCTCAATCCTGGCCTGGCTCACCACCAGGCCGGACACCTCGCCCACGTCATGGCACTGCGTTAAGAAACGGACTCTGTCCTGCTGCAATTGCCATTGATGATAAAAGATTTCGGTCATCTGAGTCTCTGCATAAAGCGTCAACAAAGCCTCCCGAACCTGATGACGAACGGACCATGCGGTCTGAGCGATCTCCAAACGGGCCGCCTCTGACAGACACTTGGCCTGGGCCGTCCTGATCTTGCGTTTATGCGCAGTCTCCAGGGGAATATCCAGCGCTATGCCCAAAATCCACGGCGACACTATCCCGGATTTACCGGTGGTGGTGTTATACCCCGGTGCCAATCCAATCGCGGGGTTGGGACGCTGCGAGGCGGATGTAACTGACGCGTCAGTCACGGCCCAATGAGCACGGGCCACCTCCAGATCAGGGTTGTAAAGAAACGCGGCCAGAGTCAACTGAGACACACCCCATTGTACCAGGGGCCAGGGCTCAAACGGCATGACCTGGCGCATATAAACAGCCAGGTCATTACTGTCGAGGGTGCGTGCCATATAGTAGTCCAACTCGTCCTGCACAGACAACGGCCGGTCCTTATACTGTACACACCCGAACGCGCCAAAGACCATCAACACTGCCACCCATTTCAAATTCCATTTTGCACATAGAGACATGTCACCGTGTCCTGATATAACCCAGCTTTATACAGAATTCAGCCTGAAAGACTCTTTAGCTATGCGTCCGAACGGATGCCATTATACCCTAGCTTTTTACAGACTGCAACCTGGAAGACTCTTCGCTATGCACGTCCGGTACAAATATTCATAGCTCTACCCATTTTCGCTTTTAGTCAAGGTCACAAAAAGTCAAACGGCCTTTGCGCCAAAATCTATTTGGCTAATATTGCCACGTTTGTTGCGACATAAGATCCTGCAAAGACTATTCCACTATAGATACACGTCGACCTTGCCAATGCCGTAACACGCATTTCTATAATCTGCTGCAGCCAGCACAAATCGGAAGGTGCTGTTAATACAGCACTTGCTGAATACCCATTTCTACAAATTGGCAGATAACAGGTTTTCTGGTTGTAACGCGGTTGTAGTCGCCAACTCGCGAAAATGGGGCCATTTCAGTGAAACCTTATCATCGTTCTACAACATCCGTTTGCGATAGATCTTTCGCCATTCTCGGTTTGAAACTGTTGCAGTTCTTATGCACTGGAGTGGTCTCAATGACCCTTGACAAGCACACAGCCTCCTATCTAAGCGACTCTAACTTACGTCGTTCCTTGATTGATTGATCCATTTTTTTGAGCGGCCGATTTATCTGCGTCTGCCGAATCTCTTCGGCATTTTTTTGCGGCAGATAGGCTCTCATTTGTTGAGTCACGGAACTGGTTTCCTTCGAATTTACTGCAATCAGATTTGTCCACTCCATTGGATCTTTTTCCAGATGATACAATTCATCAGCCCCGTTACTGCGCGTGATGTAATGCCACTTTTCAGACATGACCGAATGATTCACTTTTCCCATGGTGGTAACCGTTGGCATCCATTCAAGATTCGAGTTGATAAGCAGTGGTTTAATCGATTTTCCATCCAGTTCTTTTTCCGGAAATCCGCAGAGATCAATCAACGTCGGATAGAGGTCAATCAAGTTCACATTACGCGTGCAGTTCTGCATTTGGCTCATTCCTGGCAGATGAATCATAAACGGCAGTTGCGTCGCTTCCCGCCACAATGTAGCTTTTCGGAATCTTAGTTTTTCACCCAAATGCCAACCATGGTCTCCCCATAGAATCACAATCGTATTGTCTGCATAGGGACTTTTTGCCAATGAATCCAGAACGCCCCCCACGCATGCATCCGCATAACTGGTTGCCGCCATGTAGGCCCGTACCGCCTCCTTCATCACCCCATACTTTTGGCACCACAGAAAATCGATACTGGGTTTATAAACTCTTTTGCCCTTGCTATCGACAATGTCATCCAGATCATCCATCTGAAATTCCGGAACGATCACCGAATCAAGATCATACAAATCAAATTATTCCGGCAAAGTGGCATTGCGCTGAACCAATACAGAATCAAGCATATTTTGCCTGTTGTTATAAACACCCGTGGTGGACGGCATAAACCCCGACAACAGGGCCGAACGCGAAGGACCGCAGACTGACCCGGGACAACTTGCATTGCGAAAAACCATCGCCTTCTCCGCGAACCGGTCCATATGAGGGGTTTTGCACTGAGGATACCCCCCGTAGACCCCAACCCAATCATTGAGATCATCCACCGAAATCATCAGGATATTTGGCTGCTCCCCCTGCTTTACCGGCATGGCACCGACCGACAGTGTCACACAAACCACACCAGCGAGCATCATTGTCGTTAAAACTTTCATATATTTTACCTCGTTTCATTTTTATAGATGCGTTTCATGAATATGTGTCAGATAAGCCAAGTTTTCACTTCTCAGCTTTTGACCAAATCAGCAGTTTCTTCATTTGATTCTCTCTATTTCAATCAAGTGGAAGACGGTGTCGTCGCCCTTTTCGTATTTTAACAACAACTCGTCCCCGCGAAACGAAGAGAGTGCGACACTCTCCACTTTCCACTGCCCGGAATCAACATTTTGAACCTGCAAAACCTCTTTCCCGCCAGTATTGAGTGACCACGCCCCATTTCCAGAGTCGAGGTAGGTCACCTGAATCTGTACTGAATCGGCTCCGAAGGCGGGATTGAGTTTGAAGCGCATCTGCTTTTTTCCCGCCTTGTGATCAAACGAGCGTGCAAAGCGGCCGTAGATGGAATCGTCGATGTTCCACTGCCCGATGTCCCCGGATCCGGGATCAAACTGGGTCAGAAAGCGGGAGTAGTTGCCGGACAAAATGCCCCAACCAACATCGTTGGATCCAGAGCGTTTGCGGTTAATCATGCCCCCACCGATCGCCTTCTCCGGATCGTCCATGCGCGCGCCGTATTGGGCGTAGACCTTGGCGATACGAAGGTAGCGTTCCACGTCCCGCTTATTGCCTGCCTTGCCACCGAACCTGGTGGCAGGGAATCGCTGGAAGTCAGAAGCGTCGAGGCCGTCTCGCAGGGCACAGAAGGCCGCCGGTGTGGTGCCCGGATCGGTTTGTCCGGCATAGTTGTTGAAAAACCGGAACGTAGCAAAGTTTGCTTTGTCCTTCAGCGCCCTGTGGGGAATGTTCCAGATGCCAAGCCGACAGTGTGTGGCGAATAAGCCTGACCAGTAGAGCGCTTGTGGGATATTTCGTGTTGACCAGGCATAGACAAACATCTCGGCGTCCATCTCACCACGTGTTGTCACCGGCTTGTCGCGTTTGTTGGCTTCGGCCTCCAGTACCGCAAATCTCTCCAGTCGCTCCTTGTTGTCGCTGACGTGGTAGCCGTGGCTGAACATGCCATGTTTCAACGCGATTGTCTCCATATTCTCAAGCAGCCAAGTCGTCTCCTCCTTCGTGTTCGCATCTGAGTTCACCAAGATGGGAATATTGGGAATCGCCCTTTGATAGCGGATCCAGGTTTCCCTTCGAAAGCTGTTCCACACATCTTTCGAAATGGCGTAGCGATCCTCCAGCGGCTTGCCCTTGTAGGGCTGGCCGTCGCCGGTGGAGCCTTCGGCGCTTTGGACAAAGATAATGCGATCGCGCAACTCGCCAGGCAAGTCGTTGACATATTGCCCGACGGCATCGATCAACTTGAAAAAATGCTTCTTATAGGTCGGATGTAAATAGTAGGGATGCAGGTTGTCCTCCTTGCTCATCTTGCGTCCTAGTGGATTGGCTTTCCGGTCGGTATAGACCCTCGGAACCCCTTTCTCGAAAAGCCACTCCGGCGTCCCGGGCCGTACCCAAATCATCAAAGACACGTACAAATCATCCTCGGCAGCGGCACGAATGTAATCTCCCACATATTTATCAAACTCATATCTGCCCGATTCCGGCTCCAGCTTGCTCCAACTGAGAATGAGCGGAACACTGCGCAGTTCCGGACACTCGGCCCGCAAAACCTGCCCGGGTTTCCAACCCGCCCAACTGGAAATACCGAATCCTTTGTTCACATCTGCCGAGGCAATGGAAGCCAGCAGTCCGATCCCTATCACGATTTGTAGATGTCGCATCAAAACCTCCTATATTCATCTTTTTCATGCTTGAAACTCTCGTTATTCAAGTCTATCGGCGTTGGTTGTGCCTGGCAAATAATAAGCCGTACGATGTTCATGCAATGCTGCTCCATTCGTAACGATGATGTAGTCCGCCCACGCGTGGCAACTGGATACAGTCGAGTTCACAACGATGCAGGATTCGTTACTTGACGACCCATCGGTGTGTCTTTGAAACCACAAATGTTTTCGATCCTCGTGTGGTACTTGAAATAGCATCAAAGTATTCTGCGCAAATGGCGTTCACCAAAGACAATGACATGGTCAGTGCATTCGCGACAGCATTGAGTCTCCTGGAGAGCCAACGGAAGCAGTCTGTAATGATTTCAAGCATCCACACATCTTACACAACCAAGATCGTAAGTTCAATCGTAGCAAGAAGTACGATTAAATGCGAGGGACAGGTCAAAATGTTATTTATAGTTGTTCAAGATGTAACTGCTTATTATCTTAAAGGATAGATCTGATGTCTTGGGATCCTATAAGCCCCTAACAGGTACAAGTGGTCCCATTAACCCTTGACAAGTGCAGAGAGTATCATCATTCTCAAGGTTGAAAAATCAAACTGTCTATCCTTTTAGAAGGAGCGTTTCAGCTTATGAAAGTATCATTGCACTATTTATATTCAACCACTCTGAGTTTATTCATTCTCTGTCAGCTGGCTTTCTCCCAAGACAAAATGAATGTGCTTTTCCTTGCCGTTGATGATCTGCGTCCCCAGATCCTGAACGCGGACATCGATCACTACAGCACAGACCTGATGATCACGCCAAACATGGACCGCCTGGCCGAACGCGGCATGGTGTTCGACCGTGCATACTGCCAGATACCAGTTTGTAGCGCCTCACGCCTGAGCATCATGACAGGGACCCGGCCGTATAAGATTAGAGGTCAGAATTATGGTAGGTTTTGGACATACAACGATCACCTGGATGCGGAATCTCCCAGCGGCGCACCCGCAGGCACAAACCATCCGTTGGACGGAAATGGTAATCCCGCTCCTACCATTCCGGAAATTTTCAAACTGAACGGCTACAACACCCAGTCAATCGGCAAGATATATCATCACCCCGGTGATGACAAAAGTTCCTGGACCGAGGGCGTGACGCGCATCAAGGACTTCAAGGTATACAATACAGGAACAGTGGACAATGCGTACGAAATCGGTATCGGCATATCGGACACGGGTTATCCCGGGGGGAAAAACCGGGACAACGGCATTCAGGCGCTGCGCACCCTGTCGCAAAAGAACAAGCCCTTTTTTTTGGCTCTCGGATTCGCCAAACCCCACCTACCTTTCAACTGCCCGAAAAAGTATTGGGACCTGTACGACCGAAACGACATCCATCTCCCGGACAACCCAACTGCACCGGAAAATGCCCCGAGCCAGTCCCTGCACAACTGGGGAGAACTTCGGGGTTACCAGAATGTTCAGTACAAGGATGCAAGCAAAAAGGTCCTGGCCGACGATTATGCGCGCACCCTGATCCACGGCTACTACGCGTGCGTGAGCTTTACGGACGCCATGATAGGTGAAGTACTGGCCGAACTTGACAATCTGGGAATACGGAACAACACCATTGTCGTGCTCTGGGGTGATCACGGCTGGAACCTGGGCGAACATAACCTCTGGTGCAAGCACTGCCTGTATGAAACGTCACTACTGGTGCCTTTGTACATCGACGCGCCGAGAAAGCAGGACAATCTACGCAGCAATGCTTTGGTGGAATACGTGGACGTCTACCCCACCCTGTGCGAACTTGCTGGTATAACACTCCCCGATCACTTGGAAGGCACCAGCCTGGTGCCGCTGCTGGAAAAGCCGGACCTGCCATGGAAAAATGCCGTGTACAGCAACTGGCAGAGAGGGAAATCGCTCCGGACCGACCGGTACCGCTATTCGGAATATTTCAATACCAACGACGGTTTGGTTTCCCGCATGCTCTATGATCACGAGGCAGACCCCATGGAGACCGTAAACATTGCAGAGCTTTCCGAAAACAAGGTCCTGGTAGAGACTTTGAACAAACTGCTCAACGACGGCTGGAAGCGCGCCGCCGAAGGTGACGCCAATACGCACGGAATTCCAAATAGGCTTTAGGCATAGCAGCCTTCTCCACACAAGCAGTTTATGACTGTACTGTTGGCTAGGGCGATATGTCCAATTCTCAACGCCTGTTTTCTAAAAGACAAGTACTGTCACTCGCATCTTCATTGAAAACGTTACGAAATTCCCCCAGCCTTCCTAACCTCTTTATAATGCAGAGCTTTCGAAACGAGTGTTTTCGCTGATTTGGCAGATAATGGCCTCCTCGGTTTGGTTGTAGTCAAGCCAAAATCGAAATATCCTGAGGAGCAGGCGATAATGGGTATTGACGAAGCTATCGGATTCACCGCTCAGCCGGGAGGAATAACTGATGTCACCCGCATCCTTGAGATTGCCGCCACGGGTAAATTTCTTAAAGTTCAAAACCAGATCCCCGTCATCATCGCCATCGCGTCCATACTACAGATCATTTGCGACGACGAAGGCGTCAAAATTGTGCAGCCGCCTGACCTCGACCAAATAAAACTTGTCGTTCAGGGAATCGTTATTGACGAGGGCCAGATCCGCACCCCGGGGGCCCTTGCCAGAAAATAATGCATCCGAAAGGGTGACCGTTATGCTCTTCCAGACACCGTCCCCAACACAGACTATGCTTTGGGCGGTGGCAAGCGATGAGCCTCCATTATCGTAGCGTAGCTCCCAAGTGGATCCGACTACCTCGTCAAAGTAAATGACCTTTACTTCCACCCGTTCCGGCTTGCTGGTGATGAATCCGTCCACGAACTTGAAGTACATAGCGTCCTTGCCGCTACTGTGCTCGAATCGCCGGGCAAAACGCCCGTAGGGCTGATCTTTCGAACCCACTCGCCACAAGCCGACGCTGGTGCCGTTGGGATCGATTTGAACCATATGCCGGCGATAGTTGAGGTCGATGACGTTCCAGACGCAGTCATTGAATCCCTTGGATCTTAGCAGGTAATTGTGGCGATCCCAATTCATCACTGTCTTCATTAGTGGCGCCGTATGGCGCATACTCGGCCAGAATGGCGTTGATTCGATCAATGTTCTTCCTGTAGGCCTTGCCTTCATATTGAGCGGGAGGGAAGCGGCCCTCGTCGGAATAATCCAGAACGTCGCGCAAAGCCACAAATGCCCACGGTGACGTCTCCGGCCGCTTGTAGAAGGAGTACCGGTGGGAAAATTCATAGGCCTCGTTGTAGTCCCCTGCAAGGATGTAATCCGGCTTGGTTTCCCAGGCATCCAAGCCCTTGTCCACGCTCGAAATGGCGGTCCAATAGTAGTGCCATTTCAAGGCCTTCTTGGCCATGGGAGTTTCTGCCCATTTGGCATCATTATGCTCACCCCGAACAAATTCAGGATTGCCTCCCCAGCGCGGCGGGTCACTGGTCCCGTAGAAGTTATCGCGCTGCTCCTCATCCTGGATCATCTCGTTCACATCCATGTAGCCGATGGCGATGGTGAACTGCTGCTTGCGCAGTTGGCAGTTATAGTTCCTTTTCATCCATTCGCCGTAAAGCATTTCGCCACGCTTTCTGTCGTTGACTCCTTGCAGTTCCTTGGGGTCGCGACCATCATAGTCATCATAGATCCTGGGAACCCCATTGGAATAGAACCATTCACCCGCCCATTTGTGGCCCGTTCAAAGCTCACAGTACCAGTAATACCCAGCCGCTTTGACACGTTGGAGAACTATCTCGATTTCAGCAAAATTGTATGTATCCGGACCCGTTTGAAGTTTGTGCCACATGAGCCGGCCAGCTTCCCCCCCCGAGGAAGTGATGGTACGGAGAGAAGTCATAGGCTTTACCAAAAGTATTGACCCATACGCCGGCATACGGTGGACGCTCGTTAATGTAGTCCGTTTCACCAGCGGATGCCGGGCTCAAGCTGGCTACAAAACATGGGACAAGAAGCAAAATATTCAGCACAATCGTGATTCTAAGGGAAAAAGTTGGGCAAATCATGGTGTGGTTGGACCTTTATCAGCAGGATTTAGAGTTCATATAATCACGCCAATTGTTGACGTTACTAAAAAAGGCTCAAATATCTCTCCAACAGCCCCTCGGAAGAGACCGGAGAACGCAGCTGCACACTCGCTGATTTAAAATACCAAGATAACCGAAATTACCGAAACTGATCGTACTCTGGATTGACGTCCGCATCGCGAAAAATCGGCCTGTCCTTCCAGAGCTCATAAGTGGCCTTAAGTTGCACGGCAGATTCAAGGTATTGTCCCTGGTCGTTGGTTCTCTCTATCCACGCGTTCAAGAGACGCCGGTGGCTGCTCAGCTCGGGTTGGAAGCGTGGATCCGGGGCCAGGTTGTTCATCTGGTGCGGGTCAGCTTCTAAATCATAGAGCTCCTCCTCGGGACGGACACCAAACCAGTGTTCGGCCTGATACTTGGTCAGCTTGCCCTCCTTGTATAACCGTCTCAAGTCCTGAGAAGTGGGATGGTTGTCACGGTAAGCCGGCTGCATGAGAGGCCGCTCAGGATAATAATTGCGAATGTAGCGGTACTTCTCGGTGCGGATTGTACGGATCCGGTCGATGGTGTAGTCACAGCGGTCCCGTGCTCCGACAATATACTCCGCGGGTTTGTAGTCGCTTCCAAAGAGATCTTGCCCTTCCAGGTAGTCCGGCAGCTCGATACCGGCCAAGGCCAGGGTGGTGGCCGTCACATCGAGCAGGGACACAAGGCCATTAACCACGCTACCGGCCTTAATCAAGGGGTGGTTCCCCGCAATAATGAGGGGCACATGCAACCCGCCCTCGTAACAAAATTGCTTGTGGCGAAGGGAGGTATTGGAACCATGGTCGGAGAAAAAGAAGGCAATTGTGTTGTCCAGTTCTCCGTCGGCTTCCAGTTGCTTCAAAATACTGGAAATTCTCGCGTCAGAGCCACGGGCATTGTCGTAATGCACGGCCCATGCCTCCCGCAAGGCCGGAGTCTCGGGATAATAGGGAGGCAGCTCCACATCATTGCGATCCACATAATCCGACTTGGAAATGTACCGCTTGTCTCCCTTTCCCCCGTCAATTTGAATCTGCCCGAACCAAGGCTGGTCCTTGTCTGGACGGGATCCCCAAACGTCCCGAGTGTACGATTTTGAGTGCTCTGCCTTGTTTCCCTGCCAGCCATTCATGCCGGCCTGGTAATCGGGAGAAGTCCCCACGTCGTAGAGGGCCCTGCGATCGTAGTGAAAATTGTAGTCATCCTTTCCGCTGTTGAAGGTAAAGTAGCCATTGGCTTTCATCAGCTCCGGCAGGGTTGTGACTTCCTCGGGGAGATGAATCCGCAACGCTTCGGGGACCACCTCGCCGTCGGTGGTTCGGCTGGAACGATGCTGGTGGGTCCCGGTGGAGGTTTGCATGACCCCCGTGATCAAGGCTGACCGGATGGGTGAGCAAACGGGCGCCATCGCATAGGCGTGTTTGAAAAGGACACCGTCCACCGCCAGCTTGTCGATCGTCGGGGTGTGGTTCTTGTTCACTTCATCACCGTAGCAACCCATCCATGGCGACAGGTCCTCGGCCACAATCCAAAGGATATTTAGCCGTTTCGTGGTTGCACCGCTTATGAACGGAACGATGGATAGCACAACAAAGGCAAGGGCTGATAATTTAGCAGTAAAGTTTTTCATAGTGTGTCAACTCCGCAGAGGGCTCTCCAACCAAACGGCAGGTCGCATCGCCATCCTGGCAAATAAACTGACTGATAGGAAATTTGATTTCCACGAACAAGGGAGTATATCACTTGCGGGTATATAAAATCAAGGGGGAATGAGCCCAGGTATGAAGGGAACGGCGGCGAGATCTTCTGCATCGAACGCTTGGGCGGCCTTCTAAAATCCTACCATCGCCAAGCAGCGTAACGTCGCCTTGGTGTGCCACGTCTCTGGAAGCAATACGCGCCGATGCACAGACCTCGCGTTAGGAACGCTTAGCCCCAGCTGGTTTCACGAACGAGCGGCTTGAAACAATCCCGCCTACCGCCTCGTAAATGGCTTAATCTTCCATGCCTATGGTCTGGAGAAAAGGCTAAAACTCATGACGGTCCCACCGGGCATTGAAAACGTTTCAAAAATCCCTGACTCACCTAATCCCTTGATAATACAGAACTTTCGGAACAAGCACTTTCGCTGATTTGACAGATAACGGCCTCTTGGGTTGTACCACGGTTGTAGTCGCCAACTCGCAAAAATGAGGCCATTTCAGTGAAGCCTTGTCATTGTTCTGCAGTCTCTGTTTTCGACGGCTTTTTGCGCCACTCTCAGCTTACTAACTGGACTTTTGCAAAAAGCCCTGTGGTATTCAGTTTTCAGTAGGCAGTATTCAGAAAAATGTGGTTTTTATGCTGTAAACTGTTATCTGAAAACTGAAAACTTGGAGTTTGCAAAACTCCAGTTACTAAGTCTTGCCTGACAGAAAGGAACCTGGTATAATTATTCATCTATGGTTGCCATGGCCGTTCTCAGTGGCCCTTACAGAAAGTGACGAGTTCTCGTACATAAAAGTCCAGAATGTCTTGACCAATAGCTGGGTGGTGGCCACGAACGCTCCTTTTTTCATGGTCCCCACCTGCGAGTTTCTCCCCGGTTTATTCTACGGCAGGAAAATCCTCTTTCTCAAAGAACCATAAAATATCCATGAATATTTTACCCTCAAGCTGACTTGAATTGCAATTAGGAGAAATACCCATTTTGGTAAATATTACTTTCTTATAAACTGAGAACATCCAAGTTTATCGATAATGGTTTTAGACTGGCCGCTGTGAAAGCAGACATATAAGCCAATTAATAGTTATTGCCGCCGCAAGAATACTAACTACAATGGCTTCAAGTAGTTTTCCTCAAAGGAATGTCGCCAATAATGAAAGGATAATTTCTTATGACGTCAGCTCAAGAAAAGGCTTACAAATTTCGACGATTAATTCTGGTTATAGGAATTATATTTACATGGGCAGGTATTACATGGGCAATTCTGCCAGCATTTGTCGATATGGATGACACAAATCTAATGGGCCTATTTGGAACTGTGTTAGTATGTCATCCAGTAGCATCCAATAGTGAATTGGCACATACAATTAATACAATTACTGTCATCGGACTTGTCCTCCTGCTTCAGTGGGCGTTTTTAAGACCTGGCAAGAATTTCAAAGTTCGTTTGTTGGGTGAGGGAAGACCGTTAAAAAGCAGTGTCCTCGCAGCCAGTATCATGGCGATGCTTCTGACAGTGGGTTTGATTTCATTACTCCTTGAATTTCCCGATTGGTGGCAAAATATTATGGGAAATGAAAATCTGTATATCGTTACATCAATCTATTTAACAATGCTTGTAATCTGGGCTGTCTGGGCTTGGATATTCTTCATCTACTGGAAACAGGGTGATAGGTATACACAGTCAGGAAAGATGATTCGAGGTTTAGTAGCGGGAAGTATTTTGGAAATTATGGTTGCCGTCCCTGTCCATATATGGGCAACTCGTCAACGAGAATGCTATTGTTGTAGAGGTACCTATACAACTCTTGTATTGGCAGGAACAGTTCTTATCTGGGCGTTTGGTCCAGGTATTATTTTATTGTATATGAGGGAGAAGTATCGAAGGGGAACGCTTGTTGAGCCAGAAAGTGGACCCAATGGAAACTTGTCTGATTGCCAAACTCCCTCTGACGATATTGCTGGTGACAGGAAGAAAGATTAATAAATTCAAATACAAATGGGAGAGCAAAACGCCGCTCTCCCATTGTTTTAATGGCTCTTCTCGTATAAGGTTTAGTCGCTCACTGTTCCCGTTCCACCTACATTCTGCCACGTTGGCATCATCTATAGTCTCTGCGGTTCAAGTTTTGACTAACATGACATTTTGGGTCAACTTTACGCATACTGCGGGCCTTAGCGACAGCATTGGATCTGTTGCAGCGAGGTAAGAATGTACGAGTTGTAGTTGATGCCATAGGTTCACACGACAAGAGAGAGGCGGAGCTGGCTTTACGCAAGATGCAGATAAAAGGGGCGAGATTGATTGTGACTGAGAACCTTGCCGGTGTTTCGCACCTAAGATAATCGGCTCAAAATCAGGTTTCACCTTTCAAGTGTGCTAATCCCTGGGAGGATGAGAGCTTCATTGAGATGTTCCTTCCCTGATCACAGATACTCTTCGCCAGAGAAACACTGGCTCGACAAACGAATCAATTGTCGTTTTATTCCTGTAGACACCTTACGACAACATCCTGGCCAGAATGTCGAGTTTATTTTTGAGCCTGGCTTTTTCGGCGACTCTCAGATCTGATAGTACTTGTCTTACACAAAATTCAATATGAAGTCAAAGACCTTTGAGCCATGTTTCCTGCAGCCAATATCTTCGGAATCTACGTGGGCGTGGAATAGGCCTCCTGCGTGCGGAGGGAGAGGAGAGGGAAAGCGAGATATCGCAGGAGGCAAACAGTATTGTAAATGCATGATCAGTCAACGCAAACAAAAAACTCAGACAATTTCTATTGATGTCAGAAACCAAAGGCAAGGGAAGGTCAAAGGATAATAAGATACAATGGTTGGTCTTGTAACGGTGTTTACGATCATCTGATTATCACTACATATATGACTGAACATTGTTCCTAATTTGTTTTCCAAAATTCGAAAATCCACAATTGACATCTATCACTTGGGCCCATGTATGGTGACAACGACAGGCAACGAGACCGCTGTTGCCCCTTGATTGTCTGTGGCCATGGCGGTGATGTTGTAAGAACCTTCCGGGAAGTGCCCCCATTGTCCCCACCAAGTCCAGTCGATGCCCCAGCAATCCCGCCCGTCAAGGTCTTCACCGATTTTGCCAATATCGGCGTCTGCCCCGGTACCGTCTACAAAAAACTCGACTCTTTCTATCAAGCCATCCACATCATAGGCCTGCGCTTGAATTCTGATGGGATGATCCGGACGATAACGACCTATGACGGCTTTATCATTAGGATCAATAATCGTGATTTCAGGTGCCTGGTTTGAACCAGGTTTAATGCAATCGAGCCAATGAAATGCCAAAATGGCCAGGTCTTTAAAATCAACAGCGCAATCTCCATTGATATCACCGGCCACAATGGTTTCGCATACGGGCTTCCCAAAATATGATCTGCTCGCTTCCTTCGTTGCACCATAGGCTCCCATATTGATCATGCCACCATGGGGGAACGACTCATAGCCTATGGGAGATTGAGGATTGCCCGTATCAATACAAGGACTCGTGGCTTCGTCAATAACCCAGGCTTCTTTTTGAGAATCCCACCGACCTGCCTGAGATTTCAAGTGATAATCACCTTGACGTACATTGGCGAATTGAGGGGCTGCATTGATATTGCTGTGCCCCCAGAGATCGTCAACATTACAGAAGGTCACACTCCCAGCCCCACCCGGCGAAATCCTGATGCTTCCTGGAGTGTTGCCCCAGACAATAGACATGGTCACCATAGGAGCGTCCGCCCAGATACCATAAACCCCATTATCCGCAACCGTACAATTGAAAACCTCAACGCCGGAGGCCCTGATACCGGTGCCAATATTTTGAGCCACCACACAATGACTAAGTATGGGCCAACTCATAAAAGACCACACACCCGCACCCTCATT
>Ga0307990_1001011_pt1 | contig 24118 bp, 19 predicted proteins | sample EllFjometagen129_FD_203168 | JGI IMG/M metagenome (GOLD analysis project Ga0307990, IMG submission 203168) | Marine microbial communities from Ellis Fjord, Antarctic Ocean - #129 | ecosystem: Environmental > Aquatic > Marine > Unclassified | place: Southern Ocean | collected 2014-10-08
TCCTTCTGTTCGTTTAACGTTTTGGAACGATCTGGCTGTAACCAGATCTCCCCGGTTCGTCCGGGGAGCGCCGCTTAATTTAAAGGAAAATCGACCGCGGCGGAACCAACTTCAGCCATAAGGTCTGCAGATATGAAAAAAGCCGCCCCTTTCGGAGCGGCTTTTGTGTTTTCCAACTGGTTGGAAGGATAGACGGGGCAGGCTTAGCCCGCTTCCTGTTCGTGTGACGCCTGAAGCGCCCGCATGCGTTCAAGACGCTCCTTGGCCGCCTTTTTCTTTTTGGCCGGCATGGATTTGATCGGTCGTTCCCGCGGGAGCAGCTCGCCGCCAACAATAGAGGCGCCACCATCCACATAGAGGGTCTGGCCGGTAATCTTTTTGGAGCCTTCGCCCAGCAGGAAGACGACCGCATTAGCGACTTCTTTTTTGTCGTTAACGACATCCCACGGGAGCGGGCTCATTTTTTTCCAGGTGCGCGCCAGATGGGCAAAGTGCGGAATAGATTTTGCAGCCTTGGTGGCCAACGGGCCGGCAGACACCGCATTGACGCGGACGTGTTCGCGGCCGTATTCGCGGGCTAGCGCGCGCACAAGCGCTTCGAGCGCGGCTTTGTTGACGCCCATCCAGTTGTAGAAGGGGAAGGCAACCTGCGAGGCGAAGGAAAGTGTGACGATCGATCCGCCCTTATGCATGTGCTCCTGCGCGAACTGAGAAACGGTCGCCAGGGAGGCGCAGCTGATGTGGAAGCCTTGTTTGATGTCTTCGGTCGCACTGGTGTAGATGGTATCGCCCAGGCAGGTCTTCGGATTCGCAAACCCGATGGAGTGGACAATCCCGTTCAGATCCCCAATGTCTTTGAAAAGGTTCTGGACTTCGTTTTCGACGGTGACATCGCAGTAGCGAATGTCCATGGAGTCTTTGACCTCCTGCGGGAGATCGGTGCATCCGCGGTCGAAAAAGATTTTTTTCAGCCGTTCGTTCTGCACGGTGTAAATCACATTTCCGCCGAGATCTTCAATCATTTTCCCGGTGGCATAGGCGATGGAGTCCGTGTTGAGGAGTCCCATAACAACGTAGGTTCCGCCTTTTTTTATCATCGTATTTCCTTTCGCCGTCCAGAGACGGGTTTGGGTTCAAAAGCGCCGGACAATGCCAGACTGTCCGCGGAAGAAAAGCCTTTTTGGACTAAAAATCGACCCGCAAAAGCGGGCAGGTGCTGAAACGTGCCTCCTGAACGGTGTTGAACAGGCCGATCTGCACGCCTGTCAGGCGTGAGCAATGGTTGATCAGGCCGATCTGCACCCCATGTACACTCTGAGCATGGTTATATAGCACGGAGGCCTGCACGCCACTGGCGTGTTCAAAAACATAGTTCCAGACGAGGGATGCCTGCAGCCCGCGGAGCGAACCGGCTAGGGTGCTGACGCCGGCGATTTGCAGGCCGTCGGATTCGCCGATCACGTTCGCCGCGATTCCGGCCAGTTGCAGACCGCTGTTCATTTGACCGGCTTCCGACAGGATTAAAGCGCCTTGAAGCAGGCCGTCCGAGCTTAGCTCGGACCGGGCCAGCAGTCCGCCGAGCTGGATGCCATGGGTGGTTTTGGTCTGTGCGGTCAGTCCGCCGAGCTGGATGCCGTATAGATCGCGCGCTCGTGCGAATAAAATGCCCGCCTGAATTCCGCCAGCGGTTAGGTCGGCTTCGCTGAAGACACCGCCGAGCTGGAGGCCGACTATATTTTCCGCGCGGGCCTCATAGAGCCCCGCCTGCAAACCGGTCAACTGCGCATTGCCTTCGGCCGATTCCGATACCGCGGACAATCCGCCGATCTGAATGCCGCCGACGCCGCGGGCTTTGCCGAGCAGGCCGGTCAGCTGGATTCCGGTCACATCTTCCGCATCGGTCAGAATCGTGGCGTACTGAAAACCGCCCACATTTTTTGTTTCGCTGCTCCCGCCGGCCAGCTGGATGCCACCGAAGTGATGGGTTTCCGTGCGGTAGAGCGCGACCTGTAGCCCGCTGGCGTTTTCGGACACGTTCCAGAAGCCGAGGTCGATGCCGTGCATCGTTCGGTTGTCGACAAAGTAGCCGTTCAGGCGCAGGCCGTGCACGCCGTACTCTTTCGGGTAGAGACAGTGATCCTCATCGACGCCCAGTTGGATCGGGGTGCTTGCGTGGGTGGTGGTTTTTTCAACCGGCATCGCCGCGAAAACGGAGCCTGCCGCCAACGTGAAAAGAAGGAGCGTCTTTTTCATAATGACGATTTTTACCATGCCGCCGCCGCCCGTACCAAGCCAAACATTGGGCGAAGCACGCCGGTTTCGCTGCGTTTGCGGGGAAAACGAAGACGGTGGCGTCCAATGCTTGGAAAAAGAAAAAAAAGCCGCCATGCTACAGCCTCCAACTATTGGAACGTATGCAAACACGCGACACAGATTTTCTGATTATCGGAAGCGGGCTGGCTGGCTTGACCGCTGCGCTGCGCCTCAGCGCACACGGTCGGGTGCTGATTGTTTCTAAAGAGGAGGCCGCCGAGGGCAATACTCGCTACGCACAGGGCGGTGTTGCTTGCGTGATGGATCCGTCGGACTCTATGGCTGAGCATGTGGTCGATACTTTACAAACTGGTGGGGGCCTCAGTGAAGAGGCGGCCGTCAAAGCGATCGTGGAGGACGGCCCCGCTCGGATTGCCGAGCTGGAAGCCGCTGGCGTTCAGTTTGAGCGCCACGCCGACAAGCCAGAAGAATATGACCTTGGGCAAGAGGGGGGCCATTCGTGCCGACGCGTACTGCACGCCGGCGACGTGACTGGCTCTGAGCTGAGCGACCGCCTGCTGAAGCAAGCGCGCGCCGACAAAAACATCACGCTGATTGAAAACTGGATTGCGATCGATGTGGTGTCGACTGAGTGGATTGGCTTGTCCGGCGAAAACCGCTGTGCCGGCTGTTATTTTCTCGATAAATCGAACAATGAAATTTTAGCGGTTCGCTCGTCGGCTACCATTTTGGCGACCGGCGGACTGGGCAAGGTGTACCTCTACACGTCCAACCCGGACGTCGCCACCGGCGACGGCGTCGCCATCGCCTGGCGCGCCGGGCTACCCATTCGCGACATGGAATTTATTCAGTTTCATCCCACCTGTCTTTATCATCCTGCGGCCAAATCCTTCCTGATTTCCGAAGCGGTGCGCGGGGAGGGGGCGAAGCTGATCGACCGCCGCGGGCACGAGTTTGTTTATGATTTTGACGACCGCGGTGCGTTGGCTCCGCGCGATATTACTGCGCGCGCCATCGACTCGGTGATGAAAAAGCACGGGGATCCGTTTGTCTATCTCGACATTTCTCACCGTGACGCCGACTTCTTGCAAAAACGGTTCCCGACGATTTACAAAACCTGTCTGCAATATGGCTTCGATATGGCCCGTGCACCGGTGCCGGTGGTGCCCGCCGCGCACTACTCTTGCGGCGGAGTCATCGCGGGGGTGGACGGAACCACGGAAATGCCGGGGCTGTATGCTATTGGCGAAGTCGCTTCCACCGGCCTGCACGGCGCCAACCGACTGGCCAGCAACTCGCTGCTCGAAGCGGCCGTTTGCGGCCATCGCTGCGCGGAAAAAGTTTCAGAAGTTTGGCGTGCTCGTCATAGCCCAACGGGCGACGGAGGGAAAAGCAACGGGGTCGACGGAATAGAGATTCCGGTCTGGACACCCGGTGAAGCGGTTTCGAGTGAAGAGGCCGTGGTGGTCGAGCACGACTGGAACGAAGTGCGTGCCGTGATGTGGGATTACGTCGGGATTGTCCGCTCCGACGGTCGCTTGAAGCGTGCGCGCCGGCGGATTCATATTCTGCGCGAAGAGATTGCCCATTACTATAAGGAATATCTGGTTACCGCCGACCTGATTGAGTTGCGCAACCTAGCCGCCGTGGCCGAGCTGATTATCCGTTCCGCCCAGTGCCGCAAAGAGAGTCGCGGGCTGCATTACAATCAGAGCTGGCCGGAGAAAAGTGAAACCACCGGACACACGATCATTCAAGACCGACCCGGCGGCCCGGTGAATGTAGAATAGTTTTCCAATGTTTGGAAATGGATGCCGTCACAGGCGGTACGGAGCGTGACGATGAATAGAACAATCGGCTTTTTCCTGTTGGTCGCAGGTTCAGTTTTCGCCCAAACCAATGATGTGGCGGAGCCACAGACGTTTTATGTTTCAGTCGATGGGGCGCAGTCGCTTCAGTCTGCCGTCGATGCGGCGAATCCCGGTGATGAAATTGTGGTGGCGGCCGGCGTGTATGACACGGCCGGTCGGCAGATCCATCCCGAGAGTCCGGTTGTCCGGCTGGTGGTGGATAAGCCGCTGACGATTCGTAGCGAAGAGGGCGCGCAGAAAACGTTTTTAACAGGCGGTCCGTCGACCCGCTGCCTGTATCTGACCAACGGCGCGGAGGTGATCGGTTTTACGATCACGGGCGGTGAAACCTGTATGAAGGGGATGGAGGGGAACAAGTTTACGGATCTGTCCGGCGGTGGCGTGTGGAGCGAGCCGGGCGGAACGATTACCGACTGTACCGTGGTGAGCAACACGGCGCTATGGTACGGCGGCGGGCTCTACGGTGGAAACGCGATCCGCTGCACCTTTAAGAAAAACACGGCGCGGCGCTCGGGCGGTGCGGCGAGCCACGCGCGGCTCGGCAGCTGTCTGTTGGCCTATAACCGCGCCGGGCATTTCGGCGGCGGCGCGCAGCGCAGCGAGCTGTTCAATTGCACGGTGACGCATAACCGTGCCGAGCAACAGGGCGGCGGAACCGCATTCGGCGCGGCGCAAAATTCGGTAATTCACCATAACCAGGCGCTACGGAGCAATCACAATTATTACCGCACAGAGATGACCTATTCGAGCAGCTGGCCGAAGCCGAAAGGAGCGGGGAATATCGATGGGGAGCCGGGCTTTAAAAATACTGACACCGGGGTGTTCACCCTGCAGGACAACTCTCCGGTGATCGACCGGGGAACCAATACATTTTTGACGGCGGATCTGGCCGGCCTGCCCAGAGTTCTGGACGGGAATAACAATGGGCGCGTCCGCGCGGACATGGGAGCCTTCGAGTTTGTTCACCCCGCCGTGGAACCCGCTTCCGCTGTGCAGTGATCTGCCGGTAGCCGCGCTTATAAAGTCAACGGAGCCCCCAGCGTCTGCCGTAGCTTGACACCCCTGCATGCTCTGATAGCATGTCTGTTCTTTTTTGAAGATAACGGCGCATGAGACGTTCTGTTATTTGAAGGATTAAACTAAGGAGAAACCTGATGGCGAAGAACAAAAAGTACGTGTACTTCTACGGATTCGGTAAAGAAAATACCGAAGGCGACAGCACTATGAAAGCGCTGCTTGGCGGCAAAGGTGCCAACCTCGCAGAGATGTCAAATGCCAACATCCCCGTCCCCCCGGGCTTTACCGTTTCAACCGAAGCGTGTGCCTGCTACAGCAAAAACGGCGGACGATACCCGCAGGAAATGGAAGACCAGCTCAAAAAGACCCTGAAAAAACTCGAAAAACTGATGGGCAAAAAACTGGGCGACGCCAACGATCCACTCCTCGTCTCTGTCCGCTCCGGCGCCGCGGTTTCCATGCCCGGTATGATGGACACCGTTCTCAACCTGGGCCTGACCGACAAATCCATTCATGGCTTTATCAAACAGACCGGCAATGAGCGGACCGGTTGGGATTGCTACCGCCGTTTTATCGATATGTTCGGTAACGTGGTCATGGGCCCCTACACCGGCCTGACGCACGAGGATTTCGAAGAGGAACTCGAGAAAATCAAAAAGAAACATAAAGCCAAAGACGACACCGACCTGACCGCTGAACAGCTCAAGGAGCTCGTCGATATCTACAAAAAAGTTTATCTCAAAAAGGTCAAAAAACCTTTCCCGCAGGATCCGATGCAGCAGCTCGACCTTTCCATCCGTGCCGTCTTCGGTTCGTGGAACTCCGAGCGTGCCGAAAAATATCGCCAGATCAACAAGATCACCGGTCTGCTCGGTACCGCAGTCAATGTCTGCACCATGGTCTTCGGTAACATGGGTCAGAAATCCGGAACCGGCGTGGCTTTCACTCGCGACGGCGGAACCGGTCACAGCGATCCGATGGGAGAATACCTCATCAACGCGCAGGGCGAAGATGTCGTAGCGGGTATCCGTACCCCGAAAGACCTCAAAGACATGCCGAAAGAAAAATCGGTGGTCTGGAAAAAAGTGCATGCGGATCTGACCAAAATCATGGCCCGTCTCGAAAAACATTATAAATACCCGCAGGACGTCGAGTTTACGGTGCAGGAAGGCAAACTCTGGATGCTCCAGACCCGCAATGCCAAACGCACCGGTCTGGCTGGCGTCCGCTGGGCGGTCGAAATGGCCACCGGCGAAGATGTCTTCACCGGCAAAAAACTCACCAAAGTGCTGACTCAGAAAGAAGCACTGCTGACGCTCTCCGGTGATGACCTCGAACAACTTCTCTTCCCGATCTTCGATATCGCGGCCGAGAAAAAAGCTAAGCTGATTACCAGCGCGCTTCCGGCCGGGCCGGGTGCCGCGGTAGGTAAAATCGTATTCGACGCCAAAGACGCGGAAGCCGCTGTGGCCAAAGACCCGCAGGCAAAAGTCGTTTTGGTTCGTCACGAAACCAGTCCCGAAGATGTCGGCGGCATGTGGGCCGCGCAGGGGGTTCTCACCTCCACTGGCGGCATGACCTCCCACGCGGCGGTTGTGGCTCGCGGCTGGGGCAAGTGCTGCATCTGCGGCGCGAGCAATCTCCAGATCGACTACAAGAAGCAGACCATTACGGTCGGCAAAAAAACGTACAAAGCCGGTGACTGGTTGAGCCTGAACGGTTCGACCGGAAAAGTCTACGAAGGGCAGATCCCCACACAGATCAGTCCCGTGGTGGCCGGCGTTATCGACGGAACCGCCGTCGCCAAAAAAGACCCGATCTTCAAAATGTACGATCTGGTTTCGCAGTGGTCGGACAACCATCGCAAAATTAACGTCCGCACCAATGCGGACACACCGAAAGATGCTGCCGCCGCCCGTTCGTTCGGTGCCGAAGGAATCGGCCTTTGCCGGACCGAGCATATGTTCTTCGAAGGCGACCGCATTTGGGCAATTCGCGAGTTCATCCTTGCCGAAGACGAAGCGGGCCGCAAAGCCGCGCTGGCCAAATTGCTCAAACATCAGCAGAAGGACTTCGAAGGAATCTTCAAAGCGATGGACGGTCTGCCGGTGACGGTTCGCCTGCTCGACCCGCCGCTGCACGAGTTTGTGCCGCATACTGCCGTCGACCAAAAGGAAATGGCCAAACGTCTCGGTGTGCCGATCAAAAAGGTTGCGGATCGCGTCAAACAGCTGCACGAGTTCAACCCGATGCTCGGACACCGTGGTTGCCGTCTGTCGGTCACCTATCCGGAACTGTGTGTCATGCAGACCACCGCGATTATTTCTGCCGCCTGCAAAGTGTCCAAGGCTAAGAAAAAGATCAAAGTGCTTCCGGAAATTATGATCCCGCTCGTTGGAACCAAAGCCGAGCTCGATTTCCTCGAAAAGATCGCCCGTAAAACGGCAGAAGAAGTGATCGCGAAAGCGGGTGTCAACCTCAAGTACATGATCGGCACCATGATTGAAATTCCGCGCGCGGCGCTGACCGCTGATGAGATCGCCGAAACCGCTGAATTCTTCAGCTTCGGGACCAACGACCTCACGCAGATGACCTTCGGGTTTAGCCGTGACGACATCGGAACCTTCCTGCCGGATTACCTGAAGGAAAAACTGCTGCCGTCCGATCCCTTCCAGCACATCGACCAGTCCGGCGTCGGCCAGCTCATCAAGATGGGCGTGGAACGCGGTCGCTCGACCCGTCCGGACCTCAAGTGCGGAATCTGCGGTGAGCACGGTGGAGATCCCGACAGCGTGAAGTTCTGCTGCAAAGTGGGCCTCAACTATGTCAGTTGCTCCCCGTACCGTGTACCGATCGCCCGTCTGGCCGCCGCGCAGGCCGCCATTCAGGGGTAACCGCCCGGACCGGAAACGGTTGATGGAAAGCGCCCCGAAGCTTTCGGGGCGTTTTTCTTTTTCCAAGGGTTGGAAACTCTGCTAAAAACAGGTTCCGAGGAGTGGAAACAGTTGAATCCATTTTTCCAACCATTGGAACATTGCTTCAGAAACTGGACAAGATGACTGAAAAAGTCTCATCAGAAAACCGGCCAGCATTGAGTGATGTGGATCTCATCCGTCGAGCTCAGATGGAGGATACGTCCGCCTTCGAGGAATTGGTCCGGCGTTATTACAGCAAAATCTACGGGCTGGTCTACGGAATGACCAGCAACCGAGAGGACGCGGAGGATGTGACTCAGGAGGTGTTTGTCAAAGCCTGGAAGGCGCTCGGCCATTTCCGCGAGCAGGCCAGCTTTTATACTTGGATTTACCGCATTGCCATCAACCGCACCATTAATTTCCGCAAACGGCGCAATCGTCGCAAAACCGTTCAGTTTGAGAATTTCGATCCCGACATCAAGCAGGCGGAGTCCTATAAGGAGTTTTCCAGCAAGGGCTCGGTGCTGCGCAAAATCAATTTGAGCGAGTTTCAGAAAAAAATGAACGAAGCGCTGCTGACTCTGTCGGATAAACACAGGACAGTAGTCATCATGCACGACGTGCAGGGGATGTCTCACTCCGAAATTGCCGGCATTGTGGGTTGTTCGGAGGGGACGGCGCGATCCAGACTGTTCTACGCTCGCAAAAAGCTGCAGGCGGAACTGGCGGGGTTTGAGTCATGAAAAAGGAAGAAACAGAAGAGTTGGACATTGCCGGATTGCTGGCGCTGAAGGCGTTTGAACACCCCGATGCGGAACACATCGAAAAGAATGTTCAGACTACGATGCAGGCGGTGCGCGCGTCGCACAAACAACCGTCGCTACACTTCTTCCCCGACAAAAGCCCAGCGTGGATGTTTGCCCAGCCGCGGTACGGCATTGCCGCTTTGTTTGTCATTTTCCTCGGCCTGCATCTGTTGCAGCGTCCGATGCCGGATCAGCAGATCGGGGTCGGCGCGGTTGAAGAGCCGGGAGTTGAGATGGATATGGCGTCTGTGGTGCAGACCAACCAAGCTCCGTCCACGATTCCGGCGATGAGCAAAAGCTCCCTTCCGGTTTATTCCTCGCTGGTTCACCCGGTTTCGTTTACCGAATAACGTCCCTACCCAAGAGGTTCTGGCTTTGCCAACGCAACCCACTGCTCGATGGGGATCTGTTCCGGGCGGGTCGTCGGTTCGATGCCGGCCCTTTCCAAACCTTGGAAAAATTCCGGCAGATTGTTCCGAAGGTTGGAACCGATCTGTTTGCGTCGCTGGGTGAAGGTGATTTTCACCAGCCGTTTAAAGCGGGCGTAGTCTTCCACTTCGGCCAGCGGGGCTTCGCGCTTTTCAAAACGCACCACCGCCGACCCCACTTTCGGCGCGGGCATAAAACAGTTCGGGCTGACGTTCTTGATGTTCTTCACCTCATAGTTCAGCTGACTCCAGATCGCCAGCGGACCGTACGTTTTGCCGCCTGGCTGCGCCGTCAGACGGTCCGCCACTTCCTTTTGAACCATGAACACCATCTTTTCCGGCAGCGGCGCGGCTTCGAGCGCATTCACAATAAAGCGGCTTCCGACCGAGTAGGGCAGATTGGCCACGATCTTATTGATTCCCCCCGCAAACAGTTTTGATAGGTTCGCGTCGAGAACATCCTCTTCAATTAATATCACACCTTTAAAGGTATGATCTATGTGGCGGGCCATCGTCGGGTCTTTTTCAATGGCGGTGAGCGCCGCGTCGGTCGCCAGTAGCGCCTGTGTCAGTGCGCCGAGCCCCGGCCCGATTTCGAGCAGGCGGTCGCTTTTAGAAATTTTCGCGGCGTCGACGATGATGCCGAGAATGTTGCCGTCGATGAGGTAGTTTTGCCCGAGTCCTTTGTTGGGGCGATGGCCGAGATCATTCAGTAACGATTTGATAATCGATGGGTTTGTGAACTTCGGGAGAGGAGTGCTGGTGCTTTCTTTTTCCATCAATCCATTAACTCCACGGTTCCAACATTGCGCGCCGCAGGCGCGGTTAGTAGCGCTCGATGTAGTGCTTGGCCGAGAGACGCTCGACGAGCTGGTTGTGCCGGCGTTCGCGCTCCTGCTCGGCCAGCTGCCGTTCGATCGCTTCCCGCACATCGTTGAGTGGCGTGTAGCCTTCTTCCTGACGGCTTTCCACCTTGATGATGTAAAAGACCGTGTCGGCTTCAATGAGGTCGCTGATTTCGCCGGCGGCGAGATCGTGCAGGGCGGGGCGCATAACTTTTTTTACATCGGCGGGGTCGCGCCACGGGCTGAGGGAGGTGTCGCCTTCGGACACGTCTGCGGCCAGTTCGGCGAAGTCCGCTCCGTCATGGAGTTTTTTCAGGGTTTCTTCGGCCTGGCCGTGTTTGATGGCCTGCTCCTCTTCGGTGGCGCCTTTGTTGATGAGGATAAAGCGGTATTTGACTCGGAAGGGGATGGAGTAGGAGTCTTGGGTGCGTTCGTATTCCGCCTGAATATCTTCTTCCGAGATGTGAACGTTGCGGAACACCTCCCGGCTGTAGTAGGCCTGCATGAGCAGGCGGTCGCTGATTTCCTCGCGCCATTCCTCGAGAGTCATGCGGCGCGCGGCCAGCGCCTGGTTGAACTGGGTGCGGCTGCCGTCGAACCGTTCGCGAATGATGTTGTTAACCTCTTCGTCGACGATCGCCTCCGGCAGGGACATGCCGAGGCTTTTGGCTTCTGCCTGAATGAGCGCTTCTTCGATCAGCGTTTCGCGGCTTTCGAGGTGGAGCCGCTGGATCTGCTGTGCGAGCTCCTCGCCCTGATAGCGCTGAAAGACCTGCGGAAGGATGGCGGACAGGCTTTCTCGGATGTCCCCGTAGGTGATGATCGTGTTGTCGACCCGCGCAGCGTAGCCGTCGATTGCGATGGCAACCGGTTCGTTATTAGTCTGCGCGAATAGGTTTGCTGCGGCAAAAAGCAGAAGAAGAAGTATGTTTTTCATAGACGCACCATTATGCGTAAAGAGGTGGTGTTGTGCAACGGCTATTCATTTTGTTCTGTCCGGTCGCAGAGCAACGTGGCATCCTGCGCGGTTATGACAGAAACCAGTACAGACCGGGCCGGAGTCGTGGCCGTTATCGGCCGCACGAACGTCGGCAAATCGACCCTGCTCAACGCGCTGCTTGGCGAAAAAGTGAGCATCGTCAGCGACACTGTGCAGACCACCCGCAATGTGATCCGCGCGATTCTCACCGAGGCGCGCGGGCAGATTGTATTCCTCGACACCCCCGGCATTCACAAGGCCGAAGGAGACCTCGGCAAAAATCTCAACAAAATGGCGCGCTCCGCCATCGGCGGGGCCGATATCGCGTTGCTGGTGCTCGATGCCTCCTCCAAGATATGGCAGGAGGACGAAGGCTGGATGCGCCGCCTGATGAAAGACGACACTCCGTGTGTGATTCTGCTCAACAAGACCGATATTGGAACGAAACACCTGGACGCCTATAAAGAGTGCTGGGCAAAGGTCGCCGTTGAAAAGGAATCTTCGTTGGAGCCGGTCTGGATTGAGGGCTCGGCGCTGAAAGGCGGCGGACTGCCGGAGCTGAGCTCCGCGCTGTTCGATCTGATCCCCGATGGGCCGCACCTGTTTCCGGAGGAAATTCTGACGGACTATCCCCGCAAGCTGAATATGGCGGATGTGATCCGCGAAAAATATTTTGAGCGGCTCCACGACGAGCTGCCTCACTGTCTCGCCATCTGGATCGAGAACATTGAAGAGACCCCGACCAAGTGGACCATCGATGCGGAGGTTTATGTGGAGCGCCACTCCCAGAAGGGCATTGTGATCGGCGAAAAGGGCCGCCTGCTCAAGAGCGTGCAGTATCAGGCCGAGAAGGAACTCAAAGAGATGTACGGCGTGCCGGTGAAGGTGAAGCTTTGGGTGAAGGTCGAAAAGGACTGGCGCAAAAATTTCTGGGTCCTCAAAAAACTTGGCTACGCCTAGCGTTGTGATCCTGTAAATCCTCTTATCTCACAGAGCCCGCTTCTTCGGGCCGGTCAAAAATATCCAAATAAAACAATTGTGACTGACCGGTCAGTTCTGTAGTTTCCCGTCATGACACGAGAACGAAAAAAGCAGGCGAAGCGGGCGACGATACTGGAAGCGGCCTTCATTGAATTCACTGGAAAACGGTTTCATGAGGTGAAACTGGACGAAGTGGCCTCTAGAGCGGGTGTCGGGAAGGGCACTCTCTATCTCTATTTTAAAAATAAAGAAGACCTTTTCATTCAGATGGCCTTGGACGGCGTGGACAAGATGGTTGTCCGAATCCATGAAATATCGGAAATGGAAGAAAACTTCAGGGATCGGTTTCTCCTTTTCGGAACAGAGCTCGGGGAATTTGTCCGCAAGCGTTCGATCATGTTTCAGCTGATGCATCAGATCGGCTCCGAAGAGGTTCAGAAGGAGTTTATGAAACAGCATCTGGCGCTGATCCGTTCCGCCCGTGGAGTCCTGCAGACTGGCGTGGACGAAGGCATTTTCCGTGCGGATGTAACGGTGGCTGATCTGCACTGCCTTCTGATCGGTCCGCTGTTGTTCCGGGTGCGGTTGAACCGGTTTAACAACGATACCATCGACGTGGAGTCGCTTCTCAAACTTTTCTGGACCGCCGCGAGCCGGTGTGAAAAAGGAAACTGCTAATGAACGCAAATCAACGCCAATCTGGAGCAGGAAAAATAGTTCAAACCATTCGTGTTCATTCGTGTTCATTCGTGGTTGGAACATTAACGATGATGGTTCTCAGTTCGTGCGCAGTTTTTGCGCCGGACGCACGGGACGATCTCAATGCCGATCTTCCAGAACAGTTTACGCTTTATTCCGCAGAGGGCGCGGATGCGACCAACCGCTGGTGGGAGAGTTTCCAATCGGTGGAACTGAATGCGCTAGTCGAAGAGGCGCTGACCGGCAGCCCGACGATTCAGCAGGCGTGGGCGCGGCTTGCGCAGGCGGATGCCGTAGCGAAAAAGGCCGGGGCTTCACGCTGGCCCTCCCTCAGTGCCGAGGGCGACGGCAAGGCCACTCGCAACAGCGTTGATTATACAAATGTTGAAAGTTATTCGCTGGGTTTGACGGCATCCTATGAACTCGATTTGTGGGGACGTGTGAAGTCCGCCGCCGCCGCCGCTGCGCTTGACCGCGAGGTGTCGCGTGAATCGCTGAACACCGCGGCGATCACTCTCGCATCGCAGACGGCCCTGAGCTGGAGCGGGATTGTTTCGCAACAGTTGCAAACCGAATTGATTCGCAAGCAGCTTGAGGCTAATAAAACCTCGCTGGAACTGGTGGAGCTGCGGTTCCGTAAATCGCAGGCGACCGCGCTCGATGTCTACCAGCAGCGGCAGGCCGTCGCCAATACCGAAGCGCGACTTCCACTGGCCGAGTTGCGCGAACAATTGCTGCGCAACGAGCTGGCCGCGCTCCTCGGGCGGTCCGATTTCCAAACCTTGGAAATTTGTGCGACCAATCTTCCAAGCATTGGAATTCATGACGCCAACGGCGTTAAACTCCCGTCAATCGGAATCCCCGCCGATGTACTGGCGAACCGTCCCGACGTTCGGCAGGCCGGGCTGAAGCTCCGGTCGGCCGACTGGAGCGTGAGCGCCGCGCGCGCCGACCGATTGCCTGCCATCCGGCTGAGCGCCTCGGGCGAATACGCCAATGCGGAGATTTCCGACTTGTTCGACGACTGGTACGCCAATCTGATCGGTAGCATTACCGGCCCGATTTTTGAGGGCGGCCGCCGTAAAGCGGAGGTCAAGCGCACCCGCGCCGTGGTCGACGAACGGCTGGCGGCGTATCGCGAAACGGTGCTCAATGCCATGAAGGAAGTGGAGGATGCACTCGTTTCTGAGCAGAAGCAGCAGGACTATCTTACGGCGCTCGAACGCAATGTGGAGCTGAGCCGCAACTCCTATGATGAAGCCTTGAACCGCTACCGAAATGGGCAGAGTCAATACCTGCCGGTGCTGGTCGAGCTCGTCAGCCTCCAGAATCTGGAACGCGACCTCGTCGCTGCGCAAACCGATCTGCTGCAAACCCGAATCAACCTGTACCGCGCGCTGGGCGGAAGCTGGGCTGAAGAATTAAACCCAGTCGAAAGTCAAAAGTCCGAACCGTCGGATGAGCAAGACCTTCAACCCGTGACCTTACAGACCCTTGAAAATGGAGATCCCCATGAAGCTGTCGAAAAAAACTAAGAAAATCGGACTCCCGATCCTGCTGCTCGTTCTGGCCATGATCATTGGGCAAATCATTGTGAAAACCACCAAGAAGCCGGAAAAGAAACAGCCGCAGCGCACCGCTTATGCGGTCGAGGTAGCTCCGCTGAAGGCGGACAGTCAGACCGTCAAACTGAAGGCAACCGGGACGGTGACTCCGGCGCTTGAAATCACCCTGCGCGCCCGCGTCGCCGGCGAAATTGTCGAGGTCGCCCCTGAATTTATCGACGGCGGAACCTTCTTGCAGGGCGAGCAAATCCTTCAAATCGATCCGGCGGACTACCGGCTGGCGCTGGAGCAAAAGAAGGCCGCGCTGGCTGAAGCGGAATTTCAGCTCAAGCTCGAAGAGGGGCAGCGTGACATCGCGGCGCGCGAGTGGGAGCTGATTGCTTCTGGTGCGGATGAAACCGATGCCGACCGCGAGCTCGCGTTGCGCGTGCCGCACTTGAAATATCGCGCCGCAAAACTTGAAGCGGCGAAGGCCGAGCTGGAAAAGGCGGAGTTGGATCTCGCCCGCACCGAAGTGCGCGCGCCATTTAACGCAGTGGTTGTCGACCGCAAGACCGATCTCGGAACGCAGGCCACCACGCAGGATTCGCTCGCGACACTCGCCGGAACCGATGAGTTTTATGTCCGCGCTTCCATTCCGGTCGACCGGCTTCAATGGATTGTGTGCGATCCCGAAACCGGGTCGTCCGCCACGGTGACTCGTGGCATGGGCGATGTCCGCAACGGGCGGGTCGTGCGGCTGGAAAGCCAGCTCGAAGAAATGGGGCGTATGGCCCGCGTGCTCATCGCGATTGAAAACCCGCTGCAGGGCGAGTCCCCCATGCTGCTGAATGAATATGTGCGCGTTGAGATTAATGGCGCTCCGGTTGAAGGGGCCTATCAGATTCCGCGCTCCGCATTGCACGATGACCGTTTTGTTTGGCTCGCAACGGCAAAGGGCACCTTGGAAATCCGCGAGGTCGATGTCGTCTGGCGCGATGCAACCGATGTGATTATTTCCGGCGGGCTCAATGATGGAGAGCGCTTGATCCTCACGAATCTGTCGACTCCGGTCAACGGGATGACGCTTCGGGTTGAGGGCGAACCGGCTCCGGAGAAGGCTCCGAACGGCGGTAAAGCCGGAAAAGGAATGAAGTAAAATGAAGGATAAACTCATTCTACCCGGACGGGAACGCCGCGGCCCGATTTCGTGGATGACGCGCAACTCCGTTGCCGCCAATATCATCATGCTGATCCTCGTGCTCGGTGGGCTGATTCAGGCATTTAATATCAAACAGGAGTTTCTGCCGAGTGCCGAGCTGGACATCGTTTCTGTCTCCGTCCCGTATCCGGGGGCGAGCCCGGAAGAGGTGGAGCAATCGATTGTGCTGGCGGTCGAAGAGGCCGTGCGCGGGCTCGACGGCGTGGAAGAAGTCACGGCTAGCGCAAGGGAGGGGAGCGGCTCTGTAACGATTGAAGTGATGCCGGGCTATGACCTCAGCCGGATGTCGCAGGATGTGCAAAGTGAAGTGGATCGAATCACGACCTTCCCCGAAGATGCCGAAGAACCGACCATCAGCGTCAGCTCGCTCCGCCGCGAAGTGCTGTCGGTGATTGTCTCGGCCGATACCGCCGACACCGTTTTGCGTGAAGTGGCCGAGCAGGTGCGCGACCGCCTGATTGTCTCTCCCGGCATTACGCAGGTGGAGATGTCCAATGTGCGTAGCTATGAGATTGCCATTGAAATTCCGCAGGACACCTTGCGCTCCTATAATCTGACGTTGGCCAATGTGGCGGATATCCTTGCCCGCGCGTCGGTCGAAACGCCGGGCGGCGGCATGAAGACTTCCAGCGGCGAAATTCTGGTTCGCGTGCGCGATCGCCGCGATGTTGGCGAGCAGTTCGGTAAGATTCCGTTGATTACCGGCGCCGACGGAACGCAGGTGCTGCTCGAAGATGTCGCCACCATTCGCGATAGCTTCGATGACTCCGACAAGTTTACCTTTTTCAACGGCAAACCCGCGCTGACCATGAGCGTTTATCGCGTCGGAAAAGAAACCCCCATCTCCATTGAGGAGTCGGTGGTTGAGGTGCTCGACGAGCTGCGGGCAACCCTTCCCGAAGGCATTGAATTGACGACGTGGAACAGCCGCGCCGACATGTTTCGTCAGCGTATAAATTTGCTACTGCGCAACGGCCTGCTCGGGTTGGTTCTTGTCTTCATTGTGCTCGGATTTTTCCTCGAAATGCGCTTGGCGTTCTGGGTGATGATTGGAATTCCGATTTCATTTCTTGGGACCATTCTGATTATGCCGGCCATGGATATAAGCATCAATATGGTTTCGATGTTTGCCTTCATTCTGGCACTGGGGATTGTGGTGGACGATGCCATTGTCGTCGGCGAAAATATTTACCACAACCATCAAGATGGGATGCCGTTCTTGCGCGCGGCCATTGTCGGCGCCCGCCAGATTGCGATGCCGGTCACCTTTAGTATCCTGACGAACATCGTCGCTTTCATGCCGCTCTATTTTGTACCGGGCGTTATGGGCAAGTTTTTCAGCGCCATCCCGCTGGTGGTCTGCTCCACCTTCGTGATTTCGCTGGTGGAAGCGCTGTTTGTGTTGCCCGCTCATCTGGCTCACCAAAAAGACCTGAAAAAACCGCATGCGATTCATCGGGCACAACAGCGTTTTGGCAAAGCCTTCACGCGATTTGTCCGCGAAAAATACGGCCCGTTTCTCGACCTCACCCTGCGCCGTCGCTACCTCACCGTTGCCATCGGGTTGTTTGTTCTGATTCTTACGCTCAGCTATGTAAAAAGCGGGCGCATGGGATTCGAACTTTTCCCGAGTGTGGAATCTGACGTGGCGCAGTGCACCTTCAAGCTTCCGTACGGATCGCCGGTCGATAAAACCCAAGCGGCGCATGATCAAATTATTCGCGCCGGCGAAGAGGTGGTGCGGGAAATTGAAGAGGAGACCGGCCAAAAGCAGATTAAAGGTGTTTTGTCCTATATCGGAACCGGTGGGCGCGGCGTGACGGGCGGACACAGCGGGTCGGTTACCATCGACTTGGTCGATGCCACCGTGCGCCCCGTTTCCACGGCTGATTTTGTAGATCGCTGGCGACAGAAAGCCGGCCCGATTACCGGTATGGACACCATTCGTTATCGCGCCGACAGCGGCGGCCCCGGCGGCGGCTCTGATGCGTTGACAGTGGAACTGTCGCATCGCGACATCAACGTGCTGGAACAGGCCAGTGCGGACCTGGCCGAAGCCTTGGGCGAATATTCGATGGTCAGTGATATCGATGACGGGTTTACTCCCGGAAAACCGCAGATCGACTTCACCTTGAAGCCCGAAGGCCGCAGCCTCGGCCTCACCTCGGCGGGCGTCGCCCGGCAGGTGCGCAACTCCTATTATGGCTCCGAGGCGATTCGTCAGCAGCGCGGTCGCAATGAAATCAAGGTGAAGGTGCGCCTTCCGGAAGCCGAACGCGATACCGAGTTCAGCATGGAGTCGATGATCCTGCTGACCCCGACCGGCATCGAGGTGCCGTTGCGCGAAGTGGTCAACATGGAGCGCGGTCGCGCCTACACCACCATCAGCCGGCGTGACGGTCGCCGCACCGTCACGGTCTCCGGCAACGTGACGCCAAAAAACAAGGCCGATCTGGTGCTTACGGACATGAAAGCGGACATACTACCCGTTCTGCAGAAAAAATATCCGGGCCTGTCCTTCTCCTTCGAAGGGCGGCAGGCGGATCAGCGTGAAAGCGTTCAAGGTCTGATTAAAGGGCTGCTTGGCGCGATTGTTCTGATCTACGTCCTGCTGGCTATTCCGTTCAAAAGCTACAGCCAGCCACTAATCATCATGGTCAGTATTCCGTTCGGCATCGTCGGCGCAGTGATCGGCCATATGCTCATGGGCTACAGCCTCAGCGTGATCAGTATTTTCGGAATCGTCGCGCTCTCGGGGGTGGTCGTGAACGATTCCCTCGTCTTGATCGACTTCTTCAACCAAAAGCGCAAAGAGGGGATGAGTGTGCACGACTCCATCATGACCGCCGGCATCCAGCGCTTCCGCCCGATCGTGCTCACCACACTCACCACCTTCGGCGGGTTGCTTCCGATGATCTTCGAAACATCGCGCCAGGCGCGCTTCATGATTCCCATGGCGATTTCGCTCGGCTTCGGAATCCTCTTCGCCACGTTCATCACGCTCCTGCTGATTCCCTCGCTCACCATGATTCTCGAAGATCTGGGCCGGCTGTTTAAAGGCTCCCATGAGTAAACTACTGACCGGAGGTGTAAAAACACACCTGATCAAACTCACGCTCCCCGGCATTGGCGGCATGTTCGCCATTATGATTTTCAACCTGACCGACACCTGGTTCGTGTCGCGACTGGGGACCGACGAGCTGGCGGCCATGGGCTTTACGTTCCCGGTCGTGATGATTGTGGGGGCGCTGGCCATGGGTTTTTCCTCCGGTGCGGCGTCCATCATTTCCCGGGCGCTCGGCGCGAAAAATCGGAAACTCGCCTCTCGTACGGTTTCCGACGGACTGGTTTTGACCATTGTCGGCACGGCGGTAGTCAGTGTAATCGGCTACCTGACAATCGACCCGCTTTTTAGCGTGCTGGGCGCGGAGGGCCGCGTGCTGGACCTCGTGTGCGAATACATGCAGGTTTGGTTTCTCTTCGCGGTGGCAGCCATCATGCCGCCGGTCAGCGACGGCTGCTTGCGCGCTGCTGGCGACATGGTCCGCCCGGTGATCGTCATGTGTGTCTGTGCGTTGCTGAATGTGATTCTCGACCCCATTCTCATCTTCGGATGGGGCCCCGTTCCCGCCTTCGGCATGAAAGGCGCAGCCATTGCCACCGTGATTGCGCGTGCGCTGGGCGGATCCGCATCGCTGATTATCCTGCATATTCATCACCGGCTGATCGACTGGACCGTTCCGCACATCCGTGAGGTGCTTCAGTCGTGGCGCGAGATCATCCGGCTCGGCATTCCCGCTGCGCTGACGCAGGCGCTCAATCCCATCGCACAGGGATTCTACATCCGTATTGCTGCAGGCGTCGGTGGCGTGCAAGCCGTGGCCGCCATGGCGACCGGCACGCGGATTGAAGCTTTTCTTCTGATCCTTGCCATTGCGTATGGCACGGCGATCGTTCCGTTTGTCGGCCACAACTACGGCGCGGCCGCTCACCATCGCGTGCAGGAAGTCCGCCGCATTAGCACTCGTTTCGCTCTCCTCTACAGTGTCGTCACTTTCCTGCTGTTGCTTCCAACGGCAAAACTCATGTCCGGGTGGTTCAGTGCCGATCCGATCATCATTCATCTCAGTGCCGTCTATCTGATCATTGCGGTGACCGGTCATGCGGGCATCTTTATCAGCATGTGGATGAGTCAGCTACTCAATGTGATCGGGAAGCCGCGGCCCGTCATGATCATTAACTTTGTGCGCGTTTTTGGCTTTGTCATCCCGCTCTGTCTGCTCGGCAGCCGGTGGTTCGGATTCCCCGGGCTCGTCGCGGGCATCGCCATCGGCAACCTGCTCAGCGGCGCGCTGGCACAATGGATGGCTCGCCGGGTTTTAAACAGCGAAGCATGAGTTTTCCACTATTTAAAAAAGCGAACCGCTAATTACGCGAACCGAGCCTCCGGCTGAAAAACTCTTTCGGTTGGTTCTGCTTTTTACCCATCTCCAATTTATTAGTGTCCATTTGCCGCTTCGCTGCCGTCGCACTAGCGCCAGCCTCACTTCGTGTGTGTGAATTAGTGGTTTGAAATTTGCGCCTGCAATAATCATCTTATGCGCAGTTGCGCAGTTGATGATATGTAAGAGAAGCATCGACAGATGCTTCTCTTCGTGGTTTAACAGCCCGCTTATGACGAAAAAAGGTGAAATCATTGAGGTCGAGATTTTTGATACCGCGGACAAAAACCGCTGCATCGGACAGCTCGAGGACGGCATCAAAGTTTTTGTGGAAGGGCCCGTCGCCGTCGGCGACACGGTTCAGGCGCGGGTCACCAAGATCAAAAAGCAGTTTCTGCAGGCGCGCCTCACCGAGGTCATCAAATTTTCTGATCGCCGCACGGAGCCGCGTTGCAAATACTTCGGCGTTTGCGGCGGATGCAAGTGGCAGCACTTCGACTATTCCGAACAGCTGCGCGTGAAGCGTAAGCAGGTGCTCGATGCCCTCGAACGCCTTGGCGGTTTTGAAAGCCCCGCTGTGGCGGACTGTATTCCGGCCAAAGAGCTGTTTGGCTACCGCAATAAAATCGATATGGATTTTACCGATATGCGCTACCTCACCGCTGACGAAATGGATATTCCCGCGGAGGAACTCGACAAGCCGATCGACTTCGCCCTCGGCTTCCATGCGCCCGGCTGCTTCGCCAAGGCGATTGATATTGATCACTGCGACATCGCCACCGAAGAGATGAATTGTGCAGTGGAAGCGGTGCGCGTCTTTTGTCGCGACCGCAAGCTCTCCATCTATTCCACCTTTAAGAACGAAGGCTTTTTGCGCAACCTCGTTGTGCGGCAGGGCGGCGCGACCGGCGAGCTGATGGTCAACCTGATCACCTCCACGCAGGATGCGGAGCTGATGGCCGAACTGCTGTCCGCGCTGCAGGCCGCGCTCGGCGACAAGCTGACCACCTTTGTGAACGGAATCTGCACGCGTAAAAATCTGGTCGCTTTCAACGAAGAGGAGCATGTGCTCTACGGCGAAGGCTTCATCACCGACCGGCTCGGCGAGTACACCTACCAGATTTCACCCAACTCCTTTTTCCAGACCAACACCGCGCAGGCCGAAGTTCTTTATAACGAGATTATCAAGCAGGCGGCATTTAATGGATCAGAGACCGTCTACGACCTCTTCTGCGGAACGGGCTCCATTGCGCTGTTCGCCGCCAAACACTGCGGCAAAGTGCTCGGCATCGAGCTGGTCGAAAGCGCCGTCGCCGACGCCCAGAAAAATGCCGACACGCAGGGCGTTGAAAACTGCACCTTCCGCCAGATGGATTTGATGCACTTTGGCAAAATCCGTGAAGAGCTCGAAGCGTTCGGGCTGCCGGATCTTGTGATTACCGACCCGCCGCGCGCGGGCATGCATCCCAAGGCGGTGCAGATGCTGCGCGAGCTCACGCCGCCCGTGGTGATTTATGTCAGCTGTGGCCCCGCCTCGCTGGCGCGCGACGGACAGATGCTCTGCGAAGAGGGTCTCTACAAACTGGTTAGCTGTCAGCCGGTCGATATGTTCCCGCAGACCAACCATGTGGAGAGCGTCGCTCGCTTCGAGCTGTGTTCATGAAAATGGATGAAAAGATTCTGATGTGCTGACTGTGTCAGATAGGCGGAATTGTTTCATAACATTGATTTTCATCCATTTTCACCGAAGGCGCGACGATTCCCGCACATCTGCGGCGTTGCAGAAGATTCGCTGTAGATTTCTACAGCTTCACCTTCTGACGTCTTGCATCTGTACGAGACTTATCGCGTGAACAATGCTCGGCAAAGTGAACTCATAGCATGAGGGCACAGCGCTTCGCGGCGTGAGGGCTGACTCTAAGGTGATTTTCCAAACCTTTGAAAGCCACAGCGTGGCGGCTCATCTGTTTGGCATGGGGTAGGGTGGTCTATCCTGAGCATCGTCGAAGGGCTGTCCCAGCCGTCCGCGCATCCGCAAGGCGGCGCGATGGAGACATTACGCCCTGCAATTTTGTTTGTAGGTCGAGCTTCTTCGGCATCCCGAAGAGCTTGAGTGCCGGATATAGCTTTATTTAAAACCAGTTGAAGGCTGGGGCGCAGTTGGCTAAACCTGTATTCGGCAGGTGCCGGATATAGGTCAGATCATGCTGCTAGAATTATTCTTGGCCTTGTCTTTTTTGATCTGCCGTTGTTCCGGTGCGGCGGAGTTCGTCCTATCTTTTTTCCACCCGAGCTATTGCGAGAGAGGCTGGTGTAATGCGCCAGCAACGCAACGCAGAGGAGTGGCAAACATTGGGAAAAAAGTTCCAAGCATGAACCACTCCCGCTGGTCGTTATTTTTATTTCAGAAAAATTATCTATCGCTACGCTTTCGGGGAAAACTAAAAATGGCGAAGAATCCGTTTCGCGATTTTTCGCGTGTTTCGCGGGCCAAAGAATGGAGAATCTGGGCTGCGGAGAACACGAGTTGAAAATCTGACCGCTAAACACGCGAAATGACGCGAAAGAAATTTGGCGCGAAGCGGTGCGGGTCATATTTCTACAACCGCAGATGACGCGGATAAAAAGGGTGGGGCGATGCGTCCCGCAGAGCCGGCGGCAGTGTGGGTCAGGTTTAACCACGAAAACCACGAAAATAAAAAGGTAGGGCTGTCCTAGCCGTCCGCGCATCCGCAAGGCGGCGCGATGGAGACATTACGCCCTGCAATTTTGTTTGTAGGTCGAGCTTCTTCGGTATCCCGAAGAGCTTGAGTGCCGGATATAGCTTTATTTAAAACCAGTTGAAGGCTGGGGCGCAGTTGGCTAAACCTGTATTCGGCAGGTGCCGGATATAGGTCAGATCATGCTGCTAGAATTATTCTTGGCCTTGTCTTTTTTGATCTGCCGTTTTTCTTTGAGGCTGTGCTGCGGCTCTTTTTTCTTTTCCCGCTTGCTCTTGTCCTGTTTTCCTTTGTCGCCCATGTCCATTCCTCCGGTTGCTGGATGTGATCCCTAATGCTGAAGGTTCGTAATGGCACCTGCATGTCGATGCCAGCGGCGGGCTTGTTTGGGCCGATCCGTCGAACGCATTTAATGGTAAACCTCTTCCACAAAACCACAACACATTCTGTGTGCAGGTTGTGCTGGCACAATCAGCCTTCTCAGTCGAACTGCGTTGGCAGGTCTGGGTTTTGATAATGCCGGTGGAGCAACTCGATGTGCTGCGGCAGGGTGCGGTGCTCGGAGAGCGGCGGCAGATCATCCAGATCAAAGAAAGCGGCGTCGGTGATGTCGTGGCACAGCTCATCGGCTTCGCCCGTGATCTCGCACAGGAACATCAGTTTGTAGATGTGGAACGGGTGGACGTGTTCTGCTTTCTGATAGTGCAGGTCGCGGTCGAGCACGGCGACGAGTTTGGTGCAGTGGACCGGATAGCCGGTTTCCTCGCGCACTTCACGAATGACGGCCTCGCTCGGCCTGTCGTTCACATCCGCCCAGCCGCCGGGCAGGCTCCAGCAGTCATCATCCTGCTCGCGGGAGAGCAAAATTTTTCCATCCTGAAACACCGCGCCGCGCACATCGACTTTCGGGGTGGCGTAGCCAGATTCGTTTTTGAAGATGGTTTTCCAGTGGCCGGCCTCAACATCGGATGTGGCGGCCATCATTTCGGCGGCCAGCTCGCGCAATTCTTCGCAGCGCTCCTTTTCGTAAGGATCTTTAGTGTAGGTCAGCCCGGCTTGCGCCAGCGCTGCAATCCTGCGTGCCCATGTGATGGCATTGGATTCTGAGCCGTCTTCTTTTGTTTCGTACTCTGTCATAAGAGAGCTTCCCTTATTGCCACGAAGTCTCGAAGACACAAAGCGATGCAAGGGCAGGTCCGGTTAGTGATTCTTTGAATCTTTGTGCCTTAGTGGCCGAAATATATAACCCTATTCTTTAACGGCGTTAGCGCTGCAATCCTGCGTGCCCACTCGATGGTTTTATTTTCGAACATATTTCAGGTCAAATTATCAGTAACTAAACTGGATCAGTTTTTCCCACGAATCTGCACGAATC
>Ga0307990_1001012_pt1 | contig 24115 bp, 24 predicted proteins | sample EllFjometagen129_FD_203168 | JGI IMG/M metagenome (GOLD analysis project Ga0307990, IMG submission 203168) | Marine microbial communities from Ellis Fjord, Antarctic Ocean - #129 | ecosystem: Environmental > Aquatic > Marine > Unclassified | place: Southern Ocean | collected 2014-10-08
ATTGCCTTTGTCTGGATTTCTATCGTTTCCGGCTGCTGGGTGAAATCAATGCAATTCACTGGACAGGCTTTTTCACATTTGCCGCATAAAATGCAGTTCTCAATATCAAGAACTGCGTATTGGGGAACAGCGGTGGAAAATGGAACCCGGACAGCTTTGGTCGCGCCATAATCAAGATCAAAGGGATTTGGCAGGGTGATAGGACAGGCGTATTCACACTGACGGCAACCTGTGCAATCTACTTCATTTACATAGCGGGGCTTTTTGAGAACTTCAGCGCTGAACCCGGTGCTATTTTTTTCGAGGGTTTGAACTTCGTGATAGGTAAGTAACTGGATGTTGGAATGATGCGCTACGGCAGACATCTTGGGAGTTGTGATGCAGCTGCAGCAGTCCAGAGTTGGGAAGACCTTACTGAGGGCAATCATCTTGCCGCCTATACTGGCTTCCTTTTCTACCAATGCGACCTGGTAGCCCTGATCTGCGAGATCAAGTGCAGTTTGCATCCCGGCAATGCCGCCGCCAACGACAAGAGCATCAACTTGAATTTTTCTCAAGGTAGTATCTCCTCTTTTGTGTGCGACTGTGTCGGACTAAATCTGCTAATCATATTTTTACCGGAACCTTCATGCTGCAACTGGTTCCTGTCCTGTAAATGCTGCCATTTCATCCTTAACAAATCCAATTTCATAAAGCAGCAAATTCATTTGATTGACTTCTTTCAGGAATGGTTTGGTACAAACTGTACAGATTGCGGTCAGTTTTAACCGGCGGGTATCTATACCTTGTTCTTTCATGATCGGGTAGGTATTATTAATAATCTTGGCAGCCCGGTCGGGTCCACCTTTATACGGACTATCTGTTCCACTGTACATGACGATCACACCATCAAGACCGCGGTTGAAAATTCTGAGATAAAAATCCTCATTAAACATACTCGGGCAGAGCACTGGTAGGATGTAAGTGTTGTTGGGATAGTCTGTATGCAACTGTCCTACTGCATCCGCTCCAGCATATCCTCCCGAGGTTGTAGCCAGGATGAGAATTTTTGGTGTTTTGCATTCTGACCAATTTTCCATGGTTGTATCCTCTATGCAGACATAGAAGTATCCCGCAAGCCAGTTTGAGCTGCGGGATACTTGGAACAGTTAAGTTTATTTCTTGCGTCGAATGAAAAGTCTCTCATATCCATCGGCGTGTACATCACCGAGATATTCGTGTCCAACTTTTGCACACCAGCGAGGCATATCAGATTTGGTATTTTCATCGCCGGCCCAAAGCTCAAGAATTTCTTCTACTTTTACTTTACCGATGCTTTTTTTGGCTTCTAGTAAGGGACCGGGGCAGGCCATCGCCCGGGCGTCAACTACTTCTGCAGCTACTATTTTTTCTAGTTCTTCTGGGGACATTTCTTTCTCCTTATCAGTAATGGAACAAAATGATTAAAGATTTTTAGATAGGATTGGACAGATTCTATTGAATTTGGTATCTGCAATCCTGTAGTAGATTTCTCTGCCATCCCGGCGTGAAAGCAAAACACCTTTGTTCTTCATCAACCGGAGATGCTGAGAGGTGTTTTGCATAGAGGTGTCAATCTCCTCTGATATTTCACTTACGGTCAATTCACGGTTCCCAAGCACCCAGACGATTTGAATCCTATGGGCGTTTCCCAGGATGCTGCAAAATTCTGCCTGATCTTGGGCTTCTGCTATCTCATTTGGGTTCATAATCAACTCTCAATCAATCAAATGATTACTTAATTACATGACCGGGATAAGTATAGGATTGAGGTTGTTTCTGAATAAGTGCAATTTATCACAAGTGATATCGGGACTATGAATGGGTAATCATAGAAAAAACCTATAGTGATGACTGGGCGGTATTTTTCACTGAGTGAGATTTTTCGGGAATTATGCTTAGAATATTGCTAGAGCGATTAGGATTTTAGGAATTTATGGAAGGTAAATAAAAGATAGAGTATGCTGGCAATTTGGTTTACTAGTTGTTAGAATACAAATAATAAATTGAAGGAGAAATTATGAATAAGGAATTCTATCGCGGAAAAACAGCCCTGATCACTGGATCAGGTAGGGGGATAGGTCGGGCGATCGCATTACATTTTGCGTCACTTGGAGCAGATATCGTGGTGAATTACTTCCGAAATCGAGAGCCGGCTGAGGAAACTGCGCAGCAGATTTTCAACCTTGGGGTTCGTGCAGAAATTGTAAAAGCAAATGTTGGTGATATGGCCGATCTCGAGAAACTTGTTGCTGAAACAGACCGGATATTTGACGGCCTGGATATACTGATCAGCAATGCGGGATCGGGATATAATCGTCCAATTCTTGAGCAGCGCCCTAAAGGTTGGGATTGGACCATGAATATCAATGCCAGGGCATTTCTTTTCCTGGCTCAAAAATCTGTTCCCTTGATGGAAAAACGCGGCGGCGGCTGGATAGTCAGTATATCCTCTCCCGGGTCCATCCGGGTTCTGCCGGAATATGCTGTTGTGGGTGCCAGCAAAGCTGCTATAGAGGCATTGACCCGCTACATGGCTGTGGAATTCGGTTCAAAAAACATATCTGTGAACGCTGTATCACCGGGCATTGTGGCAACTGAAGCCTTAAAGCATTTTAATACCATGCAGGATGAAGATCTGCTGGATAAGATCGCAGACCAGACACCGGCGGGACGGATTGTCAAACCTGAAGATGTTGCAGCTATTGTCGCATTTTTGTGTTCTCCAAATGCTTCCATGATCCGGGGACAAACTATCATAGCGGATGGTGGATTTACCCTCCCGGCGAGCGGTTTACAAAGGCCGTCCTGAGTAAATTCAATTGAAAAGATCCAATAAATTTATGGTTTTCCTCATGATTCCTGCTTGCGGATTGAGATCGTTGTTATAAGAAAATCTTTTTGATTGACAAGACAATCATGTCCTTGATATATATTCGAATTATGCTATACTCCACTTCTAAGTGATAATTTTCCAATTATCAAATTTCCCACTATCAAATTGAATAGCAAAACCCTCTAATTTACTAGTTTAGCAGTACCTTTGAATCATAGAGAAAATCATACCGGGTTTACCCCTATCAGCTGGAAGGGAAGTCCCGTTCGTACGAGCAGTAGGTGAGTAGATTCTCTTAGGGTAGCAGAATAATAAAAGAATCAGTAACCGTTTTATTCTTTTAGTATGACTTGTATAGGAATTTTTCTTCATTATTGGCGAGGAGGTGAAGTGGAAAACAATTGATTTCCAAGTGTAAACAAGTTCTATTTTTTCATAATTTCCCTAAGGAGGAAACAGTATGTCTAAGAGATATTATCTATTTAGTATCGTAATCGCCGCCAGTTTGATTCTGGCTGCTTGCGGTAGCACAGCGAAAGCTCCTGATGTTTGTGCCGAAAATCCTGATGAGACAGTATGTGCCGTTATTGAAGCAGGCAGCACCATTAAAATTGGATATGCTGGACCGATGGCTGGCGACTACTCTGCCTTTGGTACTGATATCTCCAAAGCCGGTTTGCTGGCTATAGATGATGCTGGTGAATTCGAAGGTTTCACCTTCGAATTACTGGTAGAGGATACCCAGGGAAGTGGCGAAGGTGGCGCATCTGTGGCCAACCTTTACGTTTCTGATCCGGATGTTGTGGCGATCGCTGGCCACACTTTCTCTGGTTCCACAGCAGCTGCCATCCCGATCTACAATGAAGCCCGGCTGCCGATGCTTTCCCCATCCGCAACCCGCGCTGACCTGACCGAAGGTCCGCAAGATGTCTTCAACCGTATTCCATTCACTGATGACCTGCAGGGTCAGTTCGCTGGAGAGTATCTCTTCAACGTTCTTGGTGTGACCAAACTGGCTGTCATGCACGATGGTGATGCATATGGTAAGGGTGTTGCTGAGAAAGTCCAGGAAGTATTCATGGGCCTCGGTGGAGAAGTTGTTGCCGTTGAAGCTATCACTCCTGGCGAAACCGATTACAGCGCTGTTTTGACTGATGTTGGCGCCTCCGATCCCGAAGCCATCTACTTTGGTGGATATTATCCTGAAGCGGCAGTGATAGCCCAGGGTATGCCCGTTGCTGGTATGGAAGGTGTTATTCTCTTCAGCGATGACGGTAGTTATGGCGCGGCCTTTATCGAGTTAGCTGGTGCTCAGGCTGAGGGTGTATATGCCGCGACTGGCGCACCGTTAGAAAGTGCTGCAAAAGCTGAGTTTGATACTTACTTTGAGAGCATCTATGGTGATCCTCCCGGAGCAATCTCAACATTCACCTGGCATGGTTATGACATTGTTGATGCATTGGTCCAGACCATTAAATCTGTTGCTATCCTCGGTGAAGATGGGAATCTCTATATTCCTAGAGAAGCATTGGTTGCTGCAGTTAACGGTTTGACCGATTACGATGGTCTGACAGGAATGTTGACCTGCAATTCAGGCGAGTGCAATGCTTCCGGCCCGTCCTTCCAGGTAGTACAAGATGGCGCCTGGGTTATTCCCTAGCAAATAGATCTGTTTTGGAACGTTGTTATTACATGCGAGGCAAGCTTCATCTGCTTGCCTCGCTGAACCTTGCATAAAACAAATAGTGAACTTTAGATTTACGTTCTAGTTATAAGAAGGACAATTATGAGTGATCCCAAACCGAAAAAAACAGCCAAACGGATAAATTCTTTTAAGGTAACTCAAGTAATTATCTCTATTTTATTTCTGGCATTCCTGTCCTGGCGCTTATATACAGTTATTAGTTCTGGCGTTTACGGGCCAGATACCTGGGTCAGATTTGCCATAAGTGGTTTGATCATTGGCAGTGTTTATGCTGTGATAGCCATTGGATATACACTGGTTTATGGAATCCTTTTCATGATTAACTTCGCACATGGAGAAATCATGATGCTGGGCGCATTTTCTGGGTATTTTGTGTTTGAAGCCCTTAAATCCATCCCTGTAGCTTCTACGGGAATGAGCTTTTTGGATTCCTACCAGATCATATCTGTTGTACTGGCATTTATAGTTGGTATGTTTATGTCCGCTATGTCGGGTTATTTTTTGGAACGGATTGCTTATCGCCCCCTACGTGGAGCGCCCAGATTAATTCCACTGATCAGTGCAATTGGCGCTTCTATTTTCCTGCAAAATGCCGCTCAAGTAATGTTTGGGCCAAAGCGCAGAACCTATTACAACCCGATGTCTTTAGCCCGGAGTCAGGGTTGGCGTATCCCGATCGGTGGCGAGGAAGTGATCCTCACCTATACTGGTGCATTGACATTTGTATTATCTCTGCTGCTCCTGATCGGCCTCTATACGCTGGTGATGAGAACCCGTTATGGCAGGTCCATGAGGGCTGTCGCTGAAGATAAACAAACCGCCGCTTTGATGGGAATTAATGTGGATCAAATAATCAGCAATACATTCCTCATCAGTGGTGCTCTAGGTGGAGCAGCGGGAGTGATGTGGGGTATCCACAATGGCATCATATATCACTATGTTGGTTTTATTCCTGGACTAAAGGCTTTTACCGCCGCAGTGCTGGGAGGAATTGGTAACATCCCTGGTGCTATGGTAGGGGGTCTCCTGCTGGGTATAGTTGAGTCTGTTGGACCAGCAGCCCTGGGATTGGATTTTCAGCTTAAGGATGTGATTGCATTTTCCATCCTGGTCCTGATCTTGATTTTCCGCCCCTCAGGCATTGTAGGTGAAGTATTATCGGAGGAGAAAGTCTGATGAAGGACCTAATTAAACAAGGATCGCGATTAGGATTGATATTTGGTGTAGTTATCATTTTCTTGATCTTATTCGGCTTAACTACTACTTTATCTGATATCTTGGGCGAATTTGTAAATATCGAATCTAGAACACGCACTGGAAACCCTGCCGGTTTAATGATCTTTTTTGCTATATTAAGCTTGTGGGCAGGCTCCAAATCAACGTCAGCTGATAGATCGAATTTTAAATCTGCCCTGATTTCTGGGGTATCGGTGAGTTTGATCATCGCTTTAATAATCTCAGCTTTGATACTTTTGGTTGGTTATCTAGACAGTATTGATGTCTCGATGCGAGATTATTTAGCACAACTGGATCATCTTTCTGTCTCTTTTCTTCTCTATGGAAGAGAACTTGCTGCAGGAGTTTTAATAACATTTGGAATATTCTTTGTTTTTGGAATCCTGGGAGCGTTGCTGTCCTATTGGTATGAAACTAAAAAGGTTGGAGAGGCCATCCAGAAACAAGCTTTCATTCTAAAAGATAAAGCGCTGGATTCGAAACTAGCAAAACGATATATAGAACACCCCAGAGCCAAATGGATTGGTTATGGCCTATTGGGCCTGGTGATTTTACTTACGCCCCAGTTTTTAGGCAAATATTGGAATTACGCCATGGGAACCGTTGGTATTTATGTCCTGATGGGTTTGGGCTTGAATATCGTAGTAGGTCTGGCTGGATTGCTTGACCTGGGTTATGTGGCGTTTTTTGCGATTGGCGCTTACACAATGGGTCTGTTAACTACTCCGGCTCCGATTGCTCTTCAATTAGGATTTTGGCCGGTTCTGATCCTCAGTATAGTCTTCGCTGCGTTTGCGGGAATCCTTCTTGGAATACCTGTGCTTCGTATGCGAGGAGATTATCTGGCGATCGTTACTCTTGGGTTTGGAGAAATTATCCGGGTTTTGATCCGGAGTGATATGATGGCTCCCTACCTGGGAGGTCCACAGGGGGTTAGGGATATTGCAGGACCAAGCTTGTTTGGACTTTCCATCTCCAGTGAAAAATCATATCTATATCTGATCATCATGGGTATTCTTTTGACAATCTTGTTCACAAATTACCTTCAGAACTCTCGTGTTGGCCGGGCTTGGATGGCTATGAGAGAGGATGAAACAGTAGCTCAGGCCATGGGTATCAATACCTTGTACTATAAATTGATGGCTTTTGCAACTGGTGCTGCATTCGCCGGATTGGGAGGAGCTTTATTCGCTGCCAGGAATCAGTACACTGGTCCTGCAGATCATACCTTAATGGTGTCTATCAACGTTCTTTCGCTGTTAATTGTAGGCGGCATGGGTAGTGTACCTGGTGTGATCATAGGCGCTTTTGTTTTAAAAGGACTTCCTGAAATTCTCAGGGAACTGGAACTATACCGATTGTTGGTTTTCGGTGGTTTGTTAGTTTACATGATGATCATACGTCCGGAAGGTATCTGGCCTGCGCCGAGGAGAATGATGGAACTCCACGCAGATGAAGGGGACGGAATACCACCGGAAGAAGGTTTAGTAGGAGAAGAGGGTTAGATATGAGTATCTTAGAAACCCGTGGAGTTACTAAAAGATTTGGGGGATTGTCTGCTGTTGATAACGTTACTATCCAGATACCAGAAGGATCGATCTATGCCATCATTGGTCCCAACGGGGCCGGAAAAACAACCCTGTATAACTGCATCACTGGATTTTATCCTTCTGATGAAGGAGATATGTTATTCCAGGGAAAATCCCTGGTCGGTTTATCTCCCGATCGCATCACCAAAAAAGGGATATCCAGAACGTACCAGAATATTCGCTTATTCCCGGCGATGACCGCAATTGAAAATATTTTGGTTGGTGCTCATCCGCGTTTAAAATCCAATTGGCTTGATGCGATCCTGCATACGCCCAGGCAAAGAGCTGAAGAAAAAGAGGCTCTCAAGAAAGCCCAGGAATTGCTCGATTTTGTAGGTTTAAAAGGAAAAGGCGATCTATTCGCCCGTAATTTGCCTTATGGCGCCCAACGACGCCTGGAAATGGCCCGAGCTTTGGCCAATGATCCAAAGATCATTCTATTGGACGAACCTACTGCTGGTATGAATCCTAATGAATCAGTTGTAATGATGCGCTTTATTGAAAATCTAAGAGACGAACTTGGAATCACCATTCTTCTTATCGAACATGATATGAAAGTAGTAATGGGGATCAGCGAGTTCATCTATGTCTTGGACTTTGGCCAGTTAATCGCCAAGGGAACCCCGGGAGAGATTCAAAAGAATCCCCAGGTAATTGAATCCTATTTAGGCCGGGGAGCTGCTGGATCAGCATAAGCAGTCCTCAAAGAGAATCTAATTATGGCTATGCTTGAAGTTAATAACATTCATACGTATTATGGAAATATCCACGCCCTTAAGGGTGTCTCGATTACCGTTGAGGAAAAGGAAATTGTGACCTTGATCGGCGGAAATGGCGCTGGTAAAACTACCACTTTACGTTCCATCAGTGGGTTGATTCCACCTCGTAAGGGAGAAATCTTCTTCGAAGGGGAAAAAATATCCGATACTCCTGCTCATGAGCTGGTATATAAAGGTATTACCATGGTGCCGGAGGGAAGGGGGATCTTCGCCCGATTAAATGTGTTTGAAAATTTGGATATGGGAGCATATTCCCAATCTGACCGCTCAACTTTTGATGATGATCTCGAACGGGTTTTCCAACTTTTTCCGAGATTAAAAGAAAGACGAAACCAGGTATCAGGTACATTATCCGGTGGAGAACAGCAGATGCTGGCAACAGCCCGGGCATTAATGGCTAACCCTCGACTACTTTTGATGGACGAACCTTCAATGGGCTTGGCACCAATCCTGGTGGAAAGTGTGTTTGAAACCATCCAGGCGATCAATAAAACTGGAACGACTATCTTGCTTGTGGAACAAAATGCAACTGTCGCTCTTGCAATTGCAGATCGAGGATATGTGCTGCAAACCGGAGAGATCGTTTTGAAGGACAGCGCCGAGAACTTACGCAAGAACGAAATGGTTCAAAAAGCCTATCTTGGAATGGATTAAAACAGTATTGTTTTTACTTAACAGTCCTGTGGTGTTAAAATACACCACAGGACTGTTATATTAAATGGAGACTCGTTGATATGCCAAGCGCAGAAATTATAGCCATAGGAACGGAATTGTTATTGGGGGAAATAGTCGATACCAATACCCAGGAAATTGCCCTTGCTTTGCGAAAGATTGGCGTGGATGTTTATCGGACAGGCATGATTGGGGACAATCCCGATCGGATTGTTGGAATGCTGCTGGAAAGCGTAGATAGGGCGGATATTGTGATTCTGACAGGAGGATTGGGTCCAACAGTTGATGATCCAACCCGCCATGCTATTGCCCAGGCATTTGGCCTCGATTTGGAGTTTCATCAGGATCTGTGGGATGAGATTGTGAGACGGTTCGAAAAGTATGGCATCCAACCTCCGGAAAATAACAAACAACAGGCCTATTTACCGGCTGGTGCAGATAGCCTTCCCAATCCACGGGGGACAGCCCCTGGTATTGGATTGGAGATCCAGGATACCCTGATCTATGCAATGCCAGGTGTGCCTGTAGAGATGGAAGGAATGGTCAAAGAACAGGTGGTACCCAGGATCACAGAACGGTTTGGCCTGACTGGTGTGATCCTTATCCGTAATATCCGTGTGGAGGAAATTGGCGAATCTCGTATTGATGCATTGATCAGTGATCTGGAAGAACTCGCCAACCCAACCGTGGGATTGGCAGCAGGAAAAGGTTATGTGCTGGTGCGAATAACAGCCAAAGCTGAGAACGAGGAAGTGGCTGAGGCTCTGCTGGAGGATCTAGAAAAAGAGATCCGGGAACGATTATCGGATTGGACAGATCTGGACCCCGGAAAATTATAAAGAATTTGATCTACCGGTATTATCCCCATAATAAAATCGCTGTGAATCCTGCGATCAGAGGGATTAATAATCCAATCGTCCAGCGAATGGCTGTAAAACGCCACCCCATAAATGGAAGTTCAAAACTGATTGCCAGCAGTGATTGGGTTGAATAACTGGTGATGAGAGAGATCACTGGGCCGAGACCTGCTCCAGCCTGGACCAGGATGCCTATGATCGGAAAAACGACATAGGGTCCCCCCGGAAGCAGCGTACCCAGGAATTCGGCTGTGATAATACCCTGCCAGCCTGTCTCAGGACCGATCCAGGCTGTCACCAGGTCTTCGGGGGAGAGGATATTAACAAATCCTGCAATAATAAAAGCCAGAATAATTAACAAACCGTTCTTTTTTGTGGTTAACCAAGCCAATTGGGTTCCCCGTTTGACTGTACTTGCCCCCTTTTTCCAACTGAAAAGCAACAAGATCAGGGTGATAATCCAGAGAACGAGCGTAGAAGTATTCATTCTTGAACATTCTCACGGATATTTTGTATATATCTGCCGAAGATCCATTCGACCAAAATACCGAGCAGCGGTGGGATTAAAAAAGTGATCAGGTAGCGTCGAATGGTGATACTTGATCCGAGGAGGGCAAATTCGTAAGGCAACCTGGATACTGACCAGAGATTTTTAGCAGTTACAAAAGCAACCAGTACTCCCAAACCTGCGCCAGAGGATAAGAGGGCGCCAGCGATGGGGTAGTAGACGTATGGTCCTCCTGGTATGAGTCCGCCTCCAAGGCAAGCCAACAGAATCCCCTTTATGCCGGAATCCTGTCCCAGCCAATGAGTGATAAATTCTTTTTTTACCAGGGCTTGTATTAGACCAGCTGTCATAAAGGCGGCAACAAGGAGTGGGATCTCCCGAACTAAGATAGTGATTCCGCTTTTAATTCCCCCGTAAACTAAAAACCAACCTCCTCGTGAAAAAGCAATATATGCCAGGATTAAGATCACACCTAGCAGTAAAGAAGGTATCCAAATTTTTTTTAGGAAGGATTGCATAGTTTATTATTTATCTACTGGAAGGGTAATAGTGAAGGTAGTACCTACATTCACTTCGCTAGTAAGGGAGATCTCACCACCATGGTCAGTAATGATCTGTTTTACAACAGATAGGCCGAGTCCTGTACCGGGGACCTGGTCCCTGTGGCTTCTAACTCGGTAGAACTTTTCGAAGATCAAGGATTGTTCATCTTCCGGAATACCTAATCCTGAATCAGATATCGAGATGATGACCAGTTTCTTCTTGGCTACTGCCTTTAGGGTGATCTCTCCCCCCTCATGATTGTATTTGACAGCATTATTCAGCATATTCGAAAAAGCTTGTTTGAGCTGTTTTCGATCACCGGTAACCCGGGGGAGTGTTTCTGGCAGATCAAGATTAAAATTAATGGCCTGATGTTGTGTATCTGAGCAGAAGATATCGTAGCATTCCGTGAGCAGCTCGCGGATGCTGAATTCCGAGACGGAATATTGCTTCCTGCCGGACTGTAAGCGGGCCAGGTCCAGGAAAGATGTTGACATATCAGACAGAGCTTCGATTTCCGCTTCCATAATATCGATCATTTTTCTCTTTTGTTGATCATCTACTCGGTTGCTTTTAAGCAGATGGGTGGCTGCATTCAACGCAGAAAGTGGAGTGCGGATCTGATGGACAAATTCTCCAATCAGGTCAGATTGGAGGAATAAGCGAGAGTTGTCGATGGCCACAGTAGCTTGGGCCCCCAAAGCCAGCATCACGTCCTGATCTTCCTGGGTGAATTTTCCTCCACGCTTGTTGATCACTTCGAGGACTCCAATCACTTTCCCTTTGGATAAGAGAGGTATACCCAATAGGGAATCAGTTTTGATATTTGTGACTGTATCGATGCTGTTAAAATGCCGTTTATCTTCCTGGGGATCGTCGACAATAATCGGCTTTTGGTTTTTAACTATCCAGCCGGCGATGCTTTCCTCGAGCGGTACAACCAGCCCGCGGTTTAGCCCCGTGTCTAGATTGGTCGCCGCCTGAAAGTAGAGTGTGTTCTTTGCAGGATCGAACATCAAGATCGAGGCTTCTTCTGAATCCGACACCTCACTGGCTGCTTTCACGATTTTGGACAGCAGGATATTGAGGTCCAATTCCGATGCAAGGTCACAAGATATATTGATCAACTTTTGATAGCTATTTATCAGTGTCGGTTTGGTTTTTTTCTTTTTCATTAAGTACCTTTGCGGTGATGAGAGGTAGAACTTCAGCCAGATCTCCCTGCAGGTTGACAACTGACTGGTCATCAAGATGAGTGTGTGAATAATTTAGAATGATGATCTTCGCCCCATTTCCGAGGGCTGATAAAGGCAGATCACAAGCAGGTGTCACTGTTAATGAGGATCCCAGGATTAATAAAAGGTCGCAAGCCATAATTTCCTGGCGGGCAGATCTCCATTTATCTGCCGGGAGCTGCTCTTCATAGAGGATGATATCTGGTTTCATCAATTCTCCACAAAGGGGGCAGAGTGGTTTTTCCCCGTTGTTCAGGAAATCATTGAGAATATCCTGATTGATATCTATCTGTTTGAAGCATCCCAGGCATGTTAGGGTTTGAAAAGTTCCGTGAACTTCAATAACGTTTTTTGACCCAGCCTTTTGGTGTAAGGCATCGATATTCTGAGTGATGATGGCCTGTAGAAAATTCTTCTCTTCCAGTCTGGCAAGGGCATAATGAGCTGGATTGGGATCTGCTTCGAATAATTTTCCCATGAATGGGCGCATCCAATCATAAAAACGGTCTGGATGATAACGAAAAGCGCTCAGAGTTGCGACTTCCATTGGAGAATATTTTGTCCAGATCCCACTGCCGGGAGAACGAAAATCGGGAATACCGGAGGGCGTTGATATTCCGGCGCCAGATAATGCAACGCAATAACTTGCCTGGCTGATTAGGTCAGAGGCTTTTTGGATCAGGATAATATTTTCTTCAGTGGGAAGCATAATGCTATTATTCCAGAATCAATTTCGCCAGGTCACGGAATTGTTCTGCGGTCATACTCTCTTCAGGACGCTGAATTATTGGAATATTCTTTGCCGCCGCCTGATAGGCGAGTTCTGGCACTGGTGTAAAAATCTGGTCGATTTTCCTTTCAAGCTGGTTTTCTGCCTGTTCCCAACTAAGCTGCACACCTGAACGCTGGCGATTGATCAAGACAGTAATGAAACGCCCTTGACTAATCCCGCTGTTGATAAGATCCTGGATTAGAATTCTGGTCTGGGTGATATTCGAAGGAGAGGGTTCAAGGCAAATCAGGATCTTGTCACATACCGGAAGGACCGCGGAGTTTATTGGTGTTAATGAGGGACCAAGATCGATGATGGTAAAGGTGGCCAGAGTATGGAGCTCTTTTGCGATCTGTACGAATTGTTCTACGTGAGTGATGTATTTAGAATCAGATGGATTGTGAGATGATAACAGGGTCTTTATTCCGGTTTTGTGCTCCATTAACACATCTGGAAAGAAAATTGATATATCAGTACCTGGTTCCTCATCCAGAATTTTGATCAGGCCGCTGGTGTTCTGTACATCAAGATCCATCCCAATAGTTCCCTGGCCGGGTCTGAAATCAGCCAGAATTGTTTCTTCACCTGATTGATTGTGAATTTCGATTGCCAGGTTAGTTGCCAGGGTGGAGTTACCTATCCCGCCCTTTGCGGAGATAATGCTGATGAGTGTGCCTTTTTCAGCTACTACCACCCCGCGACCAGAGGAACGCTGCGGGGAGCGTTTTAATACAGAGTTTACCTGGGCGAATAATTCTCTGGGGCGGGCAGGTTTAGTAATGTAAGCGTCCGCACCTGCTTCCAGGCCTTCAACTTTGTCATCCACCTGACTGCGGGCAGTGAACATGATTATCGGAGTGTTTTCAGTTGCTGGATTGGTACGGATGGATCGGGCGATCTCATAACCATTAATATCGGGGATCATTACATCCAGAAGGATCAGGTCAGGATATTCCTTGTTTGCCAGCTGCAGGCCTTTATCCCCGGTTGTGGAAGCTAGGATTCGGAACCCTTTCCTCTCAAGCATGATACCTACTAGCTTCAGAGTATCAATATCGTCATCAATAATTAGAATCGTTTGAGTCATGATGTGCCTCAGAGTTAACGATCAAAACATGTTAATTGAATATACCATAGATTATAATGTGAAAATGGTATTCAAATCCCTTGACCAAGTATTGCCAATTATCGAACCGCCAATTGTTGTTGGTATCTCCGGTGGCGTTGACAGCATGGTTCTTCTGCATGCCATGCAGGAAAAAGGTTATGCCCCTATAGCTGCTCATTTTAACCATAAACTTCGGAGCGAATCGGACCAGGAAGCGGAGAAAATTCAAAATTACTGCATGGAAGTGGGCCTTCCGTTCCGGTCCGGATCTGGTGATGTGCGTAAATTTGCCGGTGATGGCGGATACTCGATCGAAGAAGCAGCCCGCATCCTGCGCTATCAGTTTTTATTCGATGTAGCGGTCACTGAAATGGCTGGAGCTGTGGTGGTTGCCCATCACGCAGATGATCAAGTTGAAACCATATTGATGAACCTGCTCAGAGGTGCGGGAACCAAGGGTTTATCCGGAATGCAAGTCGTAAGTATTCCAAATCCTTGGAATGAAACGATCCCACTTGTTCGTCCCCTCCTAGAGGTAGCAAAAAAGGATATACTTGGCTACCAGCTTGAACATCAATTTCCTGTGATCGAAGATCTATCGAACCAGGAAAAGATCTATTTTCGCAACAGAATCCGGCTTACCTTGATACCTCAGCTAGAGGCACTTACTCCTGGTTTCCATCAACGACTGCTGCAAACAGCTCAGATATTATCAGCAGAAGACCAAGCGCTGGAATATTTTTGTGATATTGCCTGGGAAACCTGTCGGCATCGCCAGGGAACTAGTTATCTCCAGCTCTCCCGTGATGAACTGTTGGATTATCCCGTGGCTGTCCAGAGGCGGTTGATCCGAAAAGCGTTAAAGAGCCTTCGCCCGGAATATCTCGAGTTAAGTTTTTTGCAGGTAGAGGCAGCTCTTGATTTCGTGAGGACACCGACTCGCAAATCCACAAATTGGGTGGCCAAAGTCAATCTATCTCAATCTCCCAAAATGGTGGTGTTATCAACCTGGGAAACAGATTTGGTTAAAAATCAGTTTCCCCAACTGTTATCTCATAATCATATCCAGATCCCAGACCATGGTGAGATCTCCCTGGGAAATGACTGGTTCTTGACCATATCTGCTGTAGAGTATTCTCAAGATCAATTTGATCAAATAGATATCCCAGGTGAGGATTTCCTGGTTTGGATGGATCGATCTGCGATAACCAGGGATACTGTAATAAGACCTCGCCTGGAAGGTGATATGATCAAACCTCTAGGAATGGGAGGTAGCTCAATGAAAGTGTCGGATATGATGATTAATGAGAAGATCCCAGCTCCATATCGTGAGGACTGGCCTTTGATCAGTGGTAAAGGGACAATTCTTTGGGTTCCAGGGGGTAGGCTGAGTCAGGAGGCGAGTATAACCGGTGATAGTGATTCGTTGGTGGAATTCAAGTTCATACGCCGTAAGAAATAACTCGAACAGATCAGGATAGATCTTCTTCCGGATCTTCTTTTGAGGAATCTTCTTTGCTCAGGATCTGAAGTTTACGACTGATCTCGCGCCACTGCACTTCTGATATCCCTAATTTCTGTCTGATCTTATTTGGCTCCATACCCGCTCGCCAATCCTGTACTGCACAGGTCCAACGGCACATGGAAAAGGAGACGCGTTTTGTAATGCCTGCGTCTGTACCCAGATCTTCCAGGATATATTCAAGCATGCGAGCAGACCAGGGAAAGAGGCGATCGTCCAAATTATGGTGGAGGCGATAGTCCTGATAAGCTGCTGTCCAATCCTGGCTGAGTGTCAATTTCCTTTCTTTATAGCGGTTTTGGGGACTGGCGTAACGGATGAAAACCAGGGGCTCATCTGGAGCGTCAAGCTGAATGTGATTGGGGCTTAAGGAAAGGCATTCTCCCTTCTTGATCCCGGTTTCCAATATGAGTGTGAATAACAGGTAGGAGCGTAGATCTGGATCTGGCAGTAGACGATAAGCCAGGGCAGTATCCAGGATGTTCCTTATTTCTTCCGCGGATAAGATTTTGGGAAGGGGACTGCGGACAGATTTTTGAACTACTTGTTCCGCAGGGTTAGCGGGGATTACACCACCTTCGTGAAGCCAACGGAAGAAGGATTTCAGTGAGGTTATTCTGCGGGCAAGTGTTTTCGGACTGCAGGGCACTTTGCGCTCATGTTCCATCCACCGTAAAAAGTTGTTCAGATCTGCCAGGCTGATCTCGCCGACCTGCCGATCTGGAGGCAAATAGGAGGCAAATAGCCGTAAGTCACCGAGGAAGGCGGTGATAGTATGGGGTGAACTTCCCTGATCATTCAGATAGATCTCCCAGGCCTGGAGGGCGGGAGCGAGAGTGATCCTGGGATTAATTTGGAAAGTGCCTTCGTTGATCATCTCCGAAATCCTTTCGTATAGCCAGTTTCTTAAGTTTACACGAGGCCCATCAGCCTGTCAATAGAGAGGGTTTTTGAGTCCATGATATTAATTCTCGTTTCGCTTACGGATTTTGGAGAGTAACCGTACCGGCTTTGGTTTCGATGGTGAAGTTCAGCCGGGGACCCTGTCCATCCAGGTAGTATTCATTACCCTCTTGCTGCCAATCCCCGGAAAGGATCACCTTTGAAAACGGTCCTTCAAAATTAACCCTGGCGGGTACACCATCAGGAACGCTGATCACCAAGCGGCTGAGTCCGGTTTCAATGAAGATCGAAGTATCTCGCTGCAGCAAACCCGAAAAATCTAGGTTGTAATTTCCAGCACCGCTCTGAAAGATCATTGTCTGGAAATTGGCGTTGCTCAGCTTGTCCATAGTGATATTGGAAGCACCTGTTTCATAACGGAAAGCACTCATAGGGGTGGTATTGGGAGTAGAAAATTTCAACTTCACATTGGCTGCTCCGTCTGCAATGTGTAGATCAGTAATAGCCAATCCGCCGAATTCAAAATCGCCACTATATCCCCCAGCCTTGATACTTAATTCTATGGGGTGGTTCTTAATGGCGATGCTCCAATCGTTCTTAATGGTCTCGTTGATTGTTGGTATGGCATTCAATTTCAAGTTGCCCTGTTTTAATGTGACGCCGTTTTCATCGACCGTAACTTCGGGTTTGAAATCAGACACGTTATAGGTTGCTGTACCAGATAGCAGATCCTGTCCTGGATTCGGAAGCAAGGTCATTTTTCCAACGCCAAATGATAAATTGACATCCAACGGAGTCGGGGCATCCGGGATTGGTACCTGTATTTTTTCGGTTACAGATGGTCCGGTTTTCTGTTCTGTTTTAAATGGAAGTTCAATATTGATCCCACATCCAGAGAGGGGAATTGCCATTAAGATTAACACAAATATACTTCGTATAGACACTTTCATAACTAAACTCCTCAGCTTTATCGCTGATATTGGTTTCTTTATCAGATTTAACAGTGCAGGATTCATTCCAAAGGGAAGATAGGTTCCTGATCACCCAAAACAGGTTCGGGTTTGGTGAGATGGACCTGGATGAAAGCCATCAAACAGGCGGGAATCTCCCGGACATTCCAATAGCCTTCTTCGCGATAGGCGCGCAGGTCTGCGGAGACTCCTACAGCTTCCAACCCCAGGGTTTTACAGGTATATAGGGCTCGAGATAAGTGGAAATTCTGAGTGACCAGAATTATATTGTCAAGCAAGAAGATATCCCTGGCCCGATAACAAGTATCGTAGGTTCTGCGGCCGGCATAATCCAGCACAATATCTTCTTCAGGCATGCCAAGTTCCATGGCGTAAGCTTTCATTGCGCCCGGCTCATTGTAGTTGAGGAAGCGGTTGTCCCCGCTCATCAATACTTTTTCAACTTTGCCGGATTGGTAAAGGAGAACCGCAGTTTCCACCCGGTGCTTTAGTACTGTTGTAGCACCGCCAGATGAAGTTAAACCTGCGCCGAAAACAACAGCTGCCGGAGCCGTGGAAACATCTTCTACTGTGTAGATCTGTTTGCCTGCCTGCTGCACCATAATAACGCGCGGGGCGCTAATCAGAATGATAATTATCAGCAGTAGTAGGTAAAAGACCATTTTTCTTCTTTTCTTAAACACGTGCGAATTGTACCATGTGAGGGTTTTTCAACAGAAAATCTAACCAATTCTTAACATGAGGGGATTGTGATATTTTCTTGCAGACCCATTCTTATTTAATTGGAAAAACAGGTCAGCGATGGAGATCGCGATAAGTTTTAATCGTTTCCTGATATACCTGTTGGATCGGGATATCATTCTCGCGGGCAACTTTCTGACAATCTTCAAACTCAGGTGATACTTTTAGGTTTTTCGTCCCTTCTCCTGCAATTTTAATCCTGATCATTCCAAAGCTGGTTGATACTTCATGAATAATCCTGGGGAGAGAATACCTATCTATCAGCTGTTGCTTGATACCCAGTGTGCTGGTTTCCTTAAAAAGGATCTCCCTCATTTCCTTCGCTTTTTCAACCTCTGACAGGATCTGGATCTGAATACCCGGCCGGTTCTTTTTCATTTGAACGGGAACCAGGCAGACATCCAGCGCTCCTGCATTAAATAACGATTCCATTACATAAGGATAGATCTCTGGGTTCATGTCATCCAGATTGCTTTCTAATTGGATCAGCTGTTCTCTGGTCTGATCACCCGTTTCTGCTGTTTCACCGATCATCACTCGCAGCAGGTTCGGTATTGGAAGATCGCGGGTTCCAGCTCCGTATCCTACCGCGTTCACTTTCATCTCTGGGGGAGGGGAGAAATCGTCTACCAGATCAGCGAGTAAGGCAGCCCCTGTTGGCGTGATCAGTTCGGCTTTGATTTCCGTTCGCCTTACCGGTAAACCTTTTAATAATCCCATGGTAGCTGGAGCCGGTAAGGGGATTTGGCCGTGTGCACCGGTAATAAATCCGCTGCCAAGTGGGATTGGGGAAGCATAGATCCGGGACACCTCCAGGTAATCAAGGGCCATCAGCACCCCAGTGACATCAACAATTGTGTCAGTGCCTCCAAGTTCATGGAGGTGGATCTGATCTACTGGTTTATTGTGGATACCTGCTTCCACTGAAGCAATATTCTGAAAGATCCGGATCGCCCGATTCCGGATTGATAGAGGAAGCGAACTATTTCTGATCACCTCAAGGATCTCTTTCAAATGTCTTTCAGGAGGTTGTTCACCTACCAGGATATCAACTTTGGTAGCCTGAAATCCATTTTTATTAGTTGGGTTAGCTTTTAGTTCAAACTCATCCAAGTTCAAACCAGCCAACATTTCAGACAATTTTTCGGCTGGCATCCCGGCATCAATTAATGCACCCAAGATCATATCTCCGCTCGCGCCGCCGATCAAATCAAAATAAAGGACTTTCATTTGCAAATTCTCCTCAGAATTAAATGAGCATATACTGCAGCACCAAACCCGTTATCAATATTCACAACTGCGATCCCGGGGGCGCAAGCGTTCAACATAGCCAGCAAAGCGGAGACACCCTGGAAATTGGCACCATAACCAACTGACGTTGGCACACCAATAACCGGGCAGGAGACCAGTCCTCCCACAACGCTGGTCAGCGCTCCTTCCATTCCGGCAACACTGATGATCACGTCTGCTTCGGTTAGCAGTGCATGCTGGTCGAAAAGGCGGTGCACACCTGAAACACCGATATCATAAGACCTGATCACACGGCTGCCTAAAAATTCCAGGGTTTGCGCAGCTTCTTCTGCAACAGGTTGATCAGAAGTGCCTCCCGAAACTACCATTGCGTATGGAGCATCATCTCCGGGTTGGGGAAGTTCTCCCCGGGACAGACACAGCAATTTGGAAACTGGATCATATTCGGCTTCGGGAAGTCCCTTCAGGACGATCTCACTAGCTTCAGGGAAAAGCCTCGTTCCCAGGACATGGTCATGGTGTTCCCAGAGTTTTTTCATGATGGTGATGATCTGTTCGGGTGTTTTGTTCTGGCAAAATACAACCTCGGGAAGGCCCTGCCGCAGGTCTCTATGCAAATCCAGGCGGGCAAAACCCAGGTCTTCAAAAGGAAGGGAACCAAGACGTTTTAAAGCTTCCTCGACAGGTACTTTTCCATCTTTAACTGCCGATAATAATTCTTCCAATTTATATTGATCCATTATTCGTTAATCCTTCATTTAAGCTGCCAGATCTGAACCCCCGTATATCCAAGGTTGTATAAGAATACCCTATCTCTTTAAATTGCGTAGTGATCTTTTCCTTGTAGCTTAGCAGTTTATCAAATTCCTCTGGAAGTATCTCGATTCGTGCTACATCTCCGTGATGGCGGACGCGCAATTGGCGAAAACCCAGCTGGTAAAGATATTCTTCGGCTTGGCCAATTCTGGTTAGTTGATCCGCAGTGATTTCTATACCATATGGAATCCTGGATGCGAGACACGCAGAAGAAGGTTTATCCCAGTTAGGTAGATCCATTTCTTTTGCCAGACTTCGGATCTCGGCTTTTGAAAAACCGGCTTCCTGAAGAAGGCTGCGAACTCCCTGTTCCTTTACTGCTCTGTGCCCGGGTCGGAAGTCACCGAGATCGTCTGCATTGCTGCCATCAAGAATTGTTTGATAGTTATTCAATTCAGCATATTTTCGCAGCATCCGATAACGATGATTCTTGCAGACATAACAGCGTTGATCGGTATTGGCGTAATATGCTGGAAGATCGATCTCGTCACTTGCCATTTCAATTAAATCTATATTGATCAAGGCAGCGATCTCGCGAGCTTCCAGGAGTTCTCGGCCGGGCAAGGTAGGAGAAGTCACGATGACCGCAGTTGCTCTCTTTCCTATAATATCCCGGGCTAACTTAGCCAAGACTGTGCTATCCACACCACCAGAGAAAGCCACCAGGGTATTGGCCATCTCTGAAAGTTCATTTTGCAGGATTTCTAGCTTCTTTTTCATGTCACCTAGTCTACCATTAAGTAAACATCCCGGAGCGTTCAGAGCTCCGGGATGAGTTTGTTCATTTGCTCAGAATAACTATTTCTTAGACCATGCGTTCTCGAACGACAGAGCTGACGTAATCCATCAAGGCAACCACAACTGCGATGGCCACCATCTGGACACTTGCTGCCCGGTAATCCAGCAGGTTGATATTTTGCTGAAGCAGGAAACCGATACCACCGCCACCCACAAAACCGATGATGGTGGACATGCGCACATTGATATCCCAGCGGTACATGGTAAAGGAAATATAGGGGGATACAATCTGCGGGACAACTGCATAGACGATAGTCTGCAAGCGATTTGCCCCTGTGGCCGTGACAGCTTCAAGCGGTCCAGGGAGGACACTTTCCACCTGCTCCGAGTAAAGTTTGGCCAAGGCTGCCAGGGTATGTAATGCTAGAGCAAGCGAGCCTGCAAATGGACCGATTCCTACCCAGATCACGAAGACAATGGCCATTACCAGAGACTCTACAGACCGGGTGACGTTCAGGATTGTCCGGGTGATGAAGTAGATCGCCAAACCGGTGGGCAATGTTTGTTTTGGCTTAACGATTAACGCAAGTACAAGACCAATAACGGCGCCTATAGCTGCTGGCCAGTAGAGGGTTTTGGTAAGATTATCGATTTGATAGAGCCAATTGATCCCAGCGCCAATTATTGCAAATAGACTCGCACCGGCAACTGTGGTTCCAATGATATTTACTACTTTTACTACACCGGCGGAAGATTTATCGCTTATGGTCTGACCGATCTTTCCCAGAGAACCGCCAACAACTGCTCCCAAACCAAGCGCCACAATAGCTGGGACGATCAAGGTGGAGGCTTCTCCGATTTGGTAGAGGAAATTGCCGATAAACCCAAACGGTCCCAAAGGTTCAACCAGCGCCAGGCCAATTGATCTAGAGAGAGTTTCCAGGAATAACATAACGGCAATCCCGGCGAGTCCTGCAGCCGCATAGGCCAATAATTTGATGATATCCATCACATCGAATCCTGGCTTTTTATCTTTGGATTTTAACACCCACTGAAGGATAAGTATGACCAACACGATACCAATTACCAGTCCTAGAACTGCCTGAACCGGGTTTTCCAGGAAAGGTGCGAGAAGTTGCCTGGCCAAGCTTGCGATTTTTAAACCTAGGTAGATTCCAACAGGCCAACCAATAATCGAAAAAGCGATGCTGGTTAATGGGCTTTTGTTCTCTACCATCAAGTTGCGTGCAGCTATGAAGCTGACAGGTATCGCTAAAACAGTACCGATAGCTGTAGCCAGCAAAGCCATGAATACCGTCTCAATGATCTTATCCCACGTGGCCTTGGCAGTTTCGGTGAGCATGGCGCTGCCCACTTGAATTCGGATGGTGGAAATTATCCGCTGGGCTTCTGCGATAGGCTGCCTGGTAGGAAGCTCGACATCCAGTTGGAATTCTCCATTGGAATCCGAATAGAAATCACCAAGAGGTTTTTTAACACCACTGGTAGTGTATAAATCCACAGGTCCTTTAACGTCCGGAGGGAAATTTTTCCCCGTGATCTGAACGATCTCCTGGGGAGAAGCACAGTAGGCGCTGGCCAGCATATATGGCTGGCTTTTATCTACTTGAGGTGCTGAAATTTCCTGACTCTCGGGACAGGGTAGATAAAACGGGATCTCCACAACAGTTTCATCATAATCATATTCAATAATATCTGGTTGAGCGAGCGCTCGGATAACCCTTTTCAGTTGGGTGAGGCGGTCTACTGAACGGGTAGTTTCAAAGTTAACATCGGTTACTTTGATACCATATGCAAATACAACAATCACCAGGGCCGTTCCAAGAGCTATGCCTAGAGATCGCAATAAAGATGGTTTCTTTTTATTCATAATTAACCTACCCGCTCCGCTTCTTTGCCGTAGATTTCTTTAAATTTTGCATCATCAATTTCTTTTGGAGGTCCATCAAACATCAACTTGCCACCATTCAACGCTATTGCTCGATCTGCGTAACGATGCACCAGATCCAGAAAGTGCAGGCTGCATAAAACCATCACACCATCTTCCTGATTGATGGTTTCCAGGTACTGCATAATGCTGTGAGCCAGGACTGGATCCAGGCTGGCAACAGGTTCATCGGCCAGGATGATATCTGGTTCCTGGACCATTGCTCGGGCAATACCAACGCGCTGTTGCTGACCACCGCTGAGCTCATCAGCCCGTTTATAGGCCTGGTCAGCTATGCTGACGCGGTCGAGTTGCTTGAGGGCCATTTCACGATCTTTTTTCGGGAAGCGGTTCATCAAACTCATAGCAGGATTTACATATCCCAAACGTCCTGCCAGAACATTGGTGATCACTTTTGACCGGGAAACGAGGTTAAAGTGCTGAAAGATCATGCCGATCTTCCGGCGGATCTTGAGCATTTCATCCTGGCTGGCCGCTGTAACATCCTGGCCGTTCCAAATGATCTGCCCTTCAGTGGGCTCGATCAACCGGTTGATACAACGCAGCAAGGTCGATTTTCCAGAACCACTCAGGCCAATCACTGCCAGGAATTCTCCTGGTTTGACTGAAAAACTGACGTCTGTCAGCGCCTGGGTTCCCCCTTCATATACTTTTGTCAGGTTTTTTATTTCTAGCATAGTTTTCCATATAAGTTAGCCCCGGATATTTTATCCGGGGCTAATTTCAATCTGAGGCGGATAGATTACTCGCCGATGTTCTCTAGGGTGATTCCCTGGGCTTCCATCATGATGCGGATGCCGTCGAAGTTCTCATCAAAGATGGGTCCAACGCCGGTCCAATCATAGAAGGACTCGTTGCAGAGTGTCTCGGAGCAGGCATCGGTGCCAACATAGGCAGTGATGGCTGCAATGATCATCTGTTTCATAGCTTCGGGGAATTCAGGTGAGAAGGACATGGTGTCATTGGGAATCTCGGGGGAGAGACCCAGGATGCGGACCTTCTGAACCACGTCAGGTGCTTCCTCGCGGATGGCGGCGCGGGCATCGAGTACGCGGTAACCACCGCAGTACAGTTTGCCTTCGTCGGTCAGGCCGCAGTCGGCAACTAACTCATCGGGGATGTCGGGAGCCATATCAACGGTCCAACTGCCTTCGGGCAGCAATGGAGCACTGAAGTAGGCGGTACCGAAATCAGCTTCGCCATTGTAGACTGCTTTGACAGCCTGCGGGTGTCCACCGGCCTCGATGGTCTCGCCAACGGTGATACCCAGATCAGCATAGAGAGCCTGCGGAAAGAGGTAGCCGGAGGTGGAGGTGGCATCGGGGTAAGCCCAGGTAGCGCCTTCT
>Ga0307990_1001013_pt1 | contig 24101 bp, 19 predicted proteins | sample EllFjometagen129_FD_203168 | JGI IMG/M metagenome (GOLD analysis project Ga0307990, IMG submission 203168) | Marine microbial communities from Ellis Fjord, Antarctic Ocean - #129 | ecosystem: Environmental > Aquatic > Marine > Unclassified | place: Southern Ocean | collected 2014-10-08
TTAACGACCAAAAAGGGTATGGTTTTATTGAGCAGGACAGTGGTGAGGATATTTTCGTACATCATTCAGCTATTGAAGGGACGGGGTTTAAATCCCTTTCTGAAGGTGATCGTGTATCTTTTGATGTCGGTCAGGGGCAAAAAGGTCCGGCAGCTGAGAACGTCAAAAAACTATAAATAGTCAATTTTGCATAAGAAGGCATCTCGTCTTTAACGGGCGGGATGCCTTTTTTTTTGCCTGAAAAATATCTTTATTCTGTAGAGAAAAAATGTCGTCAGAAATAATCAGAAAATTCCAGGAAAAAATCTTTCTCTTTTATCGCTGCCAGGGACGTGATCTTCCCTGGCGGCGAACCACTGATCCCTATCGGATTCTGGTGGCGGAAATCATGCTGCAGCAGACTCAGATTGAGTGGTATTCGACCAGCGTCCAGACAGAGTTCTTTCCCTGGATCAGTGCGCCAACTGCGGGCGGAAATTTTAAGAGAATTACTTAAAAGAGCTAAAATCCCCTTGCAAACCTACGAGAACGACGACCGTTTTCTCAAAGCTCTAAAAGGTTTGGAAAAGGAAGGCCAAGGCCGAAGGGGGGTAACAATGGATGAGGCGATTCTGACATCTTCATAGCTTATAGGAGCAGCCATGAAGATGCCAGAATCGCCTCAATTATGGTGATAATCTTTTTTCAGCCGGCAGTTATTTTGCGTTCTGCCATTGGTTCAGGTCATGGGCAATGCTGTGACACTGACCGCATTCAGGAAATTTCTGCAAAATTGTTGCCGGATGCGGAGTTCCGTGACAGTCTTGACAGGCCGGGATCATTTTATGGGTTTCCTGGTGGCACTTGGCACAGGATAAATCATGGTGCTTGGTGGAGCTGGCTGCCAGCATGGTGTATGCTTCTTCATGGCAGGCGGCACAGTCCTTGGACGGGGTAGCTTCGGCATAGGTGATAACCAGGGGTTTATGGGCCTGGTGGCAGAGTTTGCAGTCCGCCTGGACCATGTCTTCCGCGTGTGGTTCATGGCAGCTTACGCAGTCAGGTATTTTGCCGTGTTCCTGGTGGCAGGTGGTACAGGCCATGGTGCTGTGAAAGCTTTTGTTTTCCTGCAATTGTGTCCCTTCTTCCTGGTGACAGGTCAGGCAGGGTCCGGTGATATCCTTGGATAGTTTTAAAACCAGGGGCGCATGCGGGTTGGAGTGACAACTGAGGCAGTTGTCGAGCTCATAGTGGGATTTGCCACTGTGACAGTTATTACAGGATGGAATAATATCCCGGACTGTGGGAGGATGCCCCTGGTGACAATCTATGCAGCCAATTTCAGTTTTATGGGCACCACCCTGGGCGGCAATGTCCATGGGGGCTTCCTGGTGACATTTAATGCAGTCAGAATTGCTGAGCTGGTCGCCGGCCTGTACCATATTAGCGGATGAAATTATGCCGGCCAGGCAGAAGCAGCCTGTCAGAATTATAAGCCTTGTTATCATGAAAACCTTATTCATGATTAATCTACCTCCCTGGAATAAATCCACCTTAGTTTTATGCTTTATGTCATAAATTCTTTTCAGCGGTTGACTGCCACAATCGGGGCAGCAATAATTATGATATGATATGGTTCTCAGAATTGTTAATAGCATCAAAGTGCGATTTTGTGAAGGCGTTTTATTTGGCCAGATCTTTTCTGTTTATATCACTATTCCAGCAGTGTTCTCAATGGTTTGCTTCATTATTTTTTGAGTGTCCGCGGACACTCAACCGTTCACGATCCTTCCGCGGAAAAGAGGGGTAAGATCGCCGATCGCCATCATGAAAATATACCTCAAGGCGACTATTACCGCGCTGGATAATCCGGTGGGGATGCCCGGGAACAACGATCCGGGAAAGTCGTGCCAAGTAAGAAGTAAAGGCAATATGTATGGGAAAAGCTTTTGGGAAAAATAACTGGCTGTCCCCAAATAAAAGAAAAAAAGGGGACAGCCGAAACAATAAGTGGCTGTCCCCAATCAGGTTAGTCTTTGGATGTGTGGCAGGCGAAGCAGCCCTTATTGTCCCATCCTGCTACCGCATCGGCACCGGCCATGATTTTGGTGTAATCCCAGCGTAGCAGGTCACTGTAGGGGGAGCCGTGGGCCCGGTGGCAGCTCAGGCAGGTGACAATGGCGGTGTCGTTGTCGAACGCTACCGAGGATATTACACTGACCACACTGTCGCTGGCCACGGTGGCGATGACGTTGTAGTTGTTGGTGACCTGGGTTGATCCGTCAGCGGCGTAGTAGCCGCGGTACTCTGATCCTGCAAGAGTACTGCCCATGTCGTAGTCGGTGGGGTGGCGCAGCCAGGGATCGTCACCGATGGGGTTAGAGTAGGCTACTTTATCGACACCGCTGTGATAGTCACTATGGCAGCTTCCGCAGAAGAAGGAGATGGTTGTGCCGTCCCCCGCCCCCAGGGTGGGGATCGTGTCGGCCTCGGTGCGATATGCCCCTTTATACTGGTTATGGGCCGCAACCGTCGGTTGGTATTCCCATTTTTGGGCACCTGTGTTATATTCCAGGCCGAGGATACCCTTGAGAAAGCGGTAGCTCTTGGCCACCGTGGTGCCGTCGATGACGCTGTCGTCGCCGTGATGGCCGCCGGAAACGGAGGCAAAATCATCGGCATAGGTATGGTCACCGTGACAGCCGTAAGTACCGGCGCAGGTGAGCTGATTTGATCCCCAGTCCGCACCGATGCCGGTAGTTCCCCAGCCGCTCAAAAAACCAGGAGGGGTGTTGCCGATGGCGCCATCAGTCCCACACAGGCCCTCATTGGAGACGTTGTGTCCTGTGGCGTCGTCGATGCCGCCGGCGGCCGCCACCCAGTAGAAGCTCCCCCCGGCCAGGGTATCCCCTATGTTGGTGAATGTTCCATCGGCCGACCAGTCCGGGCCATAGGTGGGGGCAGCGCTGCTCATCACATAGGGAATGTTGTTGGTGCCGTCATTATCACCGGTATGGCAGGCGACGCATTCACCGATGGTCAGCGCCCGGTAGGGGCCGCCAGCTGCTACCACCGAGCCGTTCTGGGAGTTATGCATCGTGTGGCAGTCGGAGCAGGATCCTCGTACCGCCGACCAGCCGTCCGTTGGAAGTATCATCAGGGTCAGCATCATCATTGCCATGATCACAAAGATTTTTCTGTTCATTGCTACCTCCATCTTCTCTTGTTAGCTTCTCAATAATTTTCTTCCAGCAGGGCAATAAGTGTTTATTTTATGGCATTAGCCCTACTAGTTTGGTAAAGCAATATCTGCCCCAGCAGTTCAGAGAATATACGTTAAATAACATAAATAATATCAATATGTTAACATTGATAATGGTAAAGTTGCTGGGATGGCCCCCCTCTACTTATGTACAATCTATCACATAATTGTTACCTTTTTCCAATTTATCACAAGATAGTTGTAAGTACAACCGTATATTTTATTTATTGTTCCCAAAGAACAATCTCCCGGGGCTTTCCCCCCAGGGGTACCGTGACCAGTTGGATTCCAGAATGCACATCGATGACGGTCAGCCGGCGGGCGTCACGGTTGGCCACATATATTTTTTGCCAGTTGGTCGATATCTCCAGATCGATGGGTGCTCCGCCGCATTGAAACCGGCGGAAGGTGTGTTGCTGGCGTGGCAGAATCAGGGACAGGTAGTTGTCGCCATAGTTGGCGACATAGATGTTGCCGGCATGGGTTGTCAGCTCCATGGGCTGTCGTCCTGTCTGGATCCGTACGGCGAGATTGCCGGTCTGTATATCATATACGTCTATTGAACCGGCTGCTGGGTCGGTCACATAGAGAGAGCCTTTTGTGGTCACCAGGCTGCCGGGGCTGCCGTTCAGGGAAATGGTGCGTACCGTGGCCAGTGTCTTCGGGTTCAGCAGATGAATCGCCTGATCTTCGGGAACACTCACCGCCAGCAGATCACCGGCAGCCGTTTCCAGGTAATGGATTCTTTCCGGGCGGTAGTTGAATGTCTGCTGCTGTTCGACAAAACCGCTGGCCAGGTTGAGTTGTACCAGACGGTTGCCCAGGGGGTCGCTGATGTAGGCCCGATGGCCGTCCGGTGCTAGGGCCAGGTAACGGGGGGCAATGGTCAGGGGAAGCGGAATGGCGTCTTCTACCCGGTTCGTGTAAATATCGATCACCTGAAGAATCCGGCTGTCAATGCCGAGAAGATACATCCGTCGCCGTGAAGGATCGTAGGCCGCTTCGCCAAACCGATCTTCGAGGCGCATGGCAGCCACCACCCAGCCGGTATCCGGTCGTGCTTGGTAGATGGTGCGCAGATCGTCACAGAGGATGCAGACCAGGTCGGTGCTCAGGGGCTGGGACTGCCAGCGGGTGGTAAAGGAAGAAAAAAAGTCCGCCACGCCGCCGGCCGTTCTTCCAATATGCCAGTCAAGAAACAGACAGCAGTGGTCGCCGGCATTCCTGGTCGCTTTGCCGGCTATGGGCAGCTCCAGATGTTGACCGCCGGTTTCCATTGACAGCGCCCGGCCATCGACAGATGCCTGGCTGAAAGTAAGCCGCAGGCGGTTGTAGTCACCGGGCGGCATAGCCGCCAGGGTCAGGAGCTGCTGTTGCCCTCTATTGGCGTTGTCAACGCGCAGCGGCTTGCTAGAGAGCGGCAGCCAGCCGTCCGGGTTGCCAATCTCAATGGCGGCCAGTTCGAAGCTGATCTTTTGGGTAGCGGGTCCTCCGGGGTCCAGATAAAGGGAAACAAGAGCCTGGTCTTCGTCCGTGAGGGCTGACAACTCTTCCTCGGAAACCTTCGGCCGCAGGCCGCCGCAGGCCGCCACCATGATCAGCAGCAGCGCCAGCAGGGGGAAAACTATTCTCAGATGTAACCGGCATCCCGGCATACAAACACTCCTTTACACAGTTAAAATGTTTTCCTGCTGGCCGGCAAAGTACGGTTGCAGTTATCTGTCCACGAGCCGTGGTAGTGACAGGTGGCGCAGTCGATCGGATGTACTCCAGGTACGTTAGGGTGGCAAAACTTACATTGGACTTGGTTATAGGGACTTTCACCTCTCAGGTGGTGAGTCCACTGCCAGGCATTGATGGGTCCCGCGCCGAAGGCAGCATCGTCCTTGTGACACTGGCGGCACTCGTTGCCATAGGCGTTGGGTTTGGTTAAGTCGGCGGTTTCCGCTAATGCCTGGCCGTTGATCGCTCCCCGGGTCAACCAGAGGGAAAGGCTTCCGTGCGGTTCGTGGCAGTCCAGGCAGGAGAGGACGTAATCAGTCTCGACGGCGGTGGTCGTTGTTTGGTATGGGGGATTGATGTCAATGACTTCGTTGCCCAGCCGGCGACCAGTAGCAGAACGTTCAACAGGAGGATGAAGCGGAGCTGGAGGTCGGTGGTGTTTTTCGATTCCATACTTGTCCTCATCTTTCAGTCCTTGCTGGTATGGCACAGGGAACAAGCGCCGCCGGTGGGCGAATTGGCGTAGTCCCAGCGCATGATTTTGTAATAGGGGGTTCCGTGGGCTCGGTGGCAGGACAGGCAGGTGACGATTGCGTCGTCGTTGCTGAAAGATATTGAAGACAGCACGGAGCCGACGACGGCGCTGCCCACAGGGGCGATCACCTGGTAGATATTGGTTCCGCCTCCATAAGAACGATATTCGCTGCCGGTGGCGGTATTGCCCATATCATAATTGGTGGGATGCCGCAGCCAGGGAGAGGTGCTGCCGTTGGTAACCTCATCATGAAAGATGCCGTGGCATTCAGCGCAGGAATAGCTGATGGTGGTCGTATCGCTGCTTTCCGGGTTGTCCACTCCTTTATATTGATTATGGTTGTTGGCATCGGGCTGGTATTCCCAGTCACCATCCTTGTAGCCGGCGATGCCCACCAGCATCCGGTAGGCGGTGGCGTCGTTGGCCGGAGAGGTGATGGCGGTTCCAAGGGAGCTGTGGTGGCCGCCCCTGATGGCCTTTGTCTGGTTTGTTTCATCATGGCTGCCGTGGCAGCCGTAGGTGCCGGCACAGGTGATCTGCTGGCCGGAAGGCCAATTGCCGCCGCCGGGGGTAGTACCATCACCCGCCGCCCGGCCGCCGTCAAATCCTGGCGGCGTCAGCAGGGTTGCATCACTGCCACTGACCCCGTCCACATTGTGTCCAAGGGCGTCATCCGTCAGCACCCAGTAGAAATTGCCACCGGCCAGGGTGTTGCCGGTATTGCTGTAGATGCCTTCATCATCCAAGTCCGGGCCGTAGGTGGGGCCGTTGGGGTCATGGACATAGGGTGTCGGGTCGATGCCGTCATTGGTGCCACTGTGGCAGCCAAGACAGTCATTGGTCAGCAGGGCGCTGTAGGGGCCGTCGGAGCCCCAGGCGGCCAGCACTCCGCCGTCCTGGCTGTAGTGCATCGTGTGACAGTCGGAGCAGGGGCCGGAAACTGCCGCCGGGACGGGGCCTGCCGGCAGTAGGTTGAAAACGACGAAAAACAATAGGACTCCCCGCCGCCGGGCTGCAGCCCAAAAAGAAAGATAATGATGGTGTTTGTTGCTGCCGTGTTGCACTGCTTTTCATCCTTGTAATCTATCGGCAAATGGTCGACGTTGGTGAATTACCTGTTGGTGCCGGCTTTGAAATCAGTTCCTGACCCGGCGAATCTGACCGTCATCCTTGCTCCCGCTCAGCGGCTCAAAACTTCCACCCGGCCGTTGGCTTCATCGGCGACGCACAGGTTGCCCTGCCAGTCAAACAGTAGCCGGGAGCCGTAGGCCAGCTGACCGGCATGTTTTCCCCTGGTCATGAATGTGTAGCGTAGTCTGCCGCTCCGGTCGCAGACGACAATTTCGCCGGTGTGGCGGTCAAGAATATAGAGTGCCCCGGCCCGGTCAACTTCGAATGAAACGGGGAATTTCAGCTGCTGGGGCAAGGAAATGGTCCGTAAAAGATCGCCGTTGAGGTTGAAAACGGATATCGTCCTGCCCAGGCCATCCAGCGCCCATACCTCTTCATTCTTGAGTTTCATATCTATAAAACCCTTACCCCCATGGGGGGTGGTAAAGGTAGCCACGGAAATTTGCTCACGATTATATTTGATTACCCGGCCGCTGAGCAGATCAAGAACATAGAGGTTGTTCCGGGTATCAATGGCAAGCCGGTCCGGGACGATAAATCCCCCCAGAAGGTTGGTGAGTGCCAGGCTGTCCACCAGTTTGGTTTTTAGGGAAATATGGAGAAGCCGATTGACGCCCCGGTCGGCAACCCAAAGATAATCCCCCTGGTCCCGAACCATGGCCACCGGTCGGCGCAGTGCGCCGTTGGCATTAAAGCGGGAAATCATGGTGCCCTGGTCGTTAAAAGCGGTGATCATCGCCGCCAAGGCGTCAATGATGTAATAGCGCTGGCGTTGAAGGTCGACGGCCAGATCCAAAGGACTGGCAAACGGCTGACCGGCTTCCTGGGGTGCCTGGAGTAGCAGTGACCGTTGCCAGGAGCCGTCGCCGGCAGCACATGCCGGCCCGCATACCAGGACAAGGAGCAGTGCCGGCAGGAGGATGATCAGGGCAGACTGCCGGCTACCCCAGGGAAAATTCTTTGTCCACTTCAGTATTTCTGATGACATTGGATACATAAGCTCCGTTTACCGTCCCGGCGCAGGTTATGGGTATACATGGTCCCGTTGCAGGGATCATGACAGGTCAGACAGTCCATCGGTTTGCCGTTGCGCGGGTCGAGGGCCTGGTCCCCGATGGGGTGGGTAAACTGTTTATGTTCTTGGTGGCAACGCGCACAGACTTCCTGTGGCTCAGCCCGCAACATGGCCGGCCGGTCAGCGCCGTGTTCCTTGTGACACTCGCTGCAGACATGTTTTCCGGGATGCTTATGGATGGCTTGTTGCCGCCTTTCGAATTTGACCGCGTGGCACTTCCGACAGGTTTCACCCGTGTCGCTGATCAGCAGGTGATCATGATCGGCGGCATGGGGATTGTGGCAGTTGAGACACAGGTTGCCGGTGCCGTCTCCCCGCAGGTGGGTATGGGGGTGCAAAAAGGATGCCAGAACTTTCTGGTGGCAGGCTAGGCAGCGATCAACGCCGACTGCCCGGCCGTGACATTCATTGCAGTGGCCGTCGTTGAAAGGTCGGTGCCTGACCTGGCGCAGCAGGTTGGAATTGTCGCTGCCGTGGGGCTGGTGACAGCCGAGGCAGCTGATGGTGCTCATATCCCTGCCCTGGTGGCTTTTGCTCAGGGCCTGGTTCGATTGATGACAGGTGAAGCAGATGCCTGGATCGGCATTTTTAAGCAGGTGATTATGATCGGCGGCATGGGGGTCATGGCAGGTATAGCATTGCCGTCGGGAGAAAGGTTGGTGTTGGTACTGGTAGCCGGATGTTTCGTTGGTGTGACACTGGTAACATTCGGTTCCAGGCGTGTTGATCAACAGTTTCCTATAGGCAGAGGCATGGGGGTCATGGCAGGTGCCGCATTTACCTCTGGCCACCGGGTCATGGAGCTGCCGGCGGCTGCCAATTTGTTTGAAAAAGATCAAGTGGCAGGTGGAACACAGTTTGTTGACCGGCTGGCGCAGCAGAGCGGGATATTTTGCCGCATGGGGTGCATGACATTTATCACACTGACCGTCAGCCACCGGCTGGTGAATATGAGGTCCCTGAAAAGTTTTTTCCTCATGGCAGTCGTAACAAGTCGTTAGGCCGGTGGCCGGCTGAATCATTACGACAAACAGTAGTATGAGGAAGGTGGTGGCGAGTGTTTTCATGACGTACCCCCGGGATGGCATGAACGGCACCTGCCTGTGGTAAAGGGTTGGTGTTCATAGGGCAGCAAAAGCCCGGGGCCAGGGCTCCCATGGGGGTCATGGCATCCGAGGCACTGCTTGGTGCCGGGTGCGATGTCATGGTGTTGTTGCTTGAAGGTTGCCTCGTCACTTGCGTGACAGTCGGCGCACAGATCCGCCGGGGATTTTTTCAACAGTCCCGGCAGTCCGGCAAAGTGAACCTCATGGCAGGTGTCGCAGGCGCCTTCCGCCGCCGGCTGATGTGCCGTTCCCTTTTCCCAGAAGCGGTCGATCCGGTGGCAGCCCAGGCAGAGTTCCGGGGCTTCCCGGATCAGGTAAGCCGGTCGGTCATTGCCATGGGCGTTATGGCAGGCAGTGCAATTGAGCATGGCCACCGGTGTATGAATTGTCTGGCCGGCCCGGCTGTTTGGATCATAATCCTGATGGCAGTCTAGACAGAGCTCGCGGCCGTCGCCAATCAGCAAAGCCGGTTTATCAGCTCCATGATGCAGGTGGCACAGGCGGCATTGGCCGGTAGCGAACGGTTGGTGCCCCTTGGTCGCCTGAGGTTGGGAATCGGCCTGCTGGTGACAGCGCTGGCAGAGGGAATTGTCGACGGCGGCCAAAAGGTTCGGATTGTTCCCCCCGTGGGGTTGGTGACAAGCGTTGCAGTCTCCGTTGGCAAATGGCTGATGAAGGAATTTTTTCATCATTTCATTCAGCAATTCCTGATGGCAACTTAGACAAAGATCGCGCTCCTGGCGGACCAGGAGGCTGGCGTTGCGGCTTTCGTGAGGCTGGTGACAGGTACGGCAGGCGCCTTCCGCCGCCGGCGGGTGGGTTATCCGATGTTCGGCTGATGCTTGTTTATGGCATGATACGCACAGTGCTTCGCCGTGATTGCGCAAAAGATCGTGCTGACCGGCCGTCGGCAGGTGTCCCTGATGGCAGGCCAGACATTTGCCGTTGAGAACCGGCTGGTGGACGCTGCCTTTGCCTTTGGGCAGCTCCTGGCGGCCGTTTTTGATCAGGCTGAACTGGTGGCAGGAAAAGCACAATTGCTCCGGTGGCTGATTCAACATTCCCTGATGATCGCTGGCATGGAAGGCATGACAGGAGAGACACCGGCCGTCGGCCACCGGCTGGTGACCGTCCTGATGCCGGCTGACTGTGTTTTCATGGTCATGGCAACGCCGGCAGAGGTTGTTCCCTTCCTCGATGGTTGCAAAGGGCGAGGAAGAATCAGCGGCCGCGTGGCAATTACCGCAGGTCAGTTCAGCGACCGGCTGATGGAGCGTCGACTGTAGCAAATTCCGGTTGTCGGCCGAATGGACGTCGTGGCAGTTCAGACACCCCGTGGTTACCGGATAGCCGCCATGGCGGCTGCGGAAACTGGTTGTTTCAAGGTCATGGCACTGGCGGCAGAGATCATCGGTTTCCTTATTCAGCAGTCCGGCGGTGGTGCTGCCGTGAGCCTGATGACAGGTATGGCAGCCGTCATCCAGCGGCTGGTGGTGATACGGTTTTTGGAAGGCCTGCTGGTCGTGACAGGTAAAGCAGAGTGCCTCCTCTGGCTTTTTCAGTAAAAAACTGTTGTCGGCGTTATGGGGCTGGTGACAGACACTACAGGTGCCGGCGGCCACCGGTTGATGAATCTTGGTTGTCTCCAGCGTTGCCAGGGTGGCCGCCAGCTGCCGGTGGCAGTGGTAGCATAAGTTGGGTTGGGGTTCGTTGAGATAAACACCGCCCACCAGGCCGTGGGGCCGGTGGCAAAGGGTGCAGTTTTTATCCCGTACCGGTTGGTGGACATTGCCCTGGACAAATCGGGCAGCCAGCTCGGCATGGCAGTCCAGGCAGGTTTTCCGGGCCGGGCGGGTTTTTTCCGGGCCCGTACAGGAAAAGAGCAGGATCATGGTGGTTAACCCGATAACTACAAGTATCCATGTTTTTATCGCTTGTGGCAAATTTTTATTCTCCTCTCACTGATGGCTGACGGTTGCCCGTTGAGCATTGTCTGCTAGTAATCTTTGGCGCAGCTTGTGCCAGGTTCGCTCATTTAGGGTAATGGTTGAGCGCTGCCGCAGTTTTTTAATCATCAATTCTTTCTGGCCGGCAAACTGTCGCTCTCGCAGTTGATCGTGGATGGCCGTTGCCACCTGTGCCAAGGGCTGCGGCTGCGGTTGGTGACGTCGAAGTAGCTTGACATAGAGTGTTTCCCCGTTGGCGGTCACCCTTGAACTAACCTGACCCGGGACCAGGCTGTCAACCAGCTGTCGTATCTCCACCGGTAGCTCGGTTTCCGGGACTTTTCTGATTCCGGTGATTTCAGGAAAATATGGGTTCATGACGGTGAAAAAATCCTCGCCGGCTTGCAGCTGGTGATCGAGGATTTCCACCAGCCGGTGGTTGCCGGTTCTGACCCAGGCCAGTTCTATGACCGCCGGCTGCAGGTAGTCTTTCCGGTGCTGTTCATATTCTTTACGGATTTCTTCTTCAGTAACCGTCACCAGAGGCCAGATGGCCTCCTGTTCAAGTTCTTTAATCAGCCGGTGCTGGCAGTAGAAAGCAAAGGTTTCCCTGAACGGCAATCGCTGCTCGTAATGGCGATCCAGGGCCTCAAAGCTTACCAGTGTCTGGGTGATCATATTCTTGATAACCCGCGCAGCAATCTCTCGCGTTGTTCCGGCGTTCCGGCTTCGGTCTCTGCCCTGCAGCCGCCGACGCTCCTGGGTGATAAATTTCTGCAGCTGCCCGGCGGTTACCCGCAGTTCATTCATCTCCAGAACAACGGTTTCAGGATCGACGTTTTCCGCCTCCAGGGCGGCCAGTTTTTCCTCTTGAATAACCGGCTGGTATTTTCGCCGCAGCCGTACCAGCAAGTTGGCGTTAAGCTGCTGTGTTCTGGCGCGGAGGATTTTTTCGGCCAAGCCTTCCTTCAGCTGATGATAATCATCCTGACTGCCGGTTTTCCATTCCAGTACCCTGATCAACAGGTAGCCGGAATCCCTGGGAATCAGGAAGATATCCGGCTGCTGTTCCCCGGTCTGAAAAAGGGCTTGCAGATCTTCTTCAACGGCTAGCGGCCGGACGTTCTGACGCTGCCATACGGGGACATTCCCGCTACCGGCGGTGATCAGTGCCTCTTTCAGTTCCAAACCGTCAGCAATAAGTTCTTTTACCTTGCCGGCGACCGCCGCGTCATCCAGTTTTACCATCTGCAGGGTCAGACGTGGCTGATAATGCTGATGATATTCCTGCATGAGCTGTTCTTTCGTGGGCGGCTTCAGTCTGTCATTCACTTCCTCTTGCCGCAGCAGCATCAGCGAGTGGGATTTCAGGAAGACGGAAATCTTGTGCCGGTAGCGCTGGTTTTTAAAAAGTCCAATCTGCTGGGCTTCCTGGAAACAGAGCATCCAGTCAATAAAGGTATCCGCTGTTTCCGGAACCGGGGTGTTGGCTTCCCGCCACTCCTGCCACCAGTTATGGTAGTCACGTGCCGAATAGGTTATCTGGTTGATGGAGACTATGGCGGCGCGGTCACCGAAGGAAAAGGCGATGCCGGCCCGGGGGGGATAAACGAGCAGCATACAGATAATCAAAAAGCTTATGCAGATGAACCTGTCGACCGTTTTCAACATCCTCCCCACCCTTTTTCCCGCCAGTCAGCGATTATCTCTTGGGACATGAGGGAAAGTAGGCCGCTCATGGTCTCGACGATGCCGAAATGCAGGGTTCTTCGATAGTCCATGCCCTCACGGCGGAGAAACGTTGTTACCAGCCGTTTTTTGGTTCGCACGTCAACCAGCTCAATCTGAAGGCTGAGGTAAGGGTTTCTGATTTTTTTAGGCCCGACGGCCATTCCCGATTCCGTGATCCGGCCGATTATGATGGCATCCACACCGAGCTGTCCGGCACAGATAGTATACAGGGAACTGTCGATGATTTTCCCCGGAAGCACCCGGTTGCGCCGCAGGAATGATCGGACATTTCCTTCCGGTTCCAGGTGAAAGATGCCCTCCCGCACCAGCTCACTGAGAAAGATGCGGGTTGCCAGCATGGCGGTCTTTATATTCTGATCTTCGGTCACCATAGGGAAAAGAGCAAGGTGACAGACTGAGTACTCAGACGTTGGGGCAACGGTGACTTTGGTAATCGGCCTTTTTTCAGCACAGGCCGCTGGAAGAAAGGCTGCCAGCAGCAGAAATATCAGGATGATGTGCTCTTGATGCCGTTGGCGCTGATCGGCCATCAAAAATCCTCGCTCCAGAAATGCTGTTGTTTTCCCTGGGCAACCGTCATGGTGCTGCAGGGCATGTAGAGCCGGGTAGCCTGAATAGCAAAACGATTGCCGAGCCGATCTCTAGCTTCAAGTTCGTAGAGTAGAAAATCATCTTTGATAACGGGTGGCAGCTCTAGCTTTGCAGGCAGAGAAGCCCCCGATTGGCTGAAAAACTCCCGCCCGTCGGGGGTCGATAGCGAAATCTCCCAGGAGTGGGGTGCAGTGCTTTCACCGCCGGCGGCGGTGAGTATGACAAAGGTTTTGCCTTTCTGCTGGCTGCTCTTGACGTTTACCGGCCGGCAGGCAGTCTGCAGGGAAAGCTTTTTGCTGACTTCGGCCTTGTTCTCGGCAACATCCCAGATTTGGAGTACGAAATCGTAGACCCCGTCCTTGAGGCGCTGCTTGTGGTTGTTGCAGCCTTTCCAGAGCAGCCGGGGAATTTCGCCCTGCCTTTCTTCGCTGACCACGACAATCCCATCCTGGTTTCTTATTTCCACCCGCCAGCGTGACAAGGGCAGGATCTTATCAATGTGCGGTAGGATCAGTAGCTCCCGGTTGAAGATCGTCAAGTTGCCGATATGGTGGCCGCGTTTGAGCATCAGATTCAGTCGGGGAGGTCGGTTGGACACTTGGTAGGCAGCCAGTTCCTCAGTCACGCAGGTGGTTTCCTTCTCCTGCGGTGGAACAGGGTTCCAGGTCAGGGTCAGGGATAAGGGGTAGCTTCCGTCCTCTGCCGGTGCCCGCCACCTGCCGGTATAGTAAGGGTTGTTCTGCGGCTCCCGGTGGAGCCTGACTTTGGTGTTGTTGCAGCATAATTCCACCCTGTCGGCTGGTCTTTCCAAAAAATCGATTCTCAGCGCGCAGGCTATGTTTTTACCGCCTCTGACATATTTGGGAATTAGCCGCAGGTCGGTGATGGCAAAGGGCTGACCGGTTGCCGGTTCTTTTGCCAGGAAGGGCTGCCGGAGGCAGAAATCCGCCGCAACTTTGTTGATCAGCAGGGATTGAAGGTCAGCCAATGATTTAGGTTCGCCGATTCCGAGAAAGGTAACTTGGGCGGCCAGACTGGATGCTTGGTTGGTGGTCCAGAGTAGGTTCCCGGAACCGGTATCCATGGCGGACAGCAGCAAACCGAAGCAGGTGCCATGGTTATGATCTTTTTCGGTGACGGAGCCGGTCAGTACCAGTAGGCAGTCCAGCTCCCTGCCGATCTTTCTGGCAGTAAAGGAGTCGAGATAACCGGCATGGCGGAGGTGGTTGGAAACCATGAAGGCACGCACGTCAGCTTTACTGACCAGGTTTATGCCCCGGTCAGTAAGGGCCTGGCCGAGCTCATCGGTTATTTCCTCGTTGATGCCGTTGTCTTCCAGGGATAGGTCGGCTAGGAGCAGTAGTGCTACCCTGGCACCGTGGACTGCCGGGCTGCCCACAGCCATGAACAGCAATAATCCCAGCAGTGTGAAGCATAGAGCCGACCATCGGAGGCTGCCAGCAGCTGGTGGGAAGAGTTTCAACAGGTTACTCCGTTTTCATCAGAGAACAATGGTAGTAAAGACGTTAGTACATGGTCCTCATGAGTTTCTGGGCCAGGCGAAAGCTGACCTGGTTGAAATCTTTACTGGCAAAACCGAAAATTCTCGACAGGGTTCCGTAGCCACTTTCACTGCCGCTGGCTTGCCAGATAATCTTGTTGCTTTTGATTTCTATCAGCCGCATGGTCAGGGCGACAACGGGATAGGAGTAGGAGCCGTTGCGTTTTTCTTCGTACATATCAACGGCGCCCACCAGATAGGTGTCGATATCCAGTTCTCGCCCCATCTTTTTGGCCATTTCTGTGCTCAGTTCCACCACCCCCTTACGCAGTTCCTCGTCCAGAAAACGCTGGATGTCGCCGCTTTCAACGACGTCAAAAAGGCCGTTGCTGAGAATCTCGGTGGTGACCACGTTACGGAAACGGTGTTCGACGAGTTTTGTTTGGGTGTGATTGGCAAAGGGAAGGACCGCGATCCGCCGGATAAGGCTGACCTCGGTGTGGTCATCAAGGAAGAATTTGTAGTCTTGCGCACAGCCGCTGACAAGAAGACAGCAGAGCAGGGCAAATATCGCAGCTTTTACTGTTTTTGCGGGCAAGAACATCATAAGTCCTTAAAGAGGGAGACATCGTTAAATATTTAACAAGTCATATATGGTCATATACAGCAGGGTCCAAAATTTTCTTTTTCCTCTCTGCTGACCGCATCCTTTATAACAAAACGGCATAACACAGTATAACGAAACAGTCAACATTATGCAATGAAAACTGGAATTCCAGAATGAAAAAAAGATATAAAACCACCCGGATTATATTCAGTAACGTACATTGCATTGAAGCATCCAATTAAACATATCGTCATTTTCCTGGGAAACTTTATATCCTGCATTGAAACGGAAGTTTAACAGTTGGCAGGGAATCCAGGACAGGGAAAAATCAAGCTTGTGGCTGCTGTTATCCGGAGAGGTATCGAAAAGATAGCCGGCGGTGGTTCGGATAGTCGGAGAACACAGCCAGGCTAGATTGCTGTGCAGGCTTGTTCTCTCGTCGGTTTGCTGGCGGTCTATTTGGGAGGAGATGGAAAGAATGTCGGATGGACGGTAATTGACCAGAAAACCGTAATAAATCGCCGTGGAATCATCGTCATAATAGACATCCATGTGTACTTTTCGGTTTAAGCGCATGGTGGTTCCGAGGCGCCAGCGAAAGGTGGATCCATACTCATCATCATCCGTCCAGTTGGTCAGCAGGCTGGTGGTGATATCGGGATAAATCCTGGCGGTCAGATAGCCATTGAGGTCATCGCGCGTCTTCATCAGTTTGTGGTTGGTATATTCCTTATTCCTGGTCAGTCCCAGGGAAATATCGATACTGTCCAGAGGGGAGGATTTTATCACTGCTGTATAGTAGCGGTCGATTTCATTGTCCTGGTCCTCTTCCCGGATATAATGTTCATCAAATCCTAGGGTAAACCAGAAATAACGATTCAGGTAATAATCGCTGCTCAAGGAAGCATTAATATTGATCTCGTTGTTGCCGGGATCGTAGCGATAATCCCGATAGCTGAATTTATTGTTCAAGGTCCAGCGTTCAAGTGGCCGCAGGGTCAGGTTCAGCGCGGAGTCACTTTTGGTGAATTGAGAGTCGGTGACTTCCTTGCCATTGATAAACCGGCTTTCACCGGCCTCCAATTCGGTAACCCGGAGCGTTTTAATGAGAAAGCCACTGAGACTGAGCACGATCTTGACATATTCATGCTGTAGCGTGGGGAAATCAATAATTGCCATGGTCTGGAGGAGCAGGGAATCAAGTTTATAAGTGATGGTGGGTAACCCGGTGATTAACTGCCAATTACGGCCATCCTCACTTTCATAGGTTTGCCAGGCCAGTCCTTGCTGTTCGCTGAGAAGCAGTTCCCGGTCAAAATAAATCCTGATTTTATTCACAACTTGTCCGTCAGCGTGAACGGCGATATTATGCATTTCGGTGGGTGAACTGATTTCTATGCCGGCAGATTCCTGCAGCTGATTATCGGTCAGAGCGGTGTTTTTCTCCAGCTCTCCCTGTTCAGGAGAGCTGTCCAGCCCGTGAAACCCTTCTTGTTCCAGGGCTTTGAAAAAAAAGTCACCGCCACCGCTGACCCGGGTTTCATAGTTTGCATAATCGTAGGAAAACCGTTGGCCGACATCAATGACAAGTTTCTGTTGCCAGAACGACCAGCTTTCAGCCAGCTTCAGCATGCCGTAATGATGATCGGCATTGGTGGTGACCTCCTTGACCTTGTCCTTATTGGAGGTTCGGTTGTAATTGTACAGGTACTCCATGATCCAGTATTTCCAGCTCAGTGTGCTTCCCATTTGGGTTGATGAAATATCCTGCTTATGGGGGTTGAGATCGTCCTGCTGGAAGGATTCATTGTAGTACAGTCGAAGAACGGGCCATCTTTCTTCCCACTGGCTGAACCAGTTGAGATTCCAGCCTTTGAAGTTGCGGGATGGCTGGTTTTTATAATCGTACCAGCTGAAGTTGGCTCCCAGGTTGAGGAAAAAGAGATCGTTGCGCAGGTCCAGGCTGACGGAGGGAGAAAGGTTCGAGCCGTCACGAGCCCCGTTATCGGAATGGTATTGATTGTAGCGGACGGTGCTGTTCAGATTAGCAGCGGCGGTAAGTTCCTTGGTCAATGTCAGGTTGTATAACTCGTCAAACAGCCAGAAATCCTCCTGACCGTTGTCAAAGGTGTTGTAGCGCCAGGTTGCCGTACCGCTCAGCGGCTGGGCTGCTAAAATACCTGGGTGGCTGAGTACTAAAATAAGGACAGCCACCCAGGCTGTAAGGATTATTTTTCTATGCGTGCTTTGCACAATAACCTGGATATGTCTGGCGGTAATGCCTCTGGTCGTTCAGGGTTTAGTGCCCTGGCAAGGTCAGGGCGTGAGGCTCACCGTGGCATTCAGCGCAATTGTGCTTGAAGCGCTGCAATATTGCCTGTGAATGCGGTTCGTTGTGGCACCTGGCACATTCGGGAATAAAGCCGTGTTTCTCCGCGTGGCAATATACACACTGCAATTGAGAGTGCTTGCGGGAACTGCTTTTGAGCGTCTTAGTTATTGCTTCATGGCAGCTGGCGCAGACTTCATTGCCGGTATCCTGGGAGTAAGTGATTTCCCGGGGCGAATGGACCGGATGACAGCCCATGCAGCCGTTGTTATCGGTATAGGTGGTATGAGGAGTTTCGTGACACTCCAGGCAACTGGGTTTGTAACCATGTTTGGTGTGATGACACTCACTGCAGGCAACATCGGTATGAGAGCTTTTGAAGGTGTTAACTTCCGTTTTCTGTTTGCCATGGCACGTGGCACAGTCTTTTTCCAGGACATCGAGATTCACCAGGCTGGCCATTGGGGCATGGGGGTCGGTGTGACATTCAAGGCAGGCGGGAAACTCGGATCCGTGTGTTACCCCATGACAGGTTTCGCAGTGGGGAATGACGTCCTTCCACTGGATGCCAGGCCGCAGGGAGTGAAATGTCTGGTGACATTCACGACAGTTGATCTGGTGTCTACCCCCCCTGGTCCCTGATGTCCTTGAAAACATCAAAATGGCACTGGGCGCATTGCAGGGTGGTGAGGGGAAGCACCGGCTGCTGATATACCGCCGGGGGTTCTATCTCGGCAAGCTGCAATACGCCGGCCGGCTGCGGTTTTTCCGCAACACTGCTTTTCTGGTTTTCCTGGGCCATGGTACAGCCCAAAAAAACCACCACCACACAGATCATAATCCAGATATTCCATTTAGTCGGTATCTTTTTCATACATCCCCTCCCTTTTTTTCCTGATGATAAACTCACGGAACTTAGAGTGTTGTGAGCCATCAATTTAACTGATTTTCATGCTTTTTCAGCTCATAAGTCTAGAGGTTTAAAGTTCTTCATAGCTCCGAATACTGTTGTTTATTTAGACAGATCGTGGGCATCCACATGACAGGATAGACAGTTGGGAAATTTCTTGTGCATTCCTGGTCCATGAGGTTCCCCGTGACAGATCATGCATTTCGGCACCATTTTATGCTGTTCTTTGTGGCAGTAAACGCATGAGAGTTCATGGTGTTTGGTTCGGTTTTTAGCCAGCAGGTCAAATTCATTTCCATGGCAGCCGCTACAGAAGGATGAAGGAATGTTCTGATCGTATTTCACTACCGTCGGCATGTGTGGTTTGTGACAACGCAGGCAGTCCTGGTAGGTCATCTCGCTGGTGTGAGGTTCATGACACGCAAGGCATTCTTGGAAGGTGGCATGCTTAGGATGGCATTCGGCGCAACTAAGTTCAGCGTGCTTGCTTGGGTAGCTGGACATCTCCTGCCCCTCGTTCTGGTGACAGGACAGGCATATCGGCTTGACTTCCATGCCTGTTTTGGTAATATCCATGTCTAGTGGATGGTGTGGATAGTGGCAGGTGATACAGTCGGCAACCTGGTAATGGGCTTTCGCTGTCGGTTCATGGCACTGGGAACACTGGGGAATGGCATTTTTACCGCGGGGTGGATGCTCCACATGACAGTCAAGACAGCTGACCGCCGACATGTGCAGGCCGCCTTTCGTTTCAACATCCTGCACCACTTTCGCGTGGCATTTTATACAGTCCGTCAACTGTAATTCGCTGGTTGCTGCGAATGCCGAACTGCTGATGAAAGCCGTCAACAGCATTACTACCGTTATGATACTCCATTTTTTACCCATTTTTGTCCTCTCTCCTTTTATGAATTATCGGTTGATTTGCCCTATTGCAAGCAGTTTTCTGGCTTATTATGTTTGCCTTCTGTCAGGGTCAGGTCTCCATTCATTATTGCCGGTTATTAGTGAGCGGGTCCGAATCGTCGGTAACGCTGATGTGAAAAACCTGCAGGCGATGATTAAACATGTCTGCCACCCATAACCGGTTCTGCCGGTCGAGGCAGACATCTGAAGGGTAGAAAAACCATCCCTGTCTGGCGCCCTTGCCGCCAAAATCAAAAAGGAAGTTTCCCTGCTGATTGTAGACATTAATGGTGTGCCGCATGTAATCGACAACATAGACCAGATCACGACGGTTGTCGATAGCGATCCCCCGAGGACGGGACAGCTTTCCGGCGCTACCGCCCTTTTCGCCGAATGCATAGAGGAACTCCCCCTGGGATGAATAGACAAAAACTTTTCCCATGGTTTCACTCAGCAGAAAAATTCGATCAGCGTCATCGACGGCGAAGGATTTGACCGGTGCCTTTTCCCTTATTCCCAGAACGTCGGTAAACGGAATAATATGTTGCTGCAGGTTACCATGCAGATCCAGAACCAGGAGTCCTTCCGGATTTTTTCCCGCCAGGTAGATGAGGTTTTTCCTGACCAGGACTTTGGCGGGTTGGTAGGTGGTAGCCTTCTTGAATCCGGAAAAAAAAATCTTTTCGGTCGGCAGCAGTGCCCGATCGAATACTTGCAAATGATTTGCTTCGGCAGTGCCGCTGTTATAGAGACTACTTATATAGATTTTGTCTTTATATACGGAGCAGCTGAGGGCGGATTTGATCCCCCTTCCCGCTCCGAAAGATGCCAAGGGAAGAAAATCGGTGGTGAAAATCACCAGCTGGTTTTCACCACCACAGGTGGCGTATATCTCGTCTTCTTCCTGATCGTAAAACAGAGATGTGGGAAAAAAGAGTTGTACGCCGTTTTCATCGGTGGTTATTTCCTGCAGGCACCTGACTTTATGGGTGTTTTTTTGAGGTGTGGTGGCCCATGGCGATAGCGGAAAAAAAACAATGTCAGCCAGTGTTACTATAAGAATGAGTGCCAAGCATCTGATAGACTGCTCTCGCCTGTTTTTAGTGATCATTCCACTGGTCCACTTTGGTTGTGAAATATAATTTTATTATAATATATTTCGCCATCAACTACCATTTTTCATTTGTAAATGCAACACTATTGTCAATAATGGGCAACGATGGATGAGGCGATTCTGGCATCTTCGTAGCTTATATGTGAAGCTATTAAAGGTTTGTCGGCCAGCACATAACCGTAAAAGCTGTTTTCCTCGCAGATGGGGATAATTAAAAACGCCGAGGCATTGCCGATCAGCGATTCAACGGTTTTGTCATGTTTGCAGTAAGTAAGTACTGAGTAGTGTTTAAAACAGGATTGATCAGCCGCCTCAATTTTGTTGGGCTCCTCAATGTCTTTAAAGCAGATGTTGATGTGCCGCCGGCGGTTGCTTCCCTTTCGTTCGGCATAATCGTCCTTGAAAATGCCGCATTTAACTGTTTTGTTGTTCTGGTTAGTTGGGTGAGTGCTTGATTTCAGGACATTAAGCGGTTCCCGGTCGGCATAAGCCCGTTTCAGCAGACCATTCACCTGGCCGAAAGGCACCTGAATGTCTTTTATCTTATCAAATCCATAAAAACCCGGCTTTCCAGCATCTTCTCCTGTTGATTGTAATAGAGCACCACCATTCGTTCCAGGCTGGTGGTCTCGACAATATCTTCGACGATATGGTTCAGCAGCGTATCTACGGCGTCAGAACGGACCATCCTGGTGATGCTGCGATAGAGATGGCGCAGGTCGGATACCCGCTTTTGTTTATTAACAGTATAAGATTTTTTTCCGGCACCAGAAGTTGTACGGTCAGCTGCCACAGAATGAATCCACGCAGCTATTAGCCTGAGCCGTACAGAATTTTGCTTCATCAGCTTTCTGCGGTTGTTTTGGCGTTGATCACTTCCTTGATTTTGGCAGTCAGGACGGGGAGGGTATAAGGTTTGTCCAGCAGCAGGTTTTTGTCAACTTCCCGCAGCTCAAGCCGGTCACTGATATATCCTGAAGTGTAGAGTACCTTGATCTCCGGACGTAAGACTGTCACTTGGCGGGCGGTTTCAAGGCCGTTAATGCCAGGCATAACCAGGTCGGTGAACAGCAGGTCCAGCCGACCGTTGTGGTTTTTGGCCAGATCAATGGCTTCATTTCCGTCTGCCGCGGCCAGCACCTGGTAACCGGCCCGCTGCAGGCTCTCAGTGACCAGTTCACGGAGTTTTTCTTCATCTTCCGCCAGCAGGATGGTGCCGTTCCCCTCCATGAGCTTTATTTCATTGCCAAGGTCATCTTGAATCTCTTGTATGCGGGTTACCGGCCAGTTAACCAGGAAAGTCGTCCCTACCTCTGGCTGGCTGTCCATGTAAACAGATCCCCGGTTCTGCTTGATAATTCCGTAAACGGTGGCTAAGCCTAATCCGGTACCCTTACCCTGTTCTTTGGTGGTAAAAAATGGTTCAAAAATCTTGTCTTTAACCTCAGGCGGTATGCCGATCCCATTATCACTTACTCCCAACTGTATATGCGGGCCTGTCCTGCAGCCATTGTGTTGATTGATGTATGCCTGATCAAAATTACACAGCGCCGTGGAGATGATGATCTTCCCGATTCTGGTGGTGGAGAGGGAATGTACGGCGTCGGCGGCATTGACCACCAGATTAACGATGATCTGTTCCAGCTGAACCGGGTCGGCCAGTACCGGGGGCAGATTTTCCTCCAGCTGGTTTTCCAGCTCAATGTCCTCGCCAATTAACCGCCGAAGCATCTTTCCTAAATTAGTAACCACGCTGTTAATGTTGACACTTTTTGGTCTGATTACCTGTTTACGGCTGAAGGCCAGCAGTTGGCGAGTAAAGCTGGCGGCTCGCTCACCGGCCTGTATGATCTCCTGAAGAGCACCTCGCAGCGGATTGTCGTTTTTCGTTGACATCAAGGTGAGTTCGGCGCGACCGTTGATAACGGTCAGGATGTTGTTGAAATCGTGTGCTACACCGCCGGCCAGTCGGCCGATACCCTCCATTTTCTGGGACTGCAACAGTTGGGCGCTGAGTGTTTTCTGCTCAGTGATGTCCCTGGCGAAATGGGCGATGTCGGTGACTTGGCCGCTATTATCATACATTGGCGCGGCGGAAACCAGGAAGGTTTTATTCAGGTTTTTATGAGTTATCTCAATGGAACGATGCTCTCCATCAGTGATGGTTTTCAGTATCGGGCAGCCGGGGCAAGGTTTTTCGCCGTTGCGGAACAACTCGTAGCATTTATTACCGATTAATTCGGTTTTCGGCTTGTCAAGCAGGTTGATGGCCGCCTGGTTGAGTTTCCTTACGGTCAGGTCAGGCTCCAGGATGGCAATGATATCATCAACGGAATCAAAGGTTCGCCGCCACTTTTCTTCCGCCGTTTTGATTTGTTGGGTAGCTTTTTTATGACCGGTGATGTCCCAGAAAATGCCGGTGATCCCAATGGCCCGGCCGGTTGGATCAAACTCGACTCCCACTTTATTGCGTACCCACTTTAGCTGAAGGTTGACAATAATCCGATGTTCGATTTCGAAAGGCTGTCCGGCAAGCGCCGCCTGCCAGGCATCATCAACTTCTTGGCGGTCTTCAGGGTGTACATTGGCAAGTATAAGCTCATAGGTAAGAGGGGTTCCAGGGCTAATGTCGAATATCCGGTAGATCTGTTTTGACCAAGTTGTTTCGTTGTTTGCCAGATCCAGATGCCAGCTGCCGATTTGCGCCACCTCCTGGGCTCGATTGAGGGCTTCTTCACTGACCCGCAGGGATTTTTCCGCTTTTCCCCATCCACGGAGGTAGTGTCCTAAATGTAAATTACCTAAACCAACTCCGATAATGCCGATCAGCCAGATGAGTAAGTAGGTCATCATCAGCTTATTCTGCTGTTCACGTTGGGAAACCCACAATGGTGCCAGCGGAACCGCGAGGCTGATTCCACCCATGGACTTGTTGACCTGATTTTCCTGTCGGGGGTGGCAAATTAAGCAACGTTTCCTGATGAGCAGTGGCTGCATTAACCGCAGATAGGCTACTCCATCGATCTTGGCTATTTCGGCCACTTCTTTTGTCCCGCCCGTGAAGGTGTTCAAGGCTTTCTTTTCCCACTCATCCGGTAGATTTTTCGGCCGCAATGGTTTCAGACTGGTCATGTGCCCCTTGTAACCGAATTGTCCGAATACCAGTTGGTGCATGTCGCTGCTCATGTAGCGGGGCATAATCAGGGTCAGTTTGATGCCGGATGTTGTGGTGAAGTCGCGGTTTTTAAGCTGGGAGAACAAGGGGTTGGGCTGTATTTTATCGGACAGCGGGGCGTAAAAGCCGCCTTGAACGGCAAGCTGGCGCTGGTAGACAAGATCGCTGCTTAAAACCGCTTGGGCGTGAGATTTCGCCGCCGCCAATAAATCTTTTCGGAGCCCATGGAGGTTCCAGGTTGCCAGCCCGATCATGAGCAGTGTCCAGCACAGGATAGCGGCCAAGGTATAACCAGTCAGCACCATCGTTGGGGATTTTTTCGGGGTCAATTTATGATGGTTCCGTAAAAAGTCAGAGCGTCAGAATAGCCTTCCGGTGGCTTGGCAATAATATTTTCACCATTATTTGATGAATATATTCTGACTACCGTTCAAATATTGGTAAATTGTTCTTTGAAAGC
>Ga0307990_1001014_pt1 | contig 24088 bp, 14 predicted proteins | sample EllFjometagen129_FD_203168 | JGI IMG/M metagenome (GOLD analysis project Ga0307990, IMG submission 203168) | Marine microbial communities from Ellis Fjord, Antarctic Ocean - #129 | ecosystem: Environmental > Aquatic > Marine > Unclassified | place: Southern Ocean | collected 2014-10-08
GGGATGGCGAGATTCAAACTTGCAACCTTCCCGACACATCGGGACACGCTACCGGGCTGCGCTACATCCCGTCAATTTTATTCGGGGTTGCAAAAGTATATATTTTTCGTTTTCAAAGTTGTTTTTTTGAATCGCTAAAAAAACATTTTACATTGAGGCAATCAAGTGTATCATTTTTTTGGAAATTATATATTTCTAAAAGTTGGTTTAGTTTTCAAGTATGCGATCTGTTTAGTTTTAATTTCTAAATTTGCCCTTCGACATATTTAAAAAACCAACAATGGCCTCCAACAAGAAAATACATCCATCAACAAAACCCGGATTGCATCCTCGCAACAAGCATAACCAAAGATATGATCTACAGGCTTTGGCGAATAGCTATCCAGGATTGAATGAATTTGTGCGACCAAACGATTATGGAGATGAATCCATTAATTTTTTTAATCCTGATGCAGTAAAAGCGTTGAACACGGCTCTGTTGAAGCATTTTTATAAAATCGGATATTGGGATTTTCCCAAGGGATTTTTGTGTCCACCCATCCCCGGAAGGGCTGATTACATTCACCATCTTTCTGATTTGTTGGCAGGTGAAGGTGATTCATTATCCCCGGAAGGGAAAGAGAAAAAAGTAAAATGCCTTGATGTGGGAACTGGTGCCAGTTGTATTTATCCCATCATCGGGAACAGGGAATATGGCTGGCAGTTTGTTGGTTCCGAAGTTGATGTTGCAGCACTGACATCAGCAAAAAAAATTGTAAATGAAAATCCTGATCTAAAAGGAAAAATTGAACTGAGGTTACAAGCCGAAGAAAAATATATTTTCAAAGGCATCATCCAGCCAGGCGAAAAATTTGATCTCACGATGTGTAATCCACCTTTTCATAATTCGGAAGCTGAGGCTCTTGAAGCAACACAGCGAAAAGTTAGTCATCTGAAGCACAAAAAGGTGACCATGGTAAAGCGCAATTTCGGGGGAAAAAACAATGAATTGTGGTGCCCTGGCGGCGAAAAGAAATTTATTGGAGATATGATACTCGAAAGTCGCGAGTATTCTGATTCTTGCCGGTGGTTTACAACCTTGGTTTCAAAGGAGGCGAACCTGAAAAGCATTTACAGGATGCTGGAAAAGGTGAATACCTCCAGTACCAAAACCATCTCGATGGGGCAGGGCAACAAAAAGAGCCGTATTGTGGCATGGCATTTTTGAAAGATATACTTGGAGATTTGAAAGTTAACCCACCAGGAAAAAATATTTATAAATTCGATTGTTAAACCAAACCTGTCAATCTACTACCTTCTGCATCGAAATCCCGTGTTTTTTGATCCTGTGTTTTAAGGCATCACGGGAGAGCCCTAACAAATCAGCCGCTTTAATCTGGTTACCGGCTGTTTCGCGCAGTGCCGATTCGATAAGGTATTTTTCGTTTTCGTCTAAATTGAAAGATTCGATAGCGGAGGTTTTAGCATCAGGTTTTAGTTCTTGTGTTCCGTCAAATTTCATCGAAAAATCATCAACTGTAAGCTGAACGCCATCATAAAGAATCAGGGCACGCTCCACCATGTTGCGCAGCTCACGGACATTTCCCGGAAACTTGTAGCGCTGAAGTTGGGCAATAAGCTCCAAATCTATTTTTGGGGCTTGCTTTTTCTTTTTCGTACACAGATCGGATACAAAATGTAGCAGCAGAGGCTCCACATCTTCAGGACGCTTGCGTAAGGGTGGAATATCAATTATAAAAGTGTTGATGCGATGATATAGATCCATGCGGAACTTTTCATCTTCGATAAGTATGTCAATATTTTTATTAGTAGCCGAAATAATACGGATGTCCACATTTATTTCCTTTGTGCCACCGATGGGTTTAATCTTACGTTCCTCCATAGCACGAAGCAGTTTGGACTGCAACGAAAAGGGCATGTCGGCAATTTCGTCCAGGAAAAGTGTGCCGCCGTTGGCCATTTCAAAAAAGCCCTTTTTATCCTCTTTGGCATCGGTGAAAGCGCCCTTTTTATGGCCAAAAAACTCGCTTTCGATGAGGGTGTCGGGGATGGCAGAGCTGTTAACAGGAACAAAAACCTGCTTTTTGCGTTCGCTGGCGTAATGGATAATACGGGCAAGAATTTCTTTTCCCGTGCCGTTTTCGCCGGTAATCAGCACGCTGGCATCTTTATCCTGAGCCACCTTAATGGCCATATCAACCACGTTCCTAATCTTTGGACTTATGCCGATAAAATCGCGTTGGATGCTGTTTTCAAGTTCCCGGGAAATCAATGATTTTTGATTTTCGACAGATTTTAACTGATGCAGCAATTGTACATATTTTCCGGTGCGCTCGATGGCGAAAAATATTTCGGAGAGGCTGAAAGGTTTCCTCACAAAGTCGATGGCACCCTGGCGTTGGGCTTCAATCACAATGTCAATATCTTCCTGACCACTCACCATTATTACCTCGGTGGCAGGATAATCTTTTTTGATGCGTTTTAAAATATCAATCCCATTAAGGTCGTGGGGTATCATAAAGTCGAGCAGGGCAATGTCGATTTTTTGTGTATCCAGGATACGAAAAGCATTTTTAGAATTGTTGGCCTCAAAAACGAGAAACCCTTTGCGGGAAAGTTGTTTGTTGAGTTGTTCGGTTATTTTGGTCTCATCATCCAAAACAAGCACTTTGAGAGCATCCATAAGCGTATTTATTTGGTGTACTTCACAAAAATAAACAAAAGGATGGATTGAAAACAATGCAGCAACAAGAATAAAAAAGGTGGCACATCATATTTAATGTACCACCTGAGTTATTCTTATAAGTTTTTGATTCTACTGCGAATTTCATGGAAAGGTATTGGTAATAGATTTCTCCCTCCAAAACTTGCTACGCTGCGTTTTTCCAGTCGAAATGACAAAGCACCGGGCTGTGGATGGGGTGAAAGAAAGCGGGCGCGAAGCGCCCGCTTTCTTTCACCCCAACAAACCCGCCTAAACCCTGTCACCTCGAAGGAGCGTAGTCCCGCACGTGCGGGATCCCGTTTTTTCGGGGACTGAGACCTGCCTCGCCTGCACCATTGCATACACCAGCGGCAAGGCGGGGGTCTGTTTACAATAGTAAGGTTTTCAGCCTTTTACAAAAAGTTGTCATTAGTAAAAAACACGGCAGCCAGCCCCGACCCTTCGGGGACTGAGAAATTTATTTTTTTATGTGCATTGATTTTGTATCCACAAAAATGGTAGTAGAACCGATTATTTAATCAAACAAATCAAACTTAATGCCTTGAGCCAGCGGCAACTCTTTACTGTAATTTATGGTGTTGGTTTGCCGGCGCATGTATGCCTTCCATGAATCTGAGCCAGACTCACGGCCTCCGCCTGTATCTTTTTCACCACCAAAAGCGCCGCCAATTTCGGCACCGTTTGTAGCAATATTTACGTTGGCAATGCCACAGTCAGAACCAGCGCATGAAAGGAATAGTTCGGTTTCGTGAATGTTTTTGCTGAATATGGCTGATGAAAGTCCCTGAGGTACGGCATTATGAATTTCGATGGCCTCCTCGATGGTTTTGTATTTCATGAGGTGAAGCAGCGGGGCAAAAGTTTCTTCCTGCACAATCTCCCAATGGTTTTCGGATTCGGCAATGGCAGGGCGCACAAAACATCCTGATTCATAGCCTTCGCCTTCGAGCACTTCGCCACCATAAATAATTTTGCCACCTGATTTTACCACATCTTCCTGTGCAATCCTGAAGGTTTCCACGGCGGCCTTATCCACAAGCGGTCCTACATGGGTATTCTCGTCCAGTGAATTCCCAATGGATAATTGTTTGTATGCCTTGATAAGTTTTTCTTTAAAAAGATCGTAAACTACCTCGTGGATGATGAGGCGGCGGGTGGATGTGCAGCGTTGCCCGGCAGTTGCTGTTGCGCCAAACATGCTGGCACGGAGCGCCAAATTCAGGTTGGCATATTGCGAAATAATAATTGCATTGTTTCCGCCAAGTTCAAGAATGGTTTTGCCAAGTCTGGCACCAACTATATTATTCACACGTTTTCCAACCCTGGTCGAACCGGTTACCGAAACCATCGCGATACGGCGATCTTTCAGAAAATCATCTCCAACATATTTTGAGCTGCCTGCAACAAGGTTCAAAATTCCTTCGGGCAGATTGTTGGCACGCATCACATTTTGGACGATATTATGCACAGCAATGGCCGAAAGAAAAACTTTTGAGGAGGGCTTCCAAAGCACTACATTGCCGGCAATAAGCGCAATCATTGCATTCCATGCCCACACGGCCACCGGGAAATTGAATGCGGAAATCACCCCGACAATACCCAGTGGATGATACTGATCGTACATGCGGTGTAGTTCGCGCTCCGAATGCATGGTTGAACCATAGAGCTGACGCGACTGGCCAACAGCAAAGTCGGCAATATCTATCATTTCCTGTACTTCTCCCAAACCTTCCTGGTAAGCTTTACCCATTTCCCACGAAACCAGTTTGCCGAGGGGTTCTTTGTACTTGCGCAATTCGTTACCTATCTGACGAACTATTTCACCTCGTTTTGGAGCGGGAACCATGCGCCAGTATTTAAAAGCTTCTTGTGCTTTTTCTACAATTTTTTCGTAATCGTCCCAGGTAGCCTGTTGCACACCTGCGATTATTTTTCCATCGTTGGGCGAAAACGATTCGAGCATTTCCCCGGAGGTTTCAAACCATTCGTTGCCATTATGTGCTCCCGGGTTTACATCTTTTATCCCAAGCTCGGCAAGGGTTTTCTTCATGTTGAAATCTTTCATTTTTAGGTTTAGGTTATTCGTTATTCGTTAATTGTTATTCGTTATTCGTTAATTGTCCCGAAAAACCATCCCGAAACTTCGGGATTCGATTTCATAGTTTTTCGAGGATGCTCGACCGAAGGTCGGCATTATTTGTTAATCGTTATTCGTTAATTGTTAATTGTTGAGCGAAGCAGCCTGCCCCGATTTTTCGGGGAAATCCTCGCATTTGCGGGATTATTCGTTAATTGTCTAAACATCAAAAATGAATATTGGTTCAGTACAATCAAAATAGGATTTTGGAATTCAGGGCGTTTTAGTTTAATTATTTGTGTGATTTACCCATTCCAAAAGGACTCTTTGAGGAAGAATTTTACCTGTCTGTTGGTCGCTCGATGCTAAGAAGATTTCAAATGGAAGGTAAAACATTAGAATCCGAACTTGTTTCAGATCGCTTACTGCTGAATTATTCTGTTTAAAGTTACACGTGTCTAACCATAAAGTCAACTATCTCGATGCGAAGCCAAAAAATTTCCCGCTGATTTCGATGATAAGCGCAGATTTAATCTGCGCTTATCATCGAAATCAGCGGGAAGCATTACTTAAAAGACAAGCTCTATTTAATTTACCCGGAAAAACCAAATATGATTAATCGGGGATCAATTATTTTCAGCAAAATTTGATTATGCTACCTACCTCAAGGCCAATAAGCTATTTCTAAATTCATTAAAAGCAAAATGGATTTTATCATCCACTTGTTTGTGGAATTTATCAAAGGCTTCAACCAAAGCTTTTCCCTGGCTTGATAGTTCGGACATGCCTCCTTGTTTTCCGCCCCTGCTTTTGTTGAGCAGTGGAAATCCCAGTTGTTGCTCTATTTTTTTTAGGTCGCCCCAGGTGCGCCGGTAGGTTAGGCCAAGTTTCTGGCAGGCAGCGGTTAAGGAACCTTCCTCGTCAACAGCTTTGAGAATTTGCCATTTTCCATCACCCAAAATGCCTTCACCCTCCGCGGTTTCAAGCCACATTTTGTGCTGTAGTATGATGTCTTCAATGTTAATTTGACCAGTCATATTTTGTTTTTTGTGGATACGAAAAAAAAGAACCCATCGTTGATTGAGGTCAATGATGGGTTCTGCTAAATCTAAATATTTTATTTCCTAACTTGGGCAAGCCAAAATCAAACAAGGTGATCAAGTAAAACATCTGGTGTATTCCTGTTTTGGTTTGTCCAAGTTAGTCGGCAAAATTTATAAATGCATATTTTGCAATTAAGAGCTTTATTATTTCTCTTCCATTTATATTAACGACAATGCATTTTAAATTTTGCTTGGGTATCTTATCTCTAATATTCTGCCATTTTTTGGCAGAATATTAGAGATAAGGTACTATAAAGGATTGGCAACCATTTTAACTTTAAACTGGAATTTAACAGTAAAGTTAAGCGGTGCCTTATTACATGCAGTGTTAAAAATCAATTGAAAGGTGTAAGGGTCGTTTTTAATGAGGTTCGCCATTTGATCAACCCCAACTTGTTGAATGGTAAGTTCCTGGGCATTGTCTTCCCCGATAATATTATTTAAAACCTGATTTCCGAGTGTCGCAATCAATTCTTCTGCGCTACCATCAGCAGCAGCTACTTTTAATGTCGATTCGATAATTTCCTGGTCAGCATCACCTTCATGCACGGTAATCCAATATTTTACCTGTGTAATCTCCACCGTTTGGATTTTGTCTTTGTAATCGTTGATAATTGGACTTTGGTCGGTCATATCAACAACATCTACTGTCATCATAACTGAATCGCTTGTAAACACATGCATTTCATCTTCATAATAAAACTCTTCCGTGATGTCGAGGATATCTTCATCACAACTTTGGAAGGAAAATATTGCTGCTATAGCAAGCAATAAAATAAATCTTGATTTCATCATAACTAATTTTATAGATTAAAAATTTGCGTACAAAGATAAACTTTATGAATCTTTGTCGGAATATAAAGGCTGTTATTTAATCAAAAAAAATCACTCGCCATATTTGCAGTTCAACTTTTTTACAAAAGGAATTGCTGTGATTAATACTAAGGACACAAAAAGAAAAACAGACCAATATCCAAAACCAGCTATAAGTGTTCCGGCTATCAAAGGGAAAATAGCAGGCAGGATATTTCCGGCTCCGGCAATTCCGGCATAAACAGCACGGTTGTCATCGTTAGAAATCTCGACCAGAATTCCACTCACCGAAATTTTATAAATGCTAAAATATGCACCTGAAAGGATAAAAACGAATTGATAAACGAATTGATAATCCGAAAGAAAAATAGCAAGCGGAGGCAGTATTATTCCCAATATCAACCCTGCGGTAAGGATGCTTTTGTAGCCCCTTTTGCTTGAAAACCGGAAAATCAACAGGCTAATGATAAGCATTCCGCTAATGCGGAAAACCAGGTAGTTGCCTACGGATGCATCGCTCAAACCAAACTTCTCTTTTGCAAGCAACATAAAAAAAGGAAGTATGCTCATTCCCAAACCTAAAATATTGATGAGGATTAAATAATACTTAAGGTTACTGTTATTTCTTACCTCGCCCGGGATCATTCTAAAAAATTCTGCCAGCTTTTTGCCCGGTTTTTTAGTAGAGGGCACTTCTCTGATCATCCAAAATCCACCCGATGCAATGGAAAGCAGTAGCGCAGCCATCACAAAAAGAATGGTGTAGTTGGCAGGATATGCAAAAAGCCGGAGCAGTTCCCGAACCACAAGGGCAGAAATCAGCAAACCCACACTATTGAAGGTTTGCTGCATGGTGAAGAATTTTTTCCGCTTGTGGCTCAATATCGATTTTCCTAAAATATCAACATAGGATACATTGGCAAAAGCCCCGCTAAACGAAAACATGGAAATGAATACAAATATTAATATTATAACTGCATAAGGTTGGATTTTATCCGAAAGAAAAAACAACACAGCCAGACTGGCCAATGCAAAAGTGCGAAGGTAAATGCCGGTGAGTAGGTATTTCTTTTTATAATCTTTTCCTGATAAAAACCCTGCAAACACCAATTGCATAAGGCTGGAACCACCGAGCATGATGGCAGTAAGCAATCCCAGCGAAAACGAACCTCCGCCGGCATTTATTAGTATGGATGGAATGATGGTATCCACATCCATAAAACTGGTGGTGAGCGCCAGAAAAAATGCGTGCCAGAGAAAAGCTTTAAAATTATGGTTCGATTTTTTTTCGTTGATCGATTTCATGTAGGTAAAATCAAGAGGAAAGATATTGATGTATTGCACTGCCAATTTGCCCGGCTGTGGCAATTTTATATTTAATACCGCCAGCATCCGGTTCACTTTTAAGAAGTTTCATTCATGGCCTCCATAACCAATTCCCTGAGCCCTTTGGCTGAATAGGGTTTTGAAATGTAGTGGGTACAACCATTTGCAAGAAACTCTTCTTTATGTCCTTTCATAGCATTAGCAGTAACTGCAATAATTGGCGTTGATGCGTAGCCGGCAATTTTTTTTATAGCTTTAGCCGTATCCATACCGTTCATACCAACCCCCAGGTTTATATCCATGAGGATGGCATTAAATAGTTGCTTGCCGGCTTTTGCAATGGCATCTTGTCCGTTTCGGGCGGTATCGATGTTGCAGATGTCTTTTAAAACATAAACTATATGGGCAATGTTAATTTCGTCATTTTCAACAATCAGCACCCTGGGAGCCGTAATGTGAAAATCATAAGCAGTGCTTTCTTTTGGCAGCGGCATACGTGCTTTGTTAGTTTGGATGTTTTGGGGTTTATTGACTTTTGGGGAAAGTCTTGATACTTTTACAGGGATAAATACACTGAATTCGGAGCCCTGGTTGATTTTGCTTTCAACCTTAATATTTCCTCCAAGAATTTCAACATACTTTTTGCTTATGGTCAAGCCCAGCCCGGCACCTTCAAATTGCCTGTTGTGGCCTTCGCTACCTTGCCTGAACTGGTCGAAGATATTTTTGATTTTATCAGCTTCAATGCCGATACCCGTATCAGAAACATTTAATCTTAGCCAGGTTTTTGATTGTTGTTCATTAACGGCTGCATATACTTTTACACCTCCCTGGTTGGTGTATTTTATGGCATTGTCGATTAAATTATTGAGTAAATTGCTTAATATTTTTTTATCTGAATTAATAACTACATTTTCGTCCTCTACCCCATAAGAAAGCTCAAGATTTTTACCGGATGCACTTGCTTTAAATAATTTTAGGCTGTCGAAAACTAAATCCTTTAGGAATATTTCAGAGTACTCAATTTCCATTTTGTTCGACTCAATAATTGACAGGTCAATAATCGAATTGAGGGTGTCCAGCAGCCTGTTGCCGCTGGTGTGGATAAAATTAGCCATTTGGCGAAGTTCTTCTTCATGTAATTCCGTCCTAAGAATATCAGTAAATCCTAATATCCCGTTTAAGGGTGTGCGCAACTCGTGGCTCATATTTGAAAGAAATGTGGATTTAAGCCGGTCGCTCTCCTCAGCCCTTTCTTTAGCAATAATTAGTTCTTCCCGGCTTTGAAGAATTTGTTTGTTTTGTTCATCTAATATTTTGTAGGCATTCTTTTTATGTTTTACTTGTTTAAACATGATGAGCATAATAACGAAAATGATAAGGAAGCCGCCAATTGCCAAAATATTAACTATCCTTCTTACATGCTCTTTACTGGTTAAGGCTTCTATTTCCTGGTCTTTTTTCTCCAGTTCATATTTTGTTTTAATATCGCTTAATTGATTGAGCATATCCTGATTATAAAGCGAATCATTTAGGATTGTTCGTTCTTTAAAAAATTTCAGCGCATTTTCGTAATTGCCTTTTAGCTCATTAATTTTTGAATAATTCTCATAAACAAGCAACAAAACCTCGGGGTTGTTGAGCCCCTTTGCCAGTGTAAAACTACTATCGTTATAATTTTCACTTATAATTATGTCTTCGGTTTTGATGTAAAGTTCGCTTAAATTTGCAAAAGCCAACGCAATGCCATATTGATCTGCAATTTCCTTTTCGAGCGTGAGCGACTTTTTAAGTATTTCAATGGCGAGTTGTAGGTCGCCAAGCACCGAATACAAGTCGCCAATGTTATTCAATGCTGTTGCTATTCCAGATTTATCATTCAGGGTTCTGTAAATATCCAGGGCTTTTTTGTAATATTCCATCGCCAGATCATCATCCTCCATATCGGCAAATACAATCCCGATGTTGTTGTATGAAATTGCGATACCTTCCAGGTCGTTCAATTCTTCTTCAATCTCCAGGGATAACTCAAAATACTTAAGTGCTTCATCAAAATCACCCCAGGTATGATAAAGAAGCCCCAGGTTATTCAAGGCCTGTGAGATTCCAGATTTATTATTCAATAATTTCATTATATCGAGCGAGCGACTGTAATATTTGGTCGCTTTTTCATAATCTCCCCAATCGAAATACAGGGAGCCAATGGAATTTAATAAATCAGCGACATCCTTATCAAGTGATAGTTTTTCGTAAATGTTTACTGCCTTTTGATAAAAAGTAAGTGCCTCTACTTTCTCGCCATGTTTATCCAGGAGCATGGCAAGGTAATAACTCAACTTCGCGGTCGAATTGTAGTTTTTAAGCGAATCATAAAGTTGGATTGCCCTGAGGTAATTAGATTGTGCATTTTGGAGGTCGTTTTGAAAATCAAAATTGTAAGCGCAATAATAATACGAAAGGGCGATGAGTTCCGGATTGTTTATTTTTTGGCTAAGGTTTAATGCTTTATTGTAATAATTTCCCGATTCGATATAGTTATTGCGATAATAATAGCTGTCGCCAATGATTAATAATGCATCGATTTGTTCATTAACATTATTAAATTGCTCTGCCAAACCGAGTGCCTGCTTTGCATATAAAAAGGCTTTATCAGGGGTTTTGGCAACAATGGCTTCAGCATAATTATTCAAAATCTCAGGATGCTTTTTGGCAGAACTATTTTTCAACAAAGTCTCAACCGAATCAGGGATGGATTCTGATTTTACGACTTCCTGTATGAAAAACAGAAAGGTCAAGGTTATGAGAAAATACTTGATCATCCCTTAGTTTTATGCATTTTATTATTGGCAAAAGTAACATTTCGGCATAAATAAAAAAGGGCATTTCCGCAATTGGAAATACCCTATTGAAAATAAATTAAAGGGCTTATTTACTGTATGATTATTTTTCTGGTTTCATAGGCCGAAGCCTTTTGTAGCCTTACGAAATAGATACCTTTCGGGAAACTATTTAAAATAATCTTTTTGGTTTCAAGAGGGTTTACAATGTCTTCAAGAAGCGTTTTTCCCGCCAAATCAATCAATTCAAATTGTGATGCAGTGGAAGAAGGATTTTCCAACATTAAATAATCAGTCGCCGGATTGGGATAAATACTTAGCGCCGATACTTCAGGATTGTCAATTGATGTGGGTAAAACGGCCGTAATATCGAATGTCACAAATTTGCCTTCATCGGGATATTTAATGTTATAAACATAAAGTTTTACCGTTGAAGTGCCTGTTTGATCCCGTGGATTAACCGTTAATCTAATGTATCCCGGAACGGTATCAGAAAGAGGCCCAACGGTAGCACTATCTGGCAGTAATGAATAGCAGCCTCCGTTGTCACAACTGGAATATTCCCATTTGTCTAAAATATTATTTTCGATGGTAACCCATCCAAAGGTCAAATCGCTAAAACCCTCGTGCGTCATATCAACCTGAATGTTTTTATAGGATTCCAGTTCAACAGTTTCTGTAACTATATCTCCTGGCTGAAAAGTAAAAGTTTGTGGAAAAGCATGTGCCACAAATGTGAGGGAAAATAGAAGTGTAAAAAGTAGTTTTAGTTTATTCATGAGCATTAAATATTTGAGTTTTATTGTGTGAATTAAACAAATGTAATGCTTAATCATTCTAAATAGCAAGCCAGTCGATTTATTTGTGATTTATTTAACATTTTGAATTTCAGATGTAAAAATCTATTAACACATCTATTTCGTTTAAGTAATTATCATACTTTCGTATGAAATAACACAAATCATATTATGACAAACAGTAAAAAGCAACCCAAAAAAAACAAGTCAAAACTTGGTCGCAAATCATTGATAGCCGGGATTCATAGTTTCTTTTCAGAGAATCCTTTTTCATCATACAACCATAAACAAATCGCCCATTTTGTAGGAGCACGCGATGTAGCTGCCAAAAATATGGTGAAGGAAATCCTGAAAACTCTTGCTGAAAAAGGAGAACTTGAGGAATATCGCCGCGGGAAATATAAAATTAATCCCAAAAAAATACATGAGCAAACGTCTATCAAAAAAACAATTACCGGCAAGGTTGATATGAAGCAAACCGGAAAAGCCTATGTGATTTCGGACGAGCTGGGCGACGATGTTTTTATTGCCTCCAACCATACCGGTCATGCCCTTCATAACGATATCGTTAAAGTGCAGCTTTTCCCTATGCGAAAGGGGCATAAGATGGAAGGTCAAATTGTGGAGATCATTAAACGTGCAAAAACTACCTTTGTGGGAACCATCGATAAATCTCCGAAATTTGCTTTCCTGGTCTGCGACAGCAACACCATGCCCGTTGATATTTTTATTCCGTTGGCCGATCTAAAAGGTGCAAAAAACGGAGAAAAGGTGGTGGTAAAAATGACTGAATGGCCGGAGCACGCTAACAATCCTTTTGGTGAAGTTGAAAAAGTATTGGGCCGTCCCGGCGACAACGAAGTGGAAATGCAGGCCATTCTTGTCGCAAATGACTTTCCGCTTTCATTTCCTGAAGCTGCCGAAAAAGAAGCCGAAAAGATTAATATTAAGATCTCCGATGCTGAGATTAAGAACCGCCGGGATTTCAGGAAAATCCCAACCTTTACCATCGACCCGGTGGACGCCAAAGATTTTGATGATGCCATTTCATATCAAAAACTTGAAAATGGAAACCATGAGGTAGGGGTTCATATTGCTGATGTTTCGCATTATGTAAAACCCGGTGGAGCTATCGACGATGAAGCATACCAAAGAGGCACTTCAATTTACCTGGTTGACCGAGTGATACCGATGCTTCCCGAAAAGCTCTCGAACAACGTTTGCTCGCTCAGGCCTAATGAGGAAAAATTATGTTTTTCGGCAGTGTTTGAAATGGATGATGATGCCAAGATTATTACCGAATGGTATGGTAAAACAATCATCAATAGCCAAAAAAGATTTGATTACGACGGGGCACAAAAAGTAATTGAAACCGGAGAAGGTGAAATGAAAGAAGAGGTGCTTGCCGTTCAAAAGCTCGCCGAAAAGCTGAAGAAAATCCGTTTCCAGAAAGGAGCCATTAACTTTCATACCGAAGAGGTAAAATTTATTTTGGATGAGAAGGGCAAACCCATCGACACTTATGTAAAAGTGCAAAAAGAAGCCAACTTTATGATCGAAGATTTTATGCTGTTGGCAAACAGAAAAGTAGCCGAACGTATTGGAAGGCAACGTGGAAAAACGCCACCAAAAACATTTGTATATCGTATCCACGATCAGCCATCTCCCGAAAAACTCAGCAAATTCACACAATTTGTGGGTAGGTTGGGATACAAAATGAAACTGGGTTCTGAACTCAGCCTGGCCAAATCATTCAATGATCTTTTTAAACAAGTAAGTGGTCGGGGCGAAGAAAATCTGGTTGAAACATTGGCAGTCAGGACCATGGCAAAAGCTGAATATTCAACACAAAATATCGGGCATTATGGTTTGGCTTTTAAATATTACACCCATTTTACCTCACCCATCCGCCGTTACCCCGACTTGATGGTTCATAGGCTGCTCGAGTTATACCTGGACAAAAAACCTACGGTAAATGAGAATGAATATGAAGCCATTTGCAAACACGCATCCGAAATGGAACGGAAAGCTGTGGAAGCAGAAAGGGCATCAATTAAACTGAAACAAGTTGAATTTTTGGCTGATAGAGTTGGTGAGGAATTTGACGGATTAATTTCTGGCGTGTCAAAGTATGGGATTTTCGTTGAATTGAAGACCAATAAATGCGAGGGCATGGTTAGGCTTCGCGATTTGGATGATGATTTTTATTACCTGGACGAAGAAAACTACAAAGTGATCGGGCACCGGAAGGGCAATGAATTTAAACTTGGCGACTCCATACGCATCCGCGTTAAGCACATCGATATTCGTAAGAAGCATCTTGATTACGAGCTAGCTTAGGAAAGTTCTCAGTTGGCAGTCTTCAGTCCCGAAAAATAGAAAATCTATGATTTTTGTAATTTTTCGAGGATGCTCGACCGTAGGTCGGCATTGACAGTCCACAGTCCATAGTCTTTAAAAACTGCCTACCTAGGACAATATTCTTTCGGCTGTTAATAAAACCCCGTTGCGTTTAGCTTAGGCTGTGCCTAAGCTGTATATATTTCTGTAGGCTCAGCCTGCATTTTTAATTCAAGTTTCTTTTGGTTATAGCAGGTAAAACCTGCAATAATAAACAGGACGAGGCATAGCCCCGCCCAAACACCCCAGATTGACCGCTTCTAAGCGAGGCGAGCTCGAAAAAAAATGAAATCAAACCCCGAAAGTTTGGGATCTATTTTTCGGGACTGCCTATCCCGAAAAATAGAAAATCTATGATTTTCGTAATTTTTCGAAGATGTTCCGAATCCGGGATTGGTGAATCCTGGACACGGGCGAAGCCCGGCACTGTTGACTGCTTACCGTTGACTGCCTACTGTTGACTGCGGACTGCGGACTGCCCACTGCCATTGATTATAAAAAAAGGAATGTTGGTATTTACATTCAGCGACACAGAAACCAGGGCATTCATTACCTTTGTGCAAAATTGAGATGGAAATGAGTTTAATCCACCATTACTTTTGCGCGTAAAGCTATGTGTTTATTTAACAATCCCCGATTTCAATATTAACGAAAATTAACCCGGAAAATCATTGATTTGCCTACTCGAAATTTCAATCAAATGATACAAACACCAACTAAATTACTACCGGCCGTTCTCATTGTTGACGATGTAGCAGAAAACCTTTGGCTTCTTGAGGCAATAATCAACAAATTAAATGTTAGGCTCATTCAAGCTAATTCGGGAGTTGAAGCACTCGAAAAAACCCGAAAACAAGAACTCGCGCTGGCCATACTCGATGTACGAATGCCTGACATGAATGGCTATGAACTAGCGATGAAACTAAACAAAGCATCACGATTTGGAACAATACCAGTAATCTTTATTACAGCCGGCATTATAGATGAAAAAAACCTGCATGTTGCTTATGATGCCGGGGCCATCGACTATATCAACAAACCCTTTAAGAGTCATGTGCTGCTGAGTAAAATCAAAATATTTTTAGAGATTTACAAGCAGAAAAAAACAATACAAAACGATGCAGATAAACTAAAAATAGCTGCTCAAAAACTTGAAATGCAAAACGATGAGTTGGCTCAAGCCATTATCGAAGCAAATAAAGCCTTTGTAATGGAGGAACAAATCTCGAAGAAATATACAGAGTTGTATGATTTTGCTCCTTCCGGTTATTTCACGCTTTCGGTGTCAGGCGAAATACTGGCTGTAAACCTTGCGGGTAGCCAAATGTTGGGCACGGAGCGTGCCCACCTTATCAGAAGCACTTTTGGGTTTTTTGTTTCAAACGATACATTCCCGGTGTTTAATGATTTTTTGCAAAAGATATTTACAAGCACAAACAAACATCACTGTAAGTTAACAATCGCTTCAAAGGGACACAAACCTGTTTACGCTTATTTAACCGGACTATGCTCCGAAAACAGAAAAGAATGTCTGATAACGATGGTGGATATTACCGACAGTAAACTTGCCGAAGATGCCCTTGAAGTGAGCCGCGAAAAATACAAAACCATGCTTAATGCCTCCCCCGATGGCATATTGCTAATTGATTTGAAAGGAATAATTCGTGAAGTTTCCGAAATAGGCCTCGAACTTTTGGGCTTCGAGGAAAAAGCTGAATTAACAGGAAAGCATTATTCGCGATTTATGCCACCGGAAGAACGAAATACCACTAGTGAAATTATCGAAAAAACGATGAGCGAAGGCATAGCGCAAAATATAGAAGTGCGTATAAAAAGAAAAAATACCGATATTTTATTAAGCGAAATCAGTTCAACACTCATACAGGGAACTGACGGTACCCCCGACTCGCTTATGATTACCGTACGTGATATTTCGCAACGCAAGAAACTCGAAAAAACACAGATTCATGCCGACCGTATGGCCAGCCTGGGCGAAATGGCCTCGGGTATTGCCCACGAAATAAACCAGCCGCTCAATACCATGTCGATGGTGATGGACAATATACTTTTCGAATCCTCCCGCGAGGAAAACATGAAAAATGAATATCTGAAAAAGAAATCAAATAAAATTTTCGAAAACATTACCCGCATCCGCAATATCATCGATCACGTGCGGGCTTTCTCGCGCAACGCCGACGATTACATCGCCACCAATTTCGATGTCAACGCGAGCATACAAAATGCGGTGTCGATGATATCAGAACAATTCAAGCATCTTGCCATCGACCTCCGGCTTCTGCTAGACGAAAATAAACCCCCCATTGTTGGCAATACCTTTAAATTTGAACAGGTGATTTTAAATTTGTTGGGAAATGCCAAAGATGCCCTACAGGAAAAGGGAAAAATACAGCCTGAGTTTCAAGACCAGTTTATCGAGGTTAAATCATACCATGAAAACCAATTCTTTGTGGTTGAAGTTACCGACAACGGCACCGGTATTTCCGAACAGGATATCGAACACATCATGCTCCCTTTTTATACCACTAAAGATACCGGAAAAGGCACCGGACTCGGACTTTCTATTTCGTACCAAATCATTAAAGAGATGAACGGATCCATTGAAATTTTGGATAATATTTATCATGGTACAACATTTAAAATAATTTTAATGATTCAAAACAAAGAGTGAGTATGGCAAATCAAAATAAAATCAAGATACGGATTCTCGATGATGAAAACCACTCATTTGAAGGTATTGTTTTACAACAAAACGGAATTGCCATTGATATTAACCTTGCGTTTGCTAAAATCTTTGCATACACCCGTAAAGAGGTGAGCGGTAAAAATGTTGCAAAACACAATTGTTAAAGAAGAATGCCATAGTATAATAATTACAGACTCTTATTAATTTATGGAACCACTACCTAACGTACTTATTGTTGATGACCTGCCGGAAAATCTTTTTTTTCTTAGGGAAGTCTTGCAAAATGAAAAAGTCAACCTGATCGAAGCCCTTTCAGGAGAGGAAGCGTTGATAAAAACCAAAGGGATTGAACTTGCCTTGGCAATCCTTGATGTTCGGATGCCCCTGATGAATGGGTATCAACTTGCCGAGAAATTGAACGGTGATAAAAATAGAGATAAAATCCCCATTATTTTTGCTACAGCAAACTATACTAATGCAAAAGAGATGGAAAAGGGATATTTATCAGGAGTCGTCGATTATTTAGTTAAGCCTATCAGCAAGCACATTCTCTTATCCAAAATCAAGGTATTTCTTGACCTTTTCAATCAAAAACAGACTATTTTAAATAAGGTTGTTCGTGAAAAGAAAATGGCCGATGAACTTGTCCAGTCTAATGAAGCGCTTCATGTTAGCGAAGAAAGATTAAGAAGTATCCTATTTAATATCGCAGATTGGGTTTGGGAAACAGATGAAAATGGAGCTTATACCTTCAGTTCTCAAAACGGACCCAGTTTCCTGGGGTTCTCAAAGGATGAACTAACTGGAAAAACCCCATTCGACTTTATGATGCAAAATGAAGCTGAAAGGTTGATGCCGATAGTTACTGAATTAATAGAAAACAGGAAACCAATCAAGGATCTGGAAAATTGGAATATTGGATCGGAAGGTCAACAGATATGTTTACTTACCAATGCTTCGCCAGTGTTTGATAAGAAAGGAAATTTTAAGGGCTATCGGGGAGTTGACAAAAACATTACGGAGCAAAAAAATGCGAAAGATTTGCTTGAACAAACCCGGCAGAACTACGAAACCTTTTTTAATACTATAAACGACTTCCTTTTTGTACTGGATAAAAATGGGAACATAGTTTATACCAACAACACGGTAAATAAAAGACTAGCTTATTCAAAAGAGGAGCTTCTTTCAAAATCGGTATTATCGCTTCATCCACTTGATCAACAAGAAGAAGCAGGGCAAATTGTAAATCAAATACTGGAGGGGAAAACAGAATTTTGTGATGTGCCACTTGTAAGCAAAACCAGTGTTCAGATTCCAGTAGAAACAAGGGTGGTTCATGGAATTTGGAATGGGAATCCTGTTGTTTTCGCTGTATCGAAAGACATCTCACAAATTAAGTTATCTGAAGAAAAATTCTCGAAAGTATTTTATTTAAATCCATCTGCTTGTGGGTTAAGCGATTTGCTTACACAGCAATATATTGAAGTTAATGAAGCTTTTTTTACTTTGTTTGGATTTGAAAAAGATGAAGTTATTGGTAAAACTGCCATAGAATTAGGCATAATGGATGCAAAGACCCGCGAATCCATTTTAATTCAAATGAATGGCAACGGAGCTGTTAGAAATGCAGAAACACAATTAAAATCGAAACAAGGTGAGATAATACATGTGTTAATCTCAGCTGATAATATTCAAATACAGGACAAAATATACCGTTTTACCATAATTAGTGACATCACTCATCGTAAAAAAATAGAGGAAAATTTAAGGACGTATCAGGTTAATCTGGAGCTACAGAACGAAGAACTAATATTGGCACAAGAGGCTGAAACGCTCACGGCCAAAAAATATACTGAACTATACAATATTGCACCAACAGGCTATTTTACACTTTCATCTAAAAAAGCAATTCAAGAGGTAAACCACAGCGGTGCCCGCTTGCTTGGTAAGGAACCTTTACCTTTAATAAACAGCAATTTCAGTTTTTTTGTTTCGCAGAATACACTGCCTGTCTTCAATGCTTTTTTCCTAAATATTTTTAAAAGCAAAGTCAAAGAAATATGTGAAGTTGTGCTCGAAACAGATGGCAATGAACCAAAACATGTGCATATTGAAGGCTTGGTTTTCGGGAATGGTAAACAATGCCTTATAAATGTTATTAATATTACAGAGAACAAGCAGGCAGAAGAAAAGTTAAGGGAAAGTGATAAACACTTCCGTACTATATATAATAATACACCGGCTTTACTACACTCACTCGATAAAAATGGCCTCCTGATAAGTGTTAGCGATTTCTGGCTTAGTACACTTGGTTACAAAAAAAGTGAAGTTCTTGGTAAACCTTCTACAATGTTCCTAACTGAAAGTTCTAAGAGATATGCAAGGGATATTGCTTTCCCTAAATTTCATGAAAATGATTTTATTGCAAATGCTCCCTATCAATTTGTAAAAAAGAATGGAGAGGTAATTGATGTTTTACTTTCTGCCATAGCGATACGCGACAATTTAGGAGAAATGAATCGTACCTTAGCTGTCCTTGTGGATATAACCGATCGCAAAAAGGTCGAAAAAGCTCTGATAAAAAGCGAAGAAAAATACCGTTTAATATTCGAATCATTCCATGATATTTATTACCGGGCTAATAATGAGGGAATCATAACTGAACTTTCTCCATCGGTTCTTCAAATCAGTGGTTATAAACCTGATGAATTAATTGGAAAACCGGCTACTAATGTTTATCAAAATAAAGCTGATCGGATTTATGCCCTAAAAGCATTAAAAGAATCTGGGAGATTAACTGATTATGAATTAAAACTAGTAACAAAAGATAAAAAAGTTAGAATCTGTTCACTATGTTCTCATGTAATTGTTGGGCAGGATGGTGAAACAAAGGGTGTTGAAGGTGTTATAAGAGACATCACCGAACGCAAGCAGATGGAAGAAGAAAAAGAAAACCTATTATATCAACTTAGTGAGAGAATAAAAGAATTGAATTGCCTTTATGGTATAGCTAAAGTTATCGAAAAATATGAAAATAACATAGATAAAATATTTGAGGAAACGGCACAAATCCTTACCTCTGCTTGGCAATATACTAACATCACATGCGCCAGAATAATTTCAGGAATCATTGAATATAAGACGGATAATTTCTTAGAAACAAAATGGAAACAATCATCCGATATTAAAGTTCATGGGAAAATTACCGGAGAGATGGTTGTTTGTTACTTGGAAGAAAAACCTGAATCTGACGAAGGCCCATTTTTAAAAGAAGAAAGAAATCTAATAGAGGCGGTAGCAGTTAAATTAGGAAGAATCTTCGAACGTAAGCAGGCAGAAGATGAAATCCGCGCTGCTAAAGAAAATCTAAAAAACACATTTGATTTATCTCCAAGTATTATTTCTAAAGCAAATATTGATACAGGTTATTTTGTTGAAGCAAATCATGCAGTAACAAGGTTACTGGGTTATTCAGTTGAAGAATTTACATCTAAGCCACTTATGGAATTTATTCATCCAGATGAAAGGAACCGAACAATGGATGAAATTTCAGAACAGCTAAAGGGTAAGGAAGTGATTTTTTTTGAAAATAGGTATTTGTGTAAGGATGGTTCTTACACATGGTTGGCTTGGCATGGTACAAAAGCGGATGAGAATGGAATTGTAACAGCTATTGGTTCTGATATAAATGAGATCAAAATTGCAGAGCAGGAACTGAAGGTAAGCGAGGAAAAATATAAGACTATGTTAAATGCTTCTCCCGATGGTATTACGCTAATCGATATGAAAGGAATCATCATCGAAGTTTCAGAAATAGGGCTTGAGTTATTGGGAGTTGAAAACACGGATGAACTAATCGGAAAACATTTTTTCAGGTTTGTGCCAACTGACGAAAAAATAATCATCAAGGAGGCCATTGAAAAAACATTAAGCGAAGGGATTGTACAAAACATTGAGTTAAAAATTAGAAAGAAGAACCAATCTTTATTTTTAAGCGAAATCAGTTTAACTTTAATCCAGAACAATGATGGGGCGATTTATTCATTCATGGTTACGATCCGTGATATTTCCCAACGGAAAAAAATGGAAAAAAAGCAAATTCATGCCGACAGGATGTCCAGTCTGGGAGAAATGGCCTCGGGTATAGCCCACGAAATCAATCAGCCGCTCAACACCATGTCGATGGTGATGGACAATATACTTTTCGAATCCTCCCGCGAGGAAAACATGAAAAATGAATATCTGAAAAAGAAATCAAATAAAATTTTTCAAAATATTACCCGCATCCGCAATATCATCGATCACGTACGGGCTTTCTCGCGTAGCTCCGATGATTACATCGCCACCAATTTCGATATTAATGCGAGCATCCGAAATGCTGTGTCGATGATATCAGAACAATTCAATCATCTTGCCATCGATCTGCGGTTTCAACTGGACGAAAATCAACCCACCGTTTCAGGCAATACCTTTAAATTTGAACAGGTAATTTTAAACATGTTGATCAATGCCAAAGATGCCCTGCTGGAAAAGGGAAAAATACAGCCTGAGTTTCAAGACAAGATTATCGAGATTAAATCATATCGCGAAAACCAATCCTTTGTGGTTGAAGTTATCGACAACGGCACCGGCATTTCCGAAGAGGATATCGAGCACATCATGCTCCCTTTTTACACCACTAAAGATACCGGAAAAGGCACCGGACTCGGGCTTTCTATTTCATATCAAATCATTAAAGAGATGAACGGATCCATTGAAATTTCGGATAATGTTTATCATGGTACAACATTTAAAATACTTTTGAATTCCTAAAAATGTAAATTAAAATGGAAGATCAGCAACAAATCAGAATTCTTATATTGGATGATGAAAAAGAGTTTACAGAAGAACTGTACGAGTATTTTCAAAATCTGGATTTTGAAGCATATGAAGCCAACACTCATAAGGATGCGCAGGAGCTATTATCTCTTCATAGCATCGACCTTTTAATTCTTGATGTGCGGCTGCCCGGCATCAATGGGCTCGACATATTAAAAGACGTAAGAGTCCGTTTTCCCGATATGGAGGTTATCATTGTGTCGGCTCATGGCGATATGGATACCGTGATCAAAGCCATGCGCCTCGGAGCTTTCGATTACCTACGCAAGCCTTTCAGGCATATCGACATTCAGATTGCAGTAGAACGTACCCGTAAATACCTTGAACTACAACAAAAGCTCCGGATGATGGAAGAGCGAAATTCGCTGATTTCCAAAACCCTCGAAGATAAAATCGACCGGGAGTTTATCGGGGTCAGCCCGCAAATACGTGAGGTTTATGAACAAGCCATGACCGCTGCGGATTACCCCGAAGCCAATGTGCTGATTACCGGCGAAAGTGGTACCGGCAAGGAAAATATTGCCCGCATTATTCACTATTCAAGCCCGCGAAAAGATCACCTTTTTTGTCCTGTGAATAGCAGTGCCATTACCGAATCGCTGTTGGAAAGTGAATTCTTTGGTCACAAAAAAGGTTCCTTTACCGGTGCTATTTCCGATAAAATAGGCTTCTTCGAGGTGAGTAATCTGGGTACATTGTTTTTAGACGAAATTGCAGATATGCCCTTCAACCTGCAGGCAAAAATTTTGCGTGCCACCGAAGAAAAAGTAATAACACGTGTGGGTGATACCAAGCAAATAAAAACTGATTTCCGCATTGTCTCGGCCACCAACCACGACCTTGAGAAAAGTGTGGAAGAAAAAAAGTTCAGACTCGACCTGCTGCACCGGCTCAATACCCTGCATATTCACATCCCCGCCCTGCGCGAGCGCCCCGGCGACATCAAGCCGCTGCTGATTTACTTTGTCGAAACTTTTGCTGTACGTTTCAATAAACCACCCTTCAAAATTAAAAGCGAATTATTTGAAGCCTTAAAAAAGTACGCTTTTCCCGGAAATGTACGCGAGCTTAAAAACCTTGTCGAGCGAGCCATCATCCTTTCCAAAAGCACTATACTCGGTGTGGCTGATTTTCCACTATGCATACCCAAAGCCAAAAATTGTTGTGTTGATTCAGAAACCCTTAATCTTAAAATTATTGAGATTGTCAACATCCGCAAGGCACTCAAAAATACAGCTTATAACCAAAAAGCAGCGTCCGATATGCTGGGCATTTCGCGCGATGCCCTTATTCGCAAAATGAAAAAGTACGACATCTCCATTTCAAAAACCGAAGAGTAGGTTTTTTTTAGTCAGGGCTTCACTCCGAGTGAAACCCTGACTTAACTATTTTCACTCCAAATGAAGCCCTGACTAAATTTCAAAAAGCCTTAGGCTTAAAATCTTTTTGGTTAATGATGGATGAGGAGTTGCCGGTAGCTCTGATTACGAAGAAACCCAGTTTTTCGGCCATGCGGTCGCTGGCACTATCGGCAGTAATAAATGCCACGCCACCGTAAATTATTTTGTTTGTATAATCAGGCATATAGCGTTTTGCCTTCCACAGTTTTTCATGAAAATCATTCACATCGTCAACCCGCAAGGTGGTTTTTACTTCTACAATCACTATTTCGTGGCCATTTACGGCAATGATATCAAACTCATAATTTTGCCCATCTTTATTGCCTTTTACACGTTGCAGGGTTTGCTGTACTTCAATGCCTTTTTCATTGAGCAGTTTTATCAAATCGCCTTCAACCAGCGATTCAACCAGCTTGCCCCACTGCGAAGTAAAAAGGGCGGATAGCTCTTTAATTTTTTTATCGGTTTCTTTGAAACGTTTGTCCGTTTCTTTGAAACGTTCAGAAAGCATGCGGTCATTTTCCTTAATCTGAGCTTTGGTTTCTTTAAACTGAAGGTTGGTTTCCTGAAACATGAGCCACACCTGGTTAAAGTTGAGGGGTTGGCTGTATGCTTCCAAAGGTTCGTTTACACTGTCGTTGTCCATTTTTCTAATAAATTGATTCTTGCAAAGATACAACAAATGAGGTGCAGAATAATCACCCCATAAATTGCTCCCGGCAGTTTCTATGTTTCCCGGCCAAAGAAGCCAATTGCTTAGGCGGGATTCACGGAGTGACTTTCCGGGGGTTCGGAAAGTCAGGGTTTTATTCCAGGTGAAGACCTGACCAAATTTTAGAAAGCTTTAGGTTTAAAATCTTTTTGGTTGATGATGGAAGATGAGTTACCGGTAGCCCTGATGACGAAGAAACCCAGTTTTTCGGCCATGCGGCTGCTGGAGCCATCGGCGGTAATAAATGCCACACCACCATATATTTTTTTATTTGTATAATCAGGTAAATAGCGTTTTGCCTTCCACAGTTTTTCAT
>Ga0307990_1001015_pt1 | contig 24082 bp, 26 predicted proteins | sample EllFjometagen129_FD_203168 | JGI IMG/M metagenome (GOLD analysis project Ga0307990, IMG submission 203168) | Marine microbial communities from Ellis Fjord, Antarctic Ocean - #129 | ecosystem: Environmental > Aquatic > Marine > Unclassified | place: Southern Ocean | collected 2014-10-08
CAGTTACCCTGATACCCATTAAATCACCGTTATCATCGTTTACACCCGTTACGGTGGCTGCATCCAATTCATTTGTTACACCTTCAAAGGCGTAGGCTGGTTGAATTGTTGTTGCAAACATCATAAATACTGATGCCATTAAAGTAAAAATAAATAAAATTTTCTTTTTCAATTACATTTCCTCCTAAATTTTAGTATTATTTATTTTGTAATAAATTTAAACTGTTATAACTATAGAATTGCTAATCACACTCCTTTTGAATTATTTTGAATAAAGGCATTCTTTTAATTTCAATTTCTATAATCGATAAATCAACATTCTCGCCTTCTTCTCTTTTATCTAAAGAAATAGATGCAATTTGAAGCGTTTCTATTCCCTTATAATCTTTGTTTTTTACTTTCTCAAATTGGTTTTTGGTTCCCTTAAAAAAAAGAATATCTTTCATTCTAACTTCAAAAAGTACAGCTGGATCAAAAAGACTGTATAAGTCTTTAAAAACCATTTAGTCTTCCCATTTAGAATTTACTGTATCAGTAACATCAACCTTGTCAGGTCTAACATACCAGTCGATGTTTAGTTTTTTTGTATTTTCTAATATTTCTAGAGTACCCAATTCATTAAAATCGTTAAAAAAATAAGTTTCATATAAAAACTGACCCAATATTAATTCTAAAGATTTATACTCACCATTTGAATTCATACCTTTAATAAGTCTATAAGGTACTAAAAAAGGAAAATCGAATATTTCTCTATTATTTCTATCAAAAATTTCTCTTCCTAGTTTTAATCTTAAAAAGCAGTATCTGGCTTCTGTTAACTGAATTGTTATTACTAAATGTGTTTTTTCTACCTCAACAATTAATACACATCTTGTATACCCTGTTTTAGATATGGTTTTCTGTAAAACAGCTTTAAGCTTAGGTAAAGAATTGTATTGCTTCTCTTTCAAATCAGCAGCCTTCACAAATAATTGTGGATTGTTAACGGTTTTTGTTACAGTCTTTGTTTCTGGTCCCATAGTATTTCTCCTTTTTCTTTTGACTTTAAGCCAAATTCATAAGACTAAATTTTTAGTCTCATGGGATTCACCTTAAAATTAATCTTTTAAGCTTTCAGGATTATCTGCAATATATTGACAAACGATTGCTAAAGTATTTTCAATTGTTTTTTTCATTTCGTTCACAGCTGAATCATTTAGGTAATCAAAAAACTCGTAATTGTTTTTTAATATTCTTAAATTATCGATATCATTTCTATTAACATCCATATAATTTCCTTTCTGTCTATTTATACCATAATTATAACTTATATCTTTCTTATTTGTCAATTGTATCGTCAAAAAAATATTATTTCTCAACTTTGATGTTTTTTGTATTATAATATAGCTGTATTAGCAATATTTTATAAATAAGGAGGCAACAAAATGGTAAACAATTTAGGTAAAATACTTAAAGAAAGAAAAATTTCAGCAAAAAAAGTTTCTGATGGAACTCGTATTGATGTTTCTACTTTATCGAAAATGAAAAACTTCGAAAGAAGTATTTCCCAGGAAAATGCCCTAGTACTAGCCGATTTCTTTAAAATTAGTATCGACGAATTATTCGGGAGAGAGTTTTTAGTTCAAAATAGTGATCTAAAAATAAAGAAAATGAGTTATGAAGAAGTAATATTTAAATTGGATGAACTTGATAACAAAGATTTACTATCTCTATCTGGTGCAATTGATTACCTCTTAATGACCAGAAACGAAAAAGCGTTTAGAAATAAAGATGAAAACATCTATTACAAAACAATTAAGTAAATATACAGTTCATCCAAGGAGACTAATATGCATAAATATTTGCTTGGAGAACTTAGAAAAATCAAAGAATCTATTGATCAATTAGAAACGTATTTTAATGGATCTAGTTTATTATCAGATCCTTCAGAAAAAAACACACTTGAAGTTTATTATGACAACATCAATAATTGTTATTCAGTTGGACAAACAGATTCATATGAAAACTCTGAAAGAAAAACACAAAATAGAAATGATGTCTTCGAAGAAAAAGGAGATATTATAATGAAACTAAAAGAAGGATCCATCTCAAAAAGAAAAGATGGCCGATGGCAAGGGCGATATTACGTCAATGGTGTCCGTAAGTGCCTATACGCTTCGACCAAAAAAGAAATTATTTTAAAGATAAATGAAGCCATCGTTGAACGCAACCGTAATGAAAAAGAAGGTCTTGTATCTACTAAAATTACGCTCAATAAGTGGATTACTGAATGGATGAAAATATACAAAGATGAATTGGCAGCTGCATCATACAAAGATTACAAAGTCTACTTAATTGGCAAAGTAAAAAACAGTCCAATTGGCAAAAAACAAGTTAGACATATCAATTCTATGGATTTGGAACGATTTTTTTTATCTATACAAGCTCCGACGGGTAGACACAGAACTTACTTGTTAATGAAAGGGTGCTTCAATAAGTTAGCACAAACAAAAATCATCAAGGATAACCCTTTTGACTATATTGACGCAATTAAGAAACCAAAAGCGAAGGAAAAAGACATACCTACTAATATTGAATTGAATAAATTTTTTGAGTATCTAAAAGCGAAGGATTATAATTTATATCAATTTGCTAAATTTATTTCAGTATCAGGGCTCCGAAAAGGCGAAGCACTTGCTTTAGAATGGCGGGACATTACTGATAAGATATCAATAACAAAATCATTTAATACGATTATGGGTAAAGTTTCAACACCAAAAACCCGTGCTTCTATCAGAACAATTCCATTATTTGAGGAAGCACAAGATATATTAAACGAACTAGATAAAACAAGTTCAAGAGTTTTTGCTAAAGTTTCTTTGTGGAGCTCAGCTCGTAGCTTTTCAACACATGCAACCAATTTTGGCCTTGAAAATGTATCACTTCATATTCTTAGACACTACTTTGCTACACAGTGTCTTAATGCAGGCATAGCTAAAATGGTTACTTCCAGATGGTTAGGACATGAAGATTCTAAGGTTACAGAAGGTATCTACCAACACATAAAAACCGACTTCGAGAACGAGCAAACTAAGAAGTTGGCTAAATATAGAGCTAGTAGGAAATAAGTTTGACACCTATTTTGACACCCATTTGGCTAGTAATATGGAACAAAGCATAAAAAAAGGAAATAGAATGAAATTCTACTTCCCTATATTTAGCCTTAATGGTGCCGAAAGCAGGAATTGAACCCGCAACCTACTGATTACAAGTCAGTTGCTCTACCAGGTTGAGCTATTTCGGCAATATGGTGGGGGTTGACGGGCTCGAACCGCCGACCCTCTGCTTGTAAGGCAGATGCTCTCCCAGCTGAGCTAAACCCCCACTTTAATTATGCATTACAATTTTACTATTACTAACTATTATTGTCAAGGAAAAAATATCAAATTAATTGAATTTTTTTCTGAGCCCCTCTAAAGCGCACAAATATCTTGTGATTTAAGGGTTTATTAATTAAATAATAGCAATTAATTTAAACCTATTTTTTTCAAAAATATAGTTAAAATTAATAAATCTGCACTTCCGCCGAAACTTAAATTATTTTTTATACAATATTTATCTAACTTAATAATTTCTTCTGTACTACTATTTACTTTCTCTTTAAACATTTTTTTAATTTCTTTATATTGATCAATATCTTTTGATCTTTTTAATAAAACAGTATCGTCCGTTACAGAAATCAAATACATCAAAGTATTAATCCTTGATGATTGAGAAAAATCTTTTAGGTATCCCAATGCCTTTTTTACATTTGGTATCCCTTTATGAACTTCTCCTCTAGCACCAAGAATATTATATTGTTCATATGCATAATGTCCAAACGTGCTATTTGATTTATTAAAATCCTTTAAAATGTTTTTTGACATACTTTGAACAACGTCATATATGTTTTCTAAGTCGTGATGATTTACAAAAATATATCCATAAGCAGAAACAAGAATTCCTAAATTAAATATTAGCCCTTTGTAAGAATTAATATTGTTAGTTGCTTTGTACATTGCTTGTTCAGCTTGTAAACCTAACACTCTTATTTTTGGGAAAACTTCATCTAGTTTACTATTCCATCCTACACTAAACATTCTAGCAAGATATGGTAGAATAGTATTTTTTGCTTTTGTCATTAATTTGTAATTCATGTCTTTATGAGAGCCTCTTGTGTTTGGAGTTACTAATCCAAATTTTGGATGAAGGTTTAACTCTAAAAGAATTGATTCTTCAATAATTCTTGAGACTTCATTTTCAAAATACTCTTGAGTTTTATTTTCTACAAAACCAACTAAATCTTCAATACTATGTTTTTTCGTTCTAATACAATTAAATGCAGTATCATCACAAATATAACATTTTCTAGGTACTTTGCGACTCAGAGTCTCTTTTCCATTAAAAACATCCAAATCAATCAATCTACCTAAAAAATGACTATCTTCAATGGACATTAAAGCTGTTTTAATACCGTCTGCATCATAATTTGATCCAATTAGATAGTATGGGCCATCAAATGCATCAAAGAACAAAACTTTGTTAATAAAACTTTTTGGAATTAGGTTTTTAAACAACTTTATTAACGAATAAGAAATTTTCAAGTTCTTATTGTCACCAGGAACGTTTGTTTTAACCGTAATTACGGTATTAAAGCTCCTTTTTAAAAATTGTATTTTTTGGTATCTTTCTTCTCTTGACGCTAATATTTTCTCTTTGATTTCTATCATTTTATTACAAATTCATCTCCTACATATTCATTGCCTTTATTAAAAAAATAGTATAATAATTTATTTTTTACAGTGCATTTTTTATCTTTTTTGCTTATTCGCTTTATATAAACAGTCTATATATGATCCATCACGATACTCAACATAGCCTATTACTTCATCAGACACTAAAATCTTCCTTGGAACCCCTGTTATTTGATGCGCATTATCATATAATTCTTTAATAGAAACTAATGGAAATTGGCTATTTTTAAGCCTTTTTAACAAGTCCACCCTCTTTGGGTTTACAGCAATTCCTCTTTCAGTTATAAGTATATCTACATCACACCCTGGTGTTGTCACAGTAATGACTTCATCCTTGATTAAAGGTATCCTTGATTTGACTAGTGGAGAAATGACTACGGTTAAGTCTGATTCATGTGCAATATCAGCGTGTCCACCACTGCCTCCTATCAAATAACCTAGTGAATCAGTAGTTACATTAACATTAAAGTCTAAGTCTATCTCTGCAGCTCCGAGTACTACAAATGAGAGCCGTGATGCTATCGTGTTATTTTCATAAGGATTACCATACTCAGAAGCAGACATACCTAAATGATCTTTATTTTTACGATATGAGTCCACTGCTTCAAGGTCAAAGCACTGTACATCATATAGGTTATCAAATAGATTTTCCTCTAACATTTGTACATAACTGCTGGTTATACCACCAGATGCGAATGACCCCTTGATACCTTTTGCTATCATTATATCTCTTACATACTTAACCACCGCTAATGAAGTTTTACCAGCTCCGGTTTGCATAGAGAAACCATTTTTTATCACGCCAAGGTAGTCTAAAACCATTGAACATTCCTTTGCAATTTTTAATCCAATAGGATCTTTAGTTAATTTTGTAGTTCCAGAAATAATACCTTTTGAGTCTCCAATTTGATTTATTTGAATTACCGCATCAACGTACTTACCATCAAATTGATATTTATCTATTTTATCAACGACAGTATCTGTAACAAGAATAACCTTATCAGCATATTCCAAATCACTTATAGCATAACCCAATGTCCCACAGGCTGATTTTCCATATGATCCAGTACCATTACCTAATTTATCAACAACTGGACAAGCTAAGAACGCTATATCTATTTTTAAGTCTCCACTTTCTATCGCTCTGGCTCTTCCGCCATGAGTATTCATGATAATTTTACCTTCTAAATTCCCTTCGCTTATTGTTTTAGCAACTGGTCCATTTATATAATTTGTATGTATATTAGTTATATTACCGTTATTTATTAAATCAACCATATTAGTATAGCTAGGAAATATCGAACTTGGGGCAAAATGCAAATTTTTTAAATCTCTATTTTTGATTACTTCACATACTTTTTGGATGACAAAATCACCATTTCTTAAATGGTGATGAAATGACAAACACATATCTGATTTTATATCAAATAAATCGAAAGCTTCTTCGATACTATTCAAAAAAACAGTTTTCAACTGTTTTTGTTTCTTATCAATAAGCACTCTTTTTCTGATTTTATATTCATCACTTGATTGATATGGTCTTAAGTTTTCTGGGATAAATCTCTTAACTGAATTAATCATATTACACCTAGTTATATTTTAAATTTATTAGCTTTTTGTATTATCTTTTCTGCTTTAAGTATGATTGGTTTATCAATCATTTTTCCATCTAAACTAAAGGCTCCTTTTCCAACATTTAGTTCTACAGACTCTAAAACTTTTCTAGCCCATTTAATCTCTTTTTCGGAAGGTGAGAATACTTCGTTTATTATTTCTATTTGACTAGGATGAATAGATGACTTAGCTTTCATTCCTAAATTCTTTGCATTTAAACAATCTTCTCTTAGCAACTTTTGATCACTGATACTTGTATTTGGTGTGTCTATTGAAATGATATTATTGCTGGTGCAAGCATATATTACTCTTGACCTAGCAAACAATATTTCATTTCCAATATTAGTACGATCTATTTCTAAATCATTACATAAATCTTCTGCGCCTAAAAGAATACCTTCTACTCTTTTGTTTTTAGCTATTTTGAATATCTGAATAACTGATTTTGCACTTTCGACTAATGCAAGTACTTTGGTTTTTTCTAAATCATACTTATTTTCTATTTCCAATAATACTTCATCCAATACATTTAAAGCATCCATATTGGTTTTTGGCAAAAGGATATAATCTATTTTTTTTGTTTTAATCAACTCAATATCTTTTTCAAAAAAAGCGGTATCAATAGGATTGACTCTTAGCACAATTAAAGAAGGACAAGTATTCCCAGAACTTAAATAGTTGTTTATTAAGTTCCTTGCATTACCCTTTTCATATATATCAACTGAGTCTTCTAAGTCAAATATGATACCATCTGCTGAAAATACATCAGCGTTTTGAATCATAGATGGATTGTTACCAGGGATAAAAAGAAGGGATCTAAACATTTAAGTTCATCCTTTTAATGGCACTGATTAATCTAGACTTAATAGTATAATCTAGAGCCCCTTTATCTTCTACTGTTACCAAAACATTTTCTATTTTCATCTCTTTTAATGTTTCTTCAACAGCAGCCTTTATTTGATCATAGAAGAACGCTGCTACTACACTGTCAATTACGATTTCAGTTTTATTGTTTTCTTTTACGGTAACTAAACAATCATTAGATTCTTTACTACCTGCTACTCCTACTTTCATTTTACCTCCTATTAGCTCTCGCTAAAATCCTGTTCATTTCATTTTTAACTATCATATAGCTAGAATCAACACCCATTCCTGGTTTTGCAAGACATTGTGTAGCAATACAAGCTACTGCAATATTGGTTGATACTTCAGAAGAAATATTAGTTTCATTACAAGTTCCACCACAATAACTTCCTATGCCTATTTTATTACAATAAAGTATTGCATCGATTGTATTATTTACACCACCTAAATCTGGCGTTTTAATTTGAAGCATATGCCCTGCTTTTTGTTCTCCAAAATCAATAATATCTTCTAATGTGTTACACCATTCATCAGCTACTATTTCTAATTTAGATCCTCTTTTTTCTAATTCTTCTCTAATTGTTTTAAGATAATATATAGTATCCGCTTTATTTCCTGCATCAACTGGGCCTTCGATTCTTATTTTTAATGGATAAGCTATTTTTTCTAGACTTATCAAATATTCTGTCATTTTTTTAATGTCATTATTAAACGCTACTCCTATAACCCCATAAACATCTATATGAAGAACTGGGTTGTAATCTGGATTCGGTTTATATTTTTGTATTCTGTTTCTAAGCCAATTTACATATTCAGCTAAGATTTCGCCATTTTTACCCAATTTAGTATCTACTTGATTAATTAATGCATGAGGTAACACATCCGCTTCTTTAATTATCATCTTGTCTACGTTTGAATACCTATCATCCCCAGATTGAGTAAAAATTGGTACTGATTCATAAACTTTTTCTTCAATTCCGTATTCTTCTCTGACAACTTCTGCCATGGTTAATTTTTTATTTACAGCTGTAGCACTTAAAATAGCTTGAGTTAATCCATATCTAATAGCGGTATGAAGTTTCTTGCCCTCTATATGCATTTTATCATATTTTTCTGCTAAAGTCTTAAAGTTGTCAACAGATTCACCAATTAGTAATGGTTTTATTTTTTCTTCAATAAAAGGAATATATTCTTCAGCTAAGAATAAAGGATCTCTACCGCCAATGCCTGAATATTGTACAGCAGCACAGTCTCCATATCCTACCAATCCGTTTTCTAAAACCAATTGAATAGATATTGCTTCACCTTTTTGTCTAATTGTAGTAAATCCAGCTAATTCTGGTTTACCAACATAGAATAAGCCATCATTGATGGCTCCTTTTTTTATAGCTTGTTGATCATCAAAGAAAAATCCTGTATATGATTTCGATATAATAACGTCTTTTATTTTCATTTTTTCCACTCTTTAGGCCTTCCTATCAGTTTTCCTTGACTAACTGAATACACATCATCTACTGTTAATTGGAATGAAATTTCTCTGTTTTCTAGTTTTGCTCTTTCTTCAATTTTTTTTCTATGAAAATCTTTTATTTCTTTTGAAAAACCTAAATTACCAAATTCTAGGATTCTTATCATTCCATCATTATCTCTTGCTGGTAAAATCTTACCTGCATTATAACTGCTTGGAGCGAAAGGAACATCAATAAGTCCTTGTTTAAATGCTTCAACAATACCAACCGCTATATCTTCCTCTCCAACTTTACAAATTGCATCCATTAAACATTTAACTTCTGATTTAATTTGATTTATTTCAAAATTTAATGAAGAACTTTCCACCATTGACTGATCTTTTAGCATAGTAACGATAAATTTAGATGCTTTAACACCAATTCCATTAGCTTCCTTTGTTGGAATACCAATTGATTCATGTGGAGATTTTGTAATTAATTTAGTTGCTTTTGATAAAGCAGCTACAGAAGAACTATATGAAATTAACGCCATAGCTTCTGATTCATCTTGAGGAAATCCCCCCATCCATTGGTGAAATACTGTGGATATTTCCATATTTTCATAACCGAACTTGTCTAAATAATATAAAGTTTGTTCATATAATGCTTTTATAGCAGCTACATCTTGAATAAGGTTTCCACCCATTCCATAACCTACTGTAATATTTTTAACCCCTTGTTCAGCTGCTAATATAGATTCAACAATCATAATTGTATTAGATATTGAAGGGGGTACTAGAGTGCCCGTTAAAGGCCCAAATGGTTCGCGATTTATTCTAATTCCTCTTTCCTCATAATATCCCACTAAACGGTCAACATATTGCCAATTTATAATAGAAACATCTAAAGGTACTGATTTAGCATAAGGAATATTATATGATATTCCTCCACCTTCGTTTGAGGTCCAACCGGCCGCGTGAATTATTTCAGATAATAATCTAGCATCTGGAGTACCGTGTCTCGCTTCGATAGGAACATTTACTGATTCTTGTACTTTTTTACAACCAGTAACACCGTGGTTAACAATAGGAAAACCATTTAATAAAGCTCTATGAATTTGAACGCTTTCTTCTAATCCTTTTTGAGCTTCTTTATATCGATTTTGTCTTGAATAACTATCAACTGTTGAAGGAAGAAAATCCGCTCCACTTTGTTCTAAATATTTTAGTAATTTAATATGTTCTTTCAACTCCGGAACTCCAGCTCTCGGTTGTACTAAAGTTCTACTTTCAGCTTTTGCTTTGTTCAATTTCATCGCAAAATTCTTATGCTCAGGAATTGATTTTAAATATTTCACTGAATTTTCTAAATTAAGTTGCGGATCGTTTCCTGTAACCCAAGTTTTAAGTACTTCTTCACGGATTTTTAAGAATTCCGATTCGGAAATTTTTTTGTTCTGTAATTTCATAATTTCACCTTATTTTTTTTATATATTTCTTTAATATTTTTAAAGCTATCAATGGTTCTTTTTGCGAAAGAAGTCCCATTGATGCCATTATATAACTTTGATCAACCATTAAATTAGGACGACTTGGTCTTAATTCTGCTTTATTATGTAAAATATTAGTTGTCCTAGCCAATATTTTAGTTTGCTTTTTAGAATTAATAACTACTCCACCCGTACCAATAATATACTTTATTTCTGTTAAATCTTTACCAATTTGATTATATACTACACCCATTGGTGTAAATACTTCTTCAATTCTTCCGCAGTGTCTGTGCATAGCTCTATATGCGCACATTTCAGCTAAAAATTGATCAATAAATTCATCATGTACATTCTGTGGTAAACTCTTAACGTTATTAAATCTTAAATTTACTTCTTTTTCAATATCTACTTCTTTTTCCATGTTAATGTATTCTACTTCTTGTTTCGTAAGTGATTTAATAATTCCAGGTGCAGAATAACGCATTCCTAAATCACCTTCTACCGTTCTTTTTGCAAAAGGTTCTTCTAAACCATGAATTAATACATCACTTCTTCTTGTAGAGTTACAAATTGAATACATATCTGTAGTAGCTCCACCAATATCTACAACCACTAAATCTCCGTATCCGCTTTCATTAAGGTATCCCTCAGACAATAGTTTTGCGGCTTCCAAAACTGCATTAGGAGTAGGCAATATAACTTGATCTATTTCATTTTCTATCCTCTTAATCCCTTTAGCTTCAATAATTTTCTTTAAAAAGATATCTCTTATTTTATCTCTAGCTGAGTCTATGTACAATACATTAATCTTTGGCATTACATTATCACAGATGTATCCATCCATCTCATATTTAGTGAAAACATCTTGTATTTCATCTTGTACAGATTTATTACCAGCAAATATAATAGGAATTTTAATTCCCATCTTTCCTAAAATTTCTGCATTAAATAATACGCATTCTGTATTTCCGCCATCTGCCCCACCTGCTAAAAGAATTATATCAATCTTTTTCTCAATAATCTTTTTAACTTCTGATTTATTAATGTGGTGAGATAATATAAGATCAACTTTAGCTCCTGCACCTAAGCAAACGCGCTTAGCGGCTTCAACCGTAAGTTCCTCAACTAGACCAATAGCGGCCATTTTAAGGCCGCCAGCAGCTGATGAACAAGCTATAACTTGATCAAATTCAATTGTATTTCCTATTTCTTTAAATAATTTATTTAAAGCTTTATGATATCCTATGCTAATATCTGAATCAACCGTAGTAAAATCAGAAGCCGTCCCTAGTAAATCTTCCGCTTCTGTATTAATAGCACATAATTTTGTGAAAGTTGAGCCAAAGTCTATCAGCAAATAATTACCCATATTACTCTCCCAAATCTTCCTGTATGTCTGCCATAGCATTATCTATCGGTGTTCCTGGAGGAAAAACTCTGTTGAATCCCATATCGAGAAATATTTTTTTTACATGGCTGAAATCTTGTTTACCTACCACAATATTTCCACCAACATATAAAAGAATATTCTCAATTCCTGATTCTATACATTTTTCTCGCATTCCACGACAATCAATTTCGCCATGTCCATAAAGAGAAGAGACTAAAATCAAATTCGCATCTGTTTCAATTGCTGCGTTAATAAAATCTTCCTGAGAAGACAAAACACCAATATTAACTACATTATAACCTGCGTTAATTAGCGTGTATTCGATAATTTTATTACCTACCGCATGTACATCGGCGCCGATGACGCCTATCACTATTGTTTTCAACGTTTTCTCCTTGTTTCTGTAAGCGCTTTTATTACTTTAATCATTATATCATAGTCATTCTTATATTGAAAGGCTATTTTTCTTAAAAATATGCTTTTTTTTAAATGGAAATCAAAGGTTACAAGACAATACAAATAAATAATCACTCAGTCTATTAATATAACTTCTGACTATTTCCAAATCATGTCTATCATGTTTCAAAATAAACTCATCAATTCTTCTTTCAGCTCTTCTAGCCTTTGTTCTACAAACATCAAAATAAGCTCCAATATTAGACTTTTCACTTCCTGGAAGGAATAGTTTGGGCTCAATTGATTTTCTGTCTAATTCTTTTTGCATCTTTGCTTCTAAACTAATTACATCTTCAACTGTTATCATTTGAATTTTACTATACAAATCAGACTTTGGAGAAGTAGCAATAACTGAACTTAATTTTTGAAGGTCATTTTGAATTATTATTATACGATTTAAATTAGAAAAATGATATGTTAATCCTAAGAAAGAACTAAGTTCATCAATAGAACCTAATGTCTCAAATAAAATGTCACTTTTTCTATATAAATCATTATTATAATTCTTGGATGTACCTTTATCTCCTTGTTTAGTAGCTATATTACTAATCTTATTTATTTTCATATATAGTAGCCTCCTAAATATTATTTTCTTTTAATCAATTCATTAACAGCAAATGTAGCTACATCCTCAGCAAAACTACCAGGTCCAAATCCCGCATCATATCCTAATTCCTTTGCTAACTCGTGACTAATCCTAGCGCCACCAACAATTAAGATAATTTTATCTCTTAATCCTTCTGCTTCAAGTAATTCTACTAACTCAACAAGATTTTTTAAATGAACATCTTTTTGAGTTACAGTTTGAGAAACTAATAATACATCAGCTTTTTTTTCAACAGCTTCTTTTACAAACTCCTCGTTTAATACTTGTGATCCTAAGTTATGTGCCATAATCCCCGAATATCTTTCAAGTCCATAATGACCTGCAAATCCTTTCATGTTCATAATGGCATCAATTCCAACTGTATGCGCATCTGTCCCTGTTGAAGCTCCAACAAATACTATCTCTCTATCAAATTCTTCAGCTATAAGTTTTTCTATTTGTTTTCTTGATAAAGCTTTTTGCGTAATTTCCTCTACATGAATCTTATCGTAATCTATTGAATGAATGATAGATCCATATACAACATATAAACTGAATCCATTTTCAATCGACTCAGCATGTACAACGGCTGGATCGATTAATCCCATTGATTTAGCTATTTCTTTAGCTGCGGCAATACCTTTTTGGCTTCTTTCAACCGGAAGAGTAAAGCTTAATTGAACTTTTCCATCATTTAAAGTATCCCCATAAGGTTTAATTTTCATCAAATGACTCCTCCATTCTTTTAGCTATTACATTTATATAAGATTTGTTTTTTCTAAATACGCCATCTAATCCTTTACCGCCTTCAATCGGTCTCTTCGTATCAGCGAAAACACCTTTGGCTAAACTATTAAACATTCCATCTTTAGATATCTGTTTTAACAATTCTAATGCTTCATCTAAAACGCATTGTGCTCTCTTTTGAATTATACCGTCTTTTTTAAACTCTATTTCATTTCCAAAAGACTTCATTGATTTTCGAATCATTTTTGCATTACTAATAGCTAAATATCTATCACTCATAAATGGAGTGTGAATAGCTTCCGTCATCATTCCAAGCAAGTGAATAGATTGATTTGTTGTTGTTGTAATAATATTAAACATAACATTTTGTTGATAAGCTCTAAATATGTTTCCATTAATATGTTTTGTAGGAGGCATATATTTTAAAGGAGCATTTGGAAATATTTCTCTCGCCATTTCAGCTTGAGCTAATTCTAGCAAGAAACTATCTTCTATATCAGGGTTAATTTCAAAAGCATGACCTAATCCCATTAAATTTTCAGGCAAGTGCGCTTTCTTAGCGAAAGCTTCATTTATAAATTGTGAGGCTAAAACTGTATGAGCTTCTGTCACCGCATCTGATGTGGTTAAGTAATTATCTTCCCCGGTATTAATGATTATTCCAGAATAAGCATTTATTAATCTAGAGAAGTATTGATCGACAAATGTTCTTTGCATATTTATATCTCTAAATATAATTCCATACATACTATCGTTTAACAAAACATCAAGTCTTTCTAACGCGCCCATAGCGGCTATCTCTGGCATGCATAATCCTGAAGCATAATTAACTAATTTAATATATCTCTTTTCTTCTTCTGATACTTTATCAAGAGCAGCTCTCATAATTTTAAAATTTTCTTGAGTAGCATAAGTTCCACCAAATCCTTCAGTGGTTTTTCCATAAGGAACATAGTCTAAAAGAGATTGTCCAGTTGATCTAATAACAGCAATTATATCCGCTCCCGCCTTTGAAGCAGCGACGGCTTGAGTAACATCCTCATCAATGTTTCCAGTAGCAACAATTACATATAAATCTGTGTTACATTTTCTCGGAAACTTTGTTAGGTATTCTTGTCTCATTAATTTATTAGATTGAATACTATTAAGATACTTTTCATAATAAGGTTTTAAAATTTTATCAACTTCTGAAGTGCTAACATTTGAATATTTACATATATCTATATCCTCAGCTAGATATTTATCTATAAAGTTTTCTAAATTTAAGCCTGTTTCTTGAAGTGCATTGGCTATATATAGCGAAATTCCTAATGTCAAATCACCCTTTTCAGCAACGTTTTTTACTATTATATTAGGAATAGGTACTCCAAACTCATCAATTCCGTCGACTCCAAGCAGTCTTAGTACTGTTCTTTCAACCGAAACGGTTGAGTTTTGATCAATAAAACGTTGAACATCTAGTGCAATAGCATCTGCTTGGCTTCTACAGCCATTAATCTTGTTAAAATTCAAATTTAACTTGTTCATTCTACACTCCTTGCCCTACATTGAAGACTTTTGTTTCTAATGATTCTTCCAATTTATTTTTAAAAAGCAAAGTATTAAATTCACAATCATACGGTGCCGTAGGATTGTAACAAATTGCTTTAAGGTTTATTGGTTTTAGTACATAAACCTTATTACTCAATTTAAATAAGTTTGTAAGATTGGCTAAATTTAGCTGTATATTTACCGGAGACTTAACTATTATACCAAATTTATAGTCCTGTCTTTCTTCTATTAGTCTTTCAACAAATTCGTTGGTTAATGACCTAGGTATGTATATATACTTACAAAACTTGTTAATTTTTTTAAATATTTCTTCTGTATTTCCGATAGCAGATTTTATACACAAACTCTTTATTTCACCTTGTTCGTTCACCGAACAAACATCGTCATAATTCATAAGCTTTTGTAGGTTATTCTCTACTTTTTTTACGTTAAATTTACTTACTGTAGCAACAGCGTCGCTCACAACCTTGTTAATATCACTACTTAAGCTAGCTCCAATAACCAAAATGGTCGCTTCAGCTACTTTTGCCAGTGAATGTCTAAAGAATGCTCCATCTATAAATATGTTCTTTAACTCATATTTTTCCAATATTTTAACTGTTTTTTCCATGTCATTTATAATAGATGGGCCCGCTATTAAGACGTTTCCAGCTTTTGTTATTTTTACTATTTTTATGCATCCTATTGACGTAGATATATCTGTATTTTCTAAAATTTCATATTTTGCGTCAAATTCGCTTAATGTTCCTGTTGCAGTGGCTATTAAATAACCTTCTAAAGCATATATTCTTGGCTTATTTAAAAAGGTAACTTGATCTATTTCTTCACCATCTAGACCTATTGAAGTAACTGCAATGTTTCTGTATTTTATTCTGCTTAATATTGCATTTATAACAGTTGTTTTTCCTGCATTTTTAGCATTACCGATAACACTAATTATTTTGTGTTGTTCAGCAATGTTTATTAGTTCTTTAATGTTCTTTTCCTTCTCTCTAAATCTTTTGGTTCTATAGATGGTTTTTTAGAAACTAGTAGAGAACTTACCCCTGATGCATTTTTATAGTCTTCTTCAGAAACATTATATTCTCCTGGTTCAGAATATGTCGAAATTACGCCTTCATAATTTCTTAGTACAACTTTACCTGGTGCTTGTGAAATTAGATAATTTGGCATGACAGGAATCTTTCCACCACCACCCGGTGCATCTATAACATAAGTAGGTACACAAAATCCAGATGTATGCCCTCTTAATCCTTCTATTATTTCAATACCTTTTGATACAGGTGTTCTAAAATGTTCAATGCCTAATGATAGATCACATTGGTACATATAGTAAGGCCTTACTCGTATATAAGCTAACCTTTGAACTAAAGTTTTCATTATTGTCACTGAGTCATTTATACCCTTTAATAATACAGATTGGTTTCCTAATGGAATTCCAGCGTTTACCATTCTTTCAATAGCCGCTTTACTTTCAATTGTAATTTCATCAGAATGATTAAAATGAGTATTTATCCATATTGGATGATACTTTTTCAACATATTCACTAAATCTTCAGTTATTCTTTGTGGCATTACAACTGGAGCTCTTGTTCCCAATCTAATAATTTCTACATGATCAATTTTTCTTAATCTACTAATAATATCTTCTAAGAAATCATCACTAACCAATAAAGCATCACCACCAGATAATAAGACATCTCTTACTTCTGGATGGTTTCTTATGTATTCAATCGATTTATCGATTCTTTCTTTAGTCATAGCTTTATCATGATGGCCCGCGAACCTTCTTCTTGTACAATGTCTACAATACATAGCACACATATCTGTAATTAAGAATAATACTCTATCTGGATATCTATGAGTTAATCCTGGTACTGGCGAATCTGTATCTTCAGCTAATGGATCTTCCATATCAAATTTTCCAATGTGCATTTCTTGCACTGATGGTACTGCTTGTAACCTAATTGGACATTTTGGATTATCGGGATCTATTAAACATAAATAATATGGTGTGATTGACATTCTAAATTTGTTTAGTATGCTATTCATATCTAGTTTTTCTTGTTTAGTTAAAGGAAGATATTTTGCTAGATCCTCCGTAAATCTAATTCTATTTTTAATTTGCCAATGCCAATCATTCCATTCAGCATCAGTAACATTTGGAAAGTATTTCACTTTTCTTTCTAAATATATATCATTTGTTACTTTCATTATTTACTCCTTTCCATATCTCTTTTGAAATAAATTAAACATTTCCTTTGATTCTCTTAAGATATCTAAAGTGATATTAGCATGATTTGCTGTATATCCGTTGCCAATAATCATTAAAGCTTCTGAAGCTATACCTTCGGCTCCTAAAGCTGCTTTTGTGAAAGATGTTGCCATACTAAAGAAATATACTATTCCCGTAGGTTTTGTAGGTAAAATGGATGCCATTTCAGTATTTTGAACATTAACAACATTTATTGTTACATCCACACCTTCGTTATTTGTAACAGCCATTACTTTTTCATATATTTCCATAGGATTTTTAGCATTACCTATCATAATGTGATCACAGATGTTTAAGGCCTCTAATTCCGCCTGACGAGTGTCATGATGGATAATACCAATAATTTTACCATTAGGTCCAGCTTGTTTTCTAGCTTCATAAGCACATAATACACCAGATTTACCAGCTGCTCCAAGGATTAAAACTGCGTTATCTTTTTTAACTAAATTTTTAACTTGTGCAGGTGCTCCAGCTACATCTAATGCCGCTAAAGCTATATGCGGAGGCATATCATTAGGAATTTTTGCAAAAATTCCTGTTTCAAATAGAATTGCTTCTCCTTCAATATCTACTTGATCTTTTTCTAAATGGATAGCAAGTATTTTTTTAATATTTAACGGTGTTAAAGATAATGATACCAATGAAGCAATCTCATCACCTGCTTTAACATCCTTAGTAATATCTTTCCCAACTTCTTTAACAGTTCCAAGTAACATACCACCACTACCGGTAACTGGATTTTGCATTTTACCCCTTTGGTTAACAATACTCATAATCATTTCTTTCATTTCATCAATGTTGTTATTTGCAGCACCTTTGATTTGTGTGAAAGAAGCGGAATCAATATTCAAAGTCTTTACTTGAATTAATATTTCGTTATCTTGACACACCATATTGTTATCTAATTTATCAGCTGATTGTGGTAAAGCTCCTAGTGGATAAATGACTCTGTGAGTCCCATATTTGCATAATTTTTCCATGTTATTTTTTCTCCATCTTCAATATTTTTCTTGTTTCGTCAGGTGTAGCTATTTCTCTTCCATATTTTTTAGCTATTTCAGCTACTTTCTTTACTAGTTCTGCATTAGATTTAGCTAATACACCTTTTTCTAAATAAATATTATCCTCTAAGCCTACTCTGACATGTCCGCCATGTTTAATAGATAATTCAGCTAGAGAAAACTCATATCTTCCAATACCCGCAACTGAATAAGTAGAATTGCTCGGAATACTATCTTTTAAGAATAAGAAATCTCGTTCTTCTCCGGTCATTCCACCTCGTACTCCTAAAACAAAAGAATAGTGTAAATGATTTTTGATTACTCCTTTTTTAATGAATCTTTTAGTTGTATCTATATGACCTTTTTCAAAACATTCCATTTCATATCTAACACCTAAATCATTCATTTTTTCAGCAAAATATTTAATATCATTTTCTGTGTTAACAAAAATATCATCTCCACCAAAATTCAGGGTACCACAATCTAATGTAGCCATTTCTGGAAAATTATTTAATACATCAAGTCTTTCATCTCTACTCATGCCTACAGCTCCGCCTGTGGATACTTGTACAATTACATCAGGGCATTTTTCAAGAATAGCATCTGTAATTTCTTTAAATCTTGATTTATCTTGAGTTGGCGTACCGTCATCAAATCTTGCATGTAAATGAATAATCGATGCTCCGGCCTTAAAGGCTTCATAGGCTGATTGTGCCATCTCTTCTTTTGTGTAAGGGATTGCTTGATTTATTTCTTTAGTTACTTCTGCTCCAGTAATAGCACAAGTGATTATTAATTTATCCATTATATCTTTGTAACCCCTTTGGAACAATGCATGTACCAACAGCATATGTTGTTAGAATTTTTTCTTCTAACACATCACAAGCGCTTGGAGATACTTCTGGTCTTGCTTCGATAACTTTGTAACAATAAAATTCCATTTTTCTTGAAGTTTTACCCTCTTTAATTATTTCAGCTTCGATTTCCAAGAAATCCCCCGCGAATACTGGCGTTAAGAAATCCACTTTTTCATAGGCTCTAAATAATCCTTCATCTCCATCATGTCTTACTAATAATTCAGTAGCTGCATCTCCAAACAATCCTAAGATTCTTGCGCCATCTACTAAATTGCCTCCGTAATGAGCGTCGTGATTAGACATTCTAATTCTTAATTTAGTTTTCATCTGATACTCCTTTCATAGGTAAAACATCATTAATGATTAATTTCGCTTCTGTAGCTTTTACAATGTCTTCTACAGAATAACTTGGATGCACTTCTAATAAGTGTAACCCATTTTCTCTAACTTCCATAACGGCCATCTCTGTAACTATTAAATTAACTTGATGAGCAGCTGTTAATGGTAATTTGCATTGCTTTAGAATTTTAGGCACTCCTCTATTTGTATGTCTCATGGCAATAATAACTTTTTTTGCTCCTGTTACTAAGTCCATAGCTCCTCCCATACCGGGCACTTTTTTTCCAGGAATAATCCATGAGGCTAGAGAACCAACTTGATCAACTTCTAAAGCTCCTAGTACTGTAACATCTATATGTCCACCTCTTATAAAAGAAAAAGACGTAGCTGAATCTATGAAGGCGCCGCCCTCCAAGATACTGGCACCCATACCTCCAGCATTTACAATTTCAGTTTCATCTTCTACTAATCCTCCTAAACCAATAATTCCATTTTCCGCTTGGAATGTTATTGTCTTATCTTCAGTAACATAATTCGCTACCAATGTAGGAATTCCAATACCTAAATTCACAAGATCTCCATCATTAAGTTCTAATGCAATTCTTGAAGCAATTATTTGTTTATCAGTCATTATATTCACCTACCAATATGTAGTCTACAAAAGGATACGGGGTAATCACGTTTTCTGGATCTATTTTATCAACTATTTTTCTAGGCTCACAAACAACAATCTCACAAGCTGTAGCCATTAAGGGATTAAAGTTTCTCATAGTCTTATTATATTTTAGGTTCCCATAATTATCCGCAATAGCTCCACCAATTAAGGCTAAATCAGCTCCCAAAGCTTCTTCTAGTAGATATTTATTACCCTTTATTTCTATTATTTGTTTTCCTTCCTGAACCAAAGTATCTAACCCCGTTGGCGTTAGAATGCCACCAAGTCCAGCTCCATAAGCTCTAATTCTTTCAGCAAGTGTCCCCTGAGGTGATAACTCAACTTCTAACTTTTCTTCAGACATAAGAGTACCAATCATAGGATTGGTACCAATATGTGAAGCTATAACTTTTTTTACTTGATTGTTAACAACTAGTCTCCCAACCCCTTTGTCGGGATACCCTCCATCATTACAAATTATCGTTAAATTCTTAACGTTCGATTCTATAAGCAAGTCAATTAATCCTTCAGGGGTGCCGTTTGTTAAAAAGCCACCAACCATGATGCTCATTCCATCTTTCAGAAGAGCAATAAATTTTTCTTTGTTTATAAAACTTCTCATTAGGCCTCCTTTTTCGGTGGCATGATTTCAGCTTCACCAATTATTACGGTATCACCGTTTTGGTTAGTAGCTACACAATCGAAAACCACTCTATTTCTATCTATTTTCAATTCTTTTACTGTTGCTTTAGCAGTAATTTCATCACCAAAATATACAGGCTTCGTAAATTTTAATGATTGTTTTATATAAATACTTCCTAGGCCAGGCATATCAACACCAAATATGGCACTAAATAAAGACCCTACAAACATACCGTGTACGATTTGTTTTTTAAACATTGAGTTTCTAGCATACTCTTTATCAACATGTGCTGGGTTTTTGTCTGTTGTTACCGCTGCAAATGTTAATACTTCTTCTTCAGTAAATACTTTCTTAGTTTCACTGAAGTCTCCAACTTTTAATTCTTTAATACTTAAACTGTTCATTATAATATCTCCTTTGTCTATATAAAAAAGCCATTATATTCACGCGAATATAACAGCTCTCCATTCAATTATGGCAATACCCAAACTGTTTGCTTGAATATCAAGTAGATAACACTTCGAACAAATTATCTCTTTCGGCAACTTATTCCTTCATTTATTGAAAAGGTTCGTCTTCTATTACCAACAAAATACCAATAAATTGCGCCTCTGTTTATATTTAATTACATAGTAATTATACTCAAATGTGAAAGCGTTGTCAACAACTAAATAATGATGTATAAAATATTGCTATTATTGAAAGAATAAAATGATACAAAAAATATTACAAATTTATGAAAATCTTGTTACATTTTTGTGTTACTAATTTAAATATTTTTTTAGTTTTATAAAAAGTAGTAGTTTTAATTTTCAAGCATTGTAAAATTTTACGGCTTTCGATAATATATCTAAATCCTGTCTAAATGTTATAGTTTCAGTTGCTTTTTCAATAGAGTAAAATCCAGAGATGCTGATCTCTTCTTGTTGTATTATAATAGAATTAGTAGTTGCTTTTGCTAAAAAATAGACAACATCCTTAATAACATTTGAATAAGGCGAATATGTAGAAATATAGCGAAATCCATCAATTATTTTGCACTCAATATTAGTTTCTTCTTTAACTTCTCTTAACGCTGTGTCATATTCGGTCTCATTTTCTTCAACATGTCCTTTTGGAAACGACCAATGGCCATCAATCATCTTAACTAACAATACTTTTTTTTCCTCATTAAACACTATACAACCACATGATTTTTCTTTTTTCATAGTACTCCTTCTATAGAATTATTATTTTTCTGAATTATGCCTCTGACTATTCCGCTTTAATATTTTACCCAAAGCTCAACAATTTAACTCACATCACTTCAGGAAAATATAGTATTTTTTCTCTAATTTTTCTTAGTAAAATTTAAACATTTTTAATTGCTATATATTTAGAAATAATTAACTCCTTAATCACCAATTATTCTAAGTGAAGAAAGTAATATACAATTCAATCTTTCTAATTGTAATAATATTATATAAAAATTAAGTTTAATTTCACATTAAATTGATTTCAATATAATAATGTCATCTATATATATTAAGTAAGTTAACTTAAAAGAACTATAATTATTTTACTTGAAATACCATGTTCTTAATATGAATCTTTTTAATATGATCTTTCTACTTATTCTATAATTTAATAATAACGTTTATCTTTTAATGATTAGAAACTTAACTTCAACCAATAAAACAATTTTTACTTTATTTACATAGTTACCAATCTTCTAAATATTATTATAAGTAAGAATAAAACAAATATACAACAGCCTATGAAAAAATGCAAAAAAAACTAACAAAAACTGTATTTTTTACAGTTCTTTGCTAGCCTTAAAATCTCTTCTATTCAAGAAACTAATTAGAATCAATATTCCAAATCCTACTAAAAAAGATATCGCTGATGCATCAAATAATAATGCAGGACTCTTTTCGTATAAAAATCCACCAACTAAAGGACCAATAACGAATCCAATTGAAATAAACGATTGTCTAGTACCCATAGTCCTTCCATATTCACCTTCATTAGCATGTAAAGAAATATAATTCTGTTCTAAAGGCGTAAATACTGCTTTTAATAATATATATATCATAAATACAGAATAAACTACTCTAATAAAATCATTAGCTCTAAAAGTATAGAATACTATAATAGCTGATAAAAGTTGTATTACAATCATCAATCCAATTTGTTTTCTTATTCTCGCAAAGAATGGCACCAAGAATATGCTAGTTAATAATGCTACTACTCCAATTATCAACTTAAAAGTTCCTAATTGTAATGAATTATACCCTATATCATAAAAATATACGTCAATAAACTTATTGATATTGATTTGACCTATTGAAATAAATACTAAAGCTATTAAGAATAACAATAACCTGTAATCTATCTTTCCAACCGACCTAAAGCTTTTGAGCAATCCGATTTTCTTTCGTCTTGGAAATTTACATTCTCGCTCTTTAAATGCGATTGCTATAAATCCTATATAAACTATATTTAGTAATGATTGAATTAAGAATATCTCTCTTTTGTTAGTTATATTAAATAATTGTTGAGTAAATGGATTTTCAGCAATGAATCCACCTATATAATAACCTAATGATGCTCCTAAGGTTACTGCAGCAGCAATAAGTGCTAAATATCTAGTTCTTTCAGCCTTGTCTGTCATTTCTATTAAATGAGTAGTCAATAAAGTAATTGAGGCAACTACACCAAATCCACTCATCAATCTAAAAAATACCATCACGTATTGATTGTTACTATATCCAAATCCAAATTGCCCTATACTATATAGGACTAGTCCGATAATAATATATATTTTCTTTTTTCCTCTATCTCCTAAAGTACCCCAAATAGGGCCACCTATGACTAATCCAAGACTCATCATCGCAAAAAATACGCCAAACATGTAATCTGCAATGCCTAAACTTTTAACAAATTCAGGTGTTACGGGATGACCCATATTATGTATTGTATTTTGAATTAGAAAAAAGAGAATGATTAAATATCTATCTTTTTTCATATTTTCCCACCTTAACATTGAAATTATAACATCTAGATAATAGTTTCTTGCTAAATATGCTTAAAATACATGTGCAAACTTATCTTTTAAGTATATTGTTTTTTTAATTAAATGTTTTTTGACCTTCGATAAAACATAAAAACCTTTAACAATTAATAAAAGGCGATTTTCATCACCTTTTAGTTTTATAAATGGCGGAGCAAGAGAGATTCGAACTCTCGCGCCGGTTACCCGACCTACACCCTTAGCAGGGGCGCCTCTTCGGCCACTTGAGTATTGCTCCAAAAATAACAGTCAGCCCTATTATATTACTTGATTTTGGGCTAACTGTCAATAGTTTTTAACTGATATATGTTTCTTTTTCTTCTACTTCATCTTGTAAAGGTTT
>Ga0307990_1001016_pt1 | contig 24034 bp, 18 predicted proteins | sample EllFjometagen129_FD_203168 | JGI IMG/M metagenome (GOLD analysis project Ga0307990, IMG submission 203168) | Marine microbial communities from Ellis Fjord, Antarctic Ocean - #129 | ecosystem: Environmental > Aquatic > Marine > Unclassified | place: Southern Ocean | collected 2014-10-08
AATATTTTCTCAGTAACTCTTATTCCGTCAATTGCCGCTGAAACTATCCCACCAGCATATCCAGCGCCTTCTCCTGCTGGATATAAATTCTTAAAGTTATTGCTTTGTAATGTCTCATTATCTCTTACTACTCTTATAGCTGATGATGATCTTGATTCAACACCAGTTAACAAAGCGTCATGACTATCAAATCCTCTTAATTTGTTTCCGAATTTTGATAAGGCTTCTATAAATGCATCGTTAATTGCTTCTGAAAAAACAGATCTTAGATTTGTGTAAGTTACTCCGATTGGGTAACTTGGTAAAACAGATCCTAGTTCTGTTGTTGCTGTATCAGTTAAGAAGTCTCCAACTGTTTGAATAGGAGCGTTATAATTACTTCCTCCAAGGATATATGCTTTTCTTTCAAGTTCACGTTGATAGTGAATACCCGCTAATGGATGATCACTTTTAAAATCATGTTCATTTACAGTTACAAGCATTGCACTATTAGCATTAACTCGATTCCTGTTATATTCACTCATTCCGTTAACAGTAACCATTCCTTCTTCAGACGCGGCAGGTACAACCCATCCTCCAGGACACATACAAAAAGTGTAAACACCTTTTTTGCTTTCTGTTTGATGAGTAAGTTTATATTCAGCTGCTCCAAGTAATGGATTATCATGATTTGGTCCAAATTGAGCTTTATTAACCATGCTTTGTTTGTGCTCTATTCTAAACCCAACTGCAAATGGTTTTTGAGTAATCTCACATTTATTCTTATATAGCATCTCTATTGTGTCTCTTGAACTATGTCCCATAGCAAGTACAACATAATCAAAATGTTGAACATCATCATTTATAGTTAAATTAATTCCTTTATCACTAGGTTCAATATTAGTAACAAGAGAATTGAAATTAATTGTTGAACCTAAAGAAAGTATTTCTTTTCTAATGTTTTTAACCACTTTAACTAGTTTATCTGTTCCGATATGAGGATTATGCACATATAGAATTTCTTCTGGTGCACCTGCTTTAACAAATTCTTTGAAAAGCCATTTTCCTCTGATATCTTTTTTTCTAGCTGTTAATTTTCCATCAGAAAATGTTCCAGCTCCACCTTCTCCAAACTGGATATTTGATTCTGTATTAAGTACTCTATTTGTATTGAACCTATCTATAGTAGCAATTCTTTTATCTACTTCTTCTCCACGTTCAAATACAGTAACATTTACTCCTGCTTGTGCAAATGTTAATGCACTAAACATACCCGCAGGTCCAAACCCAATTATGGCAATGTTTTTATCCTTTAGGTACTCGAAAGTTGGAGTTTCACTATTCGTGTTATTGAAAACTTGTTTTGTTACATTTGAAATCTTTTTCGTAAGAATGGTTTTTTCACCTTTAACTTTGACAAGTAAATTATAAACAAATAGTATATGGTCTTTTTTTCTAGCATCAATAGATCTTTTCAAGATTGTGTAATCTAAAATATTATCTATATGTGTGTCAAGTTTTCTTGAAATAGAACTTTTTAAATCTTTAGGTTCTTTCTCTACTATGACTTTTAGTTGATTGATTAACAACATATTTAATACCTCTTTCTTTTAAACTTGTTACTTTGTGATTTTAAATTTAAAATCTTTATTATAAAACTCAACATATTGTTTAAATAATGTCTTAGAGTTTTGTAAGTAATGTTCATCTAAATCATCAAGGTTAATATGCCAACCACCGTGACCTCGGAGGCCTCCGCCACCGCCACCACCAACAATAGACTTCTTAACTGATAAGTTTCCAATTAATTGTGTTATATAAAAACAATTAAATCCTTTTTCTAATAAATCATTAGAACTTCTAGTAAAGTAGTGTATTTTTTCTTTTGCAGTGTTAATAAGTAAAACAGCTGTGCATTTGTTTTCTTCGACAACTCTAGCTATAAGTTTACTAATTACAACTTGGCTATAATCCAAAGCTAATTCTGATGTAAGAACACTAATACCATTAATTGTTTCTTCTTTAAAATCAAAGAAATCAGTATCTATTAAATTAGCGTAATTTCGACATATTTCATGAGCAGCTTTTAAAAGCGAATATTTCTTATACTCATAAGTTTTAGGGAAAATATCCCTTAATGTCTTGTTTATTAGTTTATCAGTAAATAGTTTAACTACCGACAAAGTAAAAATATCAGACTGTACCAAGGCACCTAAGTTCATAAAGTTTCTTTCGTCTATACCATTTTCATTAACATGTTCAATTAACTCATTAAGACTCATTGATGAAGAAACAGAAAATAAGAACACTCCCAAAGAAGTGTTAAATACTTCACATATTTTCAAAATCATATCTAGATCTGGAATAGAAATACCTCTCTCCCATTTTGATATTGATTGAAATGATTTGTTTAATAATGTAGCAAGTTCCTTTTGTGAAATTCCTTTTTCATTTCTTAATTTAAATATTAATTTACCGAATTTATTCTTGTTTATCATATGTATCTCTCCTCTTTAGATAGTATAGCACTTCAAGGAGAATTTATCAATAAAAAATGGTAGAATTCTACTAAAAATAAAAAACCACTATTTGTCTAATGTCTTCTCATAGGGTTTTGAATATTTAGTGTAGTTCCATGTTTATGTATCTATAAAAATAAGAAAAAAAATCAATCAAGATTGAGTTATCAATCAAGATTGAAGTTTATTTTTTTCTAACTTATCTTTTGGTAAAACAATATTTAAGATAAATGCTAAAAGTCCAGCAGCTATAATTACATCAGTAAAATACCATTCCAAAAATGAGCTTTCAAAATTACCACCTGGTAAAAACTGTTCCATAAGTAAAGGCGATTGAGTTACCCCAAACCCAACGCTTAAAGATAAAGCGACAATCAATCCATCTCTTCCTGCTAAATTACCTTGAGATATCATTTTAATACCCGTAACGGCTACATTACCTACAATAATCACTAATATTCCTCCGAGTACAGGAGGTGGAATACTAACAAATATCGCTCCAAATTTTGGGAAAAATGATGCTAGTATGATAATTATTGCTCCTGTAGCTATGACAAATTTATTTACTACTTTTGTCATTGATACAATACCAACATTTTGGCTATACGATGTTTTTGGTAATGAGTTAAATACTGCCGCAAAAGCACTACTTATTCCATCGGCTAAAATTGCTCCTTGAACTTCTTCTTTAGTTGCTTCTCTATCAAGCCCTCCAACAGCAACACCATTACAATCGCCTATTGTTTCCATTGTCGATATTATATATATTGTTGTAAATAGTATTATAGCATCCCAGTGAAATTCCAACCCATATTTAAGTGGTATAGGTATAGATATCCATGATCCAAAAGTAAAAGCATCAAGGGACACCATTCCAAAGAAACTTGCAAAGATAACTCCAACAAGTAATCCTATCAATAAGGTAGAAGACTTTAACATCCCTTTCCCGTATACAGAAACTAATAAAACGGTAATCAATGTAACTAATCCTACAAGTAAATTATCACCACTACCATAAACATCTGCATTTGTACCACCTGCAAAATAGTTTATAGCTACTTTAAAAAGACTAAATCCTATTCCTATAACAACTATCCCAGTTACAACTGGGGTAAATAATTTACGAACATATTTCATAGAAACACCCAAGACTATCTCTATCAGCGATCCGACTAAAGCTGCCCCGAATATTCCTGGCAAACCATACTTTGTCCCAACTATAATTGCAACGCCAATAAATGAAACTGATGTTCCCATGGTAATAGGTAATCTTGAACCAACTTTACCTATAGGATATAACTGTAATAAAGTAGCAATTCCTGACGAAAACATTGCCATTTGTACTAAAAAAATTCTATCTTGAGCTCCTAGAGATAAGATATTACTAATAATTAATACTGCAGTCATATTACTAACAAACATTGCAAAAACATGCTGCAATCCTAAAGGGATCGCAACATAGAGACTCGGTCTTCCGTCTAATTCATACTGTAAATTAGTATTTTGAAATTTATTTGTGAAATGCTGTATCAATTTCATAAGAAAACCCCACTTCAAATATTTAATATATTAAGAAATAAGAAAGCAACGGTTATAATCCTTTAACTATTTTCTCAAAGTTCTCTTTAAAACATACAACCAAATCCGGATCAAACTGAGTTCCACTATTATCAATAATTTCTTTTAATGCTTCTTTTTTAGTGCTTACATTTTTGTAAGTTCTTTCACTAATCATCGCATCGAAAGCATCAGCAATCGAAATAATCCTTGATTGCAAAGGTATATCATTTCCTTTTATTTGTCTCGGATATCCTTCCCCATCCCATCTTTCATGATGGTTTAGTACGAAATCAGATATCCCTCTCATATCTTGAGTAGAATTCAAAATTCTAAATCCTATCTCAGGATGATTTTTCATTTCTGTATACTCTTTATCTGTCAATTTACCTTCTTTATTTATGATTGCTATAGGTATGATAATTTTACCAATGTCATGCAGTAATCCAGCTGTTTTAACTTCCACTATTTTTGTCCTACTCATACCAAAAGATTCTGCAATTCTTTCGCTTATTATTGATACACTTCTTGAGTGCTCTTTAGATTTCGAATCTTTTTCATAAAGAGTACTTAAAATTGTTTCAATAGCTCCACTACGCATAGAAGGTATCTCGAGAAGTTTTTCTCTATACATTCTATCTTCTGCAGCACGGTATAATTCGTGAATATCACCAGTACTGTCATCCATTGTCTTTGAACCAAATGATATTGAAAGACTTATTGATTGAACATGAATTTTTTCTGCTTTTTTGTTAATGTTTGCAATGATATTTTCAGCTCTTTTTTTATCAGCATTAGGTAGAATCATTACAAATTCATCTCCACCAATTCTCGCAGCTATATCCTTTTCGCGCATTGAAGAAGCAATTATATTTGCAGCACTTTTCAATAACTCATCTCCTGAATCATGTCCAAATGCATCATTAATTAGTTTTAATCCATTTATGTCAGCCATAACAATTGTTAAAGGGAAAAATTCTTTAGTTTTGTATTTTAATAAATTTTCTTCATAGAATCTTCTATTAGGAAGTCCAGTCAAAAAATCATTATAAGCGGCATATTCAAGCTGTTCTTCGTTCTCTTTCTGTTTTGTCACATCCTGTATTACTCCTATTACTTTAATAGGATTCCCCTCAGAATCTCTTTCTAATATTGCTTTTGAATCTATATATTTTATATTTCCATTACCTGTGTGAAGTTTAAAACTAATTGAATATGGTTTATCCTCATTTACTAAACCAGCTAATTCTTCGTTTAATCTTTTTTTGTCTTTTGCATTCACCATTTTATGTATATCAGTTAATGTCAGTGGAGTGTCTTTCTCTTCAAGACCATAGATTAAATATGATTGTTTTGATGCCCATATTGAATTATCACTCAAAATTAATTCCCATGCTCCAATTTTAGATATTTCTTGAGCTAAAGCAAGTCTAGATTCTGAAGTTTGTAAATTCCTACTAACCTCAGTACTTTCAGTAACATCCAAAGCAACACTCATTGCAATATCCTTACCATTACTTAAAGGTCCAATATAACTAGAATGAAAAAACCAAATTCTTTCTTCTCCTGATTTTGTTTTTATTGTTACTAGATTATCATTTTTTTTGTCTTTAAACTCATATAAACTTGCAAGTAGTAATCGTATTTCTCCTATTTTATTCCCAGAATAGGCATTCTCTGTCCAATCATCAACAGTTGGAATATCTTCGAGTTTGTATCCTGATAGTTCAGTAAAAGTTCTACTAACATTTATAACATTACCATCTTCATCGTGAACAAAAGCCGGTGTTGGTATAGCTGATATAAAATTAAATAAAGTTTTATCCCCAATTTGTAGTTCTTTTATATATCTGTTATTTATAAGAGACAAAATTCCAGGAATTGTAAGTGTTCCTGAAACACCCAGCAGTACTACAAATATAGAGTCATATTCATAATCGAAAAAAGACTCATATGACGAAAAAAATGAGACCTGAACTATTCTTAATATATTTATTGTTATATAAGAAATAACAATAAATCCAAACAAATCTATTTTGTGAACTTTTTCTTCTTTATTAATTATTAACAAACTTAAAATCCTAGAAAAAATAATTAAAGAAGTAATACCATAGGTTATAATTCTATATGATACATTGGGAGAAATATAAGTAAATAGCATAAATACTGATACGAAAAGTATGAATATTAACCAAATATATACATAATATACTTTTTTATTGAAAAATTTAACAACTCCAATTAACAAAGAGAATGCTCCAATTATTAGGAACGAGTTAGCTACAATTATACTTAAAAAAGGAGTTAAAAATTCCCTATAGTAAATCCCTGCCATCCCTATTGTCATAAATAGAAAATAAAAGATGAAATGTTTCATTCCTGGATGCTTCTTTTCGCTCATTATTACAGAAAAGAACATAACTAAAAATCCTGTGAAATATAATATTACATTAATGAGAATTCCACCTTGCGAAGTAATAGTATTCATAAATACCCCCTAATAAAATATATCATTTTTTATCTATCTCTTATCTTTGTAACAGCAAAATATCCTACCGTTAATTTTTATATTTTCAAATTATCTAAATTTCCATGTCAAAACAAGATTTTAAAAATGCTTTTACAACTTTAGGATCAAATTGTGTTCCACTACATCTAATGATTTCTTTAATTGCTTCTTCTTTAGTTTTTGTTTTCTGGTAAACTCTGTGATTTGTCATAGCATCATATGCATCAATAACGCTAATTATACGTGCGTATAAATGTATGTTTTCTCCTACAAGACCTTGAGGATAACCAGATCCATCATAATGTTCATGATGTGACAAAACACCTTCACTAACATTGTCAGAATCGGTTATATTTTTAATTATCTTATAACCTGCTTCACAATGTTTTTTAATGACTTCAAATTCAGATTCATCTAACCTATCCTTTTTAAACAAAATATTATCTGGGATAGTTATTTTACCAATATCATGTACTCTTGCAAGAAGACTAATATCGGATTTTTCACTAGCACGACTTAGTCCAAGTTCCAATAGAGTCTTTAGAGCATTAACCCTCATTCTATCACTATGTTCTTTTGTTTCTTCGGTTTTAGCGTTCAATGTTTCAATAATGCTTTCAAGAGCATGTGATTTTCTTGATGATCTGTTATTTAATTTTTTACGATACATAAGGTTTTCCGCTATAGTAAATGCTTTTTCAAAGCTTAAGTCATTATCTATAACTTCTCTTCCACCCATACTTACAATCATTTTAATATGTGCTGTCTCATTATGTTTCTTGAAAACTGCTTCTATTTCATCAACTTGATCAGATACTATATCTAAAGAAGTGAAATTTTGAACAATTACGAATTCATCTCCACCAATTCGAGCTATAAATAAATTGTCACTATATACTTCTTTTAAGAAACTTGCGAGCTTTTTGATGACTTTGTCTCCCTCTATATGTCCAAATGCATCATTGATCAACTTCAATCCATCAATGTCGAGCAAGATAATAATATATGTTGAAGGCATTTTATCACTATTAATAAATTCATCGAAGTAATTTCTGTTATGTAATTTAGAAAGAATATCATAATTTGCCAAGAATTTTATTTGTTCTTGTTTTTTCATATTTTCAGTAACATCTAGCATAAATCCACCAATTAATTTAATGCTTCCATCTTCATTAAATTCTTCAACTTCAATACTATGTTCAAAATAAAACATTTCACCGGTTACAAGATTTTTATGTTTTAAAAGTAAATGTTTCAAAGAATTTCTTTTTAGATCATAGATTTCATTTAATTGAGATAATAAAGTTCTACACAATTCTTTTGCTTCTAATGTATCCAAAGAGATTGTATTTCTTAATTTTCTTAGTTCAATCATTCCCTCAGAATTTCTCTGTATCCCCAATTTTTGTGAAAACATGTCGTTACCAAAGATTTGATTATTATTTTTAATAAAGGAATCATTTTGATACCATACGATAACATTCCCTGCTTTAATGGCTACTTTTTCCGCAAGTTGAAGATGCTCGTTTTGAACTCTCAATCGTTCTAATTCTTGATTTCTTAGAGTAGATTGAGTAATGTCAATTGATACTCCAACAAATAGTAATACTTCACCCGATGGATCTCTCTCTATCACAGTTCCCCTAACTTCAATCCATTGTGGATTGTCTTTATCAACATTATTAGGGATTATTACATCATACTTATCTAATTCGCCTGTAAATATTTTTTTATGTGTATCTTTAAAATTATTCAAGTACTCAGCATAAGCTGGAGTATGTTTTATTATTTTACGAAAGTGTTTATTCAACATCTCAAAAAAGTTTTCAAAATCATAACAATCTGTAATTCTCATTAATTTACGATGTGAATCAGTAAAATAATATCTGCCCTTCGTGTAATGTTTTTGATAATACCATATCCCTACATCACTATTCATTAACCCTGTATTCACAAGATTATTAATGATGTTTAGTTGATGAGAGGATTCAAATACATCTGACAAATATATATCAATAGCAACAAAAAATCTTGGAGACCCATCTTTATATCTTATAAGACATTTACCGTATGCTTCAACCCATACTGTTTCGCCACTAACAGTTGTTGCAGGGCTTCTCCCTGCAAAATAGTCTGTTTTATTATCCCTCATTTTTCTAAACGATTCTTCTTCAGTCTTGATACACTCATCATAAAATTGAGAAGTCGTTCTAGCTTTATCTCTTACTTCCTGGAATTCAATCGTACTATATAACATATTTTCATGTAAATCCATTCCAAGTATTTTTGGTCCAGAATCTGTTTGATAAAAGTCCCCAGTGTAACTATCATAATCTTTCCACCAGGTACTACCAACAAATAATTTATTCTAAGAGTCCAATACATTAGCTAATAATGCTAGTTCTTTTTCAGTCTCTTGAAGTTTCTCGTAATTTATAAGGTACACTTTTATATTATCATCATCTATTTTTTCAAGTTTAAATGTAAAATTAAGCTTTTTAGAATCTATATTTCTTACATAATCATATTCAGTATCATCAGATACATCATTAGTTATACATTGATTTAATATACTTATAAGGTTATTAGAAAATAAAGGAGAATTTATCAAGTAATACTGATTTGCTATTACATTATCGAACGACAACAAAAGGACTGAATTGAAATCAAAACTAATTTGCTTGCTTAAAATATTGATATTACAAATACCACAAGCATCTTCAATCGAGTTTATAGTTGTGTTAAAGAAATTTTTTGCGTCTTTTTCAGTAATTATTCTTTTTGTTTTCATACTAGTCCTCCTTAAAATTATTTTCAATATGTAAAAATAATTTTTGTGTTAATATGTTAAAAATAGTTGTTAAAGTTTATTATATTTATCAGCTTTTCCATAAGCTTTACTTACTGGGTACTTCAGTTCATTCTTATCAATTTTTTCGTTCATAATAGTTTCAAAGTCAAAACCATAATGTTCACTTAAAAGTAAACAATAAGACATAACATCAGCCAGTTCTTCCTTTACATTATCAAGGTCAAAGTATGTATCTCCAAATTGATAATTTATTAATAATTCAGAAGCTTCTATTGTGATTGATTTTGCTAGGTTATCTGGAGTATGAAATTGTTCCCAATTTCTATCCTTTGTAAATTTTAATAATCTTTTAATAACTTTTTCCATTTTGCACCTCACAATTGATTTTTCATTTCTAATCTATTGTACCAAATATGACTGATAAAAAAAAGAAACTTATCAAAGAGATAATAAAAACAGACTTTTCAAAGTCTGTTTTAATATTATTCATTTCCGCTCTTGTGTACTGGAACAAAAGGAACTTTTACTTCTCTTAACCCAGTGTGATATTCATTTATTACTCTAACAAGCAATTGGTTTAAATATTCAACATCAACTTCTAAAGCTGATGCTTCAATATGGTCTCCACCAATTCCAGAATGATTTGTTAGATACAAATAAGTCCCACCTGTCATTAGTGCTTCGTTTCTAAGTAAATATTCTGTATATTTATCAATTCCACTTGATGCGACAGGAATCATTCGAATACCAAGTTCAGATGCTTTATATATTGCATCATAGTATCTCGTCATATTTCCTTGATTTTTGTGAGGGGGTGCATCTAATACATGAAATAGTAATTTTGTTGTGTTATCGTCACTCCAATTTTTATTTACAGCTTCAAAAAGCGCAGTATCTACAGCTTCTTCGAAGTCTCCGCCTCCACCATAACTTTGTGTTTCTAAAATATTTTTTTGAGCTTCTAGATCAGTAGTGAAATCAAAATATTTGGTAACATAATCATCTGTTAAATCTCTATATAGTAATAAAGCTAATTTAATAGTGGTATTTGAGTTCTGCAACTTAACTTCAGATATTACATATTCAATCTCTGCTTTTAGGTATGCAATTTCATCTCCCATTGAACCAGTAGTGTCAATTACGAACATGATTTCAATTATATCTTGGTGTGTTTCAGTGCTACTATATATATCAATTATAACTAAGTTTTTTATTTCAGTATATTCATAGTCTTGATATATTGTCTGTCCATCATAAGACACTCTTATTTCTGAAATCGAATCTAATTGATCGCTTTTAGGGAACAAGTAAGCTAATCCATTAGCGTTACTATGTGCGCGATAAATTACTTCTTGAGTGTCATTTAACAGCTCTACTACCGCACCATTAATAGCAAGTTCACTATTACGTAAAACTACTTTTATCATGTTTAAGGTGTCAAAGTATCCAACGTGGTTATAATAATCCAAAAAGACACCTGTTGTTAAATCCTGTGAATTCTCAAATAATGATAAGTAAAATTCATACTCTAATATATCATTCAATTCACTTCCTGATAATTGCCCTGGTTGAATATCAATGTCTCCATATGCTAAACTATCTGAATACATAATGCTTTCACCATCACATGTCCCAAATTTGTCACTAAGTCCTGACGAGGTTGTTATGGCATAAAAATAATCTGCATCACCTTCTCCTATTATTGTAGAATCATTCTTTTCTTCTGGTATATAACTATTACTCTCTAATTCAGAGCTTGAACAGCCCACTAAAATAAAAGCAATAAAAAAAACTATTGAAACCAATGTTAATTTCTTCACAATCCGTTCCTCCTTATTTCATTTTTACTGTCGTTTTTTTCTAACTTACCTATATTTTATCAGAAATAGGCAATAAAACAGCTCTTTAAAAGTGTCTTACATAATTATCTAATTAAACTACAAAAAAAGTCTAAACATATAGTCTAGACTTATAATTAATAATTATTTATTCAATTTAAATGATATAGTCACAGGATTATGGTCTGTATATTTAAATTCATAATCCCTTGTGTTTATTTTTACCACTTCTATTTTCGGACTAACTAAGAATCCATCTATTATTGTTTCAAAATTCTGGCCTTTTATATATGGAGTATCTTCACTTCTAACGGTATTTACTTCCTTGTCATACACAATTCTGAATTTTATATCAAAGAGCTCCTTAGGCAATGTGCTTACCCATTTAGGCATAATATCTTTGTAGATACTTTTGTCAAGAAGATGATTCCAATCTCCACCTATAATAACGTACTTGTTTGTTTTTGATATTTCATTAATGAACTCAATTAAATGTTCTATTTGTTTTTTTCTTACTAGTCCACCTTTATCATAGGCTGATAAATGAATATTTATTAAGATTAGTTCTTCTTTATCATTAATCTTATACTTATTAATCATCATACATCTCTTTAAAAAGAACAATCTTTTTGGGAAACGTTCATCCCCTTTAAGTCTATGTCTATGCGATTCTAAAATCTTGAATTTAGACAAAGTAAGTAAACCACTTTCTGCGCTCCCCATTGGTTTGAAAATCGGAACTGGAATATGCTTAACTTTATAGTTATAAACAAACGAACTATTATAATCGGTAAACTTCTTTGTGATATTTTTAACTTGATTTGTATAACAACTTCTTCTACAAGGTTCATCAACTTCTTGTAAGAAAAAAAAGTCACTTCCTATTTCCTTTAACATTTTAACAATGGCTTTTAAATTCTTTGAAGTTTTCTGTTTAGAAACACATTTTGATCCTTTTCCTCCTTCGAGAAAAAAATCTTGATCTTTATCTAAACTGCAATTTCCAACATTCAAAGTAGTAAGTGTTAAAGTCTTTTTTGATTTTGAAGAATTATTATTTCTAATTATCTTAGAATCCTCGATATCTTGAGGTATATACTCCGTGATTCTTAGATAAATAATCAGCGAAACTGGTATCAAAATTAGAATTACAATTACTGATATATATAAATAAATCATAGATAACCCCCTTTACTTCATACATTTAATATATCAATTTTCTTATCTTAAATCAATTTAATATACACGAATAAAAAACAGTCCAAAAAATATAGACTGTTTTATTACACTTTTGATATATTAATATTTTTTATGACAACCCAAAGCAAAATAGCAAATTCTTAATTTACATGCTCTAAAAATATTTTATCGTCAAAGCTTCCATTTGTCATATTTTTCTTAATACGAGAAATATCGATACTTCTTTTGTCGATGTTGTTAACCATAAGAACATACTCTATAATCTCATATATATCAGCAAGCTCATATATTTTTTGTTCAATGCTTTCAGCTTCAAAAAGCTCTTTTGCTTCTTCAATGAGTTTTCTTCTTAATTCAAGTTCATATTCTTTATCATTCAAAATACGAGTTTTGAACTGTTTTCCTTCACTTTTAATCATCTCAGGTATGTTATCTCTAACTAATTTATTATACTTTATCATTTGTTTACACCCTCATATCCATGAAGCATTTATCTAATGAGCCACTGTTTACGGCATCTTCTAAATCTTGTTTTTCTTTATTACTTACATTTTTGAGACCATTTAATAGAGATATATTTCTTAATTTTAATTTTTCAATATCCTCATTTGATGGTATTAACTTAATTTTAGTTTGTTTGTCCGCGATTACTAAATTCCAAATATTGTTAGAATAAATGTAATTATAAGGAATCACATGAACCATTTTAATATCTTTATATTCTAGGTGATCTCCAGTATAAAAATCTTTTAATCCTTCTGTATGGAAGTACTGCACTAAAATATTTTTAATTGATCTAAGATTCATCTTCTTTAAATTATTTGATGCAGAATCAATTACTTTTCTCTGCAAGAATGGAGAATTATTATAGTTTTCTAAATATAAAGCCCACTTTGAGTTAATAAGCTCATTGAGTATTTTGGAATAATTCTTTATTACTTCTACTTCGGCTATTTTAAATCTAAGAGCCTTATTTTTTAAATCCAGCTTGTATAACTTAATTTTTTTACTCCTATGATTTAAAAAACGATAGGCAATATTTTTATTTGCAATTTTCATTATTCTATTGATAATTTTTTCAAATTTAATTTGTTTTCTTTTAAGGAATATCTCCACTTCATTGTACCAAACAGGATAATTGTGTTTCTTTCTTAAATAATAGTCTTCTGAAATTTCTTTGGTAACTTTTTCAATTACAAGAAAGTCACCTTGAGACAATTTAAAAAAACAATTTAGATTCCAATAATATTTGAGAATCTTTTGCACAATAAAATACTCTTCAATTACAACCTCATCTTCTATTACTTCGTACTGTTCATCAATAATACATTCAATAATTGCTCTTCCCCAAGATGCCTTATATGTATTATCATTTTTGATTCCGTCAATAATAGTAATCCAATTACTCAAATATTTTTCCATAGAACCACACCCTTATTCTAATTATACAATTTTTATAAACAAAGAAAAAGGAGAAAATTGATTTCTCCTTTATGAATTAAATAATTCCTAATTTTTGTCCAACACTTTTAAATTTATCAACAGCAAAATCAAGGTCTTTTGTAGTGTGAGACGCACTAATCATACAGCGCAGTCTTCCTTTACCCATTGGGACAGTTGGAAATATAATACCAGAAACATATACACCAGCTTCTAATAAAGCTTTACTAAATTGCATCGTTTTCGCTTCATTACCAACCATTACAGGAGTAATAGGAGTTTCACTATGCCCTGTATCAAACCCTAATTTACTTAGTTTTTCTTTGAAATATCTAGCATTGTTCCATAGTCTCATAGAGTATTCATCACTCTCCATCAACATTTTCACACTCTCAGTAGCCGCAGCAGTTGCTGCTGGTGGGAGTGCAGTTGAAAATAACAGCGGTCTAGCTCTATGTGACAACCAGATTTTAGTTTCTTTTTTACTAGCCACATATCCTCCAGCAACACCAATTGCTTTTGATAATGTGCCTATAATAAAATCAACTCTTCCGTGTAATTTAAAGTGGTCTACTGTACCTCTACCACTTTCACCTAAAACACCACTACCGTGTGCATCATCTACGTAAGTTAAGGCATTATATTTTTCTGCTAGATTAACAATTTCTGGTAATTTTGCTAAATCACCATCCATTGAAAATACACCGTCAGTTATTATTAACACTTGATTATATTGGTCTCTTTTTTCAATTAAAATATTCTCTAGATTTTCCATATCAGAATGTTTAAATATTGCTTTGTCAGCTCTGCTTAATTTAACTCCATCAATAATTGAAGCGTGATTTAATTCATCACTTATGATTAAATCCCCTTTTGCAGTAATCGCAGGTATAGTTCCGATATTACAATTGAGTCCTGATTGGAAACACATAACTGCCTCTTCATGCTTGAATTCTGCAAGGATGTCTTCAAGTTTGCCAATGATATCTTGATTTCCTACAATAGTTCTAACCGCTCCAGCCCCAGCTCCATATTTATTAACAGCGTCAATTGCAGCTTTTTTTACTCTAGGATGGTTAGCGAGTCCTAAATAGTTATTACTCGAAAGGTTAATTACTTTTTTTCCATTAAGATTAATTACATTATCACATGGACCATAATTAACAGGTAATTCTCGGTAAACACCATCTTTTTTTAATTCTTCAATTTTGTCTTTAAGAAATTTTAGTTCATGACTACTCATTTTATTCATCTCCTGGAAGTAAGACAATTTTTCCGCAATTCCCACTCCCCATAAGTTCCATTGCTTTTTGAAATTCAGTTAATTTAAAAGTATGAGTGATAATTTTATCAAAATCTAACATATTATTATCAATTAGATCTTTTACTTGATACCATGTGTCATAAATTCTTCTTCCAACCACTCCATATATATTTAAACCTTTAAATACTATATATTTTGCTAAATCAATTTCTATATTTTTGGTAGGAATTCCAAGCATTGATAATCCTCCACCAGCTTTAACGTAACGAAATGCTTGTTCGATTGCGTGTTTGTTACCACTAAATTCGCCAACTACATCAGCACCACGGCCGTTAGTTTCCTCTAACACTCTTGCTACTACGTCTTCTTTTAGCGGATTAATAATAACATCTGCTCCTAATTCTTTAGCTAACTTTAATCGATAATCATTAACTTCAACAGCAATAATTTTCTTAGCTTTATATGCTTTTGACACATTCACTGCCATCAATCCAATTGGTCCACAACCAGTAATAACTACATCTTTTCCTTCAACAGGGAAATGAGACATTGTATGTACTGCATTACCTAATGGTTCCTGAACACTTAAATGTAAAGGGTTTGCTTCTTTACTATTTATGAAGCAATTCATTGCAGGAATTTTAACGTATTCCGCAAAACATCCATCAATGTCTACACCTATTATTTTTGTGTTCTCACAGATGTGTCCTTCACCTCTTAAACAAAACTCACAAGTACCACAAATTATATGTGTTTCAGCACTTACGATATCTCCTAATTTTACTCTAGTTACTTTGCTACCTATTTTAACAATTTCACCGCTAAATTCATGCCCTGCAGTAAAAGGTAATTTTAGCCTATTTTTAGCCCAATCGTCATATGTATAAATGTGATAGTCAGTACCACAAACACTTGTATAATTAACTTTGATGAGTACTTCATGGCTTTCCAAATTTTTAGGAATTTTCTTCTTCATTAGAGTAAGCCCTACTTCAGGTTTATCTTTGACTAAACAGGTCATTAAAGTGTCAAAATTTTCTTTCATTTTCAGTCTCCTTTATGCATATTTGTACAAACGCTTTCATCAAACTTTATTATACCATATTAATCTATTTTGTATAGTAGTTTAAATAGTATTTTTTCATAAAAAAATAACGGTTAAAATAACCATTATTTTTTTTGTTTTGAATCATCTTGGGTCCCCACCGTAAGATTTCTTTCCAAACATAAAATTGTTAAAATACAACTCTATGATATGTATGTAACACCCATGTCCTAATCCGCCCTTACTTATATTATATATTATAATGTTTTTAAATAATATTACAAGAAAAACCTGTTATTTTACAAATGTTTGAATCATAGTATTAGATATATATATTTTTCGTTTGTAAATCAAAAAATAATTATTATTCTCATAAAAACTATCTTAGATACCGTTTTTATTGTAATGTAAAAGAGTTTGAGCAACTTCAAAAGCCAGCTTGTATCTTCTCTCTTTTCTTAAAAAATCCATCAGTACATTGCACGATATTTCAATCATCTCTCCATCATCAGCTTTAAGCACTAATTTAATAAGTCTCTTTAAGTTCTTCTCGTATCTTTTCTTATTCATATATTTGTCATGATACTGCATTTTAAACAATTCGAAAAACAACTTTGTTTTCTCTGATTTTTGAACCCATTCAAGAGAATTATATTTGTCATATAGTTCTATGAATTTATTATCATCTTTTTTTCTAGCTACTATATTAAACATTACATAATAATACAATTTATTAAATCCTGGTGTAACTTTTTTTATATATCCTTCTGCTGTTTCAAAATCTCCTTTTATAATCGATAGTAAGGAAAGTCTTGCATTGCATCTGTTTATTAAATCTCCAACATTATATTTCATAGAGTAATCTAGTACTACATTATACATTTCCTCTGCTTCAGCGTACATATTTAATCTACTGTAATCATATGCAATTCGTGTTCTTAATCTCATTGCTCGAACGTAATTAGTCTGAGATTCAAATTTTGGAATTGAATCTAGAGCTATTCTGCTTGAATCAACATACTTATTAGCTTTGCTTAGAGATATTACATAGTATTCGTTTATTAACAAGTATAGCTTTTCATCTCCAAAACTTAAAGCTTTCTCAAGATATAGTCTTGCATCAGCAAAAAGTTCTCGATTAATATAATCCAATCCTTTAATGAAGTAGAATAACTGTCTTTGGTACTCTGAAAAAAAATCAAGAGCTACTCCATACTGAGTGAGTAAACTATCAATTTGTTCAAAATAGATATCTGAAATAGAGTAATATAAGCATTGAATTATTGCAAAATTAATAACCTCTGAACTATTCTCATATATTTCTTTATCCTTTTCAATTTCTTTTATAACTTTAGCTGCCTCATCGTATTCGTAAAATACAATATGTTTAAAAGCTTTCTTATATAATTTATTAAATTTGATTGATATTTTAGGATCATCATAAAAACTCAACTTCAAAACTCTAAATATATCTTTAATTGTATCATTATGCGGTGTCAATTGTCCTTTTTCAAAATTAGATATTAATGTATGAGATATATTCGTTAGTTGTGCTAAATCCCTTAATGAATATCCTAATTTCATTCTATTTACTCGAACAATAACCCCTAGCACTTTTAAATTGTGTTTCTCAATCGACTTAAAATCATCCATGTAGTCACCTCATTAACTATTTCTATTTTACTATAAATAGTTAATTATATCTATTTAATCTTACAATAAAAAAGCAATCATCCATTTCTGGATGATTACTTTTTAAAACATTTCTGATATTGTTTTTGCTTGCATATGTAAGATTAAATATTCTGGTCCACCAGCTTTAGAATCTGTACCTGACATGTTGAATCCACCAAATGGTTGATATCCAACAATTGCACCAGTACATTTTCGATTAAGATATAAATTTCCTACATGGAAATTTTCTCTAGCCATTTCAAGGTGTTCTCTATTTCCAGATAGTACTGCACCAGTTAATCCATAATCTGTATTGTTTGCTACTTCAATTGCTTCTTCAAATGATTTTACTTTTGCAATTGATAAGAATGGTCCAAAGATTTCTTCTTGCATAATTCTAGAATTAGGATCACAATCAATGAAAACTGTAGGTTTAATAAACCAACCAACTGAATCGTCTCCAATTCCTCCGGCTGCAAGCTTACCTCCAAGTTTTCCAATTTCAACATAATTCATTATTCTGTCAAATGCTTTTTGGTCTGTAACTGGACCCATAAAATTATTGAAATCAGATACATTCCCAACTGTTAATTCATTAGTAAGTTTGACGACTTGTTTAACAACTTCATCGTATACATCTTCATGAATGATTGCACGTGAACATGCACTGCATTTTTGTCCAGAGAATCCGAATGAGCTTTTTACAATTGCTTCGGCTGCTAGATCTAAGTCAGCACTATTATCAACTACGATAGCATCTTTTCCACCCATTTCAGCAATTACTCTTTTTAGCCATTTTTGTCCTTTTTTTACTTTTGCTGCATTCTCATAAATTAAACAACCAACAGCTCTACTTCCTGTAAAAGAAATAAATCTAGTTTTAATATGTTTAACTATGTAATCTCCAATTTCTCGACCAGCACCAGGTACAAAATTAACTACACCTTTTGGAAGGCCTGCTTCATGTAATACTTCTAAAAATTTATAAGCTATTACTTGAGTTGTATGTGCCGGTTTTAATAACACTGTATTTCCACCAACTACCGCAGCACTTGTCATTCCCGCTAAGATAGCTAAAGGGAAGTTCCAAGGTGTAATAACCGCTGCTACTCCAAGAGGTATATACTTATATTCATTTCTTTCAATGTTTCTTCTACTTAAAGTTTTGTTATCAACTTTTTCTAAATCCAGAATTTGACGACCATAATATTCTAAGAAATCAATTGCTTCTGCTGTATCAGCATCAGCTTCAGGCCATGGTTTACCAGCTTCCTTTGTCATTAAAGCACTAAATTCATATTTACGTTTACGAATAATTGCAGCAGCTTTAAATAACACATCAGCTCTTGTGCTTGCCTTTACTCTTTTCCAAGACTCAAATGCAACTAAAGCAGCATTCATTGCATTGTCTATATCTTTAATTGTTGCTTGGCAAATTTTACCAATTACTTCTTTGTGGTTACTTGGATTTAAAGAAGACTCTAGTGTTTCTGTAAATATTTCTTCTCCATTAATAATTAATGGATATGTTTTCCCTAAATACCCTTCGACTTTAATTAAACCTTCCATGTACTTTTCAATTACTTCTTTTTTAGTAAAATCCAGTAACGGTTCTGTTTGATATAACGTAGTTCCCATCATTAAATCTCCTCTCTATACAACACTTTTTTCATAGTCATTAAAGTTAGCATTTTTAAAACGATTAATATTTAAATCAGTAGTATCTAAAGTTGTTTTTTCTCCTAAAATAATCTCTGATAGTAGTAATCCTGTCATTGGAGCAAACATAAACCCATGTCCACTGAAACCACAAGCTAAATAAAATCCTGGTAGTTCATTAACATCTGAAATAATTGGTAATCTGTCTGGACTTAAGTTATATAATCCTCCCCACTGTCTAATCACTCTTAATTCACCAATAGGAGGCAATATGTTTACTACAGTCTTTGCCATTTCATCTAAGAAATACCAACTTGAATCAATATTGTAACCTTTTGGCATAAATGGATCACTTCTACCCATTACAAAACTTCCGTGAGGAACTTGTTGGCAATAGATATTTAATGAAAATGACATTACCATTGGTCCTTGTATTTTTTCTATTGGTTCAGTAACAAGTATTTCGTGCTTTTCTGAATAAACTGGTATATCTATACCTACCATCTTACCAATTTCTTTAGAATAACCACCAGCAGCATTAACTACTTTACTTGTTAATACTTCGTGACTTGTAGTAATTACTTTTTCAATTTTATTATTATTCACTATAATATCTAAAACTTTTTCTTGATAATAGAATTTAACTCCAAGTCTTTTAGCAGCTAAGTAATAAGCATCTGTTACTGTAAAAGGATTAAGATGTCCATCTGTATTACAAAAAGTTGCACTTACTACATTCTCAATGTTTAAATGAGGAACAATCTTTTGCGCTTCAAGTGGTGTTAGCTTAACCGCAGGTATCCCAAGGCTATTTTGTAACAATACATTCTTCTCAAATTGAATGTCTTCTTCTTTAGTCATTGCGACTATAAGGTAACCTTCTTGTTTAAATTCTATATCTCTTGGATATCCTAGTTCTTCTTGAGCGGTTTCAAAAAACTCGACACTTTTTTTTGCTAGGATACAATTATTTTTTGTCCCCCATTGTTGCCTAATTCCTGCACCACATCTTCCTGTAGATCCTCCAGATAAATAGTTATCATCAAATACCACAATATCTTTAACGCCTTTTTTAGCTAAATTATAAGCAATACTTACTCCACTGATTCCTGCTCCTATTATAACAATATTAGCTTTCATCGTCTAGTGCCTCTACTATTGCTTTTAGTTTTACTCCTGCAGTTAATGGTCTTACTTTTTGTGTTTTAACTTTATCTATCGGAGTTTTTGTAAATTTAGCTATTTCTCTTTGGACTAATTGTCCACATGAATTTCCTTGGCAAGGTCCCATTCCTACTCTAAGTATTCTCTTTATTTCTTCAAAAGATGTATATCCTTCTTCCATTAGTTTATGAAGGTCTTCCAAAGTTACATCTTCACAACGACATATTATAACATCTTTTTCGTTCATAATTTACTCCTTATGGTAATAAATTCATAAATATACTTCTTTGGGACTATTACTTGAATTAAAGCTGTTCTATCTTGTTTTTCTTTTAAAGATACTTTTTCGATATATGCTTTTGTTATAAATTCTCCTGCTCTATTTACACCATCCCATGTTTCACCCACTTTAGGCAATGGTCTTAATTCATATGGTATTTTAAATCTAGCATTTAATTCATCTAATAATTCAACTGTAAAAATTGCAAGTCCCGGGCAACTATAAACACATATACCACAACCTGTGCATTTATCAAAATCTACAACAGGTGGTGTGTTTATATCTTCTCCAATATGAATAGCGCCAAATGGGCAACTTGTTGAACAAGGATTACAAGGTATTCTTTCATAACATTCTGTGATAGCTTTTGGCTTGTTTAAATATTTCTCATCAGGAAATCTTGATAAGATTAAAGTTTTACTTGGAACACCATTAATATTTAACATATCAATTACCTCGCAATTTCTTTTAAGCCAAGTCTTATTTTTTCTCCAAATGGTCCACTTCTTAAATTACGAAGTTGATTTTTGAAATCAAGATATAACTCATCATATTTTGGATGTATAAATCCCAGTTTATTAGCTACTACAAGCCCTGTTAAGTAGCCTTCTACTATTGCACTACTTGCTTCTTCAATACCACAAACATCACCAGCTACAAAGATATTTTCAATTGATGTTTCGTGGTTTTTATTGATAAGTGGAACAAGTCCACCTAAATAACCAACATATTTCATTTCAGTACCAATCATACTAAGTAAACTAGATAATGGACTAAGTCCTACACTTATACATAAAGCATCTATTTCTATTTCTTCATCAAATCCATCTATAAAATTCCATTTATCATCGAGTTTACCAATAATTATTTTTTCAAGGCAATCTTTCCCAATCGCTTTTTTAATAGAATGTGATGTTTTAATATCAACACCAAGTCTTTTAAGTTTTGAAGCATGAACTTTGTATCCACCTATAGTACTCGCTGCTTCTAAAACACACTTAACATTCACTCCTGCTTGAATTAATTGATAACTTATGATTAGTCCTATGTTTCCACTACCAACCATCACAACATCATGTCCTGGCATAACACCATGAACATTCATTAAAGTTTGAACAGCTCCAGCACCATATATCCCAGGTAAATCGTTATTCTCAAAAGCAAGTACTTTTTCACTAGCTCCTGTAGCTATAATGATTGCTTTAGCTTGTACTTTTATATACTTTTCTTTTTTCAAAAGAGTAACCACTTTGTCTTTATATAGTCCAACAACTGTTGTATTTGTCATTATCTCAATTAAATTAGGAAATTCTAAAACATCTTTAACTAATATTTTTGCAATATCAATACCACGTGTTTTGGCATATTGTTTTTCGCTACCGAAAAACATATGTGTTTGTTTAACTAATTGTCCACCTATTGCTGAAGAGCGTTCAATGACAAGTGAAGCTAGTCCTGATTCAGCTGCAGTTTTTGCAGCACTAAGTCCAGCTGGTCCACCACCAATTATTACTAGATCAATTTTTTTCATTAATATCACCTTTGTTTACTTGCGTCTTAACATTCATACCTTCAACAAGCATTGTAACGCAAGATCTAACATTTGGTTTTCCATCAACAATCATATTACATGACGAACAGTTACCAATAGCACAGTACAACCCACGTGGTCTTTTAAGTTTAATGCTATAACTAAGTATCTTAATTCCAAGAGCGTGTAAAGCTGACGCTATTGTATCTCCTTCATAGCCATAAACTTCTTTTCCATCAAAGAAAAAAGAAAGCTTTTCTTTCTCTCCAAATGTTAAAATAGGATGTTCTTTTATTCGCATCTAATCACCTCTTCATTTATCCATGATTATTATATCATAAAGCGCTTACATTATGATACAGTTTTTGTAAAAAAAAAGCGCAATAAATTGCACTTCTATTTTTGGTGTCTAACTACTCCGTCAATCACTACAAATTGTGTTCTTGTCATGATATCAAAAATAGGTCCATCCCATACAACGATATCAGCATCTTTACCAACTTCTAAAGATCCTACTCTATCGTCAATACCGTTTAGTTTAGCCGCTGTGATAGTCAAAGCTTCTAAAGCTTTCATTTCACTAAGCCCTTCTTTTATGAAGAGTGCTGCTTGAACTAATGTAGTATCTAATGTGATAACAGGATGATCAGTCATAATTGCAAAAGTTATGTCATTATCTTCTAAAATTTTTGCTGATTTATATGTTTTATTTCTTAGCTCATATTTTGATGCTGCTCCAAGTGTTGGGCCAATGATTAAATTAACATTTTCTTCTTTTATTTTATTTGGAATCATGTAGGCTTCTGTAGCATGATCAATTGTTACGTTTAGGCCGAATTCTTTACTGATTCTAATAGCTGTCATAATATCATCACGACGATGTGCATGTATTTTCACTATCATTCCATCAAATACTCTCATTAATGAGTGTAATTTCATATCAAATGCTGGTTCTTTAGCATCTTTTTCTTTATTTTCAAAAGCTTTTAACTTTTTATGATAATCTTTTGCTTTAAAAAGCCATTCTCTCATTAAGGCAGCACTCGCCATACGAGTACCTGGATTTTTATTAGTTGAACCATAAACTCTTTTAGGATTTTCTCCCAGAGCCATTTTCATTGCAGTTTCTTCTTTTATAACCATATCTTCAACTGTTTCACCAAATGTTTTAATAGCACAGAAAGTACCACCAATTACATTAGCACTACCTGGTCCAGTGTTTACTGTTGTAATCCCTGATCTATAAGTATATTCAAAAGCCATATCTTTTGCAAATATACTATCAATACCACGAAGTTCTGGATAAATTGGTCCACTCATTTCGTTAGTATCATCACCTTCAAAACGAATTCCTTCTTCCATTACACCTATATGACAATGAGGATCTACTAATCCCGGAGTTACAAGTAATCCTTTAGCGTCTATTACTAAAGCATCTTTGTATTTACTAATATCAATATCTTTTCCTACTTCTAAAATCTTTTTACCCTCAACAACAATACTACCTAAACCATTGTTGTCTTTTGCCATAGTAATGAGGTTGGCATTTTTTATTATTAACAT
>Ga0307990_1001017_pt1 | contig 24000 bp, 22 predicted proteins | sample EllFjometagen129_FD_203168 | JGI IMG/M metagenome (GOLD analysis project Ga0307990, IMG submission 203168) | Marine microbial communities from Ellis Fjord, Antarctic Ocean - #129 | ecosystem: Environmental > Aquatic > Marine > Unclassified | place: Southern Ocean | collected 2014-10-08
ATTCGGCCCCATTCGACGGGTCGCTTAATGACGGGATTTTGCACGGTGTCGGTGCGGCAGATTGTAAGGGCGGGTTGGCTGCACAGGTCTATACCGGCGCGCTATTGCGACGCAGTCTTCTTCCGCTACGTGGAAATCTGATTGTCGCCGCTACGGTTGCGGAGGAAAACGGTGCCAGCATTGGTGTACGAGGTCTGATTGAGCAGACGTTGCCGGAGCTAAAGCTGAAGCCGGATTATGCGATTCTCGGCGAACCGACGGAGCTGGGGTTGTATTATGGTCATGATGGATGGATGGAAGTCGATATACACATTGACAGTCCGGATACGACTCTGTTGAGGAATACAGAGCGGACAATCATTGATAACTGTTTTGAAACGTCTCGGGTGAGTGGTTCCAAGAGGGTGGGGAAAGTGATGACTGTTTCGAGCGGATCGGGTGGAAATACCCGTCGGGATCTTCGCCTGATGCATCGGATTTCAGAGGGGAGTAATCCCGACGTTGTGCTTGAACATATCCGGCATGAAGTCGGGATGATCACTAAACCGTCGCCTCAGATGAATGTTGATGTTGTGGTGCGTGAGGAATGTCAGAAACTGCATAATGGAAGGGTCAAAACCGTGCGGAAGATTTCTAATGCATGGTCGACCGATCCCTTCAGCCGTTTAATGGAACGGGCCCGGCAGTCTCTTTCGGCAGCTGGATGTGAGGTTCGTCCGGGGAAATGGACGCTTGGGCGACTGGGAATGGGGACCGCCGGTGGGACATTGGTTAATGAATATGGTATTCCGACGATCGGGTATGGCCCCGGCTGTGAAGAGAAAGCGCATGCCATTGATGAGCAGGTCGCCTGTGCGGATATCTTGCAGGCCGTGTATGGAACAGGATCAATTGTGCATGCGTTGATCGGGGTTCCGGTTTGCGGGTGGACAACCGACGAAATTTAAGGGGTTATGTGATGAAAATCCTTGTTTTTAATTGCGGAAGTTCTTCGCTCAAATATCGTCTGATTCAAATGCCCGATGAATGTGAGTTGGCGGGCGGGGAGGCCCAGCGGGTCGGTCCGCCTACCGCTGCGCCTGCCCGAATTTATCATTCCGTGGGGGGTGGAGAGCCGCAGGTGCATTATGCGGAGATGCCGGATCACGGTACGGCTTTTACAGCGGTGATGGATCTGTTGGTAGATGAGGGATTAACCTGTGATGCGGTGGGCCATCGGGTAGTGCATGGCGGAGTTTTGTTTTCACAGCCGACCGTGATTGATGAATCGTCTATGTCCCGGCTTGAGGAAATCAGCGGGCTGGCTCCTTTGCATAATCCGCCGACACTCAATTTAATTCGTGTCAGCCGGAAAATGTATCCGGCGCTTCCGCAGGTCGCCGTATTTGATACGGCGTTCCATTCAACGATTCCCGAGAAGGCCTTCACTTATGCTATTCCGCAGGATCTCAGCCAGAAATATGGACTGCGTAAGTATGGATTTCATGGAACGAGTCATGAATTTGTAGTGGAAGAAGCTGCGCGGATGTTGCAACAGCCTCTGGAGCAGTTCAGTGCGGTGAGCTGTCATTTGGGAAGCGGAGGAGCCAGTTTGTGTGCGGTGGTGAACGGTAAAAGCGTGGATAATACAATGGGGTATTCTCCGATGCAGGGGTTGGTAATGAGTACACGTTGCGGAGATATTGATCCGGCTCTGACATTGAATCTGCTGGCATATACGCAGGGCAACGAAGATTCCGTTGAAAATATTTTGAACAAACAAAGCGGGGTGTTGGCTCTTAGCGGGGTATCCGGTGATATTCGGGATATTTTGACACTGCGGGGTGACGGGGGGCGTGCGAGTCGTACCGCGGAAATATATCTGTGGAGAATTCGTAAGTATTTGGGGGCGTATTTGACAGTGGTAGGCCATGCCTCGGCAGTCATTTTCACGGATACGATTGGAGAAAATATTCATGAGGTTCGTGAGCGTGTCTGTCGTGATCTGGAGATTTTCGGCTTAAAAATTGATTTAGAAAAAAACAGGACGGCAGATTCTTTCCCCTGTGATGTGGCTACTCCGGACAGTTTGGTTCGGATTTTGATTATTCGAACGAATGAAGAATTGGCGATTGCGCGCCGAGTATACACAGCGTTGGTTTCAGAGCATAGATCTGCTGCCCGGTAGATAAAAAGGTGAACTCATGAATATACTAAGCCTCAGTTTTGAGGGGGATGTTTTAAAATACGGCGTTTTTTCCGAGGGAGGGTTGCTTGTTGTTCAGCAGGGGCAGGTTGCCGGGTTTCGGACTGAACATACAGTCGGGAGAACATTGCAATCTGTTTTGGTGCGGGTGGCGGCGACTTGTGACGAGAATATTTCCGGACTTACCATCGATGCGATCGCTTTGCACGTTGCTTTTGGCGGGGATAAGTTTTCAGAGCCTGTGGTTGTGGCTCTGAAGACGGTTGAGTGTTTGAACTCTATGATCTGTGAGGCTCCGATGCATATTCCTCCTTTGTTGGAATTGATTTCCAGTTGTTTTCGGGATTTGCCGGGATGTCCTGTTGTCCTCTTTTTTGAAACCTCTTTTTTTGTGGGACTGCCGGAATGTGAGCGTCTTTATGCAATTAATCCGGATCTTCAAACTGGGTTCGGGTTGCGGCGTTATGGATATCACGGAATATTTCACGAAGCGGCGTGTGCTTCTTTGATGTGTGATTCAGTACGGTCCGAACGTATTATTTCAATTTGTCTGGAGCCGCATGCGGAAATCGCGGCGGTTGTTGCGGGTTCTCCTGTTATGGTCAGCGGCGGGGCAACCCCTCTAGAAGGTCTTCCGGGGGACACCTCTTCCGGAGAGATTGATTCGGGGCTGCTTCTTTCATTATCTCGAATGGAACGATGGGGCCCTGAGCAGATTAATACTTTATTAACTCAGCGAAGCGGATTGACGGGGCTGGTGGGTTCTTCAGTGACACTTCCCGATGTGATGCTTTCTGAACAGGAAAATGTCAGACTGGCTCGTGAGGTCATGCAGTATCGTATCTTGCGGCAGGTCGGCATGGCTTTGGCCGCAATGAATGGGTTTGATCGGATTGTTTTCTCTGGGCGGTATGCGCGGGTGGGACGCGAGATCGCCTCGTGGCTTGTTCCGAAGCTACCGTTTTCTGAAAAATCAGAAACAGTTCTTTGGAGCTGTTTTGAGACATCGCTGATGCAAATTATGGCAGCCCAGACGTTGAAGGTTATGGCGGCGGTTCCTTCGGCATGTACCCAGGAGATGTGACTCGGCTGGCGGGAAGTTGTAAGAATCGTAAATAAAGTTAAGGAGTTGAGTATGAGTTTTTATCGTTGGCGGCCTCATCCATGGCATGGATTGGAAATTGGTGAACATGCCCCGGATGTTGTTAACGCCTATATTGAAATAACACCGTTTGATTCAGTGAAATATGAAGTGGATAAGACAACCGGTTACCTAAGAGTTGATCGCCCTCAGTTGACATCATCTATGCCTCCGACGCTTTACGGGTTTATCCCGAGAACCTACTGCGGAACTAAAGTACAAGCGCTTTCGCCGACGTCTAAATGCGGGGATCATGATCCGCTTGATATTTGTGTCATTACAGAGCGCCCAATCAATCGTGGAGAGGTGATCCTGCGCGCCCGTGTGATTGGCGGTGTGCAGATGGTGGATCACGAAGAGGCCGATGATAAAATCATTGCAGTGCTGCACGAGGATCGTTTCTGGGGGCACGTAACTCAGATCAATCAGATTCCCGCGTCTCTGTGTGATCGGTTACGCCACTATTTTGAAACCTATAAGCAGACGCCTGGCAATGAAGCGCCGGTTAAGATCTTTGATATTTACGATGCGGAGCGAGCGAAGATCGTTATTGCTGCGTCGCAGGAGGATTACAATGAGATTTATAATAATAGGTATGATAAGTAATTATATTTTTTATTTCCACTCATGTTTGGGGTAGCGGCCTTTGAGCTCTTTTTTGAGGAGCGGGTAGGTGTTGACCCAGAAGCTTTTCATGTCGGTGGTTTTTTGTTGCGGCCTCTGATTGGGCGCGAGCGCTTCAACCACGACGGGGATTTGTCCGAAGCCGATGCGCGGGCTCTCTTCGAGTCCGTAGAGTTTTTGAATGGTGGCGGCGATAACGGGCGACTGACCCGGTTCGTAACGAACCCGTGCGCCGAAGCCGCTCGGCAGTTTGATTCGCTCGGGGGCCTGTTTGTCGATCATTTCGCGCTGAACTGGGGTGAGCCATGATTTGACGACCTTCTTCACCGGGCGTTCCTTCAGATCCTTGCGGCAGACGGCGCCAAAACAGATTTCCTGAATCATCGCCTCGCGCGCTTCGTCGTCGATTTCCGGAATGCCATAGTCGGGGCAGTTTTGCGCTAGACAGTTGACCCGTGCGATCCAGTTTTCAATTTGCTCATCCCACTTGGGGATAGTCAACCGTTCGGCAAGGACTTCGGCGGCGATGATCTCGGCCGCCTGCTGCGGGTCGACATCCTGCGTCACCTTGGAGTGCAATTCGAGTCCGCGGAATTCTTTCCAATGTTTGGAAACCGCCCGCTTAAGAATTGGATTAAACACCGCCTCGGCTTTTTCAATCACATCGTCTGGGAAGAGTTCTTCGAGCCATTCCTCTTCGATGGCGGTGCACAAATTCAACCGCACGTTCAGGTTGCGGCTTCCTTCGATCTCAGCGATTTCGGCGGCGACGAACAGCTCGTCGTCGCGCACCATGCTGTCGCGATCGAGGTCTCCCGCGCGGCCGTGAACCACTTCGCAGTGCAGGGTGCCCTGATCGCGCCGCTTGGCGACGTGGTCGGAAAAGGCGCTCAGAATGCACTTCTGCAAATCCTCGTCCTCGGGCGGGCGACGGTTAATCGTCAGTCCTTCGCTTTCGGCGATCTTCAGGAACCGTTCGTAGAGCGGCGTCACCAGTCGCGCGGCGCCGGCGTGTATGCCGAGTTTGCGGCAGGCGTCGGTGCGGTAGTTGTTTTTGTCGGCAAAGCTCCATGCGCGCATCAGTCGTTTAAAGTCGGAGACCCCGTCGTCGCCGAGCAGGTCGTCGCGTTCGCCGCGCGTCTGTTTGCCTTTGTTGCGCTCTAAAATTCCGCGCCCCTGCGTGAGCGCGGCAATCAGGCAGGCCTGCCGGACGCATTCATATTTTTCGCCCGCCAGCAGCATGCGTGCGTAGCGCGGGTGCATGGGAAAGCTGACCATCTTTTTGCCAATTTTCGTGAGCTGGCCTCCGGAGATCGCTTGCTGGATTGTAGGACGCGCTTCCCGTATTCGGGAGCGTGTGTCTATATCTTGCATTTCCATTGGCTCCTGAATACAGGAAGCTGGTCCTACAAGTGATTCAGGTTTTGTTTTATGTGATGGTGTTAATGCTCCCAGATCGGTCAGCAGCGTGAGCGTCCGCTCCAGCGATTCCGGATTCGGTTTTTCGAACCAAGCGAAGTTTTCGATGTCGATGATGCCGCCGGCTTTAAGGGTTAATACGACTTCAGCCAGATCGTGCCGGAGGATTTCGGGCAGCTCCTGTGCGGCGCGCGCGGCGTGTTCCTTTTCGGTCCAGAGCCGCAGGCAGGTTCCGGGCGCGGTGCGTCCGCCACGCCCGGCGCGCTGGGCGGCTGAGGCCTGAGAAATCCGCTCGACGAGCAGGGTATCGATCCCTCGGCGCGGATCGTAGCGCGCGATGCGCGCGAGGCCGGAGTCGATCACCACGCGGATGCCGTCGATGGTGATTGATGTTTCTGCAACATTGGTCGCAACGACCACTTTACGTTGGCCGACATCGCCGACCGCCGCGTCCTGATCGCGCGCTGCCAGCTCGCCGTGAAGCGGCATGACCGCAAATTCACTCGCGCATTTTTTGGAGCGAATCGCTTCGACGGTGCGGGCGATTTCGTAGGCGCCGGGCATAAAGACCAGCACGTCACCCTCCGCTCCGCCTTTGATTGCCTGTTCAAACGCATCGGCGGCGGCTTCCCAGGCAGGGTGATGCTTGAAATCGATCCGTTTGGGGGAGTAGGAGATTTCGACGGGGAACATGCGGCCTTCGCTTTTGAGCTCGCGGCAGGGGGCGAGATAGTCGCGCAGCGGCCCGGCGTCGAGCGTGGCCGACATAACGATCACTTTCAGGTCCGGTCTGGTTTTTTGAAGCAACAGGGCGCGGGCGAGGGTGATGTCGCCGTAAATGTGGCGCTCGTGAAATTCGTCAAAGATGATGGTCGAAATGCCTTTTAGATCCGGATCGCCCAAAAACTGACGCAGGAGAATCCCTTCGGTGACGTAGCGGATCATCGTGCTGGCGGAAACGTGGCGCTCCATGCGGACCTGATAGCCGACTTCGCCGCCCAGCTTTACGCTACGCTCGAAGGCGACTCGCTTGGCGAGCAGGCGCGCCGCCAACCGCCGTGGCTGAAGCACAACCACCTCGCCGGGGCTGGTCGCACCGCAATCGAGTACCATTTGAGGAATTTGGGTCGATTTTCCCGATCCGGTTGGCGCTTCGATCAGTAACCGGTTTTCGCTGCGCAGCGCTTCGGTCAGCTCATCGCGCAGTTCATAAATTGGAAGTTCTTTGGGGTTCATGGGAGGAGGGAGTTAACCACGAAATACACTGAATACACGAAAGAGAAACCCCCACGAATCTATATCCCATTCGCGAAGATTCGTGTGATTCGTGGGCGGTTTTCACTTTTCCAATGAATGGAAGATTTCCCCCCAGACATTGGAAGCTTCAGCGAGGGCATTGGCGCGGTGGGAGATTTTGTTTTTCATTTCCGATGGGAGTTCGGCGAAGGTTTGGGTGTAGCCGTCGGGAATGAAGAGGGGGTCGTAGCCGAAGCCGTGTTCGCCGCGCAGTTCGTCGATGAGAGTGCCGGGGCAAATGCCTTCGACGGTGAGGGGTTCTTCGCCGGGGCGGACGAGGGCGATGACGGTGCGGAAGCGGGCGCGGCGGTTGTCTTTGCCGGAGAGCTCGCGCAGGAGCTTGGCATTGTTGTCTTCGTAGGAGCAGGGCTCGCCAGCGTAGCGGGCAGAGAATACGCCGGGCGCGCCGTTGAGCGCTTCGACTTCAAGGCCGGAGTCGTCGGCCAGCGCCATCAGACCGGTGGCAGCGCACAGTTCCTGCGCTTTTTTAATGGCGTTTCCTTCGAGGGTGTCGCGGTCTTCGACCGTGTCGGGAACGTCGGGAAAATCAAGCGCGGAGCAGACCTCGAGCCCGTTTGTATTGAAGATGGCGCGAATTTCTTCGAGCTTGTGGGCGTTGTGGGTGGCGATGACAAATTTCATAGGGAAGAGTTTGGTAGTTTGATGCTCCGAACTCAAGAGCAGAAGGTGAGTTCGGAGTTGGTTATCAGGGAACGGTTATCTGTTGTCGGGAAAATGATCAGATGGAGCATAGAGTGGTATGCTGTTGAGTTCCCCCTCAATAACTATTAACGAATAACTGATAACAGAGACTGTGAGCTTGCGAACAGACTTCCCGCGGTTTTTTTAATATCGGGCTTGCGCAGGGTGGGGTCAGCCGTTATCTTCTCGCCTTCAATTTTCCCTTCTCAATTGCTCGAGTGGCGGAATTGGTAGACGCGCTAGGTTGAGGGCCTAGTGGCCGTTAAGGTCGTGAGGGTTCGAGTCCCTCCTCGAGCACCAGCCTTCGCCAAGGCTTCGGCTGGCAAGCCATATGAATCAGCAGACCGTTGGGTCTGTTTTTTTGTGCCTAGCCGAAGTAGTCCGGTGTGTTACCAGGCTTCCATTTGATGTTGCATCCCGTGGCCGGAAGCTGGCTTTCGGTGACCTCTTCGCCGGCCAAAACGGCGTTGATGGCGGCGCGCAGGTTTTTTCCGGTGATCGGTTTTTCGTTGCCGGGGCGGGCGTCGTCGAGCTGTCCGCGGTAGACCAGTTTCATGTCTTTATCGAACAGATACAGGTCGGGCGTGCAGGCGGCGCGATAGGCTTTGGCGGCTTCCTGCGATTCATCGTACAGGTAGGGAAAGGTGAAGCCGAGACGGTCGGCCTGCTCTTTGAGAAGTTCCGGCGCGTCGTCGGGATAATTTTCTGCATCGTTGGTGCTGATGGCGACCATGCCGAGGCCCTGCTCCTGAAACTCTCGTCCAATGGCGGACAGTTCCTCTTCGACCAGTTTAACAAAGGGACAGTGCGCACACATAAAGATGACAAGCAGGGCTCCTTTTTCTGAGAAATCACGGAGGTTAACGGTTTGGCCGGTGCAGACATCCGGCAGCGAAAAGTCGGGCGCGCGGGTTCCGAGCTCAAGCATGGTGGACGGGGTCAGGCTCATGGGTACCTCCTTGGGGTTTGGATGACTGGATTGCCGGAGTGTTGGATTGTTGGGTTTCTTCCATTCATCCACCACTCCCGTACTCCATTCTCCTATTATTCCGGAATAAACAGTTTTTGACCGATGGAGAGGCGGTCGGGGTTTTTGATTTTATTGGATTCGATGATTGCTTTGGCTGTGACGTTGTAGGCCTTGGCGATGGTGGAGAGCGTTTCCCCTTGGCGAACGATGTGTTCGTAGCCGTAAACATTTTCTCCGGACGCGGCCGGCGCGGGCTGCGCGACCGATGGGGCTTGCGCCAGCAGTTTTTCGAGCTGCGCGGTGAGCTGAGTGATCAGTTCGCGTTTGTCAGCCTCGCTTTTCTGTTCCAGTTGGTTGTATCGGACATCCAGGGTCTGCCGCAGCGTATCTAGTTCGCGGCTGATGCGCCCGATCTCCATTTCGAGCGTTTCAATGCGTCCGGCCATGCGGCGCTGGGTTTCTTGAGCGATGAGCTGATCCTCCGTCTGGCGGGTGCGTGAGCTTTGGGCGGCCTGATAGGGTTGGCATCCGCTAAGAAGCAGGACGGCGGTGACGGCGGTTAACAGTGTTTTTTTCATAATTAGGGCTCTCCGGAAAATCTTTTTGTATTCTAGGAGGCTGGAAGATGAAATCCAGTTTTTACCAAAAGCATTTGACGGGACGGACGGCTTCAGCTACAACCTTCCGCACTAATGGGACAGCAACTCAGACAACGTAAAAAGCAGCGCCGCCGTGTTCTCCGCAAAAAACGTATTGCAGAGCGCAACCGCGAAGCCGCTAAAAAATAAGAAATCCATCTGTGGAATTCTTATTGAAGAACTACCTCTCCGAACATTCGGGGGGGCTTTTCTGTTTAATTTCGAGTTGGCCGGCGCTCCGTCATGCATCATCAGCAACTGTGTATATGCGCAGTTGCTAATCTTCTAGCGAACCGATTTCCAAAGCTTGGAAAAAACGGATCAGGCTGATACATTGGCTCGCATGATTACCTTTCTGGACGGAATCCTTGAGGAAAAGCAGCCCGCGCGCGTTGTGATGAACGTCGGCGGCGTCGGCTATGAGGTGGCGGTGCCACTTAGCAGTTTCGATCAACTGCCGCCGGAGGGTGAAAAATCTCGACTTCTAATTTATCATCACATCACCGATTCTTCGCAGGCGCTGTTCGGGTTTTCTTCCGATGAGGAGCGCCGGATGTTTACTCTGCTGCTGGGCGTGAACGGCATCGGACCGAAAATCGCCGTCAGCGCGCTGTCCGGTCTTTCGGTGCGCGAGCTGAAGGCCGCGCTGGTTGAAAGCGATGTGAAACGGATTTCTTCCATCTCCGGAATCGGCAAAAAGACCGCCGAGCGGGTGATTGTGGAGCTGCGCGACAAATTTACTGCCGGCGAAGCGCTGGAGTTCCTGGCTGGAGTGGATGCGGAGCCGGGCGACCACCGCCTGCGCGACGCCGCGCTCGCTCTGGTTTCGCTTGGCTACAAACAGGACGATGCCCGCAAGATGATTAAAAAGGTTGGTGCGGATACCGACGCTTCCGTCGAAGAAATCATCCGAAAGGCCCTTACGGGAAAATAAATGGATCATACTGTTACAACATTGAATCGTCCCGATCAGGACTTTGATCTCAAGCTGCGTCCGGCGCGGTTCGAGGATTTTACCGGCCAGGAAAAGATCAAAGAACGGCTTGAGCTGTTTGTTGAAGCGGCGAAAGCGCGCGAGGATGTGCTCGACCACGCGCTACTGTCTGGCCCGCCCGGCCTCGGCAAAACCACGCTGGCGTACATCATCGCCGAAGCGATGGGCGCAAACATTAAATGCACTTCTGGGCCGGTGATCGACAAGCCTGGCGATCTGGCCGGACTGTTGACCAGCCTCGAGCGCGGCGATGTGCTGTTTATCGACGAAATTCACCGCATGCAGAAAACGGTCGAGGAATATCTCTATTCCGCGATGGAGGATTTTGTGATCGATATTGTGATCGATCAGGGGCCGAACGCCCGCTCGGTGCGGCTCAACATTGAGCCGTTCACGCTGATCGGCGCAACGACCCGCAGTGGACTGCTTTCCGCGCCGATGCGCTCGCGCTTCGGCCTACTCAACCGGCTCGATTATTATGACGCGGCGACGCTAAAAATAATTATTGAACGCTCCGCGCGCATCCTGAATGTCGATATTGAGCCGGACGGCGCGCTCGAAATCGCCCGCCGCTCGCGCGGTACGCCGCGCATTGCCAACAACCTGCTGCGCCGCGCCCGAGACTACGCGCAGGTGAAGGCCGATAACATCATCACCAAAGAGATCGCCGCCAAAGCGCTGGCGCTGCTCGACATCGACGACAGCGGCCTTGATGAGATGGATAAACGTATTCTTGAAACGATGATTGAAAAATTTGGCGGCGGCCCGGTCGGCATCAGCTCGCTGGCGGTTTCGGTCGGCGAAGAGGCCGACACGATTGAAGAGGTGTATGAACCGTACCTGATTCAGGAAGGCTTCATCAAACGCACGCCGCAAGGGCGCGTGGTGCTTCCGCGCGGTTTTCAGTTATTCGGTCTGGCTCCCGGTGGAACGAAACAGGATTTGTTATGAAACTTGAAACTGGAAACCTGTCATGCCTTCGGCAGATCCGCCGAGGCGGAAAACTCGGAATAGCAGGACTCCTGATTCTTCTTTTTCCAATGGTTGGAAATGCGGTGGAGGGCTACAAGCTGGTTTGCGATGAACCGGTTTATCAATTCGGAACGGTCGACCAGACGGCGGTGATCACCAACGTGTTTATTATCCGCAATGAGGGCGACCTCACCTACGTTCATAAATATATTCATACCTCCTGCGGCTGCACCAAAGGGCAGATGGACAAACGGATGATCGGGCCGGGGGAAACGGCGAAACTGACCGCAGTGTACAAAGCAAAAAACCGGCACGGTAAACAAAAAAAAGCGCTGCGGATGATCCCGATGAACTCTGATGAGCCGGCGATCGTTCTATATATAGAAGGTTTTGTTGAAACCCCTGGCGATTCTGAATAAAACAGGCACTCATTTTTTTTAAAACAGGAGAGAGACGATGGCTGGAATTTATAAAGCATACGATATTCGCGGAATCTACGGCACAGAGCTGACCGACGAAATTGCCTTCAAAATCGGGCGCGCGGTTGCGACGTTCCTGAAACCGAAAAAGTTTGTGATTGGTTACGACATGCGCCCGCATTCAACACCTCTTTTTGAGGCGATGGCTAAAGGGCTCACCCTGCAGGGAGTGGATGTGATCAACATCGGGCTGGCCTCCACGCCGATGTCCTACCACGCCAACGGCAAGCTTGGCGCCGACGGCTCCGCAATCATCACCGCCTCGCACAATCCCGGCGAATGGAACGGCATGAAAATCTGCCGCGAGCTGGCCATTCCGATTTCCGGTGCAACCGGCATCGCCGACATCGAACGCATCGTCAACGAAGAATCCTTCGATGCGCCGGCCGCCACGCCCGGAGCCGTCACGGAGTATGACATCAAACCGGAATACTTTGAGCACGTTCGCTCCTTCGCGCAGATCAGCAAGCCGCTCAACGTACTCATCGACTACGCCAACGGCATGGGCATCTCCGAAGGCGGCGCCTTCACCGAAGCCATGTTCAACATCACTCCGATGTACGACGAGTTCGACGGCACCTTCCCGAACCACGAAGCCAATCCACTCGATCTCGAAACGCTTGAAGACATTTCAGCCAAACTCAAAGAGGGCAGCTATGACTTCGGGATCGCCTTTGACGGCGACGCCGATCGCGCCGGCTTCCTCGACGAAAACGGCGAGAATGTGTCCATGGATATGATCACCGCGCTGATTGCCCAGTCCATGCTCGAAAAATTTCCTGGCTCCAACATTTTCTACGACCTGCGCAGCAGCTGGGCGGTTAAAGAAGTGATTGAGGAAGCCGGCGGCACGGCCCTGATGAGCCGCGTGGGTCACGCCTTTATCAAAGCGCAGATGCGTGAAGCCGACGCCGTTTTCGCCGGCGAGCTCTCCGGTCACTACTACTTCCGCGACAACTACTACACCGAAAGCTCTTCGATGGCCGCCATCTGCGTGGCCAACCTGATCAGCGAAACCGGCAAAACGCTCTCCGAACTCATCCGGCCGATCAAGCGCTACTTCGCCTCCGGCGAAATCAACTCCAAGGTCGCCGATGTCCCCGCCGTCTTCACCCGTCTTGACGAACAGTACGGCGATGCGAAACCCTTTGAGCTGGATGGAAAAACCTATGAATACGCCGACTGGTGGTTCAACGTCCGCTGCTCCAATACCGAGCCGCTCGTCCGTCTGAACCTCGAGGCCAAAACGCCGGAGCAGATGGTTGAAAAGCGCGACAAAGTTCTCGCGCTTATTCGGACATAAAGAACCGCCCACGAATCACACGAATATGCACGAATAATTTTTAAATGAAAAAGAAAGTCATAGTTGTAAGCGTAGTGATAACAACCTGTTTGATGATACCCGTTGTTTTGTATGTGGGCGGACTTTTTCTTGCTCATAAATCTAATCCTGACTTCTTGAAGATAGATGCGTGTTTAGATGCGGGTGAGGCTTGGGATTATACGAACAGAACCTGTATTTTTTAGTACAACAACCGGACAAACCCGGATCAATTGTTTTTCGTGTCGATTCGTGTGATTCGTGGGTGATACCTTTCTCCGATGTTGAATCCCCTTAAATTTGGAAATGTGACGATCGACTTTCCGGTTGTGCTCGCCCCGATGGCGGGCTACACCGATGCCGCGTTCCGCTCCATCTGCAAAGAACACGGCGCGGGTGCCTGTTATACCGAGGTGACCAGCGCCGAAGGGATCCGCCGCGATTCACAGAAAACCTTTCAGCTTCTGGACGTATCGGAGCAGGACCATCCAATTGCTGGGCATATTTTCGGCAAATCGGTCGAGGCCATGGTCGAGGCCGCGCAGTACATTGAGCAGCTCGGCTGCTTCGACTGGATCGACCTCAACTGCGGCTGTCCGGTTAAAAAGGTCGTCCGACGCGGCGCGGGCGCCGCGCTGATGAAAGAGCCGGAGGAAATCGGCGAAATTGTCCGTGCCGTCAAAAAGGCGGTTTCGCTTCCCGTCAGCGTAAAAACCCGCATCGGCTTCAGCCCGGCGTTTCCCGACCACCTGACCATTGCCAAAATCATTGAAGATGCCGGTGCGGACTTAATTGCCGTGCATGGGCGGTTGGCCTGCAATTTCCATAAAGGCGATGCCGACTTGGAAAAGCTGGGGGAGGTCAAACAGGCACTCAAGATTCCAGTCATTGGAAACGGCGGGGTCTTTGCGCCGGAGGACGCGACTGAAATGGTGCGCGTATCAGGCGTTGACGGCGTCATGATCGGCCGCGGCGCGGTCGGCAACCCCTGGCTGTTTGAACAGATTAAGAATCCAGGAACGCCATCGCCGACCCATGAAGAGCGGCGCGAGGTGATCGAGGCGCATCTGCTGCGTCTGGTCGAGCTGAACGAGGCATCGATCGCAGAGCGTCGGCGCAAAGAGAAGTTTGTTCCGGAGACGGCGGCCTGTCTGACATTCCGGCCGCATCTGGCGCAATACCTCAAGGGTCTGCGCGGTCGCCGGGAACTGATGCAGCATTTAAATGAGATGAAGGATATCGCAACCGTCATGACGGCGGTTGATAAAGTTTTGGATCAAAATGTAGACGCGACGTCCTCGTCGCGTCATGAAGACGCAAAGAAACGCGACGGGGACGTCGCGTCTACGGAAGAAAATTATGACAGATAAACAGTTGGAAAATGGCCTACAGCCCCTCGAAAAAATCATGGAAGAACTGAATCTGAAAAACCACGATCTGGTGGAGGCTTCAACAGAGGGTCTGACCCATAAGCAGGTGAATAAGGGTCGCAAGGGGCGCCGCCTGACGCGCAACATTCAGGATAAAATTGCAACGGCGCTCTCTGTGGCAGCCGATAAGAGCTATTCGGTTTCCGAGCTGTTCACTTACAAGTAATCAAATCCGGCGGCTCGGATTTTTTCAGCCAATCCGGGGCGTGACTCTGTCAGAGTGATCCGGGTGTTTTTGAACTCACGCCGCACGCCATAGTTCACCCGTAATTCATCGAAACGAGGAATATCCATTTCTGCAAGCTGGTCGGCTTTAATGTCGTACACAGCGGAAACAGCTTCCGCCAGCACCTCGTTATCTGTTTTTCCACGCGGATCAATTGTCAGCTCCGGCACGTCGACCGCCGGCAGCAGTGGCGTCGGATCCCACACTGGTTCGGTTTTAAAAAAGTGGCACGCCTCGCGGTAAACCTGAATGGTTCCGTTCAGTTTTCCTTCCAGTGAGTGACCCGCGATGTGCGGTGTGCCGAGTGCTGCGGTGGCCAGGACGTCGGCCCGGATCTGCGGTTCCGGATTCCACACATCCAGTACGGCGTGCGAGACAATGTCGTTGGCTTTGGCGTGGAGTAGGGCGTCGGCATCGAGCACCTTGCCGCGCGCGGTGTTAATGAATACTGAGCCCGGTTTCATTTTCTCAAAAAACCGGCAGTCCGCCATGTTGAGCGTTGGCCACGGATTTTCTGAAATCAGCGGTACGTGCAGTGTCACAATATCTGATTCAGCTAGTAGATTTTTCAATGGGCTGAACTCTTCATCGCCTTCGCGCGCGGCGCGCGGCGGGTCGTTGAGCAGAACACGTAGCCCGAGTGCTTCGGCACGCTTGGCAACGCGGCTTCCGACCTGCCCGACACCGATGATGCCAAGGGTCTTGTCTTCTAATTCCACACCTGTGCAGGTGTGGAGTTGGAGCAGGGCGGCGGTGATGTAGTCGGCGACGCTGTCGGCGTTGCAACCCGGCGAAGCGGTCCATCCGATTTCCCGTTTTTCCAAACATTGGAAATCGATGTGCTCGAAACCGGCAGTGGCGGTGCCGATAAAGCGCACGGGGGATCCGGCGATCAGCTCCGGGGTGACGTTGGTTTTGGAGCGGATGATCAGCGCGGCGGCATTGGTCAGATGTTCCAGGCCGATTTGGCGGTCGGGAATCACGTCGACCTCGCCTAGCGTTGCGAATGCCTCGCGGCCCAACATGACAGTTTCTGCTACAACAGTTTTCATAGGACAATTAACTACAGAATTTTAACCGCGAATGAACGCTAATAATCGCGAATGATTGTTTCACTACGGAAAACACAGAGCACACAGAAAATAAAATAAAGAATGGAGCTATTTTCGTGTCAATTTCTTCCGTGTATTCTGTGTGTTCCGTGGTACATATTTCCCCGATGAAAACGGAAAATCCAACAGGCGGTGCAATTCTTACACTGGCAACGATGCAAAGCGAAGCGGAGGCGATTAGCGACTGGATCGCGGAAAACCTCGAAAAGACGGTGGTAGAGCTGAAAAAGCCCGGTGCTGCCGAGGTGATGCTTGAGGTCTATTTTGATAACACGCTGGAAGCGGAGATCGCCGCAAAGGCGCTCGAGTCGTTTCCCCTTCGACAGGGCTCAGGGCTGGCAATTTCTGGAACATTTGTGCGCGAGTACGCCGCAGAGGAGTGGGCGGAGAGCTGGAAGAAACATTTTAAGCCGATGGATATTGGCACGAACCTGCGGGTTTGTCCTCCGTGGCTGGCGGGGGGCGGAGAACAGAGGTCAAAGGTCAGAGGTCAGAAGGCGGAGAGAATTGAGATTGTCGTTAATCCTGGGTTGAGCTTCGGAACCGGCAACCATTTCACGACGCGCTTCTGCCTTGAGCAACTCGACCGCTTTGTTCCGGAGAGCGGCGCGAAGACCATGCTCGATATCGGTACCGGCTCAGGAATTTTGGCGATCGCCGCGATTAAGCTCGGAGCGGAACGGGCGGTTGGCGCCGATTTTGATGAGCTTTGCGTGGAGCAGTCGATCCTGAACTCGGCCGCCAACGGTGTTGCGGAACAAACGGAGTTTTTTCAGCACGACATCACCGACGGCTGGCCGGCAGTGCCGGTTTTCAGAGAAGAGGGCGACCTCAATCGTAAGAATGAAGCCCGTCGGGAAGAATGGAAATTCTTTTTAGCTGAAACTAAAAAATACGACATCGTCTGCGCAAATATCTACGCATCGCTACTGATCGACCATGCGGCGACGCTGTTGCGCGTGACGGGCAAATATCTGTTATTGACCGGCATCCGGGAAGTGGAGCTCGACGGCGTGGCCGATACCTTTGTTCAGCTCGGTGGGCGAGAGCTCGTCCGCGACTGCGATGGCGAGTGGTCAGGCCTGGTGATCGGTCGTTAAGAGTCCGCGGATCTGCGCGATATCTTTTTTGATCTGATCGATGAGCGCCTCTTTAGACGGGAAGGGGTTCACGTCGCGGGTTTTTTCTGTCAGGACGACTTCCAGCGTTTTCCCGTACAGGTCGCCGTCGAAGTCGATCAGGTAGGATTCAATGACGTGCTGCCGGCAGTCGAAGGTTTCACGCGTGCCGATAAACACCGCGCTGTCGATCCATTTGCCATCGACCCGCGTGCGGGCGGCATATACCCCGTTGCCGGGGAGCAGCTCGTTATCGGGGTCGATATTGGCGGTTGGATAGCCCAGTTCGCGCCCGATCTTTTCCCCTTCAACCACGTTGCCGAACAGGCTGAAGGGGCGACCAAGCAGTTCTGCTGCGACGGGGATTTCCCCGTCCATGATCATCTTGCGGATGGTGGTGCTGGATATTTTAAACTTTCCATTCATCACCGGTGCGACGGCGGTGGCGGTGAAACCGTGCTGTTTGCCGAATATTTCCAAGGTTCGGAAATTTCCCGAAGCGCGGCACCCGAACGACCAGTCTTGTCCGCAGACGACACCGGCTAGCGATGGGGCGTTGGACATCAGACCCTCGAGAAACGTTTCCGGTGTGAGTTTTGCGAATTCCAGAGTGAACGGAGTCTCAATGATTCCTGTGACGCCGAGGGTCTCTATCTGGCGGAGGCGGCAGGGTTCCGCGCTGATCAGAGGTGGAGCCTTGTGGGGAACCAGCACTTTGGCCGGGTGCGGGTTGAAGGTGTAGACCCAGGCTTCGCCACCCAGTTTGGCTGCTTGTTCGACCGCAGTAGAGATGACTTTCTGATGACCAATATGCACGCCGTCAAAGCAACCCATGGCAAGAACCAGTGGGCGATTCGCTGGAGGGATTTCAGAAATATTTTTTACAATGATCACTGGGATTATTTACCCACGAATCACACGAATAGGCACGAATCAAAGTCACAATTAGTGAAAAATTCGTGTGATTCGTGGGCGGTTTTTATACATTACGCTAGGTCGGTTATAGAAATTAGATTGGCGGCGAGTTCGTTGCGGTCCCAGGTGAGGACGTCGTCAAGTTTCCAGGCATTGGAAATGTTGAAATCGCCGGATTGCGTACGGCGTAACTGCGAGAGGCAGGCTCCGCAGCCGAGGCGCTGGCCGAGATCGTGGGCGATGGTGCGCACATAGGTGCCTTTGGTGCACTTGACTTCGAAGGTGGCACGCGGCGGTTCAAAGCTATTCAATGCAAACTTATAGACGTGGATGAAGCGCTTTTCGCGTTCGACCTCCTGACCCTTGCGGGCGAGTTTATAGAGTGGCACGCCGTCTTTTTTGATGGCGGAGACCATGGGCGGCATCTGCATTTGGTCGCCGAGCACTTTTTCCATTTCGGCGCGCAGCTGCTCTTCGGTGATGCCGGACGGATCTCTTTCGGCAGTCACTTCGCCGTCGGTATCCTGCGAGTTGGTTTCGACGCCGAAGAGGATTTCACCCTCGTAGGTTTTATCGCTCCCCATGACTTTGGCAGAGAGTTTGGTGCCGCGGCCGATGAGGATGGCGATCAGTCCGGTGGCGTTGGGATCGAGCGTGCCGCCGTGCCCCACTTTGTTGAGCTGAAAAAAGTTGCGGATTTTGGCAACGACATCGTGGGAGGTCCACTCCTGCGGTTTGTCGATCAGTAAAAACCCGTCCGGGTCGGGTTGGTGTGGGTTGCGTTTACGCATCGGTGGGGCTTTCGTCGTCTTCGGGAATATCAAGTTGGGAAAGAATGCCGAGCACGCGGTCGCCGGTTTCAATGGAGGTGTCGTGTTTGAAGTGGAGGCGCGGCGTGTATTTGATTTTCACGTTTTTGCTCATTCGCGCTTGAACGTCTTTGCGGTGGCGGTTGAGGAAGCGGATCATTTCCACGCGTTCATCTTCGTGGCCGAAGATGGAGACGAACACATTGGCATCGCGCAGGTCGGGCGCGGTTTCAACCCGGGTGACCGTAATCGCACCGGTGTCGAAACGGCCGTTTGTGAACAGACGGAAAATATCCGCAGCGATTTCACGCTTGAGCAGTTCGTTAACCCGGATGATGCGTCCGCTGGGCATATTCAGAATCTCCTTTTCCAATGTTTGGAAAAACGCCAGAGGGATTTTCCAGACATTGGAAAGCTGTTACAGCTGCTGGGCAACCTTTTGGACCGTGTAGGCTTCGATGATGTCGCCTTCTTCAAAGTTCATGAAGTTGTCGGGACGAATACCGCATTCCTGACCGTCGCGCACTTCGGCGGCATCGTTCTGGAAGCGCTTGAGCGAGCCGAGCGTGCCTTTGTAGAGTACGTCGTCGCCGCGTTTGATGCGGATGCTGGCTTTGGAGGTGATTTTCCCTTCAACTACCATACAGCCGGCAATCTTGTTGCGTTTGCCCATGTCGAATACCTGACGGATTTCGGCTTTACCAAGGTGGGTTTCGTGCAGTTCGGGTTCGAGCAATCCGCACATGGCGGCTTCCACTTCTTCGAGCAGTTCATAGATGATGCTGTAGAGGCGGATTTCGATTCCTTCGTGTTTGGCTGCGGCGGTGACGCCGTTTTCCTTGGAGACGTGGAAGCCGAGAATAATCGCATTGGACGCGCTCGCGAGCATGACATCGTTGGTGGTGATGTTGCCGACGTCGTTGGTGAGAATATTGAGCTTCACCTTGTCGCTTTTGATGCCTTCGAGCGAGTGCTGGATGGCCTCGATAGAGCCTTGCACATCACACTTGATGATCAGCGGAAGCTCCTTCACCTCATTGGTGCCGGCAGCGCCGAACAGATCGTCGAGCGAAATCTTGTTTCGCGGCGAGTTTTGCGTGAGTTCCTGTTCTTTAATTTCCGCGAGCAGTTCCACGGAGAGCTGTTTGGCCTCCTTGTCGTTGGTGCAGACGGTGAATTCATCCCCGGCACCGGGAACGCCGGTCAGGCCGAGACATTTCACGGCATAGGAGGGGCCGGCGGTGCGGACCTTTTTGCCCTGGCAGTCGATCAGTGCCTTGATGCGGCCGTACTGCGCGCCGCAGAGCACGCTGTCGCCGACTTTGAGGGTGCCGTCGCAAACGAGCAGGGTGGCGGTTGGGCCCATGCCCGGTTCCATCTGTGCCTCAATCACATATCCGCTGGCGCTCTTGTGTTTGTTGGCTTTGAGTTCGAGCATTTCGGCTTCGAGTGAGATACGTTCAAGTAGTTCTTCGATGCCCATACCGGTTTCGGCACTGACCGGCATACAGCCAATGCTTCCGCCCCAGTCTTCCACCATCACACCATGCTCGTTGAGCTGCTGTTTAAGGCGGTCGGGGTTGGCGGCAGCCAGATCCATCTTATTCATTGCAATAATGATGCACACGCCGGCGGCCTGCGCATGTTTGATCGCTTCGATCGTTTGGGGCATCACGCCGTCTTCGGCGGCGACGACCAGCACGGCAATATCCGTCAGGTTGGCGCCGCGGGCGCGCATGGCGGTGAAGGCCGCATGGCCGGGTGTGTCGAGGAAGGTGATTTGACGGTCATCCATATCGACGGTGTAGGCTCCGATGTGCTGGGTGATTCCGCCGGATTCACCCGCCACCACTTTGGTTTTGCGGACGCGGTCGAGCAGGGACGTTTTACCGTGGTCGACGTGTCCCATAAAGGTGACGATCGGCGGACGGATTTCGAGATCCTCGGGCCGGTCCTCTTCTTTGGGCGCAGACGGTTTGTGGGCTTTTTGATCTGTCGCCGGTTTAGACTGCGGCTTTTCTTTCTTCTTATGTTCAACGGTAAAACCGTGTTTCTCACCGAGCTGTTTGGCGATCTTGATGTCGATGTCCTGATTGATCGACGCAAAGATATTCATTCGCATCAGCTCTGCGATGAGCTGGTTGGGTTTCATGCCCATTTCTTCGGCCAGTACTTTGACGGCGACCTGCGGTTTCGGGAAGATGATGGTTTTATCCTCTTCTTCTTCTTCTTCCTCCTCGGGTTTTTCTTCAACCGGAGCTTCTTCGGCCGCCGGAGCCTCCTGTACAGCAGGCGCCTCTTCGGGTTTGGAAGCTTCTTCGGTCGCCGGAGCCGGGGCGGAGGCCTCAGCCTCCTTTTTGGCTGCGCGGGCCTCTTCGATCGAGGCGAAGCCGAGCTCGTCGCAGACGACCGCCACTTCGGCATCCGCCAACAGGCTTTCGCCGTCGGCGGCTTTAATTTCCACATCGCCGAGAATCTCGAGGAGCTCCTCAACGGACACATCTAAATCAACTGCTAGTTCGTGAACTTTCATTCTTCAATTTCACCATGTTGCGCCGTGTAGGCTTTTTCTGCGGCTGCCCATAGGGCCTGCGCTTGTTCGGGTGTAATGTCCTCGATCACTTCGAGGAGGTCTGTAATTTCCGCGGCCATGAGCCCCTCAATACTGAGGAAGCCGGCGTAAACCAGTTTTTCGGCCCATTCGTCGCCGATGCCGTCGATCAGCGCCAGTTTGGCGACTGCGGCGGCCACGCGCTCTTCGAAGTCCATCGCCTCTTCATCCTTCTGGATGTCGACGCGCCAGCCGATGAGCTTGGAGGTTAGCCGGGCATTTTGTCCGCGCTTACCAATTGCCAGCGAAAGTTGGTCGCCTTCCACCGTTACGGTAATGGTGTGGGTCAGCTCGTCGATATCGACGGATTTGAGCTTGGCCGGAGCCAGCGAGTTAGTCACGAGCGTTTTGGTATCCTCGCTCCAGCGGACGATATCGATTTTTTCGCCGTTGAGCTCGCGAACGATATTTTTGACGCGCATTCCACGGATTCCGACGCAGGCGCCGACGGGGTCGACGCGCTCGTCGTGGGAAATCACCGCCACTTTACTGCGGTATCCGGCCTCACGAGCGATTCCTTTGATTTCCATCGTGCCGTCGGAGATTTCAGAGATTTCGAGCTCGAACAGGCGGCGTACAAAGTCCGAATGGCTACGGGAGAGCAGAATGTCCGGCCCGGCTTCGCGCTCTTCCACATGCACGATGTAGGCACGGATACGCTCGCCGACTTCATATTCCTCGGTCGGGACGCGTTCTTTGGAGGGCATTACGCCCTCGGCGCCGTTGTCGAGGTCGACAATTACGGTACTGCGCTCAAAGCGGCGCACGGAACCGGTGACGATTTCGCCTGCGCGATCCTTATAGATTTCGTAAATATTGCTTTTTTCCGCCTGACGGATTTTCTGAAGAATCGTCTGTTTAGCGGTCTGGGCGGCGATGCGTCCGAAGTTGCGGGGAGTGGACTCGATTTCGATCATTTCGTCGAGCTGTGCCTCGGGTTGGGAGCGGCGGGCTTCCGCCAGGCTGACCTCGCGGTAGCGATCGTCGACGGCGACCACGACTTTTTTAGTAGCGAACGCTTTGATATCCAACGTGGTGCGGTCAATGTTAACTCGGAGGTTTTCCGCATCGCCGGTGTTTTTATCGGCCACATTCTGCAGTGCGGATTCAATGGCTTCGATAATTGTCTCGCGGTCGACCCCGCGTTCCCGCTCCATAAATTCTACAACGGCACTTAATTCGCTGTTCATCACGTCCCTCCAAGCTGTCAAAAATCTAAAGGCCTTTGATTAAAAAAGAGCAGACCCTAGAGCCCACCCTCAAACCGAGACCAACTTCAAAGCGGGAAATCTACGCCCCTTGCAGAACAGGGTCAAGGGTTTTTGCCTGATGAACAGGGAATCCGCGGGGAGGGGATTTAAAGGAATTTGTTTCCAACTCTCTGGGAAAACCGGCTGTTTTTGTAGGCAAAATCAGTTTGCAACTGTCTGGTTTTGAGGGGATTTAGCTTGCAGTGAACCATATTGTTCATTATTTTTTGAACGATTTGAATTTTCTATTGGAGAGTTATGGCCCCCACTCTTTCAGAGCTTGAGCAAGAAGTGATCGATATCTTCGTTCGCACGGCCGGTGTACTGAACCTGCCGCGTTCGGTCGGGGAGCTATATGGTCTGCTCTTTATTTCCCCTGAGCCGCTGTGCATTAACGACTGCATGAAAAAGCTGAACATCAGCAAGGGCTCGACCAGCCAGGGGCTTAAAATTCTCCGCTCCTTCGGCGCGGTTAAGACGGTTTACGTGCCCGGCGACCGGCGCGACTATTTTGAGGCCGAGTCGGCTTTGCGCAAAATTGTGACCGGCTTTGTCAATGAACAGGTTCGCCCGCATCTCGAAAACGGTAAAGAGCGCATGGCGCGGCTTGAGTCGCTCGCCGCAACATCCAATGATGACAATCAGGAGTTTTTCTCAGATCGCATTGAGCAGCTGAAAAAATGGCAGAAACGCGCCAATGCGCTTCTGCCGTTTGCTCTTAATTTCATCAAACCCGATTAAATGGAACAAAACCCGTCATCTTTTTTGCGCTGGATGTGTATTCGTACACAGCCGAAACGCGAACACATTGCCGCCGGCCAGCTTGAGTTGCTCGCCGATGTCGAAGTGTTTGCTCCGCGCATTCGCTTCAAGCGCCGCACGCCGCGCGGGAAGGTCTGGTTTGAGGAGTCACTTTTCCCCGGCTATATTTTTGCCCGCTTTGATGTGCCGATGCTGCGCGCGGTGTCGAGTGCGGTGGGTGTGCGCGGGTTGGTGAGGTTTGCCGGCGAGTGCGCCGCGGTACCGGATGCGATGATTGAGATGCTTCGCTCTGATTCGCCGGAGCCGATCGTGATTTTGGATGAGCCGTCTGTGAGAGAGGGCGATGAGGCAGTTGTGGTCGAGGGCTCCTTGATGGGGCTGCAGGCCGTGATTACGCGCGTAATGCCCGGCGGCGAACGGGTGAAAGTTTTGCTAAATATGATGGGCACGGCTGTAGAGGCCGAGGTGTCCCTGGATGCATTGGAGAGGGTCGCCTAGACCGGTCTCCGAGGTCAATTTTGACCACTGAGCACATAGTTGAAAAAGGCATGGAAGGTTTCCGTCAGAGGCGGATCGACCGAGGGCGGAAGCCTATACAAAGGAGATTCTTATGAAGATTCTTGTGACCGGCGCGGCCGGGTTTGTCGGCTCTTTTGTGGCGCACGCTCTGCTGGATGATGGCCATGAAGTGGTCGGATTCGATAATTTTAATGACTATTACGACGTTTCCTTAAAGGAAGCGCGTTTCCAAGGTTTGGGGAAACGTGATGGTTTCACCATGGTGCGCGGGGATCTCACGGACTATGAGCTTCTGACGTCTTTGTTTGAACAGCACGCGTTCGACCGAGTGTGTCATCTGGCGGCTCAGGCCGGGGTTCGCTACTCGATCGAAAATCCGTTCGCTTACCAGAAATCCAATGTCGAGGGACACCTCAATATTCTGGAGGCCTGCCGGCACGCCGGGATAGAGCGGCTGGTTTATGCGTCGAGTTCCAGCGTCTACGGCGGCAACCCCAAGGTTCCGTT
>Ga0307990_1001019_pt1 | contig 23972 bp, 12 predicted proteins | sample EllFjometagen129_FD_203168 | JGI IMG/M metagenome (GOLD analysis project Ga0307990, IMG submission 203168) | Marine microbial communities from Ellis Fjord, Antarctic Ocean - #129 | ecosystem: Environmental > Aquatic > Marine > Unclassified | place: Southern Ocean | collected 2014-10-08
GCAGTCGCTTTTGCGGCTGGCCTCCCTTTCCGCCATCTGGCGGAGAAAGGTCAAGGCCTGCCTCGCGAAGCAGGCAAGGCTGGTTTTTACAAATTATTATCAGCGATATTCTGCGTTATCTGCGGGAAACTAAAACCTATCAACGAACCCTCATTAATATTTCAATTTCTCCTGCTTATCCCACAGTCCCCAAAATGCACCAAGAGTTCCTTCATCACTGGTCTTCCATGCTTCATCAAAAGATGAAAAATAGAAAATTTCAATATTATTTTCCTGCGACCATTTTTGTGTATTGAGGAAATAAATGAGTGCATTTTTTGGGGATGGTTCTGCCCCATAAAACTCCTCACCCTGGTTTGGCCAGCCGGTTTCGCTTATAATTACTTTTTTGCCTTTTGCCACTTTCAGGGTTCTGTGGTACATATCTTTCATGTAGAGCAATGAATAGTCAAGGTTGCAGCCTTCCCAAAAAGGATAGCAATTTGCAAGTATTACATCGCAGGCTTTGGTAATGTTTGGGCGATCTTCAAATTGATAATAAGCATCAACATAACCCACGGGGATTCCAGGGATTTCGCTTTTTACCCGGTTTAAAAAAACCAATAGTTCCGCTTCGGTCAAATCGCCACGGTACATCACTTCGTTGCCAACAGCTACAATATCGGCATGGCCGGCTTTGGCTATTTTTATGAGGTTTTCAATTTCCTGCTCATTTATGCTTTCATCTTCACCCAGCCAGGCCCCAACCAGGGTTTTCAGGCCATATTCTTTTGCAATTCGCGGAATCATTTCGTTGCCTTCGGTACACGAAAAAGTCCTGATCCATTTTGTATGTGGCTTAATGATTTCTATTCTTCTCCGTATTTGTGCCTCTGTCAATTGAAAACCGGGTTCTTGCCCATCGAGGTAGGGACTGAAGCATAAGCCGTGCATTTTTTGTTTTATCACTTTATGAAACAGCGCGATTAATTCGTCCTGTTTTCTTGGCAGGGCTTGAATTCCCGTTAAGGTCAATATTTTTTCCTCGTTGTAGCTAGACATAATTTGGTGTGTTTATCGATACATTGACTTGCTTAATATTCCCACTTCGGCTAAAAATCGAATGACTTATTTGCTCATCAAGCGAATTTCCGTTAAGGTAAGCGCTTGTACTATTCTCATATTCAACGCTTATTTTGTCTTTGTTCGTAAAATTGTAAACCACGGGCACCTGGCAAATTGTAAAACCGATCTGGTTTTTATTTAGGGATATTTGGCGGGCTTCTCCTTTGAGCGAAAAGTATTCAAAAACGCCTTCCTTATCCAATATTTCCTCATGATTGAGTAAATGCGGTTTGAACGTTATTATTCCTTTTTGGATGATAACACCCATTTCGCCAATGCGTGAAATAATATCTTCTTTCACCTGGCCTGTCAGTCCCGGTTGCTTTACACCCGCGTTTGCCGGTGTATGCGAGTAAGCATCGGTTGGGAAAGAGCCATATAAATCAGGTTTTTTGTACAGGCCAATCCCGGCTTTTATTTCGTAGTAATGGTCTTTTAACTGCCCGATAACTGAAGGTGCTGCACCTTCTTCGATTGCCCTAAAATAATATTCCTGTGTGCTAAGCAGGAGCTTGGAAACCATGTGCCAATAAATGGAACCCAAACCTTCGTAACCGAAAAAAGTTCCAGACCGTCCGGTAAAGGACTGGTGGTCGAAAACTTCTTCGTAAATAGCCAGAATTTCTTTTTTCTCTTTTAAAATTAAATGATGGTATTCACTATTTGCAAGGGATTCGAGTGCCGATGCAAGCACATCAGCATTTCTGAACTCACTGTTAAAATGGTATTGTCCTGAATCATCTTTCTGGATGATGGTCGGTTCGTTATCTTCGATAAGTTTTGTTAATAATGGGGATGACTTAACAGCTTCGGGAGGGATGGTATTTTTATCCATAAACCGTGGTAATTGCCTGTCGGGGTAAAGCATGTAACTGTACTGATCGGCACGGTAAATTTGGCTCTTTTTCAATGCGTCCAAAACTTCGAGGCTTTCGGTGGTGGATAGAAAACCTGAACTCAAAACTGCAACCTGTCCTTCGAGCATTTCGTACAAATGACGAATAGAAATATTATCATCATTTAATGAAATCAAATTATAGGCATGGTACAAACCATCGGCCCGTTTGTTTGCCACGATGGATTGATCCATATACTTCAGGCACAATTTGAAAAAATCGACAAGGTTTTTTACCGTGAGTTCCTTTGTTTTTCCCGAAAAGGAATGTGTATAAATTTTATTTCTATACACCGAGTGGGCGTTGCCAAGGTGGTCGGCAAATTTTTTGCGGTCAGTATTTGAAAATCCTTTTTCCAATAGGGGAGCATTTTCGTGCAAAAAGCCTTGAATGTTTTCAAATAATTCGGCTATTTCTACAGAAACATTGACACTTTCGATTTTGCTTGAGTCCAGTTTATCATCCCAAAACTTTAAAAACCTCCTGAGGTAATACAGTGTAACCATCGACGTTCCGTTGCCCACGAGCGCATTGTTGGCATCATTCCATTCGGGGCGCTGGGTGTTCATCCATATTCCGGCTTCCGGAATAAAATTGCTCAACTTGGATAAAAGTGTTGCCAGAATTTTTTCGCTTAGGTTTACTTTATAGATATTTTCACCCGATTTATTTTTTAGCAGTTTGGCATCGGCTCCCATATATTCTGCTTCAGCCTTGATTTTGGTATTGAGTTCATCATCAAAATCGACTGTATTCTTCGGATCCTTGTAAATATTTTCATAAGATTTAATCCGGTAGGGTACGTTGGCGTAAGTGAAGATTTTGTTGGTAAGCCAAAAATCCAGCTTGCCCGGATGGAAATTATTGGAAAGCTCCAGTAATTTTTCGAGGTAAATAATCTGGTGGTCACCCCAGTAGCCGATATAAGCCCAGGGGTCGTGCGGGTCGGGGCTTTCCCAGTCGATGCCATCGCGCATAATGCGGTAAGGGTTGTAGCCATCGATGGTTGAGGCATTCACGAATTTGGCAATAATCCCCTCGATAAAATCGGGGTATGAATAGCACAAGGCTTCCCAGTTTTGAAAAATATCGCGCCAGTTTCCGGCATAGTAATATTTTATAGAACCATCATCATTTTTTGTTTCTATCGAAAACATGTTCCAGGGCCGGCTGGGGTCTCCATGCCTCCGGCTAAAAGTTAGCGGCAAATACTCTAAGGTAATCCTAAGTAAATCGGCGTTGCCATTTTTCTTTGCCAGATCAATCAGGGCATTGTTTGAAATATCGGTTGGGATATTTTCGAGCCAGGTTTGGTATCCACTGGCAACCAATCGGTTTATCTGCCACACATATTTTTTATAATCCTGATTATCGATGGTGTAATTATTAATATAAATACCTCCCCGCAAAATGTTAAAAAGCGTATTGGTAAAATGGCGGGCATAACACAAATCGGTGTTCGTTATTTGAAAGCCATCGGCGAAAGCCACCATTTTTTTTAGGTTGAAAGTGCCTTGCAGAATGTCTTTTTCAATCAAAGCGGCAATACCGGGAGTGTTGCTGATGAAGTGGCTTAAGTTTCCAACATCCGTGGAGCTTTGGTTTATTTCGGCAACGGTAAACCATTCTTGTTTTTTATTTTGGGTAAGATCAACATTTGCATGGATAAAATATGCTCCCCGTTTTGCACGAATATCATACTCAGGTTCAAGCCCAAATCCATTTTTAAAATTTTCGACCTGCTTATCGGAAATGAGTATTTGGCTTTGCTTGCCAAAACCCAGCGACCAAACAGTGCTTGCTTTCAAGGCTTCGCTGGGCTCGGCCCGGTCAACAGGAATCGCGCTAAGCATGTACAAGCCCAAAGTAGTTCCTTCGATTAGTTCACTTTTTTTGTAGGCATCCGAAAGGTTGCTGTATTCGTTTTGAAAGGTGTAACCAACGCCATGGGGAATAATATTTTGAAGTCCATCCAGTATTTCGATATTGCAATTGGCTTGATTAAGGTTTATGAGTGAGGATTTTTTTACAAAACCAAACTTTTCGCTGTTGTACCAGCCATAGCGGAAATTCAGGCCCAGGTCAGTATTGGTTTCTTCAAAAATTATATTATTTCCATAAATGCTTTTATAGAGGCAGGTGCTAATGTTGTAAAATTTTTGTGAGTGATAAGAGAAAGGTTCCCAGAGAAATTTTTTCCCGTTTTTGTCGATCAGGAAAATAGATTTACTTCCGGTGATGCCTTTGTAATCATGGATTTTATCGTCGGTATAATAGGGGAATAATGCATTTTCGCGGTCTTTTCGTCCTGCGGATAATGACCCGGTGCTTGAAATAAACATCCAGTGGTTGGAGTCGCTAACAACGCTGATGAAAAAATCAGGCATTTCATGGTAGTTCTTGATCTGGTAATATTTCTCACCATCAATTTCAACAATCTGTCCCGATACCTCCGCATGGGCTGTTTTAATTTCATTTTCGCCCAGATATATTTTTTCTTTTTTCATTTGTGTAAACTGAAATATTAATAGCCCTGCTTTTTGTAAATCCTCACGTAGTCGATTTGCATTGTTTGTGGAAATGCTGTGGTATCTATTCCTTGCATACTTCCCCATGCACCGCCAACGGCAAGGTTTAGGATGAGGTAAAATGGTTTGTCGTAGGGCCATTTTGTTTCGCCCAAACCTTCGTTCTTGTACTCAAAATATACGTTGTCGTCAACCGAGGCTGTCATTAGCTCCGGATTCCATTCGACAATGTAAGAATGGAATTTTTCGGCGACATCAGGAATATCTATCGTTGCCGATTTTTGTGTTCCCTTTTGCCATTGATAATCCCTGGAGTGAGCCGAGGCATGGATTATCCCCAGGTTGTGACCCACGTGTTCCATGATGTCGATTTCGCCAATGTCGGGCCAGTTTCCATCTTTAAATGTCCATCCACCCGGCATCATCCAGATGGCCGACCATGTTCCACGGCCAGCAGGTAATTTTGCATTCACCTCAACCTTACCATATTTCCAGTCGGCTTTTGAAACCAGCCTGGCAGAACTGAAATCTTTATTCCCGATAAGTTCATTCACCGCCCGGATGGATAGGATTCCATTTTCAACATGCGCATTTTCTTTTTTGGCTATGGTATAAACCTGTGCTTCATTGTTTCCCCAACCGGCATCGTTTCCTTCGGTGTCGTACAGCCACTTTGTAGAATCAGGCAGACCCGTGTAATCAAATTCATCCTGCCACACCAGCTCAAAAAATCCTGCATTATTTTCTGCATGTTTCTCCCCGGAATTGTCTGTGGTTTGCATATTGCAGGATGTTAGTAGAAAAATGATGAATGCAAGACTTAGTAGCTGTTTTAGCATATTATTGAATTATAAATTTCTACACTATTCGTGATGAATACTATCCTATTTGAATTTTTCGATGGCTTCGGCCTCCTGTTTTTTCTATAAAAATGCCGAAGGCATTTTTACAGAAAAAACAGGAGGGGATTGCCTATGCCTTTATAATCCCCGACTTAAAAGTCGGGGTAATTGATTTCGCTATGAAGCTAACATTATTAAAAAATTATTCTTGATAAACTCTTACATAATCCACTTGCATAGTTTGCGGGAAAACGGTGGTATCATCAGGTGAGCCCGGCCAGTTGCCGCCTACGGCAAGGTTGAGAATGATGAAGAAGTTTTGACGGAACTCGTCAAACTGCGGTTCGTTAATGGCGATGGTGTAGTAATGTATATCATCCACATAAGCCCTGATTACCTCGCTGTCCCATTCAAGGGAAAACACGTGAAAATCATCGGCAAAAATCCCTGACGAAAGCTGGTGGCTATCACCATGCGAACCATGGTTACCATTAATATCTTCCCAATGCAGTGTGGAATGGCAGGTGTTGTCCCAGCCTGTGCCGCCAACCATTTCCATAATATCGATTTCGCCACAGGCAGGCCAGCTTACTGAATTTATATTTTTTCCCAGCATCCAAAACGCAGGCCATAGCCCTTTACCATAGGGGAGTTTTATGCGGGCTTCAATCCTGCCGTATTTGAAATCGAACTTACTTTGGGTAGTTATACGAGCCGAGGTATAATTTCGGCCACCGAAAGATTCTTCCCTGGCGGTAATGGTAAGTAAACCATTCTCAACTTTGGCATTGCTTTGCGTGTTTTTGTAATACTGGAGCTCATTATTGCCCCAGCCACCACCGCCGGTTTCCATGTTCCATTTTGCAGTGTTAGGTGAGCCTGTGTAATCAAATTCTTCTGACCATAAAAGGTCGGGGTCATCCTGGGTGATGTTTACCGACTGTATTCGTGAATAATCAGCACCGTTTTTTGTTACGATGAGTTCCACATCAAAAACTCCGGCAGAGGGAAAATAGGCGAGGTGCTCGGTTTCATTTTCCACTTCCATATCGAGGTATAGCCACTTAAACGAATCGATGGATTCCTGTGTTGTATTTGTGAGCAGTACCTGGTTTGGATTGCCGGATTGCACAACAGCCGTAAACGAAGGTTCAACGTTAGGAGCATCCTGCGTGATGTTCACCGAATGAATCATGGAGTGATCAGTGCCGTTTTTTGTAACGACCAGTTCCACATCATAATCTCCGGCCAACGGAAAAAAGGCAAGGTGTTCCGTTTCATTTTCAACTTCAACATCGAGGTATAGCCACTTAAACGAATCGATCGATCCTTGAGTTGTGTTTGTAAGTAACGCTACGTTTGGGTTTTCCGGTTCGACCACCGCGGTAAAAGAAAGTTCCAGGAAGCTGTTTGAAATGCTTACTGTTTTGCTAATGGTTTTGTTGGTACCCGTGAAATTTGTCAGCCTAAGCGACACTTCATAATCACCGGCCTCGGAATAATAAATGTGGTAATTTTTTTTCTTTTCGGTGGTAGTGTCAGAAGTGCCATTGCCGAAATTCCATATCATCGAATAATATTCACCATTGGAGGCATTGGTAAATTGTACATTATTATCATCAATGTATTCGAAGTTAAAATCTGCATTAAAAGCAGCATCTTCATTATCTTTTTCACAAGATATCAAGGCAAAGAAAAAGAGTATCATCAGTGATGAAAGGATAATTCCTGTGCCTGTCCAGGCTAAAGCGAATTTTTGATGGCTCATCGATTTATGTGTTTAATTTAAAAAAAGCAATTACAATATGGGTAAGTTAAACTCCCACCCTTTTCATAAGAGAGAAAGGGGGTGGGGTTTAACAAACTTTTATTTTTCTTCTATAGGTCTCACATTGGTGAAAATATGGTACCATGCCTGGGTTTCATCTTCCTTTATTCTAACTTTTAGAATATTTTCAGTTACTTCGATGATGTCGTACTCGCTGGTTCCAACCCACCAACCCATAAAACCATTGTTTGAGAATGTCATTGTTGTACCTCTGTATCCGCCATCAATTGATGCTTTGGAGGAGGAGGGTGAGAAAAAAACATTCTTAACCCCGACCAAGTTTGGAACGGTGTCGCTTAAATAACATTTATCACCTGGCACGCCAATATCTCCGGCATAAGTACCGGGGATATATGCAGGGCCGGCAATTTGCTCAAAACTTAACCCAAGACCTGTTTTCGTAAAAACAAATTCTGCATCGTACATACATGATTTCTCCCAGGGAGCGGCTCTCCACCAATTGGGCCAGGTATAATCCAACTCTCCATAATCTTCTGATGTGGGTCCCATGCCCACATGTTCGGGTTGGTCGGCTGCCCAAAACCATGATTTTGAACTCCCGCCAGTCAGGAACAATAATGCTTCAGCATCTTCAAAAGTGCTGAGTACTTCCAGGGCATTGGTTTTATCGCTTGTGATTCCACCGGTACCTACCGCCGAAACTTTTACCTGGTAGGTGTTCACCCCGGTAATCGAGAATTGTTTTGTTATTTTTCCACTTGGCGAAGATTTAATGTCGCTTCCATCACCAAAATTAAAAGTGAAGGTTATGGCATTGTCGGCGGTGGCAGTAAAATTTACCACTCCGGTTCCATCACCGTTTGGATTATCAGCATCCACGCCAACAATTTCGTAAGTTACACTTAGGTTTGTTGGTGTTACAAGTTCGCCGAGGTCGTATTGATCTTTTTGGCAGGCGCTCATGATGAGCAGCAGCCCGGCAAAAATGGATAGAATATTTAGATTTATTATTTTCATTATTTCTTAATTTTTAATTTTTTACAAGCTTATATCTCCACCAGGCAGTGCCTACATTGATATCCACAATCATTACTGAATTACCCTCCGAAAGTTCGATAAGATAAGTTATCGATTCCGGTGCCTCGGAAGGAGCAGTGAGTTCGCCGCCATTATATGCTTTAGGAATACCAAGGTAAGCACCCGTCCCATTGAGGGTAACGGTGCCTTCGCCGGCGTCGTAAGTGTAAGTAGCTGCAAGTGATCCATCGTGTGGGGCCACCGGGGCTGCACAGCCTTCATCGCCACCACCATTTTGCCATCCTTCTATCCATGTTTCAGTTCCTACCACATTACTAAATGAGCCATTAGCACCAAAAACGTAGGTGTCGTCAAAGAAACAGGCTCTTGTAGTAAGGTCAGCCTCGCTTATAGACCACCAGGAAATATCTCCGGGGTTGGGGCCAACGCCGAGCGATTCGGCTTCCGGTGCTACCTGCCATGTTCCTTCGAGTGGTGTAGGTTCTGTGCCACCACCTTCTTTTATAAGTTTATACCTCCACCAGGCAGTGCCTACATTAATATCTACTATCATTACAGAATTATCTTCCGAAAGTTCGGTAATATAAGTTATCGATTCGGGAGCTTCGGAAGGATCGGCAAGTTCGCCGCCATTGAATGCTTTAGGAATACCAAGGTAGGCACCTGTTCCATTGAGTGCAAGAGTACCTGCACCGGCATCGTAAATGTAAGTGGCTGCAACGGTTCCATCGTGGGGGGCAACCGGGGCTCCGCAACCTTCATCGCCACCGCCGTTTTGCCATCCTTCTATCCAGGTTTCAGCCCCCAACACGTTGCTGAAAGAACCATCAGCACCAAAAACGTAGGTGTCGTCAAAGAAACATGCTCTTGCAGTAAGGTCAGCCTCGCCTATCGACCACCATGAAATATCCCCCTGGTTCGGGCCAACTCCCAGCGATTCGATTTCGGGGGCTACTTTCCAAATTCCTGCAATGCCGGTACTTGGCGCTGAACTGGTTAATTTGATATCATCAAAATAATAAATGGCATCATCGCCTGGATTACCGAAGTCGAAAAACACAACTACTTTTTGGTAATCATTGTTCATATCGATACCTGAAAAATCGAACGACAATTCTTCCCACTGGTCAGATACAGTGTTTGTTGCATCCACTTCGTGGTTTATTTGATCATCATCCAAATTCTCAACTTTGAGTTTAACAATTATACCAGATTTAGGCGACCAAACTTTCATTTTGAAAAGTTTTTTGCTTGAAAAATCAATGGGGCTTCCAAGTGTCAAAAGACTTCCGGCCCAGGTATCGGCGTTGAGGGCTTTAACCAATTGGCCAACCCTTGCACTTGTATTAATTCCTGATGCATCCGGGTTGTCGATAACTGTGGAAGTTGCATCACCAAAATTTTCGAAAGTGTAGTTTATGGTAAATGATTCGAAGCCAATCGGAAGCATTACAGGATCCGAAGCTTCGCTGATGGTAATTGTTTCGCTGTAAACTGTGCTTGCAGCACCAGCACTTTTTGCTTCAACTGTAAGTACATAATCTCCTGCTTCTTCGTAGGTATGCATAGCAACACTATCGGGAAGTACAAGTACAGGTTCTTCATTTTCCACATCCCCGAAATAAATGTCCATTACGGTAGCATAAGTTGCCGTTGCTGATACTGATATAATCAGTGGATTTGTAGGATCCGGGGTAACTGTTACCACAATGTCTTCCGGGGCTTTGAACGAAACGGTAAGTTCCTGTTCAATTTTTGTAGTTAATCCTGTTAATCCTTCAGCAGTAACACCCACCGTAAATACACCTTCAGAATATTTATGTGTAATTGCTTCATTGAGGCCATATTTAGTAGCTGTTTCGGGTACGGTATCTCCAAAAGTAATCCAGTACGCGGTTACTCCAACTGCGTTGGGAAGTATGGTTACCAAACCGCTGTTGTCCTGGGAAACATCAAAAGTTGTGGTAACATCGGTCGGTGCGGTAACACCATTTAGTTTATCCAGATTATCGATCTCTTTTTCGCAGGCAACTGCAAAAACGAGGATAATCATTAAAGCTATTATATTTTTAAGTCGTTTCATCTTTAATTATATTTTTGATTATTAATAACCATCATTTTGTGTCCAGTTTCCGGCAGAGAATTCGATTTCTTCGATTGGAACGGGGAACACTTCATTTTTATTTGCTTTAAAACCAGGGATAGTTCCAAGAGCATTTCCGGTTCTTACGAGGTCGAAAAAGTGGTGTCCTTCACCCATCAGTTCTGCCCTGCGTTCGTTGTAAATGGCCGTGGTAAGATCACCACCACCAGCAGTAATGCTGTGATCATCATTTCCAAATGCCCTTGCGCGAACAAGGTTCAAATATTCCCGTGCTTTGGCATCGTCTATCCCGCCAACGTTATAAGCTTCGGCTGCCATGAGCAATACATCGGCATAGCGGATAGCCCTGTAATTGTTGGGGTTGGTTAGGTTGAGGTCACCCTGTGCATCTTCACTTCTTTTGCGGGGCAGGTATTTCCTGTTGAAAAATCCTGTGTGTTCATTCCCCTTTGTAGAAGTTGCGCCGGTTGAAGCTTCCCATGCTTCAATATCCAAAATAGTAACCCCTTTGCGGAGATCACCCGGCTCGAAGAAGTCGGCAGCTTCCTCGGTGGGAACGTTAAAGCTAAATCCCGGCGAAAAGAGTGGGCCGGTGTAGCCCCTAACTCCACTAAAGCCAACAGCAACATTTCCTTCGCTACACTGGAGGCAACCAAATCCGGCACCTTCAACATCGGTATATTGAACTTCAAAAACTGATTCGGGGCCGTTTTCTCCCACGGCTTCCCACATATCGTTGTAGTTGGTGGCGAGAGAATACACACCGCTGTTTATTACCTGATCGAAGGCATCGGCAGCTTCTGTGTATTTTTCCTGGAATAAATAAGCTTTGCCCAATAATGAAAGTGCAGCTCCTTTGGTTGCCCTGCCAACTTCAGCAGGATTTTCGGGTAACACACTCGCGGCATAAATTAAATCTTCCACGATGTATGCGTAAACATCAGCAACCGGTGAACGCGGTATGGAAGTTTCGTCACCAACGCTGAACCTTTCATTTTTCTTTATCGGAATTTCGCCAAACCATTTTACCAGCTCGAAGTTGTAATATGCCCTCAAAAACATCACTTCACCTACCATAGCTTCTTTACCGTCAAAATCAATTTTATCTTTAAACTCCATAAAATAATTTGTACGTTGAACGCCTGCAAACATCCAGTTCCAGATGTCTTTCAGGTTGCTGTTTGTTGAAGTGTGGATCATGTCATCTATTTGCTGCCAGCCAATAACATCGGTTGGGCTTTCGCCACCACATTTTGTGTTTTCAGATGCGATTTCACCAACAATGGCGTTGGCATAAGTGGTTTGCAGCAAGTCGTACGAAGCGACAAGCGCCATGTAGTAGTCGTCTGAAGAGTTGAAATAATTCTCGGAGTCGATGGAATACTCGGGGGAAATTTTTACAAAATCATCATTACAGGATATAAATAATGCTGTGATTGTAAATAGCCCTGCCACTATTGTTTTATTTATAATGTTCTTTTTCATGTTTCAAATATTAAATGTTAAGGGTAAAACCAAATGTATATGTCCTTGAGGCAGGATAAAAACCTGAGTCGAAACCCGAGCCAATGGGATTGCCACTTGAAGCAGCCGGGTCGAAGCCCGTGTATTTTGTGAATGTATAAAGGTTGTTGATAGCAACATAAAACCTCAATTCTTCTACACCAATTTTCATTGTAGTATTTTCAGGAATTCTGTATCCCAATTGTACCCTTTGGATTCTTAAATATGAGCCGTCTTCGACATAGTAATCTGAGAAAACATTGTTGGTAGTGGCTGCTGTTGTAACCCTGGGTACGGTATTGCTTGTGCCCGGGCCAGTCCACCTGTCGAGGGTTTGGGTAATCCTGTTCACGTTGGGTTGTGCCCTTTCGTAATTTCTCACGATGTCGTTACCTATACTTGCATAAGTGTAAACGATAAAATCGAAGTTTTTATATTTAAGGTTAAGATTTAAACCTATGATTGTAGCAGGAATTGGGTCGCCGATATTTACTCTGTCATCAGAATTGATTACGCCATCAGCAATATCTGGCACACCATTGCCGGTAGTATCAACAGTAATTTGGTCAACAAAGCGGATGTCGCCGGGTTGTGCTTCGGCACCAAGGGCTATCTGCGAAGGGTGGATATTAACTTCTTCCTGGGTTTGGAAAATACCATTGGTTTGGTAGCCATAAAAATACCCGATGGGTAAACCAACTTCCATACGTGCCGGCATAGGTTGTCCAACGCCAAAACTGCCGCCTTCAACAAAGCCGGTACCATTATTTACTTCGAGAACTTCATTTTTCAGTGCGGTTACGTTGAGATTAACACCATAACTAAAGTCTTTCCCAACCATGCCACGATAACCTACCGAAAATTCAAGACCGGAGTTTTGTACAGTACCCGCGTTAACGGTTGGGCCGCTTGCACCGGGAGCTGCAATTCCAAAAATACCTGATACGGGAATACTACCAATCAGGAGGTTATTGGTTTTCTTGTTAAAATAATCCATGGTAAACTCTAACCTGTCGCCCAGGAATTTAAGGTCAAACCCGGCATCAAACTGCTCCGATTGTTCCCACTTAATACTTGGGTTTGGCAATGCACCAATAGCGCGTCCATTCACAAGTTGGCCATTCAATACATAAGTTCCTTCGCCACTAAGTTGCGAAATATACTGGTAATCACCAATCTTATCCGAACCAAGAATACCATAACTTAACCTTAATTTAAGAAGGCTTACTTTCCTGTAATCTTTCATAAAGTCCTCGTCAGATACTATCCATCCAACTGTTGCCGATGGGAAGTAAGCTGCGGTATTGTCGGGGCCAAATTTTGTGGAAGCATCTCTCCTTAGCATTAATGAGGCAAGATATTTTCCTTTATAATCGTACTGTGCCCTGCCGAAATATGATAACCTGCGTTGGTCGTAAACCCATGAACCGGTTGCTTTTGCAGTATTTAATCCACTGGCAAGGCTAATGTCAGCAAATTCCCATGAGTTGTTCGGAACATCAAATCCTGTTGCATTAAGGCTGTTGCCCCAGGTTTTAAAAACGGTAGTACCCAATGTTCCAACTATATGATGATCGTTAAAGTTATTATCGTAGGTTACAAAGGCATCAAAAGTATAGTCGTTATAATTGTCTTTACTCTGATAAACACTGCTCCTGGTGATATCAAAAACTTTTCCACCGTAATCAACAATTTTTGAAAACGATTTATAATTTGTATTCGCGGTGTTAAAACCAATACGCGCGGTGGCGGTAAAATGCTGTGCAAAACTTGCATCCAAACCAAAATTACCATTTAACTTATTCATGGTATAGTCGTTATATGTATTGGCGATTTGTTGCAGCGGGTTAATAATTTCAATACCGAGGTTTCCCGGTGCAAGGTAATAGTCGCCATCTACGCCATAAATCGGAACAGTTGAGGGCATATTTACAGCATTGAACAAAACTGATCCAAGGCCGAAATCGTTGAACGACTGGCGTTTTATATGGCTGTAAGTGAGCGTTGAATTGAATTTGAGCCATTCGGTTAAGTCGGCACCCAAAGCCAGGCGGGCAGTACTCCTGTCGTATCCCGATTTATCACCACCAATAATACCTTCCTGGCTTAGGTCGGAGGCGCTGATTGAATAATTCATGTTTTCTGAACCACCTGAAACCCTTAGGTCCATATCCATAATTGGCGCAGTCGAAAATAATTCATCCTGCCAGTTAGCACCTTCCCCCAGACCTGAGATATCAGGATAAGGAAGATCCTGGCCGTTGGCAGCATAGCTTTCGTTTAGGATTACTGCATATTCGCTAGCATTCAAAACTGGAAGCTTCCTTGTGGTTTCCTGGATTCCAAACGAACTGTTAATGTTAACTTTAGTAGGTGTGTTTCTTTTACCTTGTTTCGTGGTTACAAGGATAATACCGTTGGCACCAACAGTTCCGTAAATAGCGGCCTGCGCATCTTTTAGAACAGTAATGGATTGAATGTCGTTGGGGTTGAGGGTGTTTAAATCGCCCTGGTAACCATCGATGATAACTACGGGGGCAGCATCACCGTTTGTAGAAATACCCCTGATCCTAATGTCGAGGCCTGCGCCGGGCGAACCCGACTGCTGGGTTACATTAACACCGGTAATTGTTCCCTGCAAAGCCTCTTCAACTTTTACAGGCTTCAGGTTGGCGATGGTTTTTGAATCGACCATCGACACCGCACCTGTAACATCTTTTTTCTTAACGACACCATAACCAATTACAACAAACTCTTCCAGCGCGGTAGCTTCTGTTTCGAGGGTTATGTCAATTTTTGACTGTCCGGTGTATTTTACTTCTTGGGGTGACATCCCGATAAATGAAAATACAATGGTAGAGTCAACGGGTACGTCATTCAAGAGGTATTTCCCATCGATGTCGGTGGTAGTGCCTTGGAAAGTACCTTTAATGAGTACCGTTACCCCGGGGATGCCCAAACCATCATCCGCCGAAACCACAACACCGGATACATTGCCTTTCTGTGCAAAAACAGAAAAACCAATGAGTAGCATCGCGATCATTAGAAATGTAAATTTTCTCATAATTTAATTGTTAGTTTTAGAAATGATTTGAATTCGTTAAATCAAGGAGCTAAATAATGATTATAAAAGGTATCACCCAAATATTTTACAACATCAAAAACTCAACATTGTAAGTTTTTGTCCACATCAAGAATACATCAACAATTAATTAAAGTATTGATAATAATGGTTTTAAAAATTCATATTGTTGTGTGGAATGGTTTCACATTAAATATTGTTGTAGTTGTGAATTTTAAGGATGAAATATAGAAATCAGGTTGAATTTTTATTAAAATGCAGGTTTCTCTCCGCCAGCCGGTGGATCGGAATATCACCGCCGTTGTGGGCTGAGGGTAATGTTATTAAGTTAAGCATACGTCAAAAATCATCTCCCAAAAAAGTTATCATCGGATTACACTGATTACGCGGATTACAAGGATCTCTACCTGCCGTAGGCAGGTCAAATCCGATAAATCCGATGATGATATTTTTTCTTTTGATAAGAATTGTGTGATATTCCATATTACCTCACCCCATTCATTCCCAGGGGCTTTGTCAATTCGTTGCCGCATTTGCGGCAGAGAAATCTATTCCCCAATGTCCCCGCAATGGCGGGATTTCCCTTCACTCAACATCTCCTCATTATGCCCAAAAAAGTTATCATCGGATTACACTGATTACGCGGATTACAAGGATCTCTACCTGCCGTAGGCAGGTCAAATCCGATAAATCCGATAAATCCGATGATGATATTTTTTTTTGATAAGAATTGTGTGATATTCCATATTCCCTCACCCCATTCATTCCCAGGGGCTTTGTCAATTCGTTGCCGCATTTGCGGCAGAGAAATCTATTCCCCAATGTCCCCGCAATGGCGGGATTTCCCTTCACTCAACATCTCCTCATTATGCCCAAAAAAGTTATCATCGGATTACACTGATTACGCGGATTACAAGGATCTCTACCTGCCGTAGGCAGGTCAAATCCGATAAATCCGATAAATCCGGTGATGATATTTTTTTTTGATAAGAATTGTGTGATATTCCATATTCCCTCACCCCATTCATTCCCAGGGGCTTTGTCAATTCGTTGCCGCATTTGCGGCAGAGAAATCTATTCCCCAATATCCCCGCAATGGCGGGATTTCCCTTCACTCAACATCTCCTCATTATGCCCAAAAAAGTTATCATCGGATTACACGAATCTCTACCTGCCGTAGGCAGGTCAAATCCGATAAATCCGATAAATCCGATGATGATATTGTTTTTTGATAAGAATTGTGTGATATTCCATATTCCCTCACCCCATTCATTCCCAGGGGCTTTGTCAATTCGTTGCCGCATTTGCGGCAGAGAAATTTACTGAAATACAGATGCTTGCAAAAACAGGTTATTTCGAGTTCTAATTCCCCTCCCCCCACAACGCGATCGGTGTCACCTCGAAAGAGCGAAGTCCCGCACGTGCGCATGGCCGTCAGGCTAAGCATATTCTCCAAATAAGTTTTGCAGGCTGAAAGCCTGAAACATCAAAAAAATGATCCTCTTGCCAGAAAGTTTACCAGGCTGAAGGCCTGGGACAAATATATTGTTGCAGGCCTTCAGCCTGCGGATACATCTGCTTTGGTGTTAAAAAGGAGCGTTGCTCCTTCTTTTGATATTAAAGGCTTTCAGCCTTTTTGTAAAATTCACTTACTCAAAAATCACAAATTTTTCCTTAACCTGACGGCTATGCGCACATGCGGGAGGAGGTCTGTTTTATTAATTGCCTGATTTGCCCGCTTCACGAGGCGGGCAAGGCGGGGGTCTATTTATCCTATTGCTTCTACTGACATCGCATTATTCGTTAGCCCCAAAAACTGAATTTCCCTTACCTTTGCCGAAAAATTTGTTGTTATGAATGTAAGCGAAAGCATCATCAATATTAAAAAGGGAATTCCTGATAATGTGAAGCTGGTTGCAGTTTCCAAAACCAAACCAAACCAAATGGTCCAGGATGCCTACAATACCGGCCACAGGATTTTTGGGGAAAATAAAGCACAAGACCTCGCCGCAAAGCAGCCTGAGCTCCCCCAGGATATCCAATGGCATTTTATCGGTCATTTGCAAACCAACAAGGTAAAGTTTATTGCTCCGTTTGTTGCCATGATTGAAGCTGTGGATAGCCTAAAAATCCTGAAAGAAATCAACAAACAAGCCGAAAAGTCAGGACGGGTTATTTCCTGCTTGTTCCAGTTTCATATTGCTGAAGAAGATACAAAGTTTGGTTTGGATATGGACGAGGTAAAGGAAATCCTGGAGTCGGGGGAATATGGTAAAATGGAAAACATAAAAATTGCCGGGGTGATGGGTATGGCAACCTACACCGAAGATGAGGATCAGGTAAGGCGGGAATTCCGAACCCTGAAAAATATTTACCGGGAACTTAAGATATGCTATTTTGCCGAAGATCCCGATTTTAGTGAAATTAGTATGGGCATGTCGGGCGATTACAAAATTGCTATCGAAGAAGGTAGCACCATGGTGCGCATTGGCAGCCTGATTTTTGGCGAAAGAAATTACAACTAACAGGATGGCTGGATGCTGATGGTTTATATCCTTTTTGTGCTTGGTTTTGTAATTTTGATTGCAGGGGCCGGTATTTTGGTTGACGGCGCAAGTTCCATTGGCCACAAAATGAAAATGTCGTCGGTGGTGATAGGATTTACCATTGTTGCCCTTGGCACCTCCCTCCCCGAATTAATCATCAATGTAGTAGCTTCGATGCGCGGCACAACCGATATTGCCATTACCAATGTTTTGGGAAGCAACATTATGAACACCCTTTTTATCATTGGTGCTTCCGCGTTTATTTTTCACATCATCCCCGGCAAGCGTACCATTCGTACCTTGGTACCCATAAGTCTTTTTGCCGCCATAATGCTGGGGGTTTTTGCCAATACCAATCTTTTCAAGGTAAGTGATGGCCGTACGCTCGATTTTGTTGAAGGGATAATCCTCATCCTCTTTTTGGGGGGATATCTCTATTTTTCTTACCGCTTTTCAAAAAGTGGATCAGACCTGGTTTCTGATGAAATCAAAGAGTTTTCGGTGGTAAAATCTGTTGCGATGATATTAGTCGGTGTTGCGGGTTTGTATTTTGGCGGAACCTGGGTTGTGGATGGTGCCGTGGTTATAGCCACAGATTTTGGCATGAGCAACGCATTGGTGGGGATTACAATTATTGCCGTTGCCACCTCCCTCCCCGAACTGGTAACCTCCATTATCGCGGCACTCAAAAAAAACTCCGGTATCGCGCTTGGCAATGCCCTGGGCTCGAATATTTTCAATATTTTCCTGGTGTTGGGTCTCAGTTCCATCATCAAACCATTGCCCTTTAGCAAAGCCCTTAATTTTGATATTGGTGTAATGATTATGGCCAATCTTGTAGTTGCTTTTTTTGTTTTGGTTGGTAAGGGTAAAAAGATAACCCGCACCGAAGGCATGTTGATGATGTTGGTTTACCTGGCCTACATTACCTGGCTGATTTTGAGTAATTGATGAAGTTGGGAATAATTTATTTGTTTAGTTTAAAAATTTCTCAGGATTTTGAATCAATTAATTATCAATCATTTAAAACCTGTGCCCTAAAGGATGCGGCAACATAGATCAATAATTTATGAATAATGTAGCTTAGTTTATTGATACCAAACAGTATTTCAGCAAGTCTGTTTTTTTCAATGAGATTTCTCCCTTCGGTCGAAATGACAATGGTGGTTTTTAGGAGGTGTGAAGGCGAGAGAAAGCGGGTGCTCCGCGCCCGCTTTCTCTCGCCTTCACTGCACAATTGCCCACCCTTGTCATTCCGATGGAGCGCAGCAGCCTGCCCCGACCCTTCGGGGACTGAGGAATCTATATGTAGGAGACTTGCCTTTGCTCGACTATCGAATTGTTGAAGAAATTCATAGAAAATGGAACGCAAAAGTAAAACTCAGATTTAACACCCCACCTGTCAGGTTTCCAATGTAAGCTACTCTATTACAACTTTGTCAAAATAAATCCCGAGGGTATTTGAGATTTTCACAATATAAATCCCGCTTGGTTTCCCATTCAAATCAATTTTAACAGGGCTGCTCATATAATTATAGTAAACCTTGCGGCCCAGAGAATTAAAAATTGTTATTTCAGATTCCTGCCCGATACCATTAATATAAATGGTTCCTGTTGTTGGGTTTGGATGAATATTAATGTCACTGAGATGCAGATCCGAAATCGAAAGTGGTAACAACTTCACCTCTTTAACAGCCGACAAGCCATTTGCAAGGAATGATCCCTGATTTTCTGTTGAAGAATTTCCAGCCTTAAGCTGCTCGTATTCCACTTCAAGTTCGAAAACCTGGTGTGAAGATGGCCTGTAAATCTTAAAGTTGAAATTCTCATCTGAAACAAATCCATCAACAGCACTGGTATAAACATCATCACCATTCAATACAAGGGCGGTTGCATCCTTATGGTACTCCATCATTCCGGCACACAAGCCTGTTTGGGTAAATGCTCCGATAATATCCCCGGATTCAAAAACTAAAGCAGCTTCCCTGGTAAATGCCACAACATGTGTTCCTGCAGTGTGGAGGATGTCGTTCCAGGGTGATACATTTTCAAATTCAAAAGGTTTTTCCTGTATAGTATTATCTCCATCGGAAGGGTAAGTAATAGAACCTGCTGAACTCATGTTAACGAAGTAAGCCTTGCCCGATTCGAAAGCGCCAAATGTGTTCACATCGAAATAAGGCCAGTAAACGCCATCGCTACCAATCCCTTTTACCACAACCAGGCCGTTAAGCCCGGCAAAAAGACTTTCAACATTATGGTTTGAACTACTTAATACCGGAACAAGGTTCCAGTTGATGTTAAGATCAACGGTTTTGTTTGCTACTTCCTCACCACAAATTTGTAAAAATTCACCTGTCATCAGCTTTATTACATACCCACTATTCACATCCCAGTCAACAAGAGTGTTCATTCCCTGATCGGGCCAATAAGTACCATCAAAATTATACATAATTGAAAAGGAACCTGATATTTCGCTGAACATATTTTCAAGATCAGGATCGGAGGGCACCATATAGCTTGAAATGCCACTCCATCCACCCATAATTGGTAAATCATAACAGGTAATTTGGCTTGTAATTGAAGCAAGCGCCGAAATACCACCGCTAACAAATGTCCCGTCATTATTGGGGAATCCCTGCTCATATTCTACTTCAACATACTCCCCGGTCCCACTTGCTTCATAATAAACTTTCCATGCCAAAGCCTCGCTGTTCGCGAAGCCATCTTTTACTAGTGGAGTAGTTACATCATCACCATAGGCAGTTACAAGCAGATTTTTGGTGTCATCCCAGATTCCTGCACCACCACAGGCCTCATTATCTAATTCATCGCTATAAAATATCACAATTAAATCTCCATCAGAAAGTGAAATTCCTGGTAGTGCAACATCAAAAGGAACAGTAATTAAATGAGTATCCGGTGTTGGTACGAAGCTCCAGTTGGCAGGATATATTCTTAACAGGTAATCTTCAACTTCACCATATCCGTTTATGCCACAGGGGGTCACTGCCCCATCTCTTGTAATCCTGATCCTCATTCTTACATCACCCAATAGTGTTCCGGCGGGGGGAGTAATTGTTGCATTGTAGGGTCCGGTTCCGGGAGTACCCGAAACAACAATTTGTTCATCCGCATCTTCAAAATCAAAATCATTATTCCAGTCAACCCAAATTCCACATTGGTCGTTGGTATAGGATACATTTCCATTTGTAACTGAAACCGGGTATCCGCTGCCAATTTCTATTATCGTGTGTAGATTTGTATAATTATGATACCCTCCCGGTGAGCAAGTTGAAGGATTGTCGATTGAACCCACGGTTACTTTTTCGATAAACTCATCACAATTTCCACTACCTGCATTACAATATGTAGATGAGGAGTACTCGGTTGTAAACGACCATACAGGACAAGCTGTTGCTGACCCACTAACATTATATGGAATTATTTTCCAGTAGTAAATTGTCCCTGCATTCAGATTTGAAGATGGCGTAAAGGAGGTTACATTGCCCAAATCTGTTCCGTTTTCGATATTGGTTGGAGGATTATTGGTGCCGAAATAAATAGAATATCCGGTGGCCTCTGCAGCAGCTACCCATGTTAGGTTAGGTGAAACCCCCACTCCGGTGGTTGCATCCAATGGAAATACTGGTGTGGTACAAGTTGGCGGCACGGGTGCCCCTGATGAAATATTTATCGTATAATCCTCGGTTTCACCATAGTCAGAGTGTGGATTACAGGGGTCAGGATATGAATCCCATTCGATGGAAACACGCATACGGGTTTGACCGGTAGCTGCCCCTGCCGGAACATTAATTGACGCAGTAAGGGTAGCATCAGCACCTGAGCCCGGATCGAATGCCTCGCCCGCATCATCGAAATCACAATCCTGGTTCCAGTCGAACCAGGCTCTCGCAAATTCTTCAAAGCCTGCCGAACTAAAGGAAACTGATAGGGTATGAGACGATCCAATTTCAATATTTGTGGATTGTGCTGTATAATCACCATATCCGTTCGGGTTGAAAGATGAACTGTTATTGATGGTATTAAAAGTTACATTTGTTATGTATTCTTCATCAGTTGCAAAAGTTGATTCGCAATAGGTACAATTACCTGCTGTAATATAAGCGGTTTTTGTATTGGTATTTGACCCTGATACATTGGACACGGTAAGGCTGACATCGAAACTACCAACAGTGTTATATGAAATCGCAGGTGGATTTTGTCCGTCAAATGATGCCGGCGTTCCACCCGGGAATGACCAGGTCCATGAGGTGGGATTGCAGGAAGAATTATCGGTAAAAGTAACCGGATTCCCTGCAACAACTGTAGTAGGTTCTCCAATGAAATTGGCAAGAATGTTATTTACTGTAATGAAACCGGCCTTTGTTTCAGTATCTGTTGTGATGCCATCACCAACGGTTAGTTCAACATTGTATGTCCCGGATATGTTATAAACCACCGCGGGAGGGTTCTGTCCGGTGAATGAAGAGGGTGTGCCTCCCGGGAAAGACCATTCCCATGAAATTGGGGAGCCGGTTGACTGGTCGGTGAAGCTTGCCGAACCTCCGGTACAAATATTTGCGGGGGTTCCTGAAAATTCAGCATTAAGCCCTGCTGGTGCAAACTGGAAAGAGGCAATGCGTGTTTGCCAGTTCGAACCTCCGGTAGTTTCAACATATTCGGTGGTAAACCAAAATGTATTATCATCGGACGGATCGACCGAAAGACAGCTGTAATCGCCCCATCGTTCCGATCCGGTTTGAGAGCCTGTACCGGCAATTATAGTTCCTTCGGCAATATCCATCAGGCCCGAGGCATTGGCGTTTTCACCGGCCGATTGGCCACAATAGCGAATGGAAGGATAGGTTGAAGAGCTTGAAACAGAATACCCGAGGCCAATGTCTCCGTTACTGTTCATGGCAATACTTCCCATCCAGCGATTATCAGAATCCGGTGCGTATGTACTTTGCTGTCTTAATGTCCATGACCCACCTGTCTTTCTCAGTTCATACCACCTGATACCCGCGTGGTCGCTGCCATTAACATCAACAGTATGGTTACAAACGATGGTTTGATGTGTTCCAAAATTCCGGTATTGCGCCCTGAACATAAGTACCTGGGAGATTGCATCAACCTTTTGCGAAGTGCCGGGCTGAGGTATGTTTTCCCATGAAGTGCCGAAATTGGCATCAAATGGTGAAACAGGAATTGATTGCGTAAGTGTAAAAGTTGAGTTCGACGTGTTATTCCAGTCAACATCCAGTTCCCATATTCTTAGTTCATCGCTTCCTCCCCATGCATCGTCATTAATTGTTATGAAACTGCCCGGGGTACCTGAGGGTGACCAGGCTCCATCGTTATCCAGGGGCATCACACAGTGGAACCCGCTGTTTGGGGTTTGGTTATTTTGAAATTTCACTACTTTGGCAGAAGCATCGCCGGCCAGCATTTTGCTGCGTTCGAAAACTGCAATGCTGTTTCCCGATGCATTGGCGCCCATATAATAGCCATCTTCCCATATACCGAATTTAGGATAATCAGGCATCGAATTCCATTCGAATGAAAACTGGTGCCAGGATCCGGTTGGGTCATTTGTTTGGGATACTGCCATCAGTATGGCGTTTGGATTGGATGAAACATCAAACTGTGTAGCCAGCCAACGGTCAGCTTGTTCATCGTATAAAATCACCGGGTCGCCATCGTTGGTACTACCTCCGGTAATGGTATTGTTTGCAGCAGGCCCGTATAGGGAATTTCCGCTTTTATCAAATACCTGAAATGAAACGTTAATCATCTGAACGTAATGATTGGGCCCTACTTCTCCATCTGTATCAGGTGGCGAACCCCCAAATAAATTTCCAACACCTTCAAAATTCTGAACAGGAGCTTTTGTTTGTTGAACCCGGCCATTTTCCTTTTGCCAAACTGCATCAGGGCCTTTGGGGAGCGCTGTTGCCGCATAAGGGTATATTCTCTGTTTTAACTCTTCATTTCTTTCCTTTTTATTGCTTTCGGGGTCTGGCAATGTTGCCGGGATATCCCTTATCGGGATACTTAATTTATAACCCGCTGCTGTTTCTACAACAGGTTTAACTTTAACCACCCGCCGTTGAGCAATACCTGTGCTCCAACATAAAAGAATGATTGCAATTAGTAAACTTACTTTAATGGTTTTCATAATTGATAAATGAATTTGTGAATATTTGAGTAAAAAAAAACTTTGGTAAAAGTACAGGTGGGTATGCCCTCGATGCAAATTTTGGATGGTAACATCCTTAGTACACTACCGGATTTTACCAATACATTATTAATACAAGATGGAGATGTGGGCAGTATATTGTTGTAAATTGTTGGAAAAAGTTTCAGGCCCAATGCCTGCCAGGTTTACTTTTTTTGAACGCTGACAAGTGGTGAACTACAAATCTTATCCCTTACGTACAGGACTTCACTGCGCTCGGAACCTAAATCAGCCCGCCCCCTTACAGTCTGCCCCAACTTTTTAGGAAAGTGTATCGGGGGTAATCTAAAATCATATAT